>Ga0307374_10007224_pt1 | contig 17043 bp, 14 predicted proteins | sample OX3MG_FD_202532 | JGI IMG/M metagenome (GOLD analysis project Ga0307374, IMG submission 202532) | Soil microbial communities from Risofladan, Vaasa, Finland - OX-3 | ecosystem: Environmental > Terrestrial > Soil > Coastal area > Acid sulfate soil | place: Finland: Risofladan, Vaasa | collected... | reverse complement strand
GGGCCCGAAGCGGCTGCCGGGCCGATAGCTGACGGTCGCATCCAGGGGCGCGCCGAAGATCGCCCACCGCGCGGCGGCCCACGACCCGGCACCAAGAAAGACGGGGAGGGTCGGCCCAGGCATCATAGCCCGGCTGGCTCCAGGAGTGCCCGTACAAACGGCGGCAGCGCGAAGGCGGCGCCATGGACCTCGGGTGTCCAGTAACGGGTGGCAGCCTCGGGTTGCCGCCGTACACGCGCCAAATCCACGGTTCCCTGCGCGGCGATGCTAAACGTCCACATGGCGCCCGGGTAGGTGGGGATGACCGCCCAGTACAGCCCGACCACCGGAAACTGCCGCCGAAGCGCGACCTGCACCCGCGCAATGAGGTCACCGTGGAGGAAGGGACTCTCCGTCTGCGCGGCCAGCACGCCACCGGGGGCCAAGGCGCGGGCCGCCTGCCCGTAGAAGCGCTCCCCGAAGAGGCCCTCGGCGGGGCCGATGGGGTCCGGGGCATCCACGAGGATGACATCAAACGAGCCCGCCGGTGCGGCGGCCAGGTAGGCGACGCCATCGCCCACCTCGATCTGGACGCGTGGATCGCCCAGAGCACCCGCGATGCTGGGCAGGTGCCGCCGACAGACGTCGATGACCTCCCCGTCCAGTTCCGCCAGTACGACCTGCTGCACGGCAGGGTACTTGCAGACTTCGCGGACGCAGCCCCCGTCCCCACCGCCGACGATCAGCACCCGCCGTGGCTCGGCGCAGGCGGACATGGCGGGATGCGTGAGCATCTCGTGGTAGACGAATTCATCCGCCTCCGTCGTCATGACCATATCGTCGAGGGCGAGCAGACGCCCGTACTGCGCGGTCTCGTAGACGGCGATGTCCTGGTATGGACTGCGTCGTCGCTCGCGGAGGGCCGTGCAGCGCAGGCTCAGTCGCAACCCCGGCGTCTGCTCTTCCGTCCACCACAGGTTCACCGGCGCCCCTCCCCCGTATGGTGCGGCCGTCGCGTCAGTACCAGAGGACGGCCGCTGCCAGGACGGCCCCCTGCCGCAGCACGCGGTGGGCCGCCGCCAGCACCTTCAGGTCACGCAGGCGTTTGCCGCGCGCCGTAAAGCCATCGCGCACCATCTGCGCGACGCGCTCCTCCGCCTCGCCCTGGGGACAACAACCCTCGAATTCCATGATCACCCCGTAGTCTTCCTCACAAAAGCCCACGCCGATGGCGGCAGCGATCTCCTGACCCGGTTCGGAGGACAACAGGTACCCGTAGGCGGTCGGGGTCAGGGACCCCGGTGGCACCGGAAAGGCCGCCTCGTGGACGCAGCCAGGTGGCAGAATGCTGCTCACCCGGATGAGATTGAGGTTGCCGATACCAGCACGCAGCAGGGCATTGTCGAAGGCGTTCAGCGGCGAGGGCCCTTCGGCACCGGCGGCGACCAACTTGACCTTCTTGGGGGTCGGCAGCATGCGCGGACCTCCCTTCGCGCGTCACGAGGCGGCGGCCCGCCCAAACGCATCGATCAGTATGGTGGTTTTGCCATCTGTGAGCAACATGGGGGCACCCGGGCATGCCGCCCGCCGGGCAGAGGCAGACTCCCCTCATCAGCGCCCGCCGCCTGCCGCGCTGCACCGGCCAAGCCTGCCTGGCGCCCGTGGACCCGATGCAGCGGTGGCACCACGCAGCGGGTGGGGGTTGGCCGCACGAGGGTGCCTGGGGGCGGTGGGGCGGCGCGACCGCGGGAGCTGCACCATCGGCGGGCCGTCGCAGTGGTTGCGCGGATCCGGGCCCGCGAGCCCGTATGACACACAGCGGGCGACGGGCGCCACATTGCGGACTGCAGATGGGAAGCGCCGCGACATGGACGAGCGAGCCAGGCCGAGTGGTCAGGGGTCAAGCCGTGCTTGGTGGCGTGGGCGGCGGCGGGCCAGCGCGGGGGCGGGGCGGGCCAGGCGGGGCTGGGTCCGGGCGGCCGGATGGATCAGCGTGGGGTTGTGCGCGACGTTGGCGGCGGCCGTGGCGCTCGCGCCCACGCCGCCGGCTGCGGGCGGCGCCCCTACACTCATCTACGACCGCAGCGGCGACATCGTGGCCAGCCTGTCGGAAGGCACCACCGATCCGATCGTACTCGCGCAGGTGCCTCTCGCGCTCCAGGAAGCGACCATCGCCACCGAAGACGCCTCCTTTTACTCCAACCATGGGGTCAATCCCGCGGCGCTGGCACGCGCCGCAGTGCTGGACATCCGGGCGCGCGCCGTCATCGAGGGCGGCAGCACGATCACCCAGCAGCTCGCCAAGACGCTGTATCTCACCCAGACGCGGACCCTGCGGCGCAAGCTGGAAGAGCTCGTCTACACCCTCAAGCTGGAGGCTGCCTATTCCAAGAAGCAAATCCTGCTGATGTATCTGAACACGATCTACTACGGCGAGGGCGCCTCTGGCGTGGGCGCGGCCGCGCAGGCCTACTTCGCGACCGACGTCAGCAGCCTCGACCTGGCGCAGTGCGCCCTTTTGGCGGGTCTCCCCAACGCCCCGCAGGCCTTTGACCCCTACCTCCGGCCGACGGCGGCCCGTTCTCGGCAGCAGTGGGTCCTGCACCGGATGCTCGCGGTCGGTTTCATCACCGCGGCCCAGGCGCGGGCCGCAGCCGCCGAGCCCCTGCACTTCGTCCGTGGCCGGGCGTTGACCGACGCTCCGGCGGCCGGGTACTTCGTCGGGTACGTGCTCGCGGAGATCGGCGCCCACAGCCGGCACCTGGCGGCGGCCGTCCGCCGGGGTGGCTACCGTGTCTACACCACCCTGGACCGGAGCATGCAGAGTGCGGCCGACCGGGACTTCACCGCATACATGCCCCCCGGGTACAGCGGCGCACTGGGGTCGCCCCAACCGGAAGGGGCGCTGGTCGCGATCGATCCACACAGCGGGGCGGTGCGAGCGCTCGTCGGCGGCCGGTCGGACCAGCTGCAGCCATACAATCGCGCCATCTATGCCATGCGGCAGCCAGGATCAACGTTCAAGCCGATCCTGTACGCGGCCGCCCTCGCGGCGGGGCACACGGTGACAGAGAGGCAGTTCGACGGCCCCGTCACCTATCCGGGCGCCGGCGGGCGCACCTACACCGTCACGGACTTCGAGCCCTACGCCCAGCGCTGGCTGACGATGCGCGAGGCGATGGCGATGTCGACCAACGTGGTGGCGGTCAAGTGGGCCAAGGTGATCGGTCCGGCGCAGGTCATCGCCATGGCGCGACGCATGGGCCTGTGGAGTCCCCTCCAGCCCACGCTGCCCTTGGCGCTGGGCACAAATGAGGTGACGCCGCTGGAGATGACGGCGGCCTACACGCCCCTGGCCAACCTGGGCACGGCCTACCGACCGTGGTCCGTGGCGACCGTCGTCGGCCCTGGGGGGGAGCGGGTGTGGGTGCCGCGGGCGCCCGCGCCCCACCGCGCGATGGATCCGGGTGTCGCCTACATCGTCACCAGCCTCCTGCAGAGCGTGATGACCGATGGCACCGGGCAGCGCCTGCGGCCCCTGGTGGACCGGCCGGTCGCCGGCAAGACGGGATCGACCAACGACCTCAAGGACGCATGGTTCATCGGCTACACGCCGGACCTGGTCGTCGGCGTCTGGGTGGGGGATGATCGGCCGGCCCCGCTGCAGGGGACCGGCGCCACCGTCGCGGGACCGGTCTGGGCACACTTCATCGCGGATGCCCTGGCTGGCACACCATCGCGGGATTGGCTCAGACCGGCGAATGTGCTCCCGGTCACCGTGTCGACGGCGGATGGCCTCTTGCCCCATCCCTCCTCCCCGACCGTCACGGAACTGTTCCTTCAGGGAACACAGCCGACGCAGGTGAGCCCCCTCTCAGAGGGAGGTGCCGGGGACCCAGGCCTCATCGGCACCCCCAACACGCAGTCTATCCCCCCGTTCTTGGGCACCCTGCCCATCGGTTCCGACACAGGCCGCGGACCGTTGCCTAGCCCACCCGCCGCGACAGGCCGGGCCGGGGCTGCGGCCTCCCCGTGATCGCTGCGCGCGACCGGACGCTTCTCCCCTACAGGCTCCCCGCGGCCGCCCGCGATGCGCCTCCGGCCGGCCACAGGGCGTCGGTCAGATCCCCCGGGACGGTCTCGCGGGTGATGTCAGCGCCCAGTTCGGCCAGCTTGGACTCAATGCACTCATAACCGCGGTCGACAAAGTCGCCCGCATCCACCTGCGTCTCGCCCTCGGCGAACAGCCCGGCGAGCACCAGCCCGGCACCACCGCGCAATTCGGTCGCGTGCACGGGTGCCCCGCCGAGCTGGCGGACCCCCTCGATCATCGCGGTGCGGCCGTCCACCCGGATCCGCGCCCCCATGCGCAACAGTTCGTCGACGAAGCGAAACCTGCCGTCCCAGATCGTCTCGGTCACGGTGCTGGTCCCCTCGGCAGTCGTCAGCAGCGCAGTCATCGGCTGCTGTGCGTCGGTGGGAAAGCCGGGATAGGGGAGGGTCTTGAGGTTCACCGCGCGACAGCGGCGCGGCCCGCGCACGCGCACCGCCTCGCCGTCCACGGTCACTTCGACCCCGGCTTCGCCGAGCTTGGCCGTCACGGGCTCCAGGTGACGGGGGATGACGTTTTCGACCACGACGTCCCCGCCGGTACCGGCGGCGGCGATCATGTACGTGGCGGCCTCGATCTCATCGGGGATCAGGGTGTGTTGACAGCCCCCCAACTCGCCCCCGCCGCGGACCTTGATCACGTCGGTCCCCGCGCCGACGATGGCGGCGCCCATGGCCAGCAGGAGGGTGGCCACGTCGACCACGTGCGGCTCCTTGGCCGCGTTCTCGATGATGGTCGTCCCCTCGGCGCGCACCGCGGCCAGCATGAGATTGATGGTGGCGCCGACGCTGGTGACATCCAGGTAGATATGCGCGCCCCGCAGCCGCCGGGCCCGAGCGCGGATGCGCCCATGGGCGATGTCGATGTCCGCACCCATGGCCGCAAACCCCTTGACGTGCTGGTCGATGGGCCGCAGGCCGATGTCGCAACCGCCAGGCATGGGCACGTCGGCCTCGCCGAACCTGGCCAGGGACACCCCCAACAGGTAGTACGAGGCGCGGAGCCGACCCGCCCAGACCGAGTCCACCGGTCCAGGGCCAAAGTCCGCTGGGTCGATCCACAGTGCCCCCGGCCCATCGTGTCGTACCTGGGCACCAGCGCCCCGCAGCAGGCGCACCATGATCGCCACATCGGCGATGCGCGGGAGGTTGTCCACGCGCACGGGGGCACCCGCCAACAACGCGGCGGGCAAGACCGCCACGGCCGAGTTCTTGCGTCCCCCGGCGCGCACGGCACCCTCCAGACGCCGGCCGCCACGAATCCGGAAGATTGCCACCCGGTCACCGCCCCCTGCCAAGCCTCCAACGCCGGCCCCGATCGTCACGGACATCCCTACGTTAGCACGCCTGCGGCTGCAGGCGGGCGACGCCGATACCCAGCGCTTCCACCTCCCCGGTGTACGCATTGATGTAGAAGCACTGGCCGCCCCGGTTCCGGATCCGCCACGCGGGGTTGACCGTCCATTCGGACGCGGGCTGTCCACTACTCGGTGAATAGTAGCCCAGGAGCACGGAGCGGTCGCCGGCGGCAGGGAGCCCTTGGGTGCCGAGCAGCAGGCGCGCCTGCTGCAGCGCCTGGTACTCCGGGATGATCTGCTGTGCCTCCGTGCCGGGCCTGCCCGGGAGCACGTTGATCCAGACCTGCCTCATCGTGATGCCGCTGGAACCGACGTCAATCTGCAGCGTCCCATTGAAGAGGATGTCATTGGCGTACTTTTCGACAGTCGAGAATTTCCAGGTCTGGGTGGACTCGTCCCACTGCCCGCCGGTGAAGGGCAGGGTGAGGTTCGGATCCGGCTGCATCTGATGCCGCGCCGTTTCGGCGATCGCCTGGGCGGCGGCGAAGATGCGCGTCCCGACCAACCGTTGGCGCCTCGTGTAGACGAGTAACCCACCCCATTGGTCCAGCGTGTCGCCACCCACACCCCGGCAACGCCTGCCGAGTCCCCGGGAGAGGTCCGGCTGGGGGGACATGTCCGCGCAGGTCCAATCCGTGAGCAGGGTGGGGACCATACCCTGCGGGTCCGCCGTCTCCACGGTCAGCAACGGCAGCCGACGCACGGTCTCGTCGCCGAACTGTGGGGTGACCGGTGGCAGGACCCCGCTGGCGGGCGGCAGGAGCTGCTTGACCTGCCAGCCCAGGGCCAGGTTCAACAAGAAGAAGGCAGCGATGAGCACCAGTTTGGCCCGCCACCAGTCCACCGCCGTCCCCCCCGTTGCTCAGGTATTCGACGGGCTGGCCCGCGCCACGCTCAGTTGGGCGGCCAGGAGCCCAGGACGGCCCCCTGATAGGCGTCGACGAGAAACGTCTCCAGGGTTCCGGCGCTCCCCTGGTCCACTTCCACCGCCCATGCCGGCGTCAGCAGTGTCAGCGGCGCCCATGCCGGAAAGACGGCGACCACCTGCGTCGGGGTGCCCAGCAAGCCGGCGGGCAGGGTGCCCGCCACCGCCGCCACCGCCTGGGCGGCGCTCATCGCCGCCGTGAGGGGCTTGGGCAGGGGCACGCCCGGCACGGGCACGTCGCGCGTATACAGGACGGGCTGGCCGTTGCCGCCAACGATCTGGACCGCGATCGCCGACCGGCTGCCCGTGGGCGCCAAGACCGGGAGGCCGACATAGCGCGTGGCAAACTCGTACTCGAACGCCCCCGGGGCGCACTTGGTCAGAGTGCACTGGGCCCGCGACCACGCCAGCCAGGCGGTCGACGGCCAGCCCCCCCCGTGCGCGTCGACATAGCGGAGGGCCTCGGCGAGGCCGACATCCCATTCCGGCGCCGAGGACCCCGCGCGGGGCGCCGGGACGACCAGTTCGGCCTGACTCGGTGTCACGGTCAGCGACCAATCCGCGGCATTCTGGAACTCGAACGCACCGTCGGTGGCCTGCCTCGGTACCACGGAGAGCGGGTCCGGGAAGATGGACGCCGCGAGACTGGGCGGATCGAGGCCCTCCGGCCGCAGGGCCACCGGCGTCCACGGAAACGCGCTTGGTGCCAGCACCCCGGGGGCGACCGGCAGGGCGGTGGCCGGGGCAAGGACCGGGGCGACCGCATAGCCGGTCACCCGCAACTGCTGTGAGTCCACGACGGCCAGCAGCGCACAGTAGTCCCCCGGGTTGACCTGCACCTCAAACCCCGCGCCCGCCACGGTCAGGAAATCCACGACCGGCGACCCCACCGCCGTCGTCCCGGCCGGGGAACAGACCGGCGGGGTGGCACCCGGCAGGATCGCGATCCGGTCGAACTGTGAATTGGGACCGCTCCACACCCCCTGTCCGCCAAGGGCGCGATCCCACACGGACCACTGAAGGGTGGACCCGAGATTGATCTCCACGCCCACGCTGCCACGGGGCAGTCCCGCTGCGGCGAGCGCGACGGTCTTGGCGCCAGCAGGCGTGCCGACGGCGAACTGTGCGGGGCGCAGCGCCGTCAGCATCGCCCGCACCGCGCCCCAGACCACCGCCGCGCCCGCCGGATCGCCGATGGCCACATCGTTACCGGCGTCTGGGTAGAGCAGGATCATCCACTCGGGCCGGAGCGCTTGGGCCACGTCCAGACCGACGACCGCGTCGGCGGCCACGTAGCGCGATGGACCAAGCGCCACGGCCCGCTGGGACCATAGGGCCCCGGACCACAGCGCCACCCCGAGGATCAGGCTGGTCAGCACCAGCGCGGCGAGCACCCAACCGGTCAGGCGGTCCCAGGTGCGCCGCCTGAGCACGATGCGTCGGCGTCGCCTCCAACTGCTGCCTGGGGGCGTATCCGGCCGAGCCTCCACAGCACCCTTGCGGCGCGTCACGGCAGGTGCCCCCCAGGGGGGGGCAGGCTGACCAGCAGGCGCGTCCCCTGTCCCTCTGCACTCTCCGCACGGATCCGACCCCCGTGCGCTTCCACGATCTCCTTGGCGATGGCCAGGCCAAGGCCGCTACCCCCGTACTCGCGACTCCGCGACACGTCGACGCGATAGAACCGGTCGAAAATGCGCGGCAGATCGTCCGCGGGGATGCCGATCCCCGTATCGGCCACCTCTATTTCCACGGTACCACCGGCGCCGTCCTCGACGGAGACGCAGACCTGCCCGCCCGGCGCGGTGAAATCGATCGCGTTGGTCAGGAGATTGTGCAGTACCTGGACGATCCGGTCGGGGTCGACCGTGGCCTCACAGGCACCGACCGACCGGAGCTCCACGGTCACGCCCTTGCGGATGGCGCCGGCCTGCTGGCCCGTGACCACGGAGCGCGCCAGGGCCGTAACGTCGGAGCGTTGCAGGGTCCGGATCACCCCGCGGTGGTCCAGCTGGGACAGTTGCAAGAGATCGCCGATCAAGCCGGCCATGCGGTCGGTCTCGCTGCCGATGACCTCCAGCTTGGGTCGGGCGGCTGCCGGATCGTCCAGGCCCCATTCGAGCAGGCTTTCCACGTACAGCTTGATGGTCGTTACGGGCGTGCGCAGTTCGTGCGACACGTTCGCCACGAACTCCTTGCCCCGCGGCGTACCGGCGTCACCGAGCGGCGCAAAGTGCGCGAGCAGGTGCCGGGCGGGCGCGTTGAGGGCTAGCGGCGAGGATTCGCCCTCTCCTGGATCCCCCAGGGGCATGTCCTCAGTCCCGGCGACGGCGTGGGCATCCGGGCCGCCGGTAGGCAGGCGCAGGCGCGGGGCGATCCCGTCGGGCAAGACGGCCACCGCCGGCCGACCGACCACGGCCTGGGCATCGACATCCAGCATCGCCGCCGCACTGGGATTGCAGAGGAGGACGGTGCCGGCGGCGTCCACCGCGACAATGCCGTCGGTCATGTTGGTGAGGATGGCCGCGGCTCGGCGCTGCTCGGCACGAATCTCACCGAGCGTCTCTTGCAGGCGGCGACCGAGGTGATTGAACATCTGCGCCAACTGGCCCACTTCGTCGTGGCCCTGCACGGGCAACCGCGCGTTGAAATCGCCCGCGGCCATCGCCCGCGCCCGTCGTGTCAGCGCCCCGATAGGACCGGTGATGCTCCGAGCGACCAGCAGGCTGAGCCCACCGATCACCACCAGGGCGATCAGCGTCCAGGTGAAGAGGATGTCGTGCACGCTCTGGATCGTGCGGTAGATGCCGCTGGCCGAGGTGGATGCGGCGAGGGCGCCGATGACGCGCTGCTGCCGGTCGGCGATGGGCCCGAGGCACCAGACCCGCGCAGCCCCCGGCGCGGGACGGGGGCAGATCTGGTGGGCCGACCCGGTACCCACCTCCGCCAGGCTCCCCGGCGGCAGGTCCGGCGCCCCCAAGCCGCTGGTCCACTGGACTTGACCGGTGGCGTCCAGGATGACCACGTTGACGAGCGGGAAGAGTTGCATGCGCTCCTGCACCGTGGCCTGAATCTGCTTCCACATGGCCGCCGAGTCGCCGCTGGGCGTGCTGATTCCGTCCAACATGCTGGCGAGTTCCTGGCGGAGCGTCGCTTGGTAGGCATCGATGGAGTAGGACTGCAGGCGGTTGAGCAGTCCCACCGAGATGATCTGCATCGCCAGGTAGGTGAGCAGCAGAAAGACGGCGACCATCTTGCCCTGGACGCTGCGCAGCGGGGAGAAGCGACGGAGCCACGCGCCTCTGCCGTGCGAACCCATCACCCCTGAGCACGGAACAAGTAGCCCAGCCCGCGCCGCGATTGGATGTATTCCGGTTCGCGCGGATTGTCCTCAATCTTGCTGCGGAGGCGCCAGACGGTGACATCCACCGTGCGGGCGCTGTCGCCAAGGAATTCGTAGCCCCAGACGTCGGAGAGGAGCTGCTCGCGCGTGACGAGCTGGCCTGGGCGCCGCATGAGGTACTCCAACAAATCGAACTCGCGCACGGAGAGGTCAACCGGTGCCCCGGCCTTGTGCACGAGACGCGCCTGGGGATCCAACGCCAGGTCGCCGTCCCCGAGCGCGGCTTGATCCCCCGCCGCGGGAGCGCGCCGCAGCAGAGCGCGGACGCGGGCCAGGAGCTCACGCGTCCGGAACGGCTTGGTAAGGTAATCGTCCGCCCCCAGCTCGAACCCTCGGAGCATGTCCTCCTCGGCCTCCCGAGCCGTGAGCATGAGGATGGGCACCTGCGATCGGGTGCGGATGCGCTCGCAGACGGCGAAGCCGTCCAGGTTGGGGAGCATCACATCCAGGATGACCAGGGACGGGTGCTGCTCCTCCAGGGCGGCCACGGCATCCGCGCCGTTGTGGGCCATACCCACGACATAGCCCTCGCGCTCGAGGTTCTCCTTGAGGATGGAGGCGAGTCTGCGCTCGTCATCGACGATGAAGACGGAAGGGGCGCTCCGGCAGGCGTCCTTCACTCGCATTCCCCCCGGGCGTCCGGACTTCGGGGACGCAGGGTCATGTGGCGCGCAGCTGCTTGGGGCGTGCTCCAAAAGTCGCGGGGACCACCAAACCGGAACCGAGAGGCCTTGGGCACAACCGCCATCCGCACCGTGGCGTCGCAATAGCGGAGGTTTGCAGCCGCCACCTAGGCGTTGTCTCGACAGTAGTTCCTGCAATTCGCGCTCGGGCTGGGCCATCCTGCCGGTGCCTGCCGCTGCCTCCCCCTAGGGTCGCGGCCCGGCAGTCGCGCCCGGCCGCGGCTCCAGACCCGCCTGCCAAGCGGCACCCGCCTGGAGCGCGGCCAGACCTGGCTCGCCGAGGACATCGCGGACCGCCGCCACCAGCGGCCTGCCTTGCCGCAGCGCATCCAACACCTCAACGCAGGCGCCGGGTCTCACCCTGCAGACCGTCGCCGTCGCCGCCAGGGCCTGGCGGTAGGCCAGCGCCTGATTCGGCAGGGAGAGGAAATCGGTGGTCAACTGCTTCCAGGAGTACACCTGGGCGCCGAAGCCACTGTCGCCCTGCACCCACACATAGCCGGTGAGGCGCCAGTCCTCGTACTGGGCCAAGCCCTCGTCAAACCAGGCCGGGATGCGCCCCCCACTGCGGATGTCGGCCGCCAGGTGCGTGAGCTCGTGGGCCACCGGTCCAGAGGAGGAGAACCGCAGGGCAAGGCCCGCCCCTGGGTCCAGAAACGCCGACGGGTTCAGGAGCCAGATGATACCTTCGTAGTAGGCTCCCAGCGGCGGGGCCGCGGCGCCCCCGTCGACATCTCGCGCCATATCCTGGGGCGAGAGCACGACAAGCGTCCGCCGCGGCCCGGCATCGGAGAGTCCGAAGTCGGCCGCGATGGTGGGATAGTAGGCCTCTGCGGCCTGAGCGACGATCGCCGCCGCAGCAACGAGCCCTGGACCATAGTACGTAACAAAGTGCGGCGAGGGATAGTGGGGCCATCCCCGTACCGCCTCGAGGCCCTGCTGCTGACGGACGGCGCGGACGGTCGCGTGGGCACCTGTCTCCAGGTCGGCGAGCACCGGCCGGGTGGCGCCCGGGGCCAGCAAGAGACCCGCCGAGAGGGCGGCGATGATCGCGGTGGCAACGGCACCCCGGATGGGGCGCCATGGCGACGAGGCTGGCGCTGGCGGCTGACCGAGCGTCCTCATGGGTCCAGGGTAATGGCGGTGGCCGCGGCTTGTCCGTAGGGGATTGATGGGGCAGCGGCCGGCGGGACAAGCGATCAGGCGGCCCTGGTGGTCGCGCGCACCCTCTACGACTAGCGGTGGTGCACCGAGAAGTTGATCGTACCGACCCTGGGCAAGACGGCCCTGGTCGACCTGTCCCCGGCCCTGCTACAACGGTGGCAGGACAGGCTTGCTCCCACCAAGGATTCTCGCGGCGCCAGCATCGCCGCCAAGGCGTTTCGGGTGCTCCGCTCCGCCCTCTCGGACGCCGAGCGGCTGGGCATGATCCCGCGCAACCCCGCCAAGTCGGCGCGCCCCGCGCAGCGCACCCGCGTCAAGCGAGCCGGGTTCACGTTGCAGCAGGCCCAGGCCATCCTCCACACGGCCCAGGGCGAGCGCCTGGAGGTCCTGTTCGCGTTCGTCCTGCATAGCGGGTTGCGGGTGGCCGAGGCCCTGGGGCTGCGGTGGGCCGACGTGGACTCGGGCTCGGCCACGCTCTCCGTGCGGCAGGACATGGTGTACGTCAACGGCCGCATGGTGCCCGGCAAGCCGAAGAACGACCGCAGCGCCAGGACCTTCGCCCTCCTCCCCCACGCCGTGGAGGACCTGCAGCGGCAGAAGGCGCACCAGGGCCGGGAGCGGCTGCATACCGGAGAGACCTGGCAGGACGGAGACCTGGTGTTCGCGGCGCGCGACGGGGCGCCACTCCAACACCTCAAACGTTGACCGGGCCTTTACCCGCGTGCGGAAGACCGCCAACCAGAAGGCGTGCAAGGACGCCGGCAAGGACCCGCTCACCGAGAACATCATCCCGAGGTTACCGCTCTACAGCCTACGCCACGCCTCCGCCAGCATCCTCCTGAACTCCGGGGTGCCCGTGGCGGTCGCCGCCAAGATAATGGGCCACTCCGTGGACATGTTCACCGAGACCTACGCCGACCTGTTGGTAGAGGCCACCCGCGAGGCTGCCGCGAAGGCCGGCGCCTTCCTGGACGCGCACACGACGCCCGCTGCGCCACCCACCCCCACCCCGGTCGTGCCGATCCGGCGGGGCGGTCCCCGGCAACACGCCACCGTTTGAGCAGGCCCCGCAGCAGGTACGCGGACTGCCGTTCGGGCACCATTTGGGCACCAAACCCGAAGGCCGCTAGGAGGTTGCTCCCAGCGGCCTTCCCTGTGTCCCTTGTGGCTCTACGAGTTTTCTGGAGCTGGTGGGCAGAATCGAACTGCCGACCTACGCATTACGAGTGCGTCGCTCTACCGACTGAGCTACACCAGCAGCGGTTTTGCCCTACATGGAGCGGGTGAGGGGAATCGAACCCCCGTCTAAAGCATGGGAGGCTTTCATTCTACCATTGAACTACACCCGCGACCAACCCGCCCGCCGAACACCCTGCACGGTCCCGGTGGGCAACGGCGATGATAGCACGTGCCCGCGTCCCGCGGCAAGGGGAGGAGCGCCCCTGCACCAGTTGCAGGCGGCTACCGGCGATGGCGCGCCATGGACACGAGCACGGCCAGGCCGAACACGACGGCGCCGCCCCCAGCCGCCAAGGGCCACCCGGCCATCCAGGCCCGCGCCACCGAGGGCCCTCCGGATGCTGCGGCCAAGGCGGCGCTGATCGCTAGCCCGGCGGCGAGGATCGCCAGGGCGATGCGATTGGCGGCCAGCGACACCTCGCGGTGGGTGCGCCGCCAGTACTCCTCCGTAGCGTTCAACCGGATCTCCCCGGCCTCGAGGGACGAGAGCGCCAGATCCAGCCGCTGGGGCAGGCGGGCGGTGGCCGCGAGCCCTTCCCCCGCGGCCCGCAGCGAAGCAAGCACCCACCGGGGTGACGTCACGCGGCGGATCGCGAGGTCCCTCAGGTACTCCGCCGCCTGCTGGGTCGCCACAAAGCCGGGGTCGAGTTGCCTGCCCACACCCTCATTCATCGCCAGCGTCTTGAGCAGCAGCGCCAGGTCGGCGGGGAGGTGCAACTCGAACCGACGCATCAGACCGAAGATTTCGCCGATCAAGGGCGCCAGCGCAATCTCGCCCAGGGGCCGGTCCGCGAAGGCATCCAGGAGGTGGGCCACCTCGCGAACCAGTGGGCGGCGATCCCCGCCGGACGGACGCACCCCCAGAGCCTCCAGGGCGGCGACAACGGCCGGTGGCTCGCGCTGCACCACAGCGAGGGCCACACGCAACAGGGCATCGCGCGCGCCCGCGTCCAGGCGACCGACCATGCCGAAGTCCAGGGCGGCAAGCCCACCGTCACGTGAGACCAAGAAGTTGCCCGGATGGGGATCGGCGTGGTAGAGCCCATGGTCGAAGATGGAACGCAGGAGAATGCGTGCGCTGCGCTTGGCCAGGGCGTGCGTATCGATACCGGCCGCACGCAGCCCCTCGGCGTCATCGATGCGGATGCCCTGCAGTTCCTCCATCACCAGGACGCGGCGAGTAGTGAAGGCTCCGAGGACGCATGGCACCCGGAGGTTGGCGTCTCCCGCAAAGTTACGGGCCAGGGCGGCCGCGTTGCGTGCCTCTCGTTGGTAGTCGCACTCGCCCTCCAGCGTCCAGGCGAACTCCTCGACAAGCGCCACGGGGTCAAGGAACCGGGCGAGAAGGCCCCGCGATGCCGCCACGCGCGCGAGATGCCGGAGAATGGCGAGATCCACGTCCACACGCTGGGCGACCCCAGGCTTCTGCACCTTGACCACGACGTGGCGTCCGTCCAGCATCTCCGCCCGGTGCACCTGACCGATGGAGGCGGAGGCCAACGGCGTATCGGCGAAGTGCGCAAAGACGCTGTCGACCGTGCGACCCAGATCTTCCTCGATGACTGCGCGGATCTCCGCGGTCGGAACGGGGGGGACGTGGTCCTGCAGCCGCTCCAGCGCGCGGGCATAAGCGGGCGGCAGCAGGTCAGCACGGGTCGAGAGGATTTGACCTACCTTAATAAACGTAGTGCCCAGTTCTTCTAGTGCCGAGGTAAGGTGCTCCGGTGAGGATGCCCCGCGCGCCGACCGCCGCCAGCCCCGTACGGCCCTGGGCAGGCGCCCGGTGACCGCACCCCCCGCCAGAAAGCCTACGCCGTGGCGAGCCAAGATCACGAGGATCTCGCGGTAGCGGCGGATGTGGGCGATGGGAGCGGCCTTCACGCGCGACCCCCCCCCGTCGGCGTGGACCATGCTCAGAGGTTGGGGATGCGGCCGCGACATCGTCGCGGTCAGTTCCCCCAGAAGCCCACCGCTACCCGGCGTCGGGGCGACGGTCGGGGGGGCGGACCATCCCCGCGCTAACCGGCGTCCTCGACCCGGATGCCCGTCATGCGGTCGCCACGCTGGACCGCGTCCACTAAGTCCAACCCCTCGGTGACGCGACCGAAGACCGTGTGCTTCCCATCCAGATGCGGCTGAGGGGTGTGACAGATGAAAAACTGGCTGCCGCCTGTGTCCTTGCCGGCCTGCGCCATCGACAGGCTGCCGCGCTTGTGCCGGTGGGGATTGCCCTCGGTCTCACAGCGGATGGCGTACCTGGGGCCACCCGAGCCGTCCCCGCGCGGCCCCCCCCCTGCACCATAGAGTTCGGGGTGACGCGATGGAACGTCAGCGGGTCGTAGAAGCCGCTGTTAGCCAGCCGCTCGAAGTTGCTCACCGTGCCCGGCGCGGCGTCGGCGTAAAGGACCACCTGCAGATGCCCGCGATCTGTCTCGATGAGCGCATGCTTCACCGGCTAGTCCTCCTCCGAGCGTCGGCCGCCCATTCTGGGGCGCGCCGGCTCCGCGTTGACGGGCCGTCCGGCGAGGCGGGCCCGCCTCAGGCCCGTGATGGCTCGCTCCGCGGCGACGCGAGGCACCTCGACGAAACTGAAGTCGTCGTGGATGTCGATCGCGCCGACATCCCCACCGGGAATGCCCGCCTCCGCGGCGATCGTCCGGACGAGGTCGGCCGGCCGGATCCCTTGACGCCCGCCGACGTTGACAAATAGCCGTTGCATCCCGGGCTCCCCGCCCGTCGCCTCCGCGGGGCCCTCAGCGCCCGGCGCCGCGCGGGCGCCGGTTCGTCCGCCGTCCATGGCCATCTTCATGGCTGCGGCCGCGACCTGCATCGGCGAGGAGGCCTCCGCCAACTCCTGGGCCAGCCGCAGGTAATCGGTCAGGTCCGCCCCTTCCAGCACCTCGACCAGCTGGCGGCGGAATGAGTCTCGCGCGGCTGCCGCCACATCGGCGGGCGTCGGCAGGATCCGGCGGGGTATCCGCGCGCCGGTGGCCTCGGCGATCGACCGCAACTGCTTGACCTCCCGCGGTTGCACGAGCGTCAGGGCGACACCGGATCGGCCGACCCGCCCCGTACGGCCGATCCGGTGTACGTGGGATTCGGGGGACTGGGCGACGTCGAAGTTGATGACGTGGGTCACGCCCTCGATGTCCAAGCCGCGCGCCGCGACGTCGGTGGCTATCAGCAGTTCACTCCCGCCCTCCCGGAAACGGGCGAGTGCGCGAGTACGCTGGGGTTGTGCCATGTCACCGTGGATAGCTTCAGCGGGGTAGCCGCGTGCCTGGAGCGCGGCGGTCAGCTCGTCCACGCCGCGTTTGGTGCGACAGAAGACGATCGCCCTACCCATGCCGAAGACATCGATCAAGCGACAGAGCGCTTCGGCCCGATCGAGCCCACGAACCTCGTAATAGCCCTGCTCGATGGAGGGCGCGATGAGGTGCTCTGGCGTCACGCGGACGTGGATGGGGTCGCGGAGGTAGCGCTGAGTCAACCGTAGGATGGGGGCCGGCACGGTGGCGGAGAAGATGGCGGTCTGGCGCGTTGTCGGCACCGCCTGCAGGATGGCCTCAATGTCATCAATGAAGCCCATATCGAGCATCTCGTCGCCCTCATCCAGGATCACCGTGCGCAGGTGGCCCAGCCGCAGGGTGCCGCGGCGGAGGTGATCCAACAGACGGCCGGGCGTACCGACGACGACGTCCACGCCGGCGCGTAAGGCGCGCATCTGGCGCTCGATGGGTTGGCCCCCGTAAATAGCCGCCTCGCGCGCGCCCATGTTGACGCCGATGCGCGCTACCTCCTCGGCCACCTGGATGGCGAGTTCGCGCGTCGGGGTCAGCACCAGGACTTGGGGCCGCGGCCCGTCGGGATCGAGGCGCTGGAGGGCGGGAATGGCAAAGGCGGCCGTCTTGCCGGTTCCCGTCTGCGCCTGGCCGATGACGTCGCGGCCCGCCAGCATGTGCGGGATCGTCTGCACCTGGATGGGCGAGGGCTCCTCGAAGCCCATGTCGGTCAAGGCGGCCAGGAGCGGGGGGGCGATTCCGAGATCCGCGAAGGAGGGCGGCTGGGCCAACGGGTCTCACCTCCACCGGATGCCATTATACGTGGACGAGCCGGTCGGCACTCGGGCAGGCGCGGCAGACCATGGGCACGAAGCCCCTCGGCGGGGGGGGGCGCGTGTGGGCT
>Ga0307374_10007223_pt1 | contig 17044 bp, 10 predicted proteins | sample OX3MG_FD_202532 | JGI IMG/M metagenome (GOLD analysis project Ga0307374, IMG submission 202532) | Soil microbial communities from Risofladan, Vaasa, Finland - OX-3 | ecosystem: Environmental > Terrestrial > Soil > Coastal area > Acid sulfate soil | place: Finland: Risofladan, Vaasa | collected... | reverse complement strand
ATTCCGCATCGCCGGCCGCGCCCGCCCCGTTCGCCTTGTCGGCCCCGCCCGCCCCGTTCGCCTTGTCGGCCCCGCCAATAACGACACGCGGCCTTGCCGAGGCGACGTCCACGGCCGTCACCCGCGCCCGAACGACGCGGCAGCCGGCGCGCTCGGCCCGTTCGAGCAGCAAACCGTTTAGAACGCGGCGGGAGTAGATCACGAACGGATCGTCGAGATGAAGACGGGCGCGAACATCGGAGCCCGCACGGGAGGCTCCATTGGAGCCCCCATGAGAACCACTGATCAGTTCGACTTCGCGAATGAGTTTCTTCGGATAGGGCCCATCGAGCAGAAACGGGTAGGAGCGTATGGCCTTCTGCGTCAGCCCGCCGCCGCAGGGCTTTTCCCAGGCCAGGTGGTCGTCGATCACCGTCGCCTGGATGCCCGCGCGCGCCAGCCGCTCCCCGCAAACCGCGCCGGCCGGACCACCGCCAACAATGACGACCTCGTTCATGCTCGACTCAGATCAGGGGAAGAATCAGCGCCAGCGTTCCGGCGGCGAGTATAGCATCGAGGATCGCCGCGGCCGCGACGTCCGCCCCGCGTCGGCGCAGCGCGTCGGCGGCCAGCCGCTGGCCGATCGAGATGATCCCGAGCCCGATCGCCAGCAGAGCGATCAGCAATCCCGAAGGCCAAAAAACCAGCACCGCAAAAACTTCGGCCAGAAATAGCAGGCCGCGCATCGCCAGAAACATCAAAACTCGATTCTTTCGGCCCGGAGGGCCAAGCGCGGCTTCTTCCGCCAGGAAATAGGGGCAGATGAAAACAGCCATGTCCGCCCAACGCCAGAGCCTTGCGCCGGAAAGAGAAGACTGGACCAGTTCCGGGCGCAGCGCCCAGGAGAAAAGCGCGACGAGAACGACTCCGGCGATCAAGGCAAAATTCAGCCACCGGGGATTGGGGGCCCATTCTTTCCCGACGGCCCTGCCCAGCAGAATCAAAAGAATAAGACCGGTCAAAAACGCCACCAGGGCCGTCCAATCGCCATCTTCCAGGCGCGTCGGGCGCACAAACTGGTCGATGCGCGAAAGACCCACCAGGGACACGGCACAGAAAGCAGCCACGGCCCACTGGACAAGGGTGGTTTTCCAGGCCACGCCGGAACCTCGACTCTCGTTTACCGTCGTTTGCCTGGAAGGATCGAGGCGGAACAGGTCCGCCATAGCTGTCAGCGCCGGGCCGACGAGGAATGCCATCCCCGCCAGCAGCGCACAACTCGAAAATAGCGCCGCCAGCGGGAGAACGAAGTTGAAACCGGAAGTGGCCGGGCGCGGGGCTCCGGGCGCAAGGGCATGACCCGCCCAGCCGAGCGTGCGCCGCCACGTCCTCGGGTCCAATACCATCGTTCCATGCAGCTCGCCCGAGAGAATGCCGAGCGCAACGGCGCGTCCCGCGGCGAAATCCTCCGGGTTCTCTCGCGTGCCGCCGGCATCGCGCAGCAGTTGCCGCGCCGTTTTCCGCACGGGCCCCAAATCGAGTTGACCCGCGAGAACAAGCAGATTGGGCGGCGTGCGTTCGGGTGGAACGACCAGCGCGGGGGAAATCGCCACCGTCGCGGCCGCCGGCAGAACGCCGGCAAGGTGAATGACGGCGGCGGCGCCAAGCGAATGGCCGACGTAAATCGCGCGGCGCGGGACCAGGACGCCGGACCGCTGGAGAAACTGCGCAGCCGCGACGGCGCAGCGGTCCACTCGCGCGTAGGAAAAGGGCACCCGGCTCCGGCCGTGCCCGGCGAGGTCCAACAAATAGACCCGCCACCCCGCTTCGGCGAGCGATTGGCCGAGCGGCTCCATGATGGCCGCGCTGGCCGCGAATCCGTGAAAGACCAGCGCGACAGGGGCCGACCGGGTATCGGGACCCAGCACCCGCGCAGGCGTTTGGCAGGCGTCTCCCAACACGATGGATTTCTCGGCGGGCCTGGCCCGGGAAAGTCCCCAGGCGCCCGCGATGCAGAGCAGCGCGCCCACCGAAAGACGGAGCCAACTCAAACGCCGGTTCAATGTTCTAAATCCTCGCTCTAAGTCCTCGCCCTAAAATTTCGAATGGTAGAATGGCACATAGCCACGGTCCGGTGGAATCCGGAGTGTAGTTTGGGAATGGTCGTTAGCGAAGACGGATTGTACGAACAGGTGGCCGCCGCCCGGCAGGCCGGACGGCGAATTGTGTTCACGAACGGCTGTTTCGACCTCCTGCATCCCGGTCACATACGTTCCCTCGAACAGGCGCGGTCTTTGGGCGACGGGCTGGTCGTCGCGGTGAATTCCGACCGCAGCGTGAGGGAGAACAAGGGACCCGGCCGCCCACTGGTCGCCGCCGGGGAACGAGCCGAGCTGCTGGCGGCGCTGGCGGCGGTCGATTGGGTGGTGATATTCGACGAGCCCACGCCGCAGCGGCTCATCGCCCGGCTGCTTCCCGACATACTGGTGAAAGGCGAGGACTGGGCGCGGAACGAAATTGCCGGGAGCGCCGAGGTGGAGGCCTCCGGCGGCCGCGTCGTGCGCCTGCCGGTTGTGGCCGGTTATTCCACAAGCGAAATCGTCCAACGCATCCTCAGTCAAAACACATGATTCTGCCCCTGCTCGCCGAGCTATTTACCCGAATCGGTACTCATGCCGCCACGCGCGCGGCCCTGGACGCCACCCGCGCCGAAGGCGGCCATGCGCGACTGGCCGGACTGACCGACCCGGCCAAAACGCTCGTCGCGGGGCAGGCGGCGGCTTCGGCGGGCCGTCCCGTAATTCTGCTCGTGCACTCGAACGACCGCGCCGACCAGATCGCCGAACCCTTGCGCTATTTCTACCGCGCGCTGACCGGCCGGCCCGGCAAGGAAGTGGTCAACGTGCCGGCCTACGACGTGCTTCCGTATCAGGAACAGTCGCCCCACCCGGAAATTGCCAGCGGACGCGCGGTCGGGCTCTGGCAGCTGGCTTCCGGCCAGGCCCGCGTGGCCGTGGTGCCCGTCGCGGCGGCCCTATGGCGCAGCCGCGAGGCGGAATATTACCGCGACCTGGCGCGCCCGGTGGCCCGCAACGACTCTCTCTCGCTCGAAGTCCTGACCATGCATCTGGCGCTCGTCGGGTATGACCGCGAGGAGATGGTCGAAATGCCCGGGCAGTACGCCGTACGCGGCGGGATCGTCGATCTGTTCCCTCCCGACGCCAATCGGCCCGTGCGGATCGAGCTGTTCGGGGACACGGTCGAATCGCTGCGCGAGTTCGATCCCCAAACACAGCGCTCGACCGGGCCGCTCGAACGCATTCTGGTCCTCCCGATGAGCGAGTGTCCCCGCCCCGCCGCTCAGCTGACGGCGGCCAGCGCGGGCGCGAGCGGGACGCTCGCCGAATCCGACGCTGAATTGCTGCTCCCCGGCTGGGAATTTCGCGTGGCCGCCATGAATCCGCCAACGAAAATGCTTTTCGATCTGGTTCGCGACCCCCTCGTGATTGTGGACGAGCCGGAAGAACTCGACGCGGCGATCACCGAGCTGCTCGAAAAAGCCGATGCCTCCTGGCAGGAAGCGCGCGAAAAGGGCGGCGAGACGCCGCCGGCCGAGCCGGCCCGCTATTTCCTGGACTCCGGCGAGTGGCGGCAGACCCTGGCCGCCGCCCGGCAACTGGACCTGGTCCGATTGGCGGTGGGAGCGGATACAGGACTGGCTCTTTCCAGCCAGACGACGACCCGCTATCAGGGAAACGTGCAGGCCTTCATGGGAGAGCTGCGCGGGCGCGTGGAAGCGGGCGAGGCGGTGGTTGTTTCCGCGGCCAGCACCGGCGAGATCGAGCGGCTCGTCGATCTGTGCCACGAGTACGAGCTGCCCTACCGGCTCGGGGAACTCGAGGAAAGCGCAACGATGAGCCGCCTGGCGGAGGATTCGACCAGCGAAGCGGCTCGGGCGGTCGTGCTCGCCAAGGTACCCCTCGCCGAGGGCGTGCGATTCCCCGATCTCCAGCTCACCATCTACGGCTACGCCGATCTTTTCACGCCGGCCATTGAGCGGCCCCACCGGCGCCGCCCGGCGGGTTTTTCGAGCGACTTTTCCGATCTCCATGCGGGCGATCTGGTGGTCCACGTCGATCATGGAATCGGCGAATTTCAGGGGCTTCGCCATATTGCCCTCGACGGCTCCAGCGGCGAATTCATGGTGCTGCGCTACGCCGACGATGCCAGACTCTACGTTCCCCTAGCCCGGCTGGACCTGGTGCAGAAGTACCGCACGATCGGCGAGACGCGCCCGCCGCTCGACCGCCTGGGCGGCGGCACATGGACGGTGCGCAAGAAGCGCGCCCGCCGCTCGATCGACGATCTGGCCAAACAACTGCTCGAACTCTACGCCGAACGCAAGACCGTCTCCGGCCATGCCTTTCCGCCCGACACGCCTTGGCAGAAGGAACTCGAGGACGCCTTCGCCCACGAGGAAACCCCCGACCAGCTGCGCGCCATCGACGACGTGAAACGGGATCTGGAATCGCCGCTGCCGATGGACCGGCTCCTATGCGGCGACGTCGGCTACGGAAAGACGGAGGTGGCGATTCGCGCCGCCTTCAAGGTGGTGGGAAACGGCAAGCAGGTGGCCGTGCTGGCGCCAACGACCGTGCTCGCCTATCAGCACTACGAGACCTTTCGCCGCCGCGTGGCCTCTTTTCCGGTCCGCGTCGAAATGCTCAGCCGGCTCCGCAGCCCGCGGGAGCAGAAACAGGCGATCGCGGATATGGAAACCGGGAAAATCGACATCGTGATCGGCACGCATCGCCTGCTATCGCGCGACGTGCGCTTCCACGATCTGGGCCTGCTGGTGGTCGACGAAGAGCAGCGGTTCGGCGTCGCCCACAAGGAGCGGCTCAAGGAACTGCGCAAAAACGTCGCCGTGCTGTCGATGTCGGCGACGCCCATCCCGCGCACCATGCACATGGCCCTGGCCGGATTGCGCGACATGTCGGTCATCGAGACCCCGCCCCGCGGCCGCCTCTCGATCCAGACGGTCGTCGCGCCGTTCGACGACGCGCTCGTGCGCCGCGCGATTGAGCAGGAACTGGACCGCGGCGGACAGGTTTTTTTCGTTCACAACCGCGTCCAATCGATTCCGCTCATGGCCGAGCGCATCCGCCGCCTCGTTCCCCGGGCGCGCATCGTCGTCGGCCATGGCCAGATGACCGAGCACCAGCTCGAACAGGTCATGATGAAATTCATCCGCCAGGAAGCCGACGTGCTCGTCTCGACCACGATCATCGAAAATGGGCTCGATATTCCCTCGGCCAACACCATCATTATCAATCGCGCCGAACGCTTCGGCCTGGCCGAGCTCTACCAGCTGCGCGGCCGCGTCGGCCGCTCGGACCGCCGCGCCTACGCCTACCTCCTGGTGCCCCCGCCGGCGACCCTCTCCTCGGAGGCGCGCCAGCGCCTGGCGGCCCTCAAGGAATTCAGTGAACTGGGAGCGGGCTTCCGGATCGCCGCGCTCGACATGGAACTGCGCGGGGCGGGCAATCTGCTCGGCCGCGAACAGCACGGCCACGTCAACGCGGTCGGGTTCGACCTGTTCTGCCAGATGCTCGAGCAGGCCGTCGCCACCTTGAAGGGCGAAACCCCGCGTCTCGAGATGCGCGTCACGCTCAACCTGGGGCTCGACGTGCGGATTCCGGCCGGTTACATCCCTGGGGAAAACGAGCGGCTGCGCACCTACAAGCGCATCGCCGCCATCGGCTCCGAGCGCGAGCGCGACGATATCCTGCGCGAACTCGAGGATCGTTTCGGGACTCCGCCGCGCCCGGTTTCGAATCTGCTCGATTACGCATTGCTGAAATCGCAATGCGAGCGGATACTGGTTTCCTCGGTCGAGCGGCGCGATCACCGTCTGGCACTGCGCTTCCACACCGAAACCCCGGTCCGCCCCGAACGCCTGGTGCGCCTGGTGCGGTCGCGCCGGGGAGCCAGCCTGGATCCGTCGGGCCTGCTGTGGCTGGACTACCGCGCCGAGGAGGGCAGTCCCGCGGCCGCGGCTCGCGGCGTATTGCTCGAGTTGGAAGCAGGGAGCTAAAATCCGTCATATGAACCTAAAATTTCGTTTTCTCGCGGGCGTGGCGATTCTCCTGGCCGCCTCGCTGGCTCTGCGGGCGCAGCAGCAGCCGCCTCCCCAGGGGCAAGTCATCGACCGGATCATCGCCACCGTCAATGACGACATCATCACGAGCCATCAGTATCAAACGGCTCTCGCCGCTTTGCGCGAGCAGATCAAGCACGACTGCGCCTCCTGCTCCGCGGCGCAGCTCGACACCCAATTTCAGGAAAAGAAAAAGAACGTCCTGCGCGACATGATCGACCAGTCGCTGCTGGTGCAGCGCGCCAAGGACCAGGGCATCAACGTCGATATCGACGTCGTCAAGCAGCTCGACCGCATCCGCCAGCAGTACCACCTGCCGACCATGGACGCCTTGCAGCAGGCCGTCCAGCAGTCCGGGATGGACTGGAACGATTACAAAGACACCATCCGCCGGCAATTGCTCACCCAGCAACTCATTCAGCAGGACGTCGGCGGCTCGCTGCAGATCGGCCGTGCCGAGATTCAGAAGTACTACGACGCCCACAAGAGCCAGTTCAACCGGCCCGAGAGCGTCGTGCTGCGCGAGATTTTCCTTTCGACCAAGGGCATGACCCCCGTTCAAATCGCGGCCGCCCGCAAGAAAATCGACAACCTGCGGCAGCGCGTATCGAACGGCGACGATTTCGGGCAACTGGCCAAGCTCTATTCCCAAGGCTCGACCGCCCAGAAGGGCGGCGAACTGGGCACGTTTCAGCGCGGCGAACTCGCTCCAGACATCGAGAACGCCGTCTTCAAGCTCCAGCACGACCAGATGACGCCCGTCATCCAAACCCCGGCCGGCTTCGAACTTCTTCAGGTGGAACAGCACTATCAGGCGGGAATTCAGCCGCTCGACGCCGTTCTGAACGACGTCGAAAACGACATCTATTTGCAGAAGATCGGCCCGGCGCTGCGCGCCTATCTCGAGAAACTGCGCGGGCAAAGCTACATCAAGATGCAGCCGGGCTATATCGATACAGCCGCCGTTCCGGAAACGCCCATCGAGGAAGTGACGCCGAGCATTCCGGGCCAGGGGAATTCGAAGAAAAAGGGCTCGGGATGAAGCCCGTCTTCGTTTCGGACCTCCAGCCCGACCAGCCGGTTGCCTGCCCGTTTCTCGTCTCCGCCAAGGAGATCCTCCAGACGCGGGACGGCAAGCAGTACCTGCGCCTCGAGCTGGCCGACCGCACCGGGACGATCGAGGCGCGCATGTGGGACGGGTTCGAGCCGGCGGCCAGCACGATCGACCGCGACGATTTCGTCAAGGTGCAGGGACACACCGAGCTCTACCGCAATCGCCTGCAACTGAAAATCGACCGGCTGCGCAAGGCCCAGAGCTCGGAAATCGACCCGCGCGACTACTTCCCGCACACGCCCGAGGATATCGAGGATCTCTACCGGCGCCTCGAGGAGTTCGCCTCCTCGATCGCCAATCCCTGGCTGGGGCAGCTCGCCCGGGGAATCGTCACCGATCCTTCCATCGCCCCGAAGCTGAAGCAGGTGCCCGCGGCCAAGGCGATGCACCACGCCTACCGTGGCGGCCTGCTGGAACACGTGATCAGCCTCTGCGGCCTGTGCCGGCAGGTGGCCGCCCACTATCCGGGCGAAATCGACGCCGACCTGCTGCTCACGGGAGCGATCCTTCACGACATCGGGAAGATCGAGGAACTCGAATATGTGCGCGAAACCGGCTATTCGACCGAAGGGCGCCTGCTCGGCCACATCCTGCTCGGCATCGGATTGATCCGGCGCCGGATCGATTCCATCGAGGGCTTCCCTGTCCCGCTCGCCCGTCTGGTCGAGCATCTGATCGCCAGCCACCACGGCCGCGAGGAGTTCGGTTCGCCGCGCCCGCCCCTGTTCCGCGAGGCGCTTGTGCTGCATTACCTCGACGATCTCGATTCGAAAATGGGCGCCGCGCGCGCCAGCCTGGATGCGCCCAGCGGCGAGCCCGAATGGACCGAGCGCAACCTGGCGCTGGGACGCCAGATTCTCCGCCTGGACCGTTACCTGAACCCCGCGTCCACCGAAGCCAAGGGCAGTGCCACGTCGGCCACTCCGTCCCTCTTCGATCCCAGCCCCAAGACAAAATCGTAGCCGTAGCCGCCGCTACGGTTTTACCGGCTCGATCTTCTCGCAGTGGATCTGGGCTTCGTCCTCGACCCGCCCGCCGACGCGCAGCATCCGCGTTTCGAACACCAGCGCGCCGCAGCGCTCGCAAGCGTTCGGGAACAGGACGGCTTCGTAGACGCCGCGCTGATCCTCGAGCGTCAGAAACATCATGTTCCGGGAATCCTTCGTCCCAACCGCGCGGAAGGTAATCAGCCAGCCGAGCAGCTCGACCCGCTGGCCGATCCGTCGGCCCAGCTCGTTGCTCCACGCCTCGCCGTTGCGCCGGACGCGATCGAGCGGATGGCCGCTCGCCGCCACTTCCAGAAGCTCCAGCTCGCAAGCCAGGCGCTGCTGGCTGTCGTAATCGGCCAAAGGAGGGATCGCGTTTTCCCCGCCGGCCGCCGGCGCTGCCGCGTCGGGGAAAAGCAGCGCGCCGGCCGGTGCGCGTCCGGCGCGCCGGGCCAGCGCCAGATGAAGCTGCCAGAGGCGCATCGGGCGGGTGATTTTCCGTCCTTCCACGTCGGCGATTTCCCCAGGCCGAACAGAGACTTCGGGAATTTCATCGAGCGCACCGCACCGGATCAATGCGGCGAGTTCGTCGCGGCTGGCGGGAACGCGCCCGAGAAAATCATCGAGCGAGCGGTAATCGTTCCCTTCCCTCTCGCGCCCGGCGACGATCGCGGCGATGGTTTCCGCGCGCAGCCCCTTCACCTGCATGAGCCCGATCCGAATCGCTCTTTTCCCTTCGCGGCCCGTCGCCTCGACGGTGTATTCGGCCCGCGAACGATTCGCCGAGGGAAGCAGCACCGGTACGGCCCAGCGCTTGGCTTCCTCGACGTAGGCGGAAACGTGATAGAAGCCGGCGCCGGAACTGCACATCGCGGCGAGAAATTCCGCCGGATAATGCGCCTTGAGAAAGGCGATGCGATAGGAAAGATCGGCGTAGGTGGCCGCGTGCGCCTTGCAAAACCCGAATCCGGCGAATTTCTCGACCATCTGCCAGACGCGCTCCAGATTCTCGCCTTCGAGTCCCTTGCCCGCCGCAGCCTTCAGGAATTTGGTCCGCAGGCGCGCCCGTTCGCGCTCGTCGGCGAATTTCGCGCTGGCGCGGCGAACCAGATCGGCTTCGGCGAGCGAAAGCGAGCCGAGCGTCCGGGCGATGCGCATCACCTGTTCCTGATAGATGCAGACGCCGAGCGTATCCCGCAAAATCGGCTCGAGCGCCGGATGCGCGTAGCGCACCGGCTCCTGGCGGCGCAGGCGGCGCAAAAACGTCTCCTTGGCCCCGTATTCGGCAGCCCCGGGGCGGATCAGCGCCAGGGCGGCGGAAAGATCCTCCATCGTGCGCGCGCGCATCGCCCGCAACAGGGCCCGCATTCCCGGCGATTCGATCTGGAAAACGCCCATCGTGCGGCCGGCCGAGAGCATCGCGCCGGTCGCCCGGTCGTGTTCGGCGATGGCGTCGAAATCGATTTTGCGGCCCGTCGAGCGCTCGATGTTCCCGAGGGCCAGCGAAATGGTGGTGAGGCCCCTCTGGCCCAGCAGATCCATCTTCACCAGGCCCATCGCCTCGACCGCGTTCATGTCGTATTGCGTGACGACGATTCCCTTCGCCGCCATTTCCAAGGGAACCAGGCCGGCGAGCGGGGCCGGCGCGATCACCGTGCCGCAGGGATGAATGCCCATATGGCGCGGGATATCGTCGAGGCGCAGCGCGACAGCCAGAATCGTGCGCCACGGCTCCTCGCCTGCCGGCAGATCGCGGCACTGCGGCAGCACGCGAATCGCCTCCAGAATTTCCCGCACCGGCCGGTGCGGCAGCCGGCGCGTGAAACGGTTCACCTCGCCCGGCGCCACGCCGAACGTCTTGGCCACCTCGCGCAGGGCCAGCCGCGCGTGCATCGTCACGAAGCTGCCGATCATCGCCACGCGCGAGGCGCCCCAGCGCCGGTAGACGTACTCGAGCAGTTCGTCGCGCCGCGCGCCGCACAGATCCAGGTCGATATCCGGGGTGTCGCCCCGCTGCTCGTTCAGGAAGCGCTCGAAATAGAGGCCCCAGCGCAGCGGGCAGACGCGGGAGATCCCCAGGCAATAGCTGACCATCGAGCTGGCCGCCGAGCCGCGTCCGGCCGCCGGGATGCCGCGCCGGCGCGCCTCGCGCACGATGTCCCAAACGAGCAGGAAATAGGGCGCCAGGCCCATCCGGTCGATCACCTCCAGCTCGCTGGCGAGCCGCGCAATCACTTCCGGGCCCGGCGGATGGTAGCGGCGGCGCGCGCCGCGAAAACAGAGCTGCCACAGATAGGAGAACGCCGTTTCGCCTTCGGGCACGGGAAACGACGGCAGGATTCGGCCGCCGAATTTCAGTTCCAGCTCGACGCGCTCGGCGATTTCGAGCGTCGAGCGAAGCGCTTCGGGATAATCGGCGAAGGTTTTTCGCATCGCTTCGGCCGGCTTGAACCAGGCCTCGGGATCGGCGATTTCCGGGGGCGCGACGCGGCCCGCCAGGCGTCCCGTGCGAATCGCATTCACCACGCGGTGATGAAGGAACTCCTCGGGCGAGAGAAAATGCACGTTGTTCGTCGCCGCCAGGCTCGCGCCCACCGCGCGTCCCAGCGCCGTCGCCGCCCGCAGATTTCCCCCGCCGCCGGCCGGAAAATGATGCGCTTCGAGATAAAGATTTCCGCCGAAAATCTCCTTCAGCCGCCCGGCGCGGGCCATCTGCCCTTCGGCCGGCGATCGCGCCGGGGCGTAGAGCGCGATCAATCCGTCGCGACGGGTATCGAGCAGGCTCCCGGCCAGAGGGCCATTGTCCAACTGGCGGTGCGTCACCAGACGGCACAGATTGGCGTAGCCTTCCCCGGTTGCCGCCAGCAGCAGGAGCGGGAAGCTCTCGGCATCGTTTCCCTCCGGGGCATCCTCGTCCGGCAGGACGGCGGCCGGCAGCACGGCGCCGATGATCGGCCGCACGCCCGCCTCGCGTGCCGCCCGATAAAACGGCACGGCCGCGTATAGCCCGTCGGTATCGGTGAGGGCGACGGCCGGCATCTTCTCGCGCGCGGCCGCGGCCACGATCTCGGCCGGCGAGGCGACGCCGCGAAGAAAGGAATAGTGGCTGTGGCAATGGAGATGAACGAACATGGCCCTCGCCGCCCGCACCCTGGAACCTGTTGCGTAACCACCCGGCGCCGGGGTCGGAGCTTCCGCTCCGACATGCATCCGCCGACGAATCAGGGGCTTCAGCCCCTGAAGTCCGCTTCCGGCGAGTTCTGCAACGCCCTTCTAACGCGATAAACAGGGCGTCGAAAGCACCAGCCCGGAAGGCTTGGTGGCGTAACGCCGGCGCAGCAGCAATCCCCTCCCGTAAAACACCGCGTTCCAGCCGAAGCGGTCGCGCACCGCGTCCACGCCCCGGTTCAGATACCAGCGCCGGTTGGCGCGTGCATCGAACATCTCGTTTTGCCGCCGTTCGGCCTCGAGGCCCGAGACGCTCAGGCCCACCCAGCGCAGCGCCACCCGGCGCCCCTCGAGCGAATGAAAGATTTCGAGCGCGGCCGCGAGCAGCGCCTTTTCGTCGCTGGTTGCCGGATCGAGGCTCGTCCGCCGCGCCGCCCGGTCGAAATCGACGTAGCCGATTTTCACGGTGAGAGACCTGGCCGCAAGCCCGCGCGAGCGCAGCGTCGACGCGACGCGTTCGGCCAGATATTCCAGCAACCCAAACAACAGATCGAGGTCGATCGTGCCGCCTTCGATCGTCGTTTCCCGCGAAATCGATTTCGGCTCCCGCCCGGGGCATGCGCCTGTGCCTCCGTCCGGCGCCGACTCCATTTCCCCGGCCGACCCCTCCACCGGCCGCGGATCGATTCCCCGGGCGCGTTCCCAAAACTGGCGGCCCACGGCCGGGCCGAATGCGGCGGCCAGAACCCCGAGCGGCAACCGGCGCAACTCGCCGATGTTGTGGATGCCGCGCTCGCCGAGCGACGCGGCATGCGCCGGCCCGATCCCATGCAACTTCCCGAGCGGAAGCGGCGCGAGGAATGTTTCTTCCTCGCCCGGGGGAACGACCCTCAGCCCGCGCGGCCGCCGGACCTGCGAAGCCGCCGCCGCGATCAGCTTCGAGGTTCCCGCGCCGATCGAAACGCTCAGTCCCGTTTCATCCTCGACGCGCTGCTGGAGCCGGCGCAGCGTTCCGCGGAAATCGGGATAGAGGCGTTCGGCGCCGGTGAAATCCAGATAGAAATCGTCGAGCGACGCGGTTTCCACCACCGGAATGAAATCGAGCAAAATCCTCCGCACGCGGGCGGCGGCGTCGGCATAATGCTCGTACTCCCCGGCAACGATCGCCGCGTCCGGGCAGAGCCGCAGCGCCTCGCGCATCGACATGGCCGTGCGCACCCCGCGCCGTTTCGCCGGATAACTCGCCGAGGCCACCACGCCCCGGCCCACCAGCACCGGCCTGCCGCGCAGCCGCGGGTTGAGCGCCTGCTCGACCGAAGCGAAAAAGGCATCGACATCGACGTGAACGATACGCCGGGGACGCGCATTCATGGTCTGGAGACCTCCTCTGGCGCCACGGCCCCGGAATCGGGCCGGCGCGGAATCGAAGGGGGGCGGGAAGGGTTTTGGGATACCCGCGGGAAAATAATAGGCGAATAAAAGGCGAAAGTCAAAGCCGTCGTATCGCCTGGAAAATTGCGGGGAAAAACCACCGATGCGCCGATTTCCCCTGCCCCGCGAACGAAATCCCGATCCCGCCGAAATGAGCCGATCCCTGGAGCGCAAAATGGCGGGGGGCGTATACTGCACCGCATCGCTATGACAGGACAAAAATCCAGATTGGCGGCCGGACGATCCCATGAAACTGGCGAGTGAAGAATCGGCCCGCGTGGAATTGCCTTCCTTCCGGCTCGAAGGGCGAATCGCCGTGGTGACAGGCGCGAGCGGGGGCATGGGACGCACCTTCGCGATCGCCTGCGCCAAGGCCGGCGCCGAAGTCGTCGTCGCCAGCCGGCGGCGCCAGAAGCTTTTGGAAGTGGTGCGCTCGATCCGGCAAGACGGCGGCGCGGCTCATGCCGTTACCCTGGACGTCGTCCGGCCGGCATCGGTCCGGGCCCTGGCCGAACGCGTCGCGAAACTGGCCGCGGACAAAAGCCGGCCCCTGATCCTGATCAACAACGCCGGTTTCGCATTCACCAAGCCCGCGCTGGAAATCACGGAAAAGGACTGGGACCGCGTCCTCGACGTGCATGCGAAGGGCACGTTTTTTTGCGCCCAGCAGATCGGCCGGCTCATGATCGAGCGCGGCTACGGCAAGATCATCAATCTAAGCTCGACCTGGTCGTCCAGCACCGATATGGGCAAGAGCGTCTACGGGCTCGCCAAAGCGGCCGTGTCCTATATGACGGCGGCACTGGCGAACGAATGGGGGCCGATGGGCGTGCGCGTCAATGCGATCGCACCCACGGCGACGCTCAGCGAAAACACGATACAAAATTTCCAGCGGAATCCGGCGCGGACAAAGCGCCTGCTGAGCCGCATCCGGCTCGGCCGGTTTGCCCAGCCTTCCGACATGCTTGGCGCCGTCCTCTTTCTGGCCAGCGCCGCCTCGGATTTCGTCACCGGTCACACCTTATTCGTCGACGGCGGATGGCGCACCGGCGGTTGGTAGAGAAGGCTGCATCGGGCAACTGCCGCAGCCGGTCCCGGCCAGGCGCTGCTTTTAGCGAAAACCTGCAAACTCATTAAACGGGGTAAACCGAGATATGAACCCAGAGGCTTCGCCATCTCCCGACAAGCAAGAGGCCGATGGCTCGCTCACAATCGCCTTGGCCATGTTCAGCATCCTGCTGGTTGCCTATGTGCTGATGGCGGCCGACCGGTACCTCTTCCCGGTGCTGGCTGTCAACATCCGCCGGGAGTTCGGCTTTTCCCTCTCCAACACGGGCCTTCTCACGACGATCTTTACCCTGGGCCTCGGCATCGGCGGACTCCCGACCGGCTATGCCCTGTCCCGATTCTCCCGCAAGAGCGTGTTGCTGGCCGGCATCGCCATCTTTTCCGGCGCAACGGCGGCGACGACCATTGCCACCGGTTTCGGGAGCATGCTCGCCTGCCTGGTGGCCTCGGGCATCGGCGAAGCCATGCTGGCAACGGCGATCTTCGCCCTCGGGGCGAATTATTTCTCCCGCTACCGGGCCACCGCCATCGGCGCCATCACGCTTTGCTACGGCATCGGCGGCTTCGTCGGTCCGATCCTGGCCACGCTGGTTCTGGTTTCCTACGGAACCTGGCGCGCCCCGATGCTGGCGTTCGGGCTGTTCGGGTTCCTGATGATTGGCGTGATTGCGCTCACCGTGCGCAGCTGGTTCAGCGAGGCGCGAGGCGTCTCGGCCGTTCGGGCAAACGACGCCCAGGGGGCCCCGTCGCTGCTCAACATCAACACGATCGTGTTGACCATCCTGGGCCCGATTCAGGGCCTCGGCGTGTACGGAGTCCTGGGAATGTACCCCACATTTCTCCGGGAAAATCTCCACTACTCGGCGACCCAGGCGGGATTTGTGGTGAGCTTTTACGGAATCGGCGCCCTGGGCGCCGTGGTGGGCGGATGGATCGGCGACCGCTTTCCGCCGCGCCTGGTGCTCGGCACCGCCTTCGTCGGCCTGGCGATTCTCGGCTACCTGTTTTTCCAGACGTGGGAACCGATGTACGTCCGCGAGATCCTGATGTTGTTCTGCGGCCTATTCGCCAGCGCCCTGATTTACGTCAACGTCGCGGGCTATCACGTGAAGGCGGTGAAAAGCGGCCTGGCGGGCCGCGCCTCCGGCATGTTCATTACGAGCTTCTATGCGCCTTCCGCCTTTGGCGGCTATCTGATCGCGGAACTGGCCGGCCGCTGGGGCTGGCTGCGAGCGGGAGAAATGCAGATTACGCTGCTATGCCTGATTGGGGCCGGTCTGGTGTTCGTCCTGCGCCCCGGCGAGATGAACCTTTAGCCCCGGCCGCATGTCCCTCGCAGCCGGACTTCCCTCTAACTTCGCGCGCCCGTCAGGCTGGGCATCGTGGCGATTTCGCGGGCCACGCCGCACATTTCTTCGTGGATCAGCGCGTTCGAGGCGAGCAGAATCCGGTCGCCGGGATGATACGGATGGCCATCGAAATCGGTCACGAGGCCTCCGGCTTCGCGCACCAGCAGGATGCCCGCCGCCGTGTCCCACGGCTTGAGCCCGAATTCCCAGAAGGCTTCAAAGCGCCCGCAGGCCACCGAGCAGAGATCCAGGGCCGCGGCCCCCGCGCGGCGCACGCCGTGCGAGCGCAGCGTATATTCCCAGTAGTAGCGCATGTTCGGGGTTTCCGAGCGCTTGTGCGTGGGAAAGCCGGTGCCCAGAAGGCCGGCGGCGAGCCGATCGACTTGCGAGACGTGAATGGGTTCCCCGTTCAGCCGCGCGCCTCCGCCCCGTCTGGCGCTGAACATCTCATCGGCCGATGGATGGTAGACGACGCCGACGACCGGCTCGTCCTCTTCGAGCAGTCCGATCGAGACGGCGAAGACCGGAAATCCATGAGCGAAATTCGTTGTGCCGTCGAGCGGATCGACCAGCCAGCGGTAGCGCGAAGCCCCTTCCGCCTCGACGGTCTCGCCCAGTTCCTCGCCGACAATCCGGTGATCGGGAAAGGCCGCGCGCAGACGCGCCGTGATCAGACGCTCGGAACGCACATCGGCCTGCGTCACCAGATCCACGTCGCCTTTGTAGCTGATTTTCTGCGGTCCCTTCGATTCCTCGAGGAGAATCGCGCCGGCCTCGCGCGCCGCTTCGAGCGCGACTGCTAGCGCCCGATCGAGATCGATTGTTTCCTGATTCACTGGTCTCCTTCCGGGGCATAGTATCCCTTGCGATACAGCAGAGAATAGCTCGCCTCCGGCGCGCCGCCGGACGGCCGCAACCGCACCTGGATCGTGTGGTAGCTGTCGGGCGGGGGTGCCGGAGCCGGGTAATAGCCGAGCAGATATTCGGTCCGCAGCTCTTGATCGATGCGGTCGAAGGTTGACGAAAACTGGCCGGGTTTGTCCACGGGGTACATCGCGCCGCCGGTCACGTCGATGATCGTGTCGATCGCGTGCTCGCCCGCGGTGTTGCGCCCGATGTCCGATTGAATCGGCCGGATCAGAATCGTGTAGAGCATGGCCCCGGCGCGCACGGCGGCGTCGCGAGCCTGCTCGTAGCTGTTCCGGCTGGTGGTCTCGCCGGCGTCGGTCACCAGCAGGAGCACGCGGCGGTGGTTCGGCGACCCCGCCGCGAGCGCGTGCGCTCCCAAATCAATCGCATCGAAAAGCGACGTGCCCGTTCCCGCCCGAAGCCGGCGCAAGGCGCCGTCGAGCGTCGGCTCATCGGCGGTGAAGGGCGAGAGCTGATCGACGTTGTAGGCAAAGCTGAACACGGCCATCCGGTCGCCGGGGCGAAGCACCTGGCGGATGAAATGCTCGGCGGCCTGGCGTTCGAATTTCAGATCGTTGTAGGTGCTCAGGCTCGTATCGATCATCAGGGCCAAATCCAGCGGGAGATTCGTCTGCCGCTCGAAGAGGTCGATTCGCTGCCGGCGGCCATCCTCATACAGGCGGAAGGCCCGGCGCGGAAGGTTGGGAACCGGTTTACCGGAAGCGTCCAGAACGCTGGCGATCACGCTCACCAGGTTCACCCGAACCTTCATCTGCCCAGGCATCTGCTCGGGAGCGCCCGGCGAACCGGGTCGCATCTGCGCCCCCAGCGGCGCCGCGCATACAATCGCCAAGGCCACGACGCCCGCCATCCAACCGGA
>Ga0307374_10007221_pt1 | contig 17048 bp, 16 predicted proteins | sample OX3MG_FD_202532 | JGI IMG/M metagenome (GOLD analysis project Ga0307374, IMG submission 202532) | Soil microbial communities from Risofladan, Vaasa, Finland - OX-3 | ecosystem: Environmental > Terrestrial > Soil > Coastal area > Acid sulfate soil | place: Finland: Risofladan, Vaasa | collected... | reverse complement strand
CCGGGGCACACTCCTACAGCGCCGGCGATGCGACCCGAGGTTCCGAGCCCGGGTCGTGACCCACCCGGTCCGGCCCGCACGGCGCGACCATGGCGGTCAGCTCAGGACGTGATCACGGACCGAGTCGGGCCAGGGCGGGGACGACGAGCTCTCCGACCTCGGTGACGAAGGCAACGGGGTCGCCGACCGGCATGATCTCGACGGCATCGACGCCCAGCGCGGCGTACTGGGCCATGAGGGCGACAAACCCGTCGACGTCGTCGAGCGGATTGCTCAGAGCAAGAATTGTCCTGTCGATCGTCGCCGGGTCACGCCCCTCGGCGTCGCAGTGGCAGTCGAGGATCTCGAGCTTGCGGGCGATCTCATCGGGGGAGATGGCGAACAGGTTGCAGGCATCGGCGTAGCGGGCCACGAGCCGAAGGGTCTTGCGCTCGCCGCTGCCGCCGATGAGCACGCGCGGGCGCGGCGAGCTGATCGGTGGCGGTGAGCAGATCGTCTCGGCGAGTTGGTAGTGCCGACCTTCGAAGGGGCCCACCTCGTCGCTCCACATCTGGAGACAGATCTGCAGGGTCTCCTCGAGACGCTCGAAACGCTCCGACAGGGGCGGGAACGGCACACCGAGACCCCGGTGCTCGCGTTCATACCACGCCGCCCCGATGCCGAGCTGTGCACGACCTCCCGACAACACGTCGAGCGTGGTGACGATCTTCGCCAGCAGACCCGGGTGTCGATACGTGACCCCGGTGACCAACAGGCCGAGCGTCATGGTGCTCGTCTGACCGGCCAGGAACCCCAAAGAGGTGTAGCCCTCGAGCATCGGGTCCTCGGAGGTGGCCATCATCTCCATCTGGAACCAGTGGTCCATGAGGGTGAACACCGACACCCCGCTCTCCTCGGCGATGCGGGCGGAGGTCGCCAGCGTCGGCCCGAGGGTCTCGGGGGCGCCGGGCAGGGTGAAATTGGCGAAGTGGATGCCGGTACGCATCGGTGTTCCTTTCAGGCGAGCGGTGGAAGCGTCCACCTTCGCACGACGCGGGGCCCCGCCGGCCTCGGCACCGGCCCCGTGACCGGCACCGGCCGAGTTGCACTGACACACCCGGGTTCTAGACACACCTTTGTCTCTCGACGCTTCCCTGATTCTTGACACATCCGTGACAAATTAAATACGATCCGACTTGGATCGTAATCTCTCTCGAAAGTGAGCGCGACGTGCCAGCACTCGAGCGCAAATGGTGGACCCTCATCGCCGTGTGCACGGCCACCTTCATGCTCCTCCTCGACATCACGGTCGTGAACGTCGCCCTTCCCGACATCCAGCGTTCGCTGCATTCCAGTTTCAGCGACCTCCAATGGGTGGTCGACGCTTACTCGTTGACCTTGGCCGCCTTCCTTCTCACCGCCGGTGTGGTGGGAGACATGTTCGGACGGCGCGTCGTCTTCGCCGTGGGCCTCGGCATCTTCTCCGTGTCATCGCTGGTATGTGGTGTCTCGTCCACCGCCTTGATCCTGAACCTGGCCCGCGGCGCCCAGGGTGTCGGTGGCGCCGTCATGTTCGCCACCTCACTGGCGCTGATTGCGTCGGCCTTCCAAGGCAGAGAGCGCGGTACCGCCTTCGGCATCTACGGTGCGGTGATCGGCGGTGCGGTGGCGGTCGGACCGCTCATCGGGGGGGCGCTCACGAGCGGGCTCGGCTGGCGGTGGATCTTCTTCGTGAACGTCCCCGTGGGCGTGGTCGCCATCGCCCTCACACTCACCCGAGTCCAGGAATCGAAAGAGGCCAACGAGCGCCGGATCGACTGGATCGGTTTCGTCTCGTTCTCGGCCGCGCTCTTCATGCTCGTCTTCGCGCTGGTCCGGGGGAATTCCGAAGGGTGGGGCAGCTCGATGATCCTCGGCCTGCTCATCGGGTCGGCCGTCTTGCTCGCGGTGTTCCTCATCGCCGAGTGGCGCCAGGCCGATCCCATGCTCGACCTCAACCTCTTCCGGAGACCGGCGGTGATCGGCTCGTCAATTGTGGCCGTGGCGTTGTCCTCGTCGATCTTCGCCTTGTTCCTCTACATCACGCTCTACGTCCAGGACGACCTCGGCTACGGCCCCTTCGCGGCGGGGGTCCGGTTTCTGCCCATCACGATGCTCTCGTTCATCGTCGCCCCCTTCGCGGGAAAGCTCAGTGTCCGGATCAAGTCCCGGTACCTGCTCGGTAGTGGTCTGCTCATGGTGGCCATCGGGCTGTTTCTCATGTCGCATGTCCACGCGTCATCGAGCTGGACGATCCTCCTTCCCGGCTTCGTCGTCACCGGTATCGGTATCGGCACGGTGAACCCCGTCTTGGCATCCGCCGCCATCAGTGTCGTCCCGCCCGAGCGCAGTGGCATGGCATCGGGGGCGAACAACACCTTCCGCCAGGTCGGCATCGCCACAGGTATCGCCGGCCTGGGGGCGGTCTTCCAGAGCCAGATCCAGAGCAAGACACTCGCCGGCCTCGGGGCGAGCCCGGTGGGTCGGGACGTGGTCATTCACGGTGGCGCCGCCTTGAAAGGAGCGATCACCGGAGGGGCGGTGCGCCAGGTCGCCGCGGCCATTCCCTCGATCCCGGCGCGCACCGCCCTCCTCCATACCTATCAAGTGGCCTTTGCGAGCACCTTCAGCCACCTCATGGTCATCGGTGTAGTGGTCGCCGCGCTGGGCTCGATCGGCGCTTTCGCCCTCGTACGCGAGCGCGACTTCGTGCCGAGCTACTCGCCTTCAGACGCCACTCTGGAGAAGCCGGCGGTGGTAGCCCCGTGAGCTCCACCGAGACCATCGCAACCCGGCCGCCGGGGAGACCTCGTGACGAGCGCGCCACCCAGGCCATCACCGAAGCGGCGCTGCGGCAACTGGCGGCGCTCGGCTATGCCCGGGTGTCGATGGAGAGCATCGCCAGCGAGGCCGGGGTGGCCCGGGCCACGGTCTACCGACGTTTCAAGGACAAGGCCGATCTGATCACCGCCGCCATCGCCGAGAACCCGGGAGGCCGCTTCCCCGATCGGCCCTCTGACGACCCGCGCGCCGATCTCATCGTCTACCTCGAGGCCTTCGACGAGCGGTTCGGGGAGAGTTGCGTGGAGGTCATCGGAACGCTGCTCGGATCGCGCCAGGAGCAAGACGCCTTGGCCCTGCACCGCCAGAGGGTGGTCGAACCACGCACCGGGTACGTCCGCAGTCTGTTGGCCCGCGCCCAGGAGCTCGGGGAACTGGCGAAAGACGTCGACGTCGATCTCGCCGTCCAGATGCTCACCGGCTCTGTCCTGGCTCGACGGGTCAGTGGTATCCCGAGCACGCCCGACTGGGCACGGCGCGCCCTCGACATGATCTCGCGGCAGGACCAACCGCACCACAGCTAATCACCGACGACGCGCCCCGATGGTCCGGTCACTGCCCCGGATCGACTCCCGTCAGCCGAGCTCGTCCAGGAGCTGACGGCAACGATCGGCGTTCTGGGCGAGCGTGGCGCGGAAGCTGTCCATCCGCGCCAGCTTGGCGTCGAGCTGCTCCTTCAGCGATTCGTTCAACTCCAGAGCCTCCTTCAGGAGCTCCTTCTGTTGGAGTCGAGCCGCCTTGGTGTTGACGTCACGCCTGGCCCGATAGGCAGCGCGCACCTCATCTAGCCGTTGCTCGGACTCCAGGAACTGCTTGATCTCCTCGAGGTTCATGCCGAGCGCTTCGCGTAGCTCGAGGATGCGCTGCAGCTGGACGAGGTCGGTGTCTCGGTAGCGCCGCTCGCCACCGGCGGTGTAGTCCGAGGGGCTGAGCAGACCGAGCTCGTCGTAGTACCGCAGCGTCCGCGTCGAGACCCCGGCCCGCGCCGCCGCGTCACTGATCCGAAGGCCCGACTCCGGTGCCCCGCCTGACTCCGGTGCCCCGCCCGGAACCCGCGACGGCCTGGCACCAGCTGCTCCGGACTTGTTCCTCACCCCCGTGCCCCGCGCCATGTGCTCAGCTCACCAACAAGGGCTCGGTCTCGGCCACCGCCTGCTCCGACGACTCAGACGGCAGATTGGCGTCGGACTCCGCATCGGTGTGGTGGTACTTGCCTCCCCGAAGCAGCGAAGCGACCGCACCGAGCACACACACGATCGCGGCGAAGTCGAACGCCTTCGCCAGACCCCGCCCGAAGGGGGCCGAGATGAGGTGGGGGAAGAATGATCGGCCGGTGATGTAGTTGACCTGCGCCGCCGTCATGTGGTGCAACGCGGTCGGACCGAGCAATGTCGCCATGGGGTTGTAGCCGAGAAACGCCGCAAAGAGCGATCCCACGGGGGGAAGGTGCGACACCCGGGTCGCCGTGCTCGCCGAGACGCCCTGAGCCGTCAGCCCGTGGAACAGCGTCGAAGGAAGCGTGGCGGACAGACCCAGGATCATGAGCGTGAAGAAGATCCCGATGGAGAGCACCTGAGCCGAGGAGTTGAAGGTGGCCGCCATGCCCGCGCCGGCCCCTCGTTGGTTGGCCGGAAGGCTATTCATGATGCCGGTCTGATTGGGTGCGATGAACAACCCCATGCCGACGGAGTTGAAGAAGAGCAGCGTGGCGAAGACCGGATACCCGAAGTTGACGGGCAGCATCTGCAGCAACACGAACGTGAGTGCCACGAGCAACAAGCCACCCGTGGCAAAAGGACGAGCTCCGTACTTGTCAGCCAGATGGCCGGCCAGGGGGCCCGCGGCCAGGAAACCGACGGTCAACGGCACCATGTAGATCCCGGCCCACAACGGCGTGGAGCTGAAGCTGTAGCCGTGCAAGGGGAGCCAGATCCCCTGGAGCCAGATGATCAACATGAACATGAGGCCGCCCCGACTGAGCGACGCCAGACCGCTGGCCACGTTGCCCGCCGTGAAGGCCCGGATCCGGAACAGCGTCAGCCGGAACATGGGATTGGCGACCCGGGTCTCGATCACACAGAACACCGCCAGCAATCCGAACCCGCCGAGGATCTCGGCCATCACGTTGGGGCTCGTCCAACCCATGGTGTGGTGACCGTAGGGAAGCAGTCCGTAGGTGATCCCCACCAGGATCAGGATGAGACCGGCCGCGAAGCTGCCATTCCCCCACCAGTCGACCCGGGCCGGGGTGCGGATGCTTCGGTCCTCGAGCTTGCGATAGGCCCACACGGTGCCGAACACTCCGAAGGGCACCGACACGAGGAACACCATGTGCCACTGGACAGGAGCCAACAACCCACCGAGCACGAGCCCGATGAAAGCACCGGCGATCGCCGCCACGTTGTTGATCCCGAGGCCCAGCCCACGTTGGTGAGCCGGGAAGGCATCGGTGATGATGGCCGAGGAGTTGGCGAAGAGCATGGCCCCACCCACGCCCTGGCCGATCCGCATGCCGATCAGCCACATTGCCGCGGTCGGTCCGTGCATCCATGTGACCGAGAGCAGGATCGAGAAGACGGTGAAAACCGCGAATCCGAGGTTGTACATCTTCACCCGGCCGAACATGTCGCCCACTCGGCCGAGCGTCACCAACAACACAGCCAGGACGACCATGAACCCCATCAGCATCCACAGCATGTAGCCCGTGTTCGACGGGGTGAGCGGGTTGAGGTGGATACCCCGGAAGATGGCGGGAAGGGCGATGAGCACGATCGACTGGTTGATGAAGACCATGAGGGTGCCGAGGGTGATGTTCGACAGGGCTATCCACTTGTAGCGACTGTCCGAGGACTCCCGAGCTGGAGCCGTCGTCGCGGTCGGGCGCTGGACCATTGGTAGTATCTTAACGTTAACGTTAAGGTCTGCCCACCTCCCCGGCCCCCGAGGGGCGTCAGGTCCCGAGAGGGGGCCCCACCCAGGTCCTGGGACCATCCATTGCATATGCCAATCACATGGGAAAGGGGGCTAGAGATCAGCCCTCCAGATCCCGAAAGTAACAACGGCAGCGGGAATCATCCTTGAACTCGCCGTAGTGGGCTCTGGGCGTGTAGCCGACGGAGACATAGAGCGAGATGGCGTCGACATTGCTCGATCCCGGTCTCGAGCCATGTCTGGCTGTACCCCATGACACGGGCCCGTTCTTCGAGGAACGCCAGGACCCGCGCTCCGACGCCGCGCCGACGAAGGGCCGGATCGACGTACATCCGTTTGATCTCACCCACACCCAAGCTCAGAATTCGAAGACCGCCGCACGCCGCGGCGACCCCGTCGCTGATGGCCACGACGAAGCATTCGTCGGGCGGAGCGAACCTCCAGAACCAACTGGCGTCGCTGGCTCGCAGGAGCGGCTTCCAGATCACGACGGGCTCGCTCCCCCCGGCCGCGCCGACCACAGGACCAGGACCAAGCTTCACACCCAGACGACGAGCACCAAGCCGTTGTCCATCACCGTCAACTGCGCTGATTCGCCTGCTTGGGAGAGCTCCTGGCCCTGCTGCTCGATGTTCGGTGCCGTCTTCAACAGCTCCCGGGAGATGGTCACCTTCAGTTCGTCGGGTCCTACCGTCATCCCGCCCACGGGAACGAACGTGAGATGGCGGTCGATGAACCCTTCCTCGACCGTGGCGAATTTCACGACCCTCCCGGGCTCGAGCTGCGACTAGTTATGGACCTCTTCGTGGACCGCGGCAGTACGGCCCTCGGTGTCGGTCACGGCGCGGTCGTAGATGCGATTCTGCGTTCCGACGGGCCGGCGGGTCGTGGCGAAGACGACCGCCGAGATGACCAGGCCGATGGCACCGACGACCATGAGAATGACACCAACCGTCGAAAGCCGGAATCCGTGGCCTGGGCTCGTGACCGCCCAACACAGCACCGCGCCAAGGGCGATGGAGATCATGCTGAAGACCATGCCTGTCAGACCCATATCTGTCACTTCCATTTCGTCAGTCCTGGTCAATTGCCAGGGGGCGAAGGAAGCGGGGGCCAGGGTGCCTTCGGTACTCTTCTCCAACGGTACCAGGGTGGTGATTTTATGCGGGTTGTGCCAATTCGTCCCCGCCGCCAACCTTCTTGCCTCGCATCCTGGGCGTGACCTTGGCCTGGTGATGGGAACAGAAAGGAACCGTGGTTCTACATCGACAGGCGCGTCCCGCAGCCAGCCTCCGCGCACAACCGACCCACGTCCGAATGTTCTCGACCTCGGGCCCGTTCTGTTCCCTGGAGCCCCAGGCCGCCTACGGTGCGCTGGGTCTCGCTCACACTTCCCATGGCTCCCCATCCGTCGGATCCGGATCCGGATCCGGGGCAATCTCCCCGGACTTCACCGACCCGCCAGTAACCGGCGATCGGCGATCGGCGACAGGTGAGCCTCGTGAATCGGTACCGCATCCAGTCCCACCTGACTGCGCGAAAGCCATAGGCCGAGAGCAGACGATCGGCGAGATCCTGGATCTGTTGGTCGACGTCAACAACGACACGACGCCCTGAGCGCGCTGCGAATAGGCCCGGTCCACCCTCGCCGAAAGACCTACGTTGCGAAATCTCGAGCGCTCAGGGCGAGCGCTTCGCCGCCAGCGCATGGCGACCGGCGATGACCAGGTGCAACTCGGCCGGGGCGAGCGAGTGGTCGATGATGGCGCGAGCCACGTCACTCAATTGCTTGCGATTGCTGCGCGCGTAACTCCGCAACAGGGCAAAGGCCTCGTCCATATCCACGTGGCGCCTCTCGGCCACGATGCCCTTCGCCTGTTCGATGACAATCCGGGAATTGAGAGCCCCTTGGAGCTGACCGGCGAGATCGGTCCCGTGCTTGACGGCGCGCTCTTGAAGGATCCCGATCGTCGCCGCGTCGGCCAAGGCTTGGGTGAGGTTCACATCCTCGCCAGAGAGCTCGACCAGCCCGGGACTGAAGATGTTCATGGCCCCGATCACGTCGCTGCGTAAGCGCAGGGGTAGAGCATGCACCATCTGGAACCCGGATTCCCGGGCCTGTGGAGCAAACCTCGGCCAGCGGTCCTCGGCTTGGTCGAGTCGGACATTTAGCACCCGCTCACCCGAAAGCAGGCAATCCCGACAGGGTCCTTCGTCGTTCTGGAATTCGATGAGCTCGAGTGCCCGCATACGCTCTGACGACGAGGCCATGACGCGCAGTTCTCCTCGCGCCGCAGCCAATGCAAGGCCCACTTCGGCGGTGTCCAACAACTCCGCGCACCGTTCGACCAATACCGACATGAAGTCGATGAGGTCGAAGTCGGCAACAAGCGTGTCGGCCAACTCAACGAACGTACGGGCCAGCCACTCTTCTCGATGCTCCACGATCACTCCCCGAGCCTGAAGCACCCGGCGAATTCCTGACTTTCCTCATGTACAATCCAGGGAATCCCTGTAATCATACCACGATTTTCAGTGCACAAGAACCCCATCTGGTCTGCCCTTCTGTCGCTTGGCCCCATCACGGCTCGTCCAATCTCAGGTCTCCGGTGACGACCTCAGCCGCCACCAGGTCGATCGGTCGCTCGTTGGCAAAGGCTCGACCTCGCAACCGCACCAGGGCTTCACCGATGGAACAGTCGAGCTGGGCGGAAATCATCCCGGTGGCCTGGTGGACCACAGCCCGGTAGTCATCGACTTCAAGACCCCAGGCCAACGACTCCGAGACCGCACCGGCCTGCATGTCGAGGACCTGGTTGGTCACGAGCTCCGTGACCAACAGCGCGGCCGAGAGTTCTTCGCCCTCCAACGCGCCGGGCTTGTCACGGTAGAGGACGAGCACGCCGAGTTTGATGGCCCCTAGCTGCAGCGGGAGCGCATAGACACTCCGGATCCCAGCGTCGGATACGGCCCGAGTGAACTGCGGCCACCGACTGCTGAACAACTCGATGTCGTCCACCATGACCGGCGTGCCCTGCGCGTACGAGTCGCTGGCCGGCCCCTCGCCCAAGGTGAACTCGAGATCCTGCACCGTGACCGACACGCCGTAGGCACTGGCCACACTCGGAAAGGTGTCCGCTCCCATCAGCACGACCGCGGAGCCGCTCATGTGCAACAGTCGGGTTGCGGTCCGACACACCGTGGTGAGCGACGGAGGCTCATCCTCGGATCCGGCGATGAGCGCAGCCAGGAACTGATCGGCATCTTGTGCTCTCAACGCTATTCCCCCGCTCTTCATATCCGCTTCAGTTGGTGATGGTGCTGTGCGAAAAATCGAACCCCGACCCACTGGCACAAACACCTTGCGGATCGCGGCACCTCCGCCTTCTGGGTTCTGGGGGGTCGGACTCGGTTCCATGGGCAGCTGAGGAGCGGCCTCGTGCAGGGCTCGGATGGCGTCACCCAACTCGTCGATAACGCCCAGAATCCTGTCGAGCACCGCCGCTTCATGGCTCTGGCAGAAACAGGTGTCCGCCAGCGCCTGGGCCGCCTCGATGGCGGATATCGACGCGTCCTTGAGCTTCATGTTGACCAGGATGGTCCGGTCGGCATGCGCTCGGGCCGAGGCCGTCTCGTCGACGGCGAGGCGCTTCGCATCGTCGGCTCGCGCCACGAGACCGAGCACGAGCGTCAGACGTTTGTCTCGGATCACGCGCTGAGGCCGTGACCCGCGACGTCTCGACGCCCCGAAGAGAGTCGGCGAGATGCTTCGTATCGACCCTCGGCGGGAATTGACCACCCGGAGCTGGTTCCCATCGGGAATCGAGCGCCTAGGCACCTGGCACCTCGGAGCCCGAACCCATGGCATGGCGCAGGGCATCGAGCACGGCCAGGTCGATATCGCAACGCTGGGTCAGTTCAGGTGGGCCCCACATCGAGACCCCCAGTTCGATGGATCGACGCGCGTCGCCGAGTTGGCCTCGGTCTGGAGTAGCCCACCCGGGCCCGCTCGATCCGTGCTCCGAGGCCATAGCGCACTTCAGGGCCTCGACCATGGCAGTGTCGATATCGGGACGACCGTCGAGAGTCTTTGGCGCAGGTCGCAACTCTTGTTTGCCGTCGGCGCAAGAAGGTGGAGGGTGCCGAACCAAATCACTTGCCGAATCGCATTCCAGGAAAGGCTGGCCAGTAGCCTCCGCAATGTTGAAAGCGTGGAAGCTAGCCCGATCAGCACCAAGACCTTCGTCGAATTCTCCGCCGGGCGAAGGAAGTCTGTCCATGAAATCGCCCTCTCCCCTCGGCACCCGTGCAGGGCATGCCGTCGAGGTCCTGGACGACGATCGATAGCCAACCGACTAGCCGTCCCGAGCATACGCTCGGCGGGAACAAGATTCCATCGTCATTGACCATGCTTGGCCGGATTCCGACAATTTCTTGCCTGTCACTAGCGGCGGGCGGCCCAGCACTCAACGTTGTAACGGCTGGTATTAGGTCCTCCCGGTGGCCGAACCCCTGCGCCCCGAGTCCAGCTGTGTCCTCTGATGCTCCAGCTGGCGATGCAGGGACGTGACCCTGGCCGCGGCGATGAGACGGAGCTCGAGGTCGTCGGCATGGAGCGGCTTGATCAGATAGTCGTCTGCGCCCGCACTCATCCCTTCGAACATCTGGTCGTGGGAGCTGTTGCCTGTGACCATGATCACGTACGTGTAGCGAGCGGGGTGAGCCCGAATCTTGCGACAGAGCTCCAGGCCAGTCATTCCGGGCATGAGCCAGTCCGAGATGACGACATCGGGACGACGGGTTTGAAATACCTCCCACGCTTGATCGCCATCAGTTGCGGAGAGACAGAGGTGGCCCAGATTGCGCAGCGCCGCTTCGATGATGAGCAGAGACGTCGGATCGTCGTCGGCCGCCAGAATCAACACGGTGCCGCTGCCGGCAATTCCAGAGCGGAGCGAACTCGGCCAAACTCGTCTTCGAGCGCGTCGAGCAACTCGTCGCCCCCCGTGAGGTCGCCGACAGCGCCATCCGCCGCCAGCGTCGCGCACAGGCGGGCGAGCGCGGTTGCACCCAGGTTGGCGCTGGCGCCACTCAGTGTGTGAGCCGATCGGGCGATCGCCGCAGCGTCGTCTCGGACGATTGCCTGGCGCAATCCCACAATTCGTGCTTCAGCGTCAGCGAGGAACAAAGTAGCCAGCTGGCCCATGAGGTCTTCCCCAGCCGACTCTCCGAGACCCTCCAGACGGGCGACCACTTCAGCGTCCAGGACGGGGCGGTCAGGGTCATCCAGGTGGTCCAAGCCGACATGGGCACGCGGGGCCGGTGCCGATGGGTGGTTGCCCAACGTCGGGTCCGATCCGTCCGAAGTCCATCGCTTCAACACCTCGGCCAGCACGTTCAATCTGATGGGCTTGGCGAGGTAATCGTCCATCCCTGCTGCCAAGCAGCGCTGCTGGTCGGACTTCATCGCCGACCCCGTGACCGCGATGATGGGAGTGCGACGCGATTCTTCATGCAGGCGGATCTCGGTAGTGGCGAGGTAGCCGTCGAGAACGGGCATCTGGCCGTCCATGAGGATGGCGCTGTAGGAGGTCTCCGCTGCGGCCTTCACCGCCTGGGCTCCGTCGGACACGACATCGACGTGGAAGCCCAGATTCTCGAGCATGGCCGACGCCACCCGCTGATTGACCGGGTTGTCCTCGGCCAGCAAGATCTGGCCCGAAGCTCCCTGGCTTGGTGCCGGGGCACCCGGTACCCCGTCGCCTGACCTCGGAGCAACCGCCACTGGAGCACCGGTGGTGGCGGCGTTGGACACCGATGTCACCGGGGAACCCTCGTCGCTCGAGATGGACCTGGCCCTGTCGAGCGGGACACTGAACCAGAATGTGCTGGCACGGCCCAAGTCGTTCTGGACGCCGATCTGTCCACCCATCAACTCGACCAACTGGTGGGACATGGCAAGACCGAGCCCGGCCGCACCAAAAGAGCGGACCGTGTCCGTGTCGGCCTGTGAGAACGATTCGAAGAGCGCAGGTTGATGCGTACGGGTGATGCCAAAGCCGACACCGACCACCTCGAAGCGGACCATGACCTTCTCTTCTTGCTGGTCCTCCACGAACAGATTTACAAGCACTTCACCAGAGGGAGTGAAGTTCAAGGCGTTGCTTACAAGATTCGTGACGACCCGGCGGAGTCGGCCGGGGTCGCCCCGGAAGGTCACCGGCAGATCGTCGGGAAAGCGGCAACTCAACTCGAGACCTCGCCGGTGAGCCGGTCCGGTAAGGGAGTCGGCGACGTCTTGTACCAGGCTGCGAAGATCGAAAGCAATCGACTCCAGATCATGACGGCCGGCCTCGATCTCGGCGAAGTCCAAGATGTCGTTGAGAATGCCGGCGAGATCTTCACCAGAGGCAAGGACCGTCTCCGCGAGTATCTTGTGATCGACGCAGGACTCCATGTCGTTCAACTGTGACGTCATGACCACGACGCCAGTCATCGATGCCCGCATCTCTGTCGTCATCGGTGACCAGCCGAGGCGCCGAAGCCGACTTGGAGCGAGCAGATCTCTACTTCGAGCTCGCTCACCAACGATCGGACGAGGTCTTGCCTATCGCCGTCTATCGTCAGGACGCGTTGTGCGAGTTCGTGCAGACGCATCGCCCCGAAGCTGGTAGCCGTTCCCTTGATCTGATGCGCCACATATTGAGCGGCGGCAAGATCGCCGTCTGCAGAAGCAGAACCGAGCTCGACTGCCTGGAGCGTAAGGTGGGCGAGAAACGCCTCGAGCAACTCATTGTAGATCTCCGGGCCGACATCATCCTCGAGCTTCCCCGGGTCCCCATCGAACGACGGGTTGCTCTCATACTCCACATCCATCTATCGGTCCTCCATCATGACGACTAAACCATTTCAACCACATTTGCGTACAGAACCAAGAAGCTTTCGATTACGGCCGTTCGGTCCGGACCGACCGGTCCACCAGAGCCAAGAGAGCATCCTTGCTCACGGGCTTCGACAGGTAGCTGTCCATTCCTCCGGCCAGACAGCGCTCCTGGTCCTCTCGACGCGCTCCAGCAGTCATAGCGATGATAGGAGTGCGCCCGCGCTCGCCACCTTGGCCCCGAATGGCCGCAGTCGCTTCGTACCCACTGAGTTCCGGCATCTGACAATCCATCAAGATGGCGTCGTAACGCTGCGCCGCCACGGCGCGCACGGCTTCCGTCCCGTTGAGCACCGTGTCAACGCTGTAGCCTGCCGTCGTCAAGATCGCCACAGCGACCTTCTGGTTGATCAGATTGTCCTCGGCGAGAAGGAGTCGACCGAGCGTGGATTGGCCGACCGGCAGAGGGCGCGGCGGCGAGACTTTGGCGGCAACGACCTGCTCCAACTCCAAGCCCAATACGATGCGCAGGCTGGAGAGGAGGTCCTCCCGACGGATCGGTTTGGAGAGCGATGAGCATTTTGTGAGCCGGGCGACGTCATCGCTGTCTCGCTCGTGGCCCAAGCCGGTCATGAGCACCAAACCTGCGGACATTCCTCGGTCGGCGACAATGGCATTCTTGAGCGCCAACCCATCCATTCCGGACATGAATTGGTCGAGGAGAACGACCCCAAAGGGCGAGCCACCTGCTTCCGCAGCCCGCAGCGTCGCAAGGGCTGTCTCGCTGTCCGCAGCAGTACTCACCGTCATGCCCCAATCGGTCAAGTAGTCCGACAAGACGCTGCGCTGCGCTGCGCTGTCGTCGACGATGAGTGCTGCGACTCCGGCGAGACTGCTGTCGGCCGGTTCGACCGTGCGAAGAGCCGGCCCAGCATCGGTATGGGCGCGGATCGTGAACCAGAAGGTGCTTCCTTCCCCGAGACGGCTCGACACACCGCAGTCGCCACCCATGAGCGTCACGAGCTGACCACTGATGGCGAGCCCCAGCCCGGTACCGCCGTATCGTCGAGACGTCGACGTGTCGGCCTGGACGAAGGGCTGAAAGATCGTCTCGAGTTTGTCGGGCTCAATCCCCATGCCGGTGTCGGCGATCTCGAATCGGACGATGGAATCGACGCCTGGGACACCGGCGCCGGCCGTCCGCTCGGTCTCGGTGACCCGGACGACAATCTCCCCTGTTTCGGTGAACTTGATTGCGTTGGCGATGAGGTTTGTGAGGACCTGACGCACCCGCCCCGGATCCCCACTGATGAGAGCGGGGACAGCTTTGTCGATGACTGCGATCAGCTCCAGCTCCTTGGCCTGCGCCGGTCCCGCCAGAAGTCCAACGACGTCGTCGATCGCAGCCCTGGGGTCGAATTCAATGTTCTCAATCTCGAGCTTGCCGGCCTCGACTTTGGAGAAGTCGAGAATGTCGTTGATGATGGCCAAGAGCGCCTCGCCTGAGTTGCGCACAGTCTGCGCGTAGTCGCGCTGGCGGGTGTTGAGCTCGGTCTCGAGAAGTAGGTCAGTCATGCCGATGACGCCGTTCATCGGGGTCCGGATCTCGTGGCTCATGTTGGCCAGGAAGTCCGACTTGAGACGCGACGCCTCCGTGGCTTTGTCCCGGGCGTCTGACATGGCTGTTTCTGCCCCCACCTCAGCCGTCACGTCGGCCAGCGTGCCGACCCACCCTGCCGTGCCACCGTCAATGTCCGGAATCGACTTCGAGGTGACCAACACGATCCGCGGGGCCGATCCGGGCACGCGAATCTCGAACCGACGACACAATTCCTCTCCCTCTCGCAAACCGTCGGCGGGTCCGGAGGCCACGTCGACAGGTCCTTCTGACCCGATGATGGCGTCCCATTTCCGTCCGGCCGCCACATCAGCTGAGATGCCTGTGATCTCGGTCCATCGGGGATTCGTGTACACATATCTGTTGTCTCCGTCGGTCTGGAAGATCCCGACGGGAGCGGCGTCGGTCAGAAGTCTCAGCTGGTCGGCGGAGGCTTGCACCTCGCGGGCCTGATGGGCAAGTGATGCGGCATTCCTGTAGAGACTCCCGAACACCGACACCTTGGCGCGAAGCTGCTCAGGCACTACAGGCGCAAAAATGAAATCGACCGCACCCGCCGCGTAGGGATCGACATCCGACGTTTCGTCGCCAGCGTGGGCAGTCAAGAAGATGATCGGAGTCATCTCCGACTGTCTCCGCCGACGGATGAGGGCCGCTGTCTCGATCCCGTCCATGATGGGCATCCGGACATCGAGCAAAATGACCGCGAAATCCTGGGCCTCTACGCAGCGCAAGGCGGCGACACCCGAGTCGGCTTCGACAATCGAGTACCCGAGCGGGGACAACACCGAAACCAACGCCAACCGCTTGGCGGGGTTGTCATCGACCAGCAGAACAGGGATCGCCGGGCTCACTCTCAAGCCGCTCGTATCGGCATCACCAGGCTCACCGGGCCGCAGCTCGACACTCATGCGGCACTCCATTGAGCGGCCACCGGGAGCCATGGCCGCAGGGCCGCAAGCAGTTCGGCGGAATCGACGGGCTTCGGAACGTATTCGTTGGCTCCGGCATTGGTACAACGCTCACGCTCACCAGGCATCACCTTGCCCGTGACGGCGATAATTGGAAGGGTCTTGAATCGATCGATCTCCCGGATAGCCCGCATGGTTTCGTAAGGGTCCACGACCGGCATCATGATGTCCATCAGGACAACGGCGATATCGGGAGTGTTTTCCAAATGAGCGATGGCTTCGGAGCCACTATCGGCCACGATGACGGTGTGTCCTCGTTCGAGAAGCGCCGTGAGAGCGAACGTGTTACGAAAGTCATCGTCGACAACGAGGATCGTCGACCCGGTCGCGCCACTGAGCGGTCTTCCCGCCGACTGGCTCTCGGCCGGCCACGAGTCGCCACGTACGCCGACATCGTCCGCGCTCCGAGAGTCCGGAATCGGCATGGCAGACGTGGCGACCGCAAGGATCGAGGCTTCAATTGGCGCAATGTTGGACAACTCCGGGACCAGCTGCCTGACAACCGTGAGGAGTTCGGAGGTATTGATGGGCTTGGAGGCGTACTCGTTTGCCCCTGCGTCGATACAGCGTTGACGCTCTCCTGCCATCACCTTGCCGGTCACGGCAATCATGGGGAGAGCAGCGAACTGATCGAGCGCCCGAATGGCTCGCATGGTCTCGTATCCGTCCATGAACGGCATCATGATGTCCATCAGGACAATGGAGACATCGGGGACCTGCTGCAAGGTGGCAAGTGCCTCCGAACCACTCTCGGCCACGAGCACCTCGGCGTTGGCTCGTTCGAGGAGCGCGGAGAGAGCGAAGATGTTGCGGTATTCGTCGTCGACGATGAGGATCTTCGTCCCGCAGAGATCTTCCTCCGGTTCCCCGTCAGCCTGACGAAGATCGGGTGTCCGGTCGCAATTACTCGCCTGATCCAGGCCTGTGTGGACACTCGAGCTGGGAGCCGGTCGCACCGGCTTCACGGGGGAAGAGTCGGCAGGGACTCGGGTCACCGATACTTCGCGTGAATTCGCGGGAAGATACAGGGTGAACGTGCTTCCTTGTCCCGGTTCGCTGGTGAGGCTGATCTCGCCGCCGAGCACGGCAGCTAGTTCGCGACTGATCGAAAGCCCTAGGCCCGTACCGCCGTAGAGACGAGCCGTCGTGCCGTCAGCTTGGGCGAAAGCCTCGAAGATCCGCTGCTGTTGTTCGCCGTCAATGCCGATTCCGGTGTCGCTCACCGCGAAGGCGAGGACGGATGGCGCGTGGGCATGCACCCTCGTCTGCCTGTTCACCTCGTTGGCCACACTGACCCGGACATGGACACTCCCGTGCTGAGTGAACTTGAAGGCGTTGGCGAGCAGGTTCTTGAGGATCTGACGAAGGCGTTGTGCATCGGTGACGATCGTCTCCGGGGTGCCCTCGGCAAGATCAATCGAGTACGCCAGCCCTTTTCCCTCGGCGACGAGCTCGAACTCATCGAGCAGCACTCTGCGAAGGGTCCCGACGGAAAGCTCCCCAAGCTCGGCTTCGATGGTCCCGGACTCGGCTTTGGCCAGGTCCAGGATGCTATTGAGCAAAGCGAGGAGCTCTTCTCCTGAGGTGCTGATGACGCTCGCATACTGGACCTGGGTATCGGTCATGTTGTGGTCGGGATTGCCTTTGAGCTGATCAGCGAGAATCAACAGGCTGTTCAGCGGCGTGCGAAGCTCGTGAGACATGTTGGCAATGAATTCGGACTTGTACTTCGATGAGATGGCGAGTTGTGCGGCCTTTTCTTCGAGAAGCCGCTTCGATTGCTCGATCT
>Ga0307374_10007220_pt1 | contig 17050 bp, 19 predicted proteins | sample OX3MG_FD_202532 | JGI IMG/M metagenome (GOLD analysis project Ga0307374, IMG submission 202532) | Soil microbial communities from Risofladan, Vaasa, Finland - OX-3 | ecosystem: Environmental > Terrestrial > Soil > Coastal area > Acid sulfate soil | place: Finland: Risofladan, Vaasa | collected... | reverse complement strand
CCCGCGCCCCCCCCCCGGGGGGGGGGTGGGGGGGGGGCGGGGGGGGGCAGGAGGGGCCTTATCCGTTTGCGCGGGCGCGCTTCGACCCGCGCGAGATCGGCAAGGTCATGGCCAACCCCGGGATGCGGCTGGCGACGGTGGGCTACGTCGGGCACATGTGGGAACTGATCGCCATGTGGAGCTGGATCGGGCCGTTTTTGACGGAAGCCTTCGGCCGCGCCGGCGGCAGCGCCTCCGCCGCGGCGCTGGCTACGTTTGTGGCGATTGGGGTGGGCGGGGCCGGCTGCTGGTGCGGCGGCGTGCTCAGCGACCGCAGCAGCCGCACCGGCTCGATTGCGCTGGCCTTGGCGATTTCGGGCACCTGCTCGCTGGGGCTGGGATGGCTGCGGCCGAGCACCGGCTGGGGATTGGCGGGGCTGCTGGCGGGGGTGCTAGTGTGGGGGTTCTGGGTGGTGGCCGACTCGGCCCAGTTCTCGACCCTGGTGACGGAGTGGTGCGACCCGCGCTACGTGGGCACCGCGCTGACCACGCAAACCGGCCTGGGCTTCATTTTGGCGGCGGTGACGGTGTGGCTGATGCCCTGGATCCGGGCCCACGGGGGCTGGGGGTGGGCTTTCGCCGCGCTGGCGCCGGGCCCGCTGGTCGGGCTGGCGGCCATGGCGCGGTTGCGCCGCCTCCCCCCGCCTGCGCCCTCCGCTTAGGGGGCATTTTGCGCTACCATCCGCGTGGGAGGGGGGATCGCATGGATCGTCGCCATTTTCTTTCTGCCGGGGCCGGGGTGGCGGGCGCGGCGCTGTTTTCCCACAACTTGCTGGAGCGGCTGGCGGCAGTGCCGCGCACGCTGCCGGAGGACCGGCTTTACCAGTCTGACCCGGAGGCCTACTGGGCCGGGCTGCGGAAGCAGTTCCTGATTCCGGCCGACGAGATCTACCTCAACAACGGCACCTGCGGCTCGAGCCCGGCGCCGGTGCTGAAGGCCATCTTCGACGGCTACAACACCACCGAGCGCATGGACGACGCCAACCCGGAGGACTACCCCATCTGGGGCTACGGTCCCTGGAACGAGTTCCGCGACCCGCTGGCGGCCTTCATCGGCTGCCACCGGGACGAGCTGGCGCTGGTGCGCAACGCCACCGAGGCCAACAACTACATCGCCAACGGGCTGGACATGAAGGCGGGCGAAGAGGTGTTGATGACCGACCAGGAGCACGAGGGCGGCGAGAATCCCTGGCAGCTCAAGGCCAAGCGCTACGGCGTGGTGGTGAAGAAGGTGGCGCTGCCCAAGCCGGTGGTGTCGCCGGCGCAGGTGCTGAATTTGTTCCACGACGCCATCACGCCGCGGACACGGATTTTGTTTTTCAGCCACATCACCACCGCCACGGGCGTGGTGCTACCGGCGCGGGAGCTGTGCGCGCTGGCGCGCTCGAAGGGGCTGTTGTCGGCGGTGGACGGGGCGCACGTGACCGGAATGATGAAGCTGGACGTGCACGAGCTGGGCTGCGACTTCTACACCTCGAGCCCGCACAAGTGGCTGCAGTCGCCCAAGGGAAGCGGCTTTCTCTATGTGCGCGCCGGCATGGAGGGCAAGCTGTGGAACACCATCGTCTCCAGCTCCTGGGACGATCCCTCGGGGGGCGCCTACCGCTTCCAGCAGATCGGCACCTCGAACGTGCCGGCGCTGTGGGGGCTGCGCGCCTCGATCGAGTTCGCCAACCAGATCGGGATGGACAAGATCGAGGCGCGGCACCGGGAGCTGAACCAAGCCATCCTGGCGGCGATGGAGCAGCGGGGTGGGAGCAACATCACCGGGCTCGACCCCAGCCTGCGCTGCGGCATCGTTTGCGTCAATATGCCGCCCATCCAGCGCATGGAGTTGGAGACCTGGATGTGGAAAACGCACAAGATCCGCATCCGCGGCAGCGAGCCCTCGATGCTGCGGCTGTCCACGCCCTATTACTTTCTGCGGGCAGACATGGAGCGCTTTCTGACCGCGGTGGACGAGTACAAGCGGCGCGCGGCATGACCCTGCTCTTGGAGGCGGCCGAGGTCGAGCGCTGGCTGGAGCCGGACGGACTGCGGGAGGTGGTGGCGCGGGCGCTGATGGATCTGAGTGCGGGGCGGGCGGCGGCGCCGCCGCGGATCGCGGTGCGTGCGCCCGAGGGGCTGTTGGCCGCCATGCCGGGGTGGGCGGCGGGCGTGCTGGGGGCCAAACTGGTCACCGTGTTTCCCGGCAACGCGGCACGCGGCCTGGAGGGCCACCAGGCGCTGATCGCGCTGTTTGACGGGGCGACCGGCGCGCCACTCGCGGTGCTGGACGGCACCGCGATCACCGCGGCGCGCACCGGGGCGGTGTGCGCGGCGGCCACCGACGCGCTGGCGCGGAAGGAGGCGCGGGTGCTGGCCATCCTGGGCACCGGGGTGCAGGCGGAGGCGCATGGGCGGGCGGTGCGGCGGGTGCGGGACTTCGCCGAGATCCGGGTGGCGGGGCGCAGCCGGGAGCGGGTGGCGGCGCGGGCGGCGGCCTGGGGCGCGCTCGCCGCGGAAAACTTCGAGGCGGCGGTGCGCGGCGCCGACGTGGTGTGTGCCTGCACCCACGCCGCGCAGCCCATCCTGCAGCGGGCGTGGCTCAGCCCCGGCGCGCACGTCAACTCGGTCGGCATCGGTGGTTGCGAGCTGGACCGCGAGACGGTGACCGCCGGGCTTTTGGCGGTCGAGGCGCTCACCGCCTTTGATCCCTTTCCCATCGGCGCCTACGAGTTGCAGGGCCTGGACCGGAGCCAGGGCGTCGAGTTGGGAACCATTCTGGGCGGGGGCCACCCCGGCCGGCGCTCGGAGGCGGAGATCACCGTCTTCAAGTCGGTGGGCCACGCGGTCGAGGACGTCGCCGCCGCCACTTGGGTGTGGCAGCGCGCCCGCGTGCTAGGATGAAAGCCGATGAGCCCCGCCAAAGGCGTTCCCAGCGAATCCCGCCGCGAGATCCTGCGCGCCGCCGCGCGTCTTTTCCAAGAGCGCGGCTACGATGCCACCTCGATGCAGGACATCGCCAGCGCCCTCAATTTCTCCAAAGCCGCGCTCTACCACCACTTCGAGAGCAAGGAAGAGATCCTGTTCCAGATTATGAGCTACGGCATGGACATCTTCGAGGAGAAGGTGCTGGCGGCGGTGGCCGCCATCGCCGACCCGGAGGAGCGGCTGCAGGCCTGCCTGGCGCGCCACGTGGAGCTGGTGCTGGGAGGCCGGGACCGGGAGATCACCGTCATTTTGCACGAGAACCGGACCCTGCCGGCGGAGGCGGGACGGCAGATCAACGCCCGCAAGAAGCATTATGTGGTCTACCTGGCCGGCCTGATTCAGGAGGTGCAGGAGCGCCGCGGGCTGGCGCGCCCGGCGGTGGAGCCGCAGGTGGCGGCGTTTGCGCTGCTGGGGATGATCAACTGGATGTACCAGTGGTACCGGGCGGAGGGCGAGGTCACCGCGGACGCGATCATCCGCCAGTATACGGCGCTGTTTTTCCACGGAGCCTTCCATTAATTAGGCGCGGGCACCCGGCTTCGCTGCCCGCGCCCCCACTTCGCCAGGGCGCGGTCGCGGGGGCCGCTTTCGCCCCGCGACCCTGACCCCTGAGCCGGCGGCAGTAGTTTGGTTGGCGCGGGCCCCTGCGCGGCTGCGCCGCGCGTCCCGCTTGTGCTCACGCCGGCTTGGGGGCCCGAGGCCCCAAGCCGGCGCTGCGCCTCGTAGGGGCCGCGCCGAACTCGCTTCCCGGGGGCGGGCCGCCATTCGGAATTTCGCGGCCTTTCGCGCCGATTTCGCCGGCAGGCAAAGCGGCGCAACCCCCGCGTGGTGAAGACGGAGCCCACCCGAAGAGCTTCGGATTCAAAGACACTGACGAGGCAGGGTTACTCGTCGCGCAGGGCGAGGTTGGGATCGACCTGGAGGGCGCGGCGGGGCGATGCGCTGGCGCAGGGAGACGGTGCGCAGCGGCGGGAGCGACGGGTCCAGGCCGGCCACGGCGGCCTGCAGATTGGCCAGGGCGGCGGCGGGATCGCCAATGGTGCGCACCAGGATCATGGCCGGGGCGTACTGCTGCTCAAAGGAGAAGTAGACCTGGGCCTGGGGGGGCTCGCCCAGGGTGGCGTATTTGACGGTGGGCACCTCGCCGACGACTCGCGCGGACTTTGCCCGCAGGCAAAACGGCGCGACCCTCGCGATCGGGGGCGAAGTCGCGGCCGGAGGCGATGCGCTCGCCCAGGAGGGAAAAGAAGTCAGCGTTGACCAGCTCGGCGGGCAGCGGCTGGGGGTGGCCGTGGGCGCTCCAGGCGACGCCGGTGCAGATCACCGAGGAGAAGCCGGAGAAGACGGAGCTCTTTTGCGGGTAGTCGCGCAGGTTGACGTAGGAGGAGGCCATGTAACCCAGGCCGGCGTTGCGGGTGTCCTAGGTGTAGAGGGTGACCACGCGGGCGGGAGCGCGCACCGCGACGGGGCGGAGAAAGACGGCGCTGATCAGGGTGAAGACGGCGGTGTTGGCGCCGATGCCCAAGGCCAGCGAGAGCACCGCGGCGACGGTGTAGCCGGGACGCCGGAGCAGCAGGCGGAGGCCGCCGCGGACATCGCGCAGGAAATTGTCCCCAGCCATGGAATGCCCCTTGCTTTCAGGATCCTATACCGGACAATAGACGAATGCGCTACGCAATGGTTGGCCTTCTGCTGGGCCTCGGGTTGGCGGCCCAGACGGCGCCGGCCACGTATCCGATCACGGTGCACGCCGCGGTGGCGCACGACACTTCCCTGCCCTTGGCGAGGCTGATTGCGCAGGCGCCGCCGACGGCGAGGTTCGCGCCGGGCCGGGGGCGGGGCGGACGGGCCGCTCCGCGGCGGGTGCCGCCACCGCCGCCGCCGCCGGTGGCGCCGGCGCCGGTGGCAGCCGCCGCGGCCGCCATCGAGCAAACCAGCCCCGGGTTTCGTCCGGCGGCGCCGTTGGTCGCCCGCTTCGACGGCTTGGGCGAGGGCTTCACCGGTCCGCAGGGCACGGCGCGCTTCCGCAACCCCAGCGACAACAGCTTGGCGGTGGGGCCCAGCCAGGTGATCCAGACGGTCAACTCGCAGTTCGCCATTTTCGACAAGGCCGGGCGCGCGCTTTATGGACCGATTCCGACCCGAGTAGTGTTTGACGGCTTCCAGGGCGAGTGCGGCCAGGTCGGCTTTGGCGACGTGGTGGTGCGCTATGACCAGCTCGCGCAGCGCTGGGTGTTTGTGATGCCGATCTTCCGCAAGCCGGCGGGAAGCGGGCCGCAAACGCCGTATGGCATGTGCTACGCGGTGAGCCAGACGAGCGACCCGCTGGGGCGCTACTACCGCTATGACTTCGCCCGGGTGCTGTTTCCCGACTATCCCCGGCTGGGGGTGTGGCCGGACGGCTACTACCTGGGCACCTCGACCGGCGACACCGTGATCCAAAAGCACGCTTGCGTGGCCGAGCGCGCCGCCATGCTCGCCGGCCGCGACGCCAGCGAGCAGTGCGCGCTGGTGGACGGCATCAACTTCCTCAACCCGGAGGACGTGGACGGGCGGGCGGCGCCGCCGGCGGGCGCGCCCAACTTGGTGTTTGCCACCGGCGGCACGCAACTGCACAAGGTCTTCGACGCGGGCAGCATCCACTACTATCGCTTTCACGTGGTCTGGGCGCAGCCGGCGAACTCGCGCCTGAGGGGGCCGTATAAAATTGCGGTGGCCCCCTACCACTACCTCTGCAACGGGCAGTTGACGAGCTGCGTGCCGCAGCCGGGAACCAACCGGCGGCTGGATGCGCAGGGCGACAAGCTCATGCAGCGGGTGGTGTACCGGCGGCTGGGCGGGCGGCAGAGCATCGTGGTGGCGCACTCGGTGAACACCCGCGGCGGCGGGGGCGGGGTGCGCTGGTACGAGTTCCGGCTGGACGCGCAGGGCGCGCCGCAGCTTTACCAGCAGGGCACCTACGATCCCGGCGGCGGCTTTCGCTGGATGGGAAGCCTGGGCATGGACCGCAAGGGCGACCTCGCCATGGGCTACTCCTACGGCGACGGCTTCGACTTCGCCGGGCAGCGCCTGACGGGACGGCTGGCCGGGGATCCGAAGGGACAAATGACGCTGCGGGAGACGGTGCTGGCGCGGGGAGGAGCGGCGCAGACGAGCACGCTGCGCTGGGAGGACTACACGACGCTGGCCATGGACCCGAGCGACGACTGCACCTTCTGGTACGTGGGGGATTACCTGAAGCCGGGGGCGGCGGCCTACCGCACGAAGATCGGGGCGTGGCGGCTGCCGGGATGCCCGTGAAAGCCGATTCGCCACGGGCTGCTAGAGGTCGCGGGTGTGGAAGAGGCGCACGGCCAGGGCGAAGGCGAGCGCGGTGTAGGCGACGGCGTAGGCGACCATGAGCGGGCTGGGGACGGAGGCGCCGGCGAAGGGGCCCAGGGCGAGGACGGAGAGCAGCGCGGGCTGCATCTCGAAGGCGGCGCGGCGCCAGAGGACGTCGCTGGGCATGATCAGGCTGGCGACGATGCCGACGCGGACGGCTCCGGGATGGTGGGTGAGGGCGCCGATCTGCTCGATCCAGCCGCCCAGGAAGGCCAAGCCGAACAAGCCCAGGCTGAGCACGCCGTTGGCCAGGGTGGAGAGGCGGGTGCCCCAGAGCAGGGTGACGGTGAGCAGCAGCAGCATCTCCAGCCAGAGCAGGGCGAGGCCGGCGGCGCGATGGGGGGCGAGGTAGCCGGTAAAGGCGTAGGCGATGGCCATGGCGCCGCCGAGCAAGAATGCCTGCAGGAGGGTGAGCAGGGCGGCAAAACCCAGCCACTTGCCCAGCAGCAGTTGCCAGCGCGCCAGCGGCTTGCTCAGCAGGGTCTGCATGGCGCCGCTGGCGATGTCGCCGGAGAGGGTATCGGTCGAGGCGAGGATGGCGATGGTGGCGACCAGCAGGCTGGCGGCGTAGAAGCCCAGCAGCAGAAACAGCGCCGCGCCCTGGCGGGCCAGGGCGCGGCTGGCGGCGTTGACAATGCTGCGGGGGTTGCCGACGGCGAGATGGAAGGCGAGGCCGTAGAGCAGCAAGAAGGCGGCGCCCACCAGCGCCGCCAGCAGGACCAGCTTGCGGCGCACGGCCTCGCGCGCGGTGGTGAGGGCGATGGTGAGGATGGCGCCCATCAGGCGTCGCCTCCGTCGCGGCCGATGACGCGCAGGAAGATCTCCTCGAGCGACTGCGGCAAGGGGGTGAGCTCGAACACCTGGGCGCCGGCGGCGAGCAGCGCGCGCAGCAGCTCGGGGATGGCCGCCTCGGCGGCGACATCGAGCGCCCAGGCATCGCCCGCGAGCTTTTCGGCGCGGGCGACGGGCACGGCGCGCCGCCAGAAATCGGCAGGCAGGTCGCGCGCGCGCAGCCGCAGCCGCAGGGATGGGCCGCCGGCGGCGGAGGCGGCGCGGAGATCGCGGGTCTCGAGCAAACAGCCGTCCTTGACGAAGGCCACCCGGTCGCAGCTCACCTCGACCTCGCCCAGCAGGTGGGAGTTCAAAAACACCGCCGCGCCACGCTGGCGCTGCTCGCGGATGACCTCGCGGACCAGCAATCGGCCGAGCGGATCGAGGCCGCTGGTGGGCTCGTCGAGAAAGATCAGCTCGGGTTCGTTGACCAGCGCCTGGGCCAGGCCAAGGCGCTGCTGCATGCCCTTGGAGTACTCGCGCAGCGGCTTGGCGCCCTGGGCGCCGAGGCCGACGCGCTCGAGCAGCTCGGGCACGCGGCGGCGGAGGATCTCGGGCGCCAAGCCGAACAGGCGGCCATGCAACTGCAACACCTCGGCGCCGCTGAGCCATTCCTGGAAGTGAAAGTGCTCGGGCAGGAAGCCCACGCGCCGGCGGGTGGGGATATCGCCCAGCGGCCGCCCCAGCAGGCGGCCATGGCCGGCGGTGGGGCGCGCCAAGCCCAGCAGCAGCTTGAGGCAGGTGCTCTTGCCGGCGCCGTTCGGCCCCAGCAGCCCAAAGGCCTCGCCGGCGCGCACCTCGAGCGACAGGTCGGCCAGCGCCAGCTTGCGGCCGTAGACCTTGCGCAGCCCCGAGGTTTCGATAACGAGCGCGGCGGAAGACACTCAGTTCGCAAGCTCGCCGGCCAGGCTGAGACCTTGGCTGCCGTCGCCGGCGCCGACGATCGAATACAGCATACCCTGCCGGCTCCAGAGGAGCACGTAGTGAGCGCCCTGGTTGGGGTGGTTGCGGGTCAACAGGATGCCTTCGACACCGTCCACCGCGACGGGACGCGACTCCGCCTGGCCGCGCGGGAAGGGCACCACCAAGGTCGAAGTCCAATCGATCGTTTGGCAATATTGCTGCGCCTGCTCGGGGCTCATGCCGAGCAACTGCAATTCGACCACAGCAAGCTGCTGCATATCCAGCCCCGGCGGCAGGCTGACCTCAGGGCTGGGCCCTTCGCCCAGCACGGTGCAGCCCGTGCCCGGCGGCGGCGCGGCCAGTCCGCCGCGGCCGCTGGCGGCCCATTGCGCGCAATCGCCATACATCACAGCCACGGTGCGGGGCAGATGCACGGCGATGGTGGCGCCGTCCAAGTTGAGCGGCAACTGCTGGTCGCCGAGGCCGGCGGCGCTGAGGATGGCCTGGGCGCGGGCGCGATCGAGCGTCATCTGAAAATCCCTGCCGCCCTGCACCCGGAAGCTGGGCGCGGCGCTGGCATTCCCGTAGGGAGCGTAGCGCACGGCAAAGCCGGCCAACTGCGAGGCTTGGGCGATGTCGGCGGCGCTCTGGTTGGGCTCGTCGCGGGTGACGGTGACCTCGTCGCGCATCATTTGGGCGATCAGGCGGCGGACGCCGCGGTCGGCGGCGGGGGCGCCGGCGGCATCGAAGGGCAGCGCCGCCACGTGGCTGACGCGGAACAGCGACAGCATGCGGGCGGTGGCGGAACGGGCGCGCGGACTGAAGCCGAGGGTGCCGACCAAGGCGGCGACGGCGGCGGCGGCCACCCAGGCGGGCCGGCGCAGCCACGGCGCCGGCGGCGCGGCCATGCGGCGGCGGCGAAAGCGCTCCCAGGCGCGCGCGACATCGGGCTCGGCCGAGGGCGCCAGGGCCACCAGCCACTCGGCTGCTTTGGGATTTTCCGGTTGTTCCCGACTCATACTTCCCCCTTGTGCAAAGCCTTTTCGAAGGCCGCCTCGGCGCGCGCCAGCGTGGTGCCGACCGAAGAGGCGCGCATGCGCAGGGCGGCGGCGAGCTCTTCGTAGGAGAGGCCGCTGTGGCGCAGCACCAGGATTTGCGCTTGCGCCGGTTTCAGCCGGCGCAGCGCGCGCCGCACCGCCGCCGCCTGCTCGAGGCGCACCAGCGCGCCCAGCGGCGTTTCCAGACCCGGCCCGGCGCGCTGGGTTTCCACTGCCGCGCGCTCGTGGCCGAGGCGTCCGCGCCGGCGGGCGCGCAGGGCGTCAATGCCCATGCGGGTGCCGGTGCGATAGAGCCATCCGCCGAGGTTGTGGCCATCGTTCTGCAGGGCGGGGCGCTGGTAGAGCTTCCAGAAGGCGTCGTCGGCGATCTCTTCGGCTTGGGCGCGCTCGCCCACCACGCGGGCCACCATGCCCACCAAGCGGGCATAGTGTTGGCGGAAGACGGCGGCAAAGGCGTCGTCGCGCCACGCCCGCGGCGAGGCGGGCGCCGGCAATGCATCCAGCTCGCTGAGATCGTCCATCAGGCCCAGGGCATCCATCGGCGTCAACCGATTAACGCCGCTCCCGGGCCCATTGTGACATTAATGCTTGGCGCGGGCCCCTGCGCGGCTCCGCCGCGCGTCCCGCTTGTGCTCACGCCAGCTTGGGGGCCGAGGCCCCAAGCCGGCGCTGCGCTTTGCTTGGCGCGGGCCCCTGCGCGGCTCCGCCGCGCGTCCCGCTTGTGCTCACGCCGGCTTGGGGGCCCGACGCCCCAAGCCGGCGCTGCGCATGCTTGGCGCGGGCCCCTGCGGCATCTTGCAGCCCTTTGCGCCGATTTTGACGGCAGGCAAAGCGGCGCGACCCCCGCGAGCGGACGGGAAGCTACATTTTCTTGCCGCCGCCCAGCTCGGCGTGCAGCTTCTGGGCCTCGTTCAGGTGCTTTTGCAGCACCGGAACGGTGGACTGGATGTAGCTCTTCAAGTGGGGATCGGTCACCTGGGGCTCGAGCCGGTTCAGTTCACGGATGGCTTCGCGGTGCTCTTTGACCTCGGCGGCGATATAGCTCTTGTCCGCCTGGGTGGAGGATTCGTTCTGCAAGCGGGTCTTGCGCTTATCGCTCGACTCCATCATTTTGGGGTCGGTGTGCAGGGCCAGGTTGCTCTGGCTGGCCACCGATTCCAGTTGGTTTTGCGCGTCCTGATGGTCGGTGGCGATCATCTTGGTGTAGTCCTTGACCTGGTCGCTGCGGGAGTGATCCTGCATCATGTGCGCGGCGGCGATCTCGCTCTGGTTCAGCGTGTTGAGAAAATCCGCCGCCCGCTGGTTGGCGCTGGCCGCCGATTTGGCAGGCTGGGTGGCGGCTTGTTGCGAGGGTTGCTGCTGCGGGTAGCCGGTCTGGGCGGCTGCGAGCGCCACCGCCAACCAACTCCCGGCCAACAGCAGGGTTGCATTGCGCAAACTGTGCATGGGGGCCTCCGCACCTTTGGTCCCATGAGATGGAGGTGGCCCCGCCGACGGATGCTTAACGGATGCTATGGCGCGCTTTCGAGTGGAACCGAGCGGCCTTCCAGGTAATCCAGCACCACCTGCTGGGCGGCGAAGAACTCGGGGATGGCGTCGGCGAGGGGCATCCAGCGCGCTTCGCCTTCCCAGGAACTGCGCAGCTCGCCCTCGGCCTCGACCGCGAAGACGCTGATGCGGCTGGGAACGAAGTGGCAGTCGCGGTAGACAAACAGCAGGCGGAGCGAACGGGCCTCGACGCCGGTCTCTTCGCGCAACTCGCGGCGCAGGGTCTGCTCCTCGGTTTCCCAGAAGAAGGCGGTGCCGCCGGGGAAGGCCCAGCCGAGATCGTCGCTGCGGCGCTGCAGCAGAAACAGTTCGCCGCGGCGGACAATGGCGATGGAGCTGCGCAACTCGCCGAACAGAGGCCAGCGGCCGTAGGTGGCGACGAACAGGCGGGAACAGAAACGGAAGAGGCGGGGCGGCAGCATGCGAGGTGTCAGCCGAAGAGGACGAAATGGACGCCGATGAGGATCTGGTGGTCCACCGGTTGGCCGGCGTGGAAGCTGGCGCGGCGGCGGAACTCGAGGTAGGGGACCCAGTCGCCCAGCGACCAGCCGGCGCCGATGCCGAGCGCCTGGTAGCCGTGCAGGCCGACGCCGAAGCGGCGGCCGAGGGCGGCCTCGGCGAGCAGCAGCGGGCCCCAGCTTTGCGCCGGGCGGCGGGCGGGACTGACCCAGGCCTCGAGGCCGGTCTCGAGCGCCGCGCCGTTGTGGCCCTGGAAACGATCGAAGCCTGCCCCCGCCAGATTCCACAGCAGCAGCAGATGGGGCGTGGGCGGCAGAGCGACGCCCAGCTTGCCGGCGACCTGCAGGTCGCTGCCTTGGATTTTGGCGCGGCTGGGGGCGCCGAACGCGAAGGTGGACACGATCTGGGCGGAGAGCGGAGCGGCCAGCGCCGCCCCTGCCAGCAGCGCCAGCGCCGCCGTAGGTGCCCAGGCCAGCCGGGGAGTTTTCATCGCAGCACCACGTGTTCCTCGCGGCGCAAATAGCTCTTGCGCCGGAACCAATCCTCGAGCGCCGCCTGCAGTCCCTCCAGCGGCACGCGCGTACCCGCTTCCAGCCTGCCGTCGCCCACCGGCAAGGTGTCGTCGAAGCGGCTCTCGCCGGTGAAGCTGCGCATCGCGAAGCTGTCGAGATATTTCAGGGGACAATCGCGCTCCCCGTCGGGACCGGCCAGCAGGACCTGAAGTTTGCGCGCGTACACCGGGCTTACCCTAGTTGTTTCTTCAACAAGTCATTGACGAGCGCCGGGGCGGCTTGGCCGCGGGTGGCCTTCATCACCTGGCCGACGAAGAAGGCCAGGAGGGCGGTCTTGCCGGCGCGATACTGGGCGAGCTGGCCGGGGTGGGCGGCGATAACCTCGGCGATCACCGTTTCGACGGCGCCGGTGTCGGAGATCTGGCGCAGGCCCAGCTCGTCCACCAGGGCACGCGGGGCGAGGCCGCGGAGGGCCACCGCGGCGAACACCTCTTTGGCCATTTTGCCGGAGATGGCGCCCTCGTCAATCAAGGCCACCAGTTCGGCGATGTGGGCGGGGCGCACCTTGGCGGCCTCGAGGGAACCGCCCGTGGCCTTGAGACTGGCGGCGAGGTCGCCCATGATCCAGTTGGCCACCGCCTTGGGGTTGGGGCTGGTGGCGGCCGCCTGCTCGAAATAGTCGGCGAGGGCGCGGCTCGCGGTCAGCACCTGGGCATCGTAGGCGCCCAAGCCGTAGCGGGCTTGCAGGCGCGCGCGCTTGGCCTGGGGCAGTTCGGGCAGCGCGGCGGCGACCGCCTCGCGCCAGGCGGAGGAGACCTGCAGGGGCGCCAGATCGGGCTCGGGGAAGTAACGGTAGTCGTGGGCCTGTTCCTTGCTGCGCATGGGGGCGGTGCGGCCCTCGGCGACCTGGAAGAGGCGGGTTTCCTGCGCCACCCGGCCGCCCGAGCCCAACACCTCGGCCTGGCGCTCGATCTCGTGCTCCAGGGCGCGCTGCAGGTAGCGGAACGAGTTCAGGTTCTTGACCTCGACTTTGGTGCCGAACTTGGACTCGCCGCGCGGGCGGAGGCTGACGTTGGCATCGCAGCGCAGGCTGCCCTCCTCCATATTGCAGTCGGAGACCTCGAGGTAGAGCATGATCTCCTTGAGGCGGGTGAGGTAGTCGAAGGCCTCCTCGGGCGAGCGCAGGTCGGGCTCGGAGACGATCTCGACCAGGGGGACGCCGGCGCGATTGAGATCCACATAGGAAAACGGAGCCGCGCCTTCGTGGATGTTTTTGCCGGCGTCCTCTTCCAGGTGCAGGCGGGTGACGCCGATGCGCTTGCCGGCCTCGCCCAGCTCGAGGCAGCCATGCTCGGCCAGGGGCTGGTCGTACTGGCTGATCTGGTAGCCCTTGGGCAGGTCGGGATAGAAGTAGTTTTTGCGGGCGAACACCGAGAGCGGATTGACGGTGGCGTGGAGGCCGAGGGCGGCGCGGATGGCCTTGTCCACGGCGGCGCGGTTGAGCACCGGCAAGGCGCCGGGCAGGCCCAGGCAGACCGGGCAGGTGAGGCTATTGGGAGGCTCGCCGAAGCGGGTGGAGCAGGCGCAGAAGATCTTGGAGGCGGTGTTGAGCTGGACGTGCACTTCGAGGCCGATCACCGGCTCGAAGCGCTGCAAAATCTCGGCCATGGGGTTGGCGGGCGAGGAAGCGGGCATCGCCATTCATTCTAGCCTGTCGCGCCGCGGGGGGAGACCGGCCCTGGAGCGGGGCCTGCCAGGCCGCGCCAGTGTTCGCAGGCGACCATGGAGTTGCCGGGATTGGCGGGATCGTACTTGACCTGCACCGGCCAGCCGGGAATCCAGCTCGCGGGGTCGAGCGCGACCGGCACCAGGTGGAGGGCCTGGGAGACCTGATAGGTGACGCCGCCGACCTCGTACTGGTAGATCAGCGTGGGGGGCAGGGTGGGGGCGTCCGCAACCGGCAACATGTCGAGGATCTCGCCGCCGGCGATGCGGCCGATGGCATGGAGGCGGAGGCGGCGGGCGCATTCGAGCTGTTCGGCGGAGGGGCGGCGCAGGCGGCGCAACAGCCAAGCCCCGCCCCCCACGGCCGCCGCGGCCGCGGCGGCCACCGCCCAGTAGGGGCTGCGCGCCCAGGGTGGCAGAGGCGCCAGGGTGGGGAGCATGGCGGCTAGGCCTCGGGGGCCGCCGCCACCACGTTCTCCAGCGTGCCGATGCCGCTGATGGAGACGCTGACGCGGTCGCCCGGGGCAAGCGGACCTACGCCGGCAGGGGTGCCGGTGGCGATGAGATCGCCGGGCTCGAGCGTCATCACCGCGGTGATGGCGGCCAACTGCGCCTCCAGGGAGAACAAGAAATCGTCGGTCGAACCGCTCTGGCGCAGCACGCCGTTGACGCGGGTCTCAACCCGCAGTCCGGCCCAGGGACGGGCGGGATCGGCGCCGGGCGCCTCCGCCACCACCGGCCCCACCGGGCAGAAGGTGTCGAAGCCCTTGGCGCGCGTCCATTGCGGATCGCGGCTCTGCAAGTCGCGCGCGGTGACATCGTTGACGCAGGTGAAGCCGAACAGGTAGGGGCGCAGGTCGGCGCCGGGCCGCAGGCGATGGCAGCGGCGGGCGATGACCACCCCCAACTCGCCCTCGTGGTCCACGCGCTGCGACAGCGACGGCAGCAGAATGGTTCCCCCCGGCGGCAGCAGGGAAGACGGAGGCTTGAGGAAAAACAACGGGTCTGCCTCCAGCACAGCGTTGCCCATTTCCTCAGCGTGGGCGCGGTAGTTGCGGCCCACGCAGACGATCTTGGTGGGCTGGCAGGGGGGCAGCAGCGGGGTGCCCTCGAGCGGCAGGCGCTCGAGGGTGGGGTGGGGGCGGCAGTGCTGGCCGCCGGCCAGGGGCGAACCCACGCACACCTGAATCATGCCGTCATGGAGTTGGCCCCAGCAGCTCTGGCCCTCTTGCAGCAACCGGACCCATTTCATGGGTGGCGTCTCTCCCTTGGTCGCACTCGCGCCCGGTCACTCGGGCGGATGCGGAATGGTCGGCGCCACCGGCTTCTTCTTGGCGTCCGGCTTGGCCGGATTCTTGCCGTCGGGAAGCGCCTGCACCGATATTATCCGCGAGGTGGCGATGAAGCGCTTGTAATTCTTGAACTGAATCACCATGCGCATTGGCGTTCCTGATACTCCCGGGCCGCCGGGCACGACGCCCTGCATCAGGGTGTAGACCGGGAACCAGTACTTGCCGTCCACTTCCTGGCGCCACACCTGGAAAGGGAGAAAGGTATTGGTGGGGTTGCCGTGCTTGTCCACCTCGTTGGGGACGACGCGGCCGTCGCCCTTGACGATCATCAGGTCGCGGTCATCCACATAGACCTTGCCGGAGAAGTAGCGGTGGCCCTTGACGATCTGCTTGGGGGTGACGGAAAACACGTAGGCGGTGATCTGGTCCAGGGGCTCGTGGTCGAGGTAGGCGACGTTGTAGTCGGGCAAATCGTTGACGGCGAGGGTGTACATGTTCATGTTGAACATGTCGTCGAGGTCTTCCTCGGTGACCGAGACGTCTTTCAAGTTGGGCTGCGGACAGTAGGTGCAGACGATCTGGCGTTCGCCGCCGGGGCTGTAGACGACGTCGTTGGTTTGGTCGAAGTTGCCGGTGGCGTTGCCGTCGCCGTCGAGGGTCTGCATCTGGATGGACTCGGTGTAGGTGTAGTTGTTCTGCAGCAGTTTGCGGAACAGGCGCTCCTTGGTGGTGAAGACCTGGATGATGTGCTGGATCTGGGCGGGGCTGGGATCGGGCAGGCGCTTGACCGGCTTGGGCGCCGCCGGCGCCACCGTGGCCGGAGGGGCGGAAGTGTTTTGGGTGGTGCCCACGACGAACACGCCGGAGTTTGCGGGGGGCGGCTTGGGGGGCGGCGTCTGCGCGGCCGCGCCGGCCACCAGAGTCAAGCCCAAGCCCGCTATCGCCCATCCTGCCTTGCATGCTGGCATCGCTGTCCCTCCTACGTGCCTCTATTCTACCTTTTGCCGGGAGGCTCTGGATGTGGCGGGCGCTGTGCCATAATCCAAACAAGACCGCTTCTCTCACCATGGAGACTCCGCGATTGCCACTTGCTCCCGTCCGCCGCCGCTGGGTGCGCTTGTTGCCGCTGCTTTGGGTGGCCTGCAGCCTGGCGTGGGGCTTCGACCACGCCACCTACATCCGCCCCATCGAGAAGACGCTGCCGGCGGCCGGAGTCACCCAAGTGGTGGTGCAGAATCTGGTGGGGCCGATCACGGTGAAGACCAGCAGCGACGAGCAGATCCACTTGGTGGTTCTGATCCACGCCGGCGGCGCCGACGCCACTTTTGCCCGCACGCTGGCCGGGCAGTTGGATTTCCAAGTACAGAACATCAACGGCCAGGTGCGAATCATCGGCGTCTATCCGCTGGATCATTTTCGCGACTACGGATATCCCAAGATGAAGAGCATCCTGGGGATTCACGGCACCGACAGCAACGAGTACGACGGGCAGAAGGTGTTCATCCGCGACGTGGGCAGCAAGAAGGCGGTGGAGTTGTGGGCGGAGGTGCGGCTGACGCTGCCGGCGCGGCTGGGGCTGGTGTTGCGCAACACCTACGGCGACGTCGAGCTGCGGGGCGGCGGCGCGGCGGTGGGGGCGGCCGCCGGCGGCAGCCTGGACGGCTTCACCGACGTGGGGGACTTCTCCATCTACCGCCCGCTTTGGTCGACGATCAAGATCCAGAGCGACTACGGCAAGGTCGAGTTCACCGACGGGCTGGGCGAGGCGCGCTCGGTGCACGTCTCCACCAACGTGGGGGGCGCCTACCTCGACCTGCCGCCGGGATCGAACTGCCAGATCATCGCCCACAAGGACCTGGGCTTTTTGCACAACGACGTCAACGACGCCAAGTTCAGCAAGAATTCCGCTGGCGACTCGGTGCTGCAACTGGGCGATGGGCACGGCGCCCACGTGCATATTGATATGAGCGTGGGCAGCCTGCACCTGGCCAAAGTCCGGGGCTGAGCCGGCCGAGGCGGCGCGACTATGGTTGGCGCGGACTCCAGCGCGCCTGCCCGGCCACGGCTGTAGCGGCGCCGGGCCGGCGCGGCGCGCGTCCCGCTTGTGAGCCACCCCGCTCTAACCGCGCGGGGCGGCATGCTCGCGTCGCTGGGCCGTGCCGAATTCGTCCCCCCGGGGGCGCAGAAGCGCCACTGGCGCTTCTGCGCCTGCGAAATTTCGCGGCCTCCTCGCGCCGACTTTGCCCGCAGGCAAAACGGCGCGACCCCAGCGATCAGCAGAGTCGCTTTCCCGCCGAGAGGCATCCCATGCTCGTGGCCCGCTGGTGTT
>Ga0307374_10007218_pt1 | contig 17054 bp, 14 predicted proteins | sample OX3MG_FD_202532 | JGI IMG/M metagenome (GOLD analysis project Ga0307374, IMG submission 202532) | Soil microbial communities from Risofladan, Vaasa, Finland - OX-3 | ecosystem: Environmental > Terrestrial > Soil > Coastal area > Acid sulfate soil | place: Finland: Risofladan, Vaasa | collected... | reverse complement strand
GCCCGCTCGCGAAAAAGCCGCCCGCCTCCCAGATCGCAAGCGAGACCCCCGATTCGAGCAGCGAGACGTCGATGTACTGGCCTTGGCCGCTCTCGCGGCGAGCGAACAGGGCGGAGGTGGCCGCGAGAGCTCCGTAGAGAGCGCAGACCAGGTCGCAAACCGGCACTCCTACCTTCACCGGATCTCCGCCCACGGCTCCCGTGATGCTCATCAGGCCTGAGCGCGCTTGGGCCATGATGTCCATCCCAGGACGGTTTCGCAGAGGGCCGTCCTGTCCCCATCCCGACGCCGCGACGTAGACGAGACCGTGGTTGAGCGCGCGCAGAGATTCGTAGTCCAGGCCGAGGTCCTGCATCGTCCCCGGGCGCAGGTTCTCGACCAGCACGTCGGCCGTGGCCACGAGGCGGCGGAAGACTTCTTTGCCGTCGGCCGTCTTGAGGTCCACCGCTACCGATCGCTTGTTGCGGTTGAGGCGCATGAAAGCCGAGCCCTCGCCCGCGACCAAGGGTGCCACCAACCGCACGGTGTCCCCGCCGTCGGGGTTCTCGACCTTGATCACGTCGGCGCCCAAGTCGGCGAGCTGCATCGCGCAGAAAGGACCGGCCATGTAGTTTCCGACCTCCACCACGCGGATCCCGGTGAGAGGCGCTCGCCCGTCAGTCATTTCGAACCACCTGCCAGTCTCGCAGGACCTCTTCGGTGTGCTGGCCCAACAACGGTGGCGGCCGGCGGATCGGACTCGAGCGGCCGTCGAGCTTCCATGGAGCGCCGACCTGGCTGATGCGCCCGGCGGTCGGGTGCTCGACCTCCAACCTCATTTGGCGATCGGTCGCGAGCGGACTGGCAAACGCCTCTTCCATGTCAAGGATCGGACCGGCGGGGATTCCGAACTGCTCGAATCGCGTCAGCCACGTCTCGCGCGTTTCGGCCCGGAGATGGGCCTCGATGCCCTCGACCAGCGCGGGCCGCGCCCCCTGCCGCTGAGGGTTGGTCGCGAAGCGTGGGTCCTGGGCCAGCTCGGGTGCTTGGATGGCTTCGCAAAAGCGAAGGAACTGAGCGTCGGTGGCAACCGCGAGGTTGATGAATCCATCGCGGACTGCGAAGGTGCCGTAGGGCGCGATGGTCGCGTGGTAGTTCCCTTCCTGGGCGGGGACGCTTCCGGTCGCAAAATACCGCCCGGCCTGGTAGGTGAACAGCGCCATCAGGGAATCGTTCAGAGCGATGTCGATGTAACGCCCGACCCCGGTGGTCGCTCGTTCCACAAGCGCGGCCAGGATGGCGTGACAGGCGAACATTCCGGCCGATATGTCGCCGATGGGCACACCGACTTTGGTGGGCTGAGCGCCCGGTGTTGTTGCGTTCACGCTCATCATGCCCGAGGTGCCCTGCGCGATCTGGTCATAACCGGCCAGCGTCGGCTGGTTCTGCCCGAAGCCGCTGATCGACGCATAGACGAGCGCCGTCTTGTCGGCTCTCAATCGAACCGCATCCAGGCCCAGCCGCGCCATGGTGCCAGGCTTGAAGTTCTCCACCACGACGTCGCTCGCCATCGCCAGCGAGTGCGCCCGCGCAATACCGTCAGGGGACTTGAGGTCCAACAGGACGCTGCGCTTGTTGCGGTTTACAGACAGGAAGTAGGAGGACTCATCGCCGATGAACGGCGGGCCCCACTGGCGGGACTGGTCGCCGCCAGGAGGTTCGAGCTTGACGACGTCGGCGCCGAGGTCGCCCAGCAGCATCGTGCAGTAGGGGCCGGCGAGTGCATGCGTGAAGTCCAGCACGCGGATCCCGGCCAGCATCAACGGCGGTTGGTCGGCCATGGCTCAGGCACGCCCGGTCGCGCTGTCGGCTCCAGGAGCCGCCGAAGATCGGGCGAACAGATGCAGCCGACCCTTCACGGCATGAGCGTGCCGGTATTTTGCCTCGCGCCGCGAGAGCAGGTCCTTGATCGAGCGGCCATCGAGGTTGGCAATCTCTTCGATCAAGGCGTCGCGCAGCACCGAAGCCATCAGCTCCGGGGCCTCGTGTGCGGCCGGCTGCTCGGTCACGACCCGGTCGACGATCCTTAACCGCAGCAGGTCGACTGCGGTGAGCTTGAGCATCGCAGCCATCTCGTGGGCGTGATCGGCATCCCGGTACAGGATGCTCGAAGCGGCTTCGGGTCCGATGACGGAGAAGATCGCGTTCTCGAGCATGAGGAGCCTATCTCCAGTCGAAAGGGCCAGGGCTCCTCCGCTGCCCCCCTCCCCGACGACGACGTTGACCACCGGGGTGCGGAGCCGGCTCAACCTCGCGAGCGATTCGGCCACGGCGGCCGTGATGCCAGACGCTTCGGCCTCGGCGTCGGTGGCAGCACCCGGAGTGTCGACCAGCGTGATCAGCGGAAGCTTGAACCGCTCCGCCAGCGTGAACGCGCGCTGCGCCTTGCGGTAGCCGCTCGCGTGCGTCCTCCCTCCAGTTTTCGAGCGGCGGTCCTGCGCCACCACCACCACCACGCGCCCCGCCAACCGCGCCACCGCAGCCGCGATCGAGTCGTCGTCTTCGCCGACCCGGTCGCCGTGCAATTCCACCACCTCGTCGAAAACGCTTTCCAGCAGCGCGCGCCCGCTGGGACGATCTGCGCGCCGCGCCAGCTCGACGGTTTCCCAGACCGCCCGCTCCTCGCCGACATGGATCACCGGCTCCGGCGGTCGTCCTCTGCGGGCGGGTCGTAGCTCGGGGGTCCGCAGCATGCCGGTCAGGTGACCGAGCACCCGGCGTAGGTCCTGCCGCTCGACGATCGCGTCGATGTTCCCGTGCAGTAGGGCGAACTCAGCAGTGCCCGGAGGAGCCGAATCTCCGATCGCCTTTTCGTGCACGCGTGGGCCGACGAACGACACTCTGGCGTGCGGCTCGGCCACGATGACGTCGCCCAGGCTTGCGAACGAAGCGAGGACCCCGCCCATCGTGGGATCGCTCAATACGACGATGAGGGGCACGCCCTGCTCTCGAAGCTCAGCGGCGAACATCGCGGTCTTCGCCATCTGGAAAAGCGCCACCATGCCCTCCTGGATCCGGGCGCCGCCCGACGAGCACACCACAATCGCAGGGACGCGCTCTTTGCGAGCGGTTTCGAAAGCGCGCGCCACCTTCTCGCCGACCACGCTCCCCATGCTGCCGCCAAGGAAGCGGAAATCGAAAACGACGATCATCACGCGCCGCCCCGTCAACCGGGCGCTGCCGGTAACGACGGCGTCGAGCAACCCGGTCGCCTCCCGCGCTGCGGCAATCTGCTTCTCGTACGAGCTGAGGCCGCCTGAGAAACCGATCGGGTTGCCCGATTTGAGCTGACGGTCGGTCTCCTGGAACGAACCACGGTCGACCAGCTGGTCAATCCTCTGCCACGCAGTGAGCGCGGCGGGGTGCTTGCACGCCGTGCAAACTCGGAATTGGTCGAGCGCGCCACCGCAACGCGTGCATGCGGCGGGCTGATTCACAGATGCTCCGGCCGCAGGTGGCGAGGTGCTCACAGGGTTAAGCGGACGCCTCCGGTTGCCAGCGCAGCAGGGAAACATCGGCCACCTCGCGCAGGTGAGTCCGCATGGCTTCGGCCGCCTGCTGAGGGCTGCCGCTTTCGATCGCGGCCAGGATCTTGCGATGGGCCTGGAGTGATCGAGGCGGGCGGCCCGGTTCGCTCAAAGATTCGACCCTGCTCTCGCCTATTACGTCGGCCATCGCATCGACCAGGTGCAAGAGGACGTCGTTGCGGGCCGCCGAGGCGATCGCGTGATGGAAGGCGCCGTCGCCGTCGGTGCCGAGGCCGCCATCGTGGATCTCCCTTTCCATTCTTCCGAGCGCCGTCTGCATGGCTCGTAGGTCCAAGCGGGTGCGGCGGACCGCCGCGAGCTCGACCAGCTTGACCTCGAGGGCTTCGCGCGCCTCCAGCACGTCGGGCAGGCGCCTACGGCGCTCCAAAAGCCCGGCCAGGGACTCGCCAAACCCACGCGTTCGGCGCAGGAACACGCCCTCCCCCTGGCGTACGTCCACAAAGCCGAGGGCCTGGAGCACGACGAAGGACTGGCGCACGGAGGTCCGGCTCACCTGCAAGCGTTGCGCCAGCTCGCGTTCCGCGGGAAACTGATCGCCCGGCGACATCCGCGTTTCGCGCACCAATTCGCCGAGTCGCTCGCCCACGTCTTCGTAAAGGCGTCTGCTTCGCTCGAGCGGTCGGAGCGCTGCTCCCGATGGCGCGCCCATCGCCGGCGAGTCTAGCAGCCGTAGAGGTCTACTGGTCCAACCATTGACAACAGGGCAGGTCAGGAATAATCTCCGCGCGAACCGGCTGAGCTTTGGCCTGGAGGGTAGGAATGATCGCCAACCGTGGACACGCAGGGATCTGGCGCCTGATGGCAAGCTCCATCGTGGTCGCCTTCGTGCTCGCCGCCTGTGGCGGCAGCTCGTCGCCTACCTCTTCCGGCAAGCAGCCCAGCGGTCCGGTGACCATGGGCGTGCTGTCGTGCTTTACGGGCACTTTGGCCAGCCTGGGCCAGGCCATGCTGCAGGGCTCCCAGATCGCGCAGAAGGCGATCAACGACGCGGGAGGCATCCTCGGCCAGCAGCTCAACATCACCCACGCCGACACGCAGTGCGACGAGGCCGACGCCGTGCCCGCGGTCCGCCAGCTGCTCGCCGCCAACCAGGTGGTCGGCATCATCGGCCCGGAGACCCAGGAGATCAGTGCGGTCGCCCCGATCGTGACCTCCGCCAAGATCCCGACGCAGTTCCAGGGTGGCAGCACTCTGTTCGACAAGAACACGAACCAGTACCTGTGGCGCGACAGCCCGTCCGACTCGCAGCTGGGCGTCGCCATGGCCCTTTACGCCTACAACAAGGGCTACCGCAACGCGGCCCTGGTCTTCTACTCCGACATCGCCGCCCAGACCTTCCCGCCTCCGATCACCAAGACGTTTGAGAAGCTCGGCGGCAAGATCGCCATCAGCATCACCATCGCGCCCGACCAGACCGACTACAAGGCACAGATGCAGCAGGTGATCGCGACCAATCCAGACGTGATCTTCACCCAGACCGACGCCGCCACCGCCGCAGTGATGTTCAAGAACTTCAAGGACCTGGACAACCTGGCGATTCCATTCGTCGGCACCGACGTGACGGGCGGCGACGACTACCTCAAGGCGATCACCTACCAGGTCGCCCACGACCACCTGATCTCCGTGTACGGCACGTCAGTGTCCGGCGCGGCGGCTGACGAGTTCAACAAGGACTTCGCGGCCCAGTTTGGCGCCAGCAACCAACCCCTGGCCAATGCCAACTATGCGTACGACGCCGTGATCAGCCAGGCCCTCGCGATCGACAAGGCCAACAGCATCGCCGGAGCGGATATAAACGCGGCCATGATGTCCGTGACCACGCCCCCCGGTACGCAGTGCTACACCTATGCGTCCTGCTTGAGCCTCATCAAAGCTGGCACGGAGATCAACTACGACGGTGCTAGCGGCCCGCTCGACTATAACCAGTTCCACAACGTCTTCGGACCGTACGCTGCGTTCCAGCAGGACCCCGGCACGGGCCAGCAGGTGCAGGTGCAGCTGCTGTCGGCGGCCGAGCTCGCCAAGGCCACGCCGTAAGGCCTAGCACCGGTCGGAGCAGTCAGCCTCGCCGAGGCTGATGCCGCGAGCCGAGATGGGGCAAGGTTAGGTCGTGCACGAAGCGCTCCTTACGCTCGGGTTCGGCATCGTGACCGCGGCCATCCTTGCTTTGTCCGCGGTCGCGTTCACGCTCGAGTACGGGGTGACCAACGTGGCCAACGTCTCGCACGGCGAGATTCTGACCGTCAGCGCTTATGTCGCCTACCTGGTGCATTCGAGGACTGGCAGCGCAGTCGCCGCCGCCATCGGCGCAGCCGTGGCCGGCGGTCTGGTCGCCCTCGCCATGTACATGAGCGTGATCGGGCCTTTCATCAGGTTCGGAGCCAGCCCCACCGTGGTGTTCATCGCCACCCTGGGCATCTCTTTCATGATTCAAAACTTTCTGGTCATCGGATTCGGCGCCGAGAACGTCGCTTACACGATCGACCCTGGCGCGCCCCAGCACCTGGGCCCGTTCCTGCTGACACCGCTTGACGAACAGATCGTGATCTCGGCGGCGGCGATCACGTTGGGCCTCTACGTCATCGTTTCACGCACCAAGTTCGGCAAGGCGTTGCGCGCGGTGTCACAGAATCGTGAGCTGGCCAGGGTGACCGGGATCAACGCCACCCAGGTCGCCGCCGCCACGTTCGTCCTGGCCGGCATGATCGCGGGATACGCGGGCTTCATCCTGGCCGAGAGCGTGGGCACGTTCAACCCGTACTTCGGGTTCAGCTTCTTCCTGATCACCCTTACCGCATCGGTGGCCGGGGGCCTCGGCAAACCATTCGGCACTGTGGCCGGCGCAGTGATGGTGGGCCTCATCCTGGAGTTTGCGGGGAACTACATCACTGCGAGCTACAACCTCGCCTTCGCCTTCGCGATCCTCGCCATCGTCATCCTGGTGAGGCCGCGCGGTCTCTTCACCAACGCCCGCCGGACCGTGTTCGAGTGAGCGCATATGTGGTCTCGGTCCTCACCGAAGGAGCCATCTTCGGGATCATGGCGCTCGGCCTCAACGTCATCTGGGGATGGTCCGGCGACTTCGACCTCGCCTATTACGGGTACGTCGCCATCGGCGCCTACATGACGCTCGTTTTGACCATCGGTGCGCCCACCCCGCCCGCCCAATACATCCTCGGCTTGCAGCTGCCGTATCCGCTCGCGGTCGTGGGCGCCATCGCAACTTCCATGGCGGTCGGCTTGGTCGTCGGTCTGATCGCGCTGCGCCACCTGCGCGGCATCTACTTCTCGATCGTCACCCTCGGGGCCGTCTACGTCATGTACGTGATGGCCGGACAGTATGTCCCGCTCGTCGACGGTTACAACGGTCTCTCCGGCCTGTTCGACCCCATGGGGGACTGGTTCGGCCTCGACTATCAGAGCTACCAATACTTCTTCTTGGGCCTCAGCCTGGTCTGCTTCGTGCTCGTGTTCCTGTTCACCGCGCGCATCTCGGGCAGCCGTTTCGGGATGGCGCTTCGAACCCTGCGCGAGGACGAGCGGGCAGCCGCGGCATTCGGCCGCGACATCTACCGCTTGAAGCTCAAGGGTTACGTCCTGGGCGCAGGTCTGGCGGGTTTCGCGGGCGCTCTGTTCGCCGCCTACCTGAGCGCCTTCAACCCATCGGCCTGGTCGCCCGTCGAAGTCATCGTCTTGTATTCGGCGGTGCTGGTCGGCGGCCGCGGAAACATCTGGGGCGTGGCGCTCGGGGTGCTGATCATGGGCATGCTCGTCCAGGAGTCCACCCGTTTCCTGCCCATGCTGCCGGGCCTGGGTCAGCTGAACACGCTCCATCCGCAGGTCCTGCTCGCGCTCCGAGGGGTGGTCATCGGCCTGGTCCTGGTGCTCTTCTTGCGCTTTCGCCCGCAGGGCCTTCTTCCCGAGCGCAGGTATGTCGACCGTGAGCCTGTTGCCCCCGCCTCTATGCCGGCGACATGAGCGTCGCAGAACCCGCGTTTGCGCTCGAGGTTCGCGGCCTTTCCAAGCACTTCGGTGGCGTGTACGCGGTGGAAGACTGCTCTTTTCAGGCCCCCCTCGGCCAGGTCACCGGCCTGATCGGGCCCAACGGAGCCGGCAAGAGCACCGCGATCGACCTGATCTCCGGGTTCAAGCTGCCGGACGCCGGGACTGTGATCTTCAAGGGCCGCCGCCTCGAGGGTCTTCCCCCCCACCGCATCTCTCGCCTGGGGCTGGTTCGGACCTTCCAGGCGCCGCGCGAGTGGCCGGCGCTGACCGTGCTCGAAAACGTGGTCATGGCTAACTGGGACGCAGGCCGGGAGAGCTTCTTCCAGGGCGTCTTTGGCCTCGGCCGCGCCCAGCGCGAAGCCGCCACCCAAGAGCTCGCCAAGGCCCGCCGGATCATCTCCGAGCTGGGCCTGGACGCGGTCCGCAACGAGCGTGCGGGCAGCCTGAGCGGTGGCCAAAAGCGCCTGGTCGAGTTTGCCCGTATCCGGATGGCCCAGCCCGAGCTCGTGATCCTCGACGAGCCGATGGGCGGCGTCAACCCGGTGATGGGCGAGCGCATGGCGGTCGCCATTGAGGGATTCATAGCGTCGGGGACGTCGGTAATCGTGGTCGAGCACAACCTGCCCTTCATCGAGCGAGTGACCCAGCACGTGATCGTGATGGCGCAGGGGACAGTGATCGCCGAGGGCCCCTTCGAATCGCTGCGTTCCAGCCAGGCCGTGGTCGACGCATACCTGGGCGAGGTGGTCGGTGACGCTTCCAGCTGAGGACCAAGCGCCGGCGCTGGTCGTCGATAAGCTCACCGCAGGGTACGGTGGGCCGCCGGTGATCAACGCCGTGAGCATCGCGGCGCGCCGCGGCGCGATCACGGCCATCGTGGGCCCCAACGGTGCCGGCAAGTCGACTTTGCTCAAGGCGATCGCCGGACTCATCCGTCCGAGCTCGGGCACCGTCACCGTGATGGGCAAGGACGTGACCGGCCAGCCGGCCGAAAGGATGGTCGGAAAGGGCATGGCGTACGTGCCGCAGGTGTCGAACGTGTTCCCAGACTTGAGCATCCGGGAGAACCTCGACATGGGCGGCTACAGTCGCAAAGGCGGTGTCCATGAGCGGATCGAGCAGCTCTTCCAGCTCTTTCCCGACCTCGCCGAGAAAGCCCATCGCAAGGCCAGCACCCTGAGCGGAGGCCAGCGCACCATGCTGGCTCTGGCACGCGGGTTGATGGTGGACCCGGCGGTGCTGATCCTCGACGAGCCCAGCGCCGGCCTGGCGCCGAAGTTCCAGGCCTTGATCTGGGAGCGAATCGAGGCCATCCGCGCGACCAACGTCGCGGTGCTGGTGATCGAGCAGAACACGCGCGAAACGCTTCGCCACGCGCAGTGGGCGTACGTCCTGGTGCTCGGTCAGAACCGGCTCGAAGGAGCCGGCCGCGACCTTCTGGTGGACGACGAAGTGATCAACCTCTACGTCGGGCGCCTCTCATGATCCCTGGCGTCCACTGATCAATAGCCGGCCCGCCCGATACCGTTACCGCGATCTGACCATCGGAGGCGCCGCCGGAGTGGCGGGCGGGTTGCTCGGCGTCGGGGGCGGGTTCCTGATGGTGCCGCTGCAGGTCTGGTGGGCCAGGACACCGCACCGGCGAGCCAGCGGGAATTCACTCGCCGCCATCGTGCCGATCGGGATCGTCGGCGCCTGCGTCTACTACTTCGGCGGCAGCGCTCATCAGCTCGACCTGCCGGTCGCGGTCTTCGTGATGATCGGAAGCTCGGCGGGTGCACTCGTGGGCGCGGGCTGGGCTTCAAGAGTTCCAGAGCGCATCCTCAAGATGCTCCTGGCGGCTCTGATGGTCGCGGCCGCCGGGAGCGAGCTGCGCAACGCCATCTTCGGTGGCAGCACCGTCGTGGCGGCAGCGTCGGCAGCGGGCGTCGGTCTCGGCGGTTACCTCTTGCTCGCGCTCAGTGGGGCGCTCATCGGCACCATAAGCGGACTGACCGGCGTCGGAGGTGGCGTGCTTTTGGTGCCGACCCTGGTCTTCGGCTTTGGCATCGGGCAGCGCGTAGCGCAGGGAACTTCCCTGCTCGCGATCCTCCCTACGGCGGGCGTTGGCGCGGTCGTCCACCAGCGCCACGGCGAGCTGGACTCCAGAGCTGCCGGGTGGATGTCGCTGGGCGGCGTGCCAGGAGCGCTTCTCGGCGCCGTGCTCGCGCTGTGGCTGCCCCAGCGCGCGCTGGCCGGTCTTTTCGGTCTGCTGCTCTTGGCCATGGCCGTGCGCATGTGGCCGAGGCAGAACGAGGCGATTCCGGCTTAGGGAGTTACTCCGGCGATTTCGGCGGCGACTCCGGCTGGCTCGTCACCACGGAGTGGTGGCGGAACTGGACGTCGGGGCCGACCGATCCGCCCGGCAGCTTGACCTTCTTCTTCTTCTTGGCCTCGCGGCCCTGCTTGTCGCGTCCTTTACCCATGCCCACCAGTTTCCACGACCTGGGCCAGTTCGCGCAAGAAGGATTCCACATCGGTGACCAACCCGACCGACTGCCAGCTGCCGCGGTCGGCCAGCTTGGTCACGACCGCGGGGTTGATGTCGACGCACACGGTCCGCACGCCGGCCTGCAGCATGTTGCCGGTCGCGATCGAGTGCAGCATGGTCGAGAGCATCAGCGCGATGCGCACCCCGCCGAGCGCCGCGCGCATGCGTTTTTGCGCCTCCACCATGTCCGTGATCACGTCGGGCAGGGGGCCGTCGTCGCGCACCGACCCCGCCAGCACGATCTCGACCCCGTGCTCGATCGCGGACTTCATCACGCCCGACTTGAGCTGGCCACTCTCCACCATCTGGCGCAGGCCACCGGCGCCGCGGACACGGTTGATCGCCCGCATGTGGTGCTCGTGGCCGTGCTCGATCGCCAGGCCGCTCTCGACGTTGATCCCAAGCGCGGTGCCGAAAAGCGCCGACTCCACGTCGTGCACCGCCAGCGCGTTGCCGGCGAACAGCACCTGCACGAACCCGAGCTCGATCAGGCGCGAGAGGTAGCGGCCGGCGCCGGTGTGGACGACGGCCGGGCCCGCGACGACCAGGATGCGGCCCCCGGCGGCGCGCACCTGGCGCATCTCGTCGGCGATGCCGCCGATGAGGACCTTCTTCGGCTTCTCCGCCGAGACCTCGCTGCCCATGAAGCTGAAGATCTCGGTGTGCCGGGAGCGCTCGAGCGGGGTCACGCGCACTCCCTCGTATCCGACGACGACCTCCATCCCCGGCCCCGCGCCCTGGAAGACGATGCACCACGCGCGTCCCGCCTTTGCGTCGACGGCGATGGCGGCGTCCATCTCGATGTTCTCGACCTGCACCCAGCGGCCGCCCAGGAGCACCTCGGTCGGCAGGTTGCTTGTCGAGTAGAACCCCTCCGGGAAGACGCCCTCTCGCTCGACCCGCTGGACGCTGACCGGCTTTTCCGACTCGGCCGTCGCCCCCAGGGCGCGCGCCTGCCGCACGATGCGGTCGAGCAATTCGGCCGAGCCGGCGACCACCTCCATGCGGCAGATCGACGTGTCGGTCTTGTGCTGCCCGACCTTGAGCTCCTCGATGGTGAAGTTCCCGCCCAGGTCCATGACCATGTCCATCACCTGCGGCAGCGTCATCGAATCGATGATGTGGCCGGTCAGGACGAGTCGGGCGGTATGCCTAGTCTCGGTCAAATTCGCGCTCCGGTCACCGCTTTGATCCGCTCCTTCAAGGCGATCGCCTCGTGCGCCGGGCTTTGCGCGTACAGGACGCTGCGGCTCGAGGAGATGAGGCACGACGCAGGGTCTCCGTTCCAGGCCGCCCGCACCGAAGCCTCGAGGTCGCCCCCCTGTGCTCCGACACCCGGGATGAGGAACGGCAGCGCGGTCATTTGCCGTAGCTCCGCGATTTGCGCCGGCGCGGTGGCGCCGACCACCAGCGCGACGTTGTGCCTCGAGTTCATGCGTTCAGCCAGCTCGGCGACGTGGCGGTAGACCGGCTTCCCATCCGCTTCGAGATGCTGGAGGTCTGAGGCGCCGGGGTTGGAGGTGCGACACACCACGTAGACGCCGCGGTCCTCGTACCGGATGAACTCCTCGAGCGAGTCCGAACCGAGGTAAGGGTTGACGGTTGCGGCATCCATGGCCAGGGTCTCGAAAACAGCCCGGGCATACGCCCGCATCGTGTTGCCCATGTCGCCGCGCTTGGCGTCGAAAAGGAACGGTGTCTGCGCCGCCTCCTCCCGAAGCTCGACCAGGGCCGACCACCCGTCGGGGCCGTACTGCTCCCAGAAAGCGCTGTTCGGCTTGAAGCAGCAGGCGTGCTCCTCGGTCTGGTGGATGACCTCTCGGCAATGACGCAATGCGCCCGCGGCGCCGCCTTCGATCCGGTCGGGATCGGGGTCCAGGCCGACGCAGAGCATCGTGTCGCGGGAGGTCGCGAGCGCGCGAAGTCGTTCGAAGTAAACCAAGCCAGTCCCAATGGTAAGGAGCGCCGCCTCTTGGGTCATCGGCTGCGATCGGGGTGCTATCAATTACTTATGGCAGCCAAAGTAAAGCGACTACCAGGCACGATTCGAGTTTCCCGCAAGCATCAAGTGACCCTGCCCGTGGCGGCCCTCACGGCCGCCCGCGTTTCTGCGGGGGACGAGCTTCGCGTCAGCGCCCGAGGTGACGGCAGAATTCTGCTCGAGCGCTCCGTCGATCCTCTCGATGAATTAATCGGCTCCGTTCCCGGGCTGGCGGATGCGACCAAGCTCGACGCTCTGCGGGCCGAGTGGGCCGGTAGGCGTAGACGCTAACCTCGGTGTCCTGGCCCCCGAAGTGCATCCGGCGTCATCGGCTCGGTCACCGGCGTTCTCCAACCGGTAGGCGAGTCCAGCGTCAAAATTGAACTCGTGAGGATCGCGCTGGCCCAGATCAATCCGGTGGTGGGCGACCTGGAGGGCAATGGCCGATTGATCGTGGACTGGATCGGCCGCGCGCGAGAGCTCGGCGCCGACATCGTCTGCTTCCCCGAGCTGGCCATCACCGGCTACCCGCCCGAAGACCTGGTCCTCAAGCCGTCGTTCGTGCGCGACAACCTCGCGCAGCTCGACCTCATCGCGTCCGCCACCAAGGGCATCTCGGCGGTGGTCGGATTCGTCGACCAGGAGGGCGAGATCTTCAACGCCGCGGCCTTTCTGCACGACGGCCTGGTGAAGGCGGTCTACCACAAGGTCTTCCTGCCCAACTATGGAGTCTTCGACGAGAAGCGGTACTTCGAGCCGGGACGGCGCTGCCCGATCATCGAGCTCGACGGGGTACGCGTCGGGCTGTCGGTCTGCGAGGACTGCTGGTTCCCAGCCGGACCGATGGCGTGGGAGGCGCATCTGGGAGCCGAGTTGCTGATCAACATCAACGGCTCCCCCTATCACGCCGGCAAGCGCGCGCCGCGCGAGGCGATGGTCGGCGAGCGCGCCGCCGACTACGACGTCTACGTGGCGTGGGTCAACACGGTCGGCGGCCAGGACGAGCTCGTCTTCGACGGCAACAGCGTCGTGTTCGGTCCACACGGCCAGGTGCTGGCGCACGCCGCCTCATTCGTCGACGAGCTCCTCGTCTGCGACATCGAGCCGGACTCGGCCGGCCGCCGCCCGACCGAGACGATCCGCCGCGAGGCCGAGGGCGCCCAGCGGCTCGAGCTCGAGCTGACGGAGGTGTCGATCCAGAGCGCAACCCCGGTGGCCGCGAAGCCCTCGGTGCCCAGTTCGATGAGCAAACCACTCGACGGCGTCGCCGAGATCTACGCCGCGGTCGTGCTGGGAACCCGTGACTACATCCGCAAGCAGGGGTTCGAAAAAGTCGTGGTCGGGATGTCGGGCGGCGTCGACTCGGCGCTCACCGCCGCGATCGCTTGCGACGCCCTGGGGCCCCAGAACGTGATCGCGGTGCGCATGCCGTCGCGCTACACCTCGGCCGAGAGCATCGAAGATGCCGGCCTGGTCGCGGAAAGCCTCGGCATGCAGCTCCTGGACTTTCCCATCGAAGCGGCGCACAAGGGTTTCGAGGAGATTCTCGCGGGCGCCTTCCAAGGCACCACGCCGGGTGTCGCCGAAGAGAACGTGCAGCCGCGCATCCGCTCGACGATCCTGCACGCTTTGTCGAACAAGTTCGGATACATCGTGCTGAGCACCGGCAACAAGTCGGAGCTGGCGACCGGCTACGGCACGCTCTATGGCGACATCGCAGGCGGCTACGCGGTGCTCAAGGACATCACCAAGACCACGGTGTACGAGCTGTGCCACTACCGCAATTCGATCGGCCCCGCCATCCCCCAGCGGGTGATCAGCAAGGCGCCTTCGGCGGAGCTCAAGCCCGGGCAGAAGGACGTCGACAGCCTGCCCCCCTACGAGGAGCTCGACCCCATCCTGCGCGGTTACATCGAAGACGAGCTGAGCCCCGAGGAGCTGGTGGCGGCGGGAAACCGGCCCGAGACCGTGGCCCGCGTGATCCAGCTGGTCGACGGGAGCGAGTACAAGCGCCGCCAGGCGCCCCCCGGGGTCAAGATCACGCCGCGATCGTTCGGGCGTGACCGCCGCATGCCCATCACCAATCGCTACCGCCCCAACGGGCTGAGGCCCGTTCCCGGCGAAAGTGAACGCGCATAAGCCTTCCCGATACCCTGTATAGATAAGAGCCATGGCAGGTTCATTTGACATCGTCGTGATCGGGGGAGGCCCGGGCGGCTACGTGGCCGCCCTCCGCGCCGCTCAGCTGGGCGCGAGCACCGCCGTGGTCGAGAAGGACCGGCTGGGAGGCACCTGCCTGGTCCGTGGGTGCATCCCGACCAAGGCTCTGCTGCAGTCGTCCGAGCTGTACAGCCTGGCCAAGGCGGGCGCCCCCTTCGGCCTGGTGATCGATCACCTGGGCTTCGATTGGGGCATGGCCCAAAAGCGCAAGACCGCGGTCGTCGACCAGCTGGTCAAGGGCGTCGAGGGCCTCCTGAAAGCCGGCGGCGTGACCGTGGTCAAAGGCGATGCCAAACTGGCCGGCAAGGGCGTCGTGGAGGTGTCGGGCGAGCGGCTGCAGGCCAAGGACATCCTGATCGCCACCGGCTCGGCGATCGCCCGCATCCCCCTCAAGGGCGCCGAGCTGACCATCGACTCCGACCAGATCCTGGAGCTGCGCGAGGTGCCCAAGCGCCTGGCCGTCATCGGCGGCGGCGTGGTCGGGATGGAGTTCGCGGCCATGTTCGCCGCTCTCGGCTGCAAAGTGACGGTCCTGGAGATGCTGCCCCAGGTCCTGCCCATGGTCGACGCCGACCTGGTCACCGCCTATGCCAAGCACCTCGCCTCGCTCGGTGGCGAGATCCACACCGACAGCAAGGTCGCAGAGGTGGTCAAGCACAAGGGCGCCCTGCAGGTTCGCTTCTCGACCGGGGCCGAGGGCGGTTCGGTCGACGCCGACCAGGTCCTGCTTGCCGTCGGCCGGGTCCCCTACACGCTGGGACTGGACGCGGAGAAGGCCGGCGTGAAGCTCGAGCGCGGACGGGTGGTCGTCGACGCCCAGCTGCGAACGACCGCGCAAGGCGTTTGGGCGGTCGGGGACGTGATCGGCGGAATCATGCTCGCGCACATCGCCTCCTACGAGGGCGTCTGCGCGGTGGAGAACATCGCCGGTCATGCCGATCGAACTCCCGATTACCACGCGGCCCCCAACTGCATCTACACCGAGCCCGAGATCGCCCACGTCGGCCTGGGCGAGAAGGAGGCCAAGGAAAAGGGCATCGAGGTCAAGATCGGGCGCTTCCCGTTCGCCGCCTCGGGCCGCGCGCTCACGCTCGGGCAGTCGGAAGGATTCGTGAAGGTGCTCGCCGACGCCGGCTCCGGCAAGCTGCTGGGCGCCCACATCATCGGGCCGCGCGCGACCGACCTCATCGCCGAGGCCACGCTGGCCATCCAGAACGGGCTCACCCTCGAACAGATCGATCTCACCATCCACGCGCACCCCACGCTGCCCGAGTCGTTGATGGAGGCGGCGCTGGCCGCGCAGGGCCGGGCGATACATGTCGCGAACAGGAGATCAGCTCTCCCCGCCCGGCCGAGCCCTGCGGGCGCGGCCACCCTTCCCGCGGGTGCGCAGGCTAAGGTGCCGGTGACGGCGAACGTTCAGAATCGAGAGCAGCAGATGGTCGCCCCGGTCAAACCGCCTACCACCCCCCCATCCCCCGCCGTGATCAGCGCGAATTCGCTGGAGCTCAACAAGGGCAACCGGGATTTCCTGCTCGGACTGCACCGGCAGATGCAGCTCATCCGTCGCTTCGAGGAGCGCGCCCAGGAGCAGTACACGAAGGCCAAGATCGGCGGTTACTGCCACCTCAACATCGGCGAGGAGGCGACGGTGGTCGGCGGCATCCTCGCGCTCAAGTCGAACGACTACATCTTCACGAGCTACCGCGAGCACGGCCACGCCATCGCTCGAGGCGTCGACCCCAAGGCGGTGATGGCGGAGCTCTTCGGCAAGGAGACGGGCACGTCTCACGGACGCGGCGGGTCGATGCACATGTTCGACCAGAGCCTGCGCTTCATGGGCGGTTACGGCATCGTCGGCGGCCACCTGCCGCTGGCGGTCGGCGGCGCGTGGGCGGTCAAGTACCGCCAAGAGAAGGATGTGGTGTTCTGCATGTTCGGCGACGGCGCCACCAACATCGGCGCCTTCCACGAGTCGCTCAACATGTCCAAGGTCTTCGATTTGCCGGTGGTCTGGTTCTGCGTCAACAACCGCTACGGCATGGGTACCCCGGTCGAGGCGGCATCGGCGGTGGCGGACATCTACAAGAAGGCCTGCGCCTACGACATGGAGGCGATCCAGGTCGACGGCATGAACCTTCGCGAGGTGATGCTCCGCACCAGCGAGGTCGTCGAGAAGACCCGGGCGGACTCGCAGCCCAGGTTCATCGAGGCGCTGTGCTACCGGTTCAAGGGCCACTCGGTGGTCGACCCGGACAAGTACCGCTCCAACGAGGACAAGGAGAAGTTCCGCAAGGCCGATCCGATCGTCGCCTTCGAGCACGAGCTCGAGAAGAGCGGACTGGCGGACGAGGAGTACTTCAAGAGCGTGCGCCAGGAGGTCGACGCCCAGGTCCGTGACGTCGTCCAGTACGCCGACGACAGCCCCGACCCCAAGCCGGAGGACCTCTACAAGTTCACTTACGCCGGCGAATGGGACGACCGCCCCGAGCTCCGCGCGGAGCCTATCTGATGGCAGCCAACGCGCCGGTCGCAGGCGCCGAGGAGAAGCTGTACCGCGTGGCTCTTCGCGAGGCTCTGGCCGAGGAGATGGAGCGCGACGATTCGATCTTCCTCATCGGCGAGGACATCGGGAAGTTTGGCGGCGCCTACCGCGTGACCGACGGACTGCTCGACCGCTTCGGGCCGCGGCGCGTGGTCGACGCTCCGATCGCCGAGGAGGTGATCGTCG
>Ga0307374_10007217_pt1 | contig 17055 bp, 18 predicted proteins | sample OX3MG_FD_202532 | JGI IMG/M metagenome (GOLD analysis project Ga0307374, IMG submission 202532) | Soil microbial communities from Risofladan, Vaasa, Finland - OX-3 | ecosystem: Environmental > Terrestrial > Soil > Coastal area > Acid sulfate soil | place: Finland: Risofladan, Vaasa | collected... | reverse complement strand
CCGTCATGCCCGTGTCACGTTCTGCGGGTAGACAGGAACCGTGAGGGTGCTCATCGCCGAGGACGATGAGGGGCTGCGGTCGGTGCTCGAGCGCGGGCTCAAGGAGAGTGGTTACGCCGTTGACGCCACCGGTGACGGGGAGGAGGCGCTGGCCTACCTGAACACGTACGAGTACGTGGTCGCCGTCCTGGACTGGCGGATGCCCAAGGTCTCGGGTCTCGAGGTGGTGCGCCGGCTCCGGCAACGCCGATCCAAGCTGCCCGTGCTGATGCTGACGGCCAGGGATGCTCCGGTGGACCGGGTAACGGGGCTGGACGAAGGAGCCGATGACTACCTCGTCAAGCCCTTCGACTTCAGCGAGCTTCTGGCGCGGATCCGGGCACTCCAACGGCGGGGTGAGGCCGTGCAGTCAATGGTGATCACGGTGGGCGATCTCAAGCTCGACACCGTGACCCGCGAGGTGGCGCTTGGATCGGAGCATCCGCGCCTGACCGCGACCGAACTGTCGCTGCTGGAAATTCTCATGCAACGGTCACCGGCGGTGGTCTCACGCCGTTCAATGGCGCTCGCCGTGTGGGACGACGAAGCAGACGCCTTGGGCTCGAACACCCTTGACGTCCACCTGGCACGGCTGCGCGCGAAGATCGCCAAGAGCGGCGCGAAAATAGAAGCCGTGCGAGCGGTCGGATACCGGATCATCGCCACATGAGCCCCAAGGAACGGTCATGGCGAAGCCCGCATGCCGCGCACGCGGTCAGAGTGGCGATTGTGGCCTCGCTCATCATTGCCGCCATGTACATGTGTGTCGTGACGGCCTTTGACATTGTGGATAGGCACCGGTTGATCGCGCAGGTGGATGCGCGGCTCGTTCAGCGCCTGTCCTCTGTTGAGCAGCACACCATCACCACGAGTCCCGTCGCTCCCCACGGCAATCCCCTGGACCGTGACGAGGGACCGGTGTACGTGTGGGAGCTGGGTGCAGGCGGCAGGCTCGTGCCCTTGACGCCCGGTGCACCATCCTTGCCGGCGTCCGATTGGTCGGTGGCAAACCGGTCGGCCGTGGCTCATGTCGGCAACGACGACCTCCGGCTTCACGCGCGCCAGATCAGAGGTCGATGGTTCATCGCCGGGCTGAGTCTGGCCGAAGCCGATCACGTGAGATCGGACCTGCTTGCCGTGGAGCTGCTGGCGGCTCCGGTGCTCCTCTTTGCCGTCCTCTTCGGCACGTTCGTGGTGGGGCTCAAAGCCGCCAACCCGGTTGAGCTGGCGCGCCGTCGCCAGCTGGAATTCACCTCCGACGCGTCGCACGAGCTCCGAACGCCATTGAGCGTCATTGAGGCGGAGGTCAGCCTCGCGCTGACCGGAACGAGGAGCGCAGCCGAGCACCGGGGCACCCTGGAGCGAGTCAAACGGGAGAGCGAGCGTCTGCGGCGCATTGTCGAGGACCTCCTGTGGCTGGCGCGGTTCGACTCGCAGCCGCCACCCCCCGGCGACGAGCCTGTCGATCTTTCGGTCATCGCGGCGACATGCGCCGACCGGTTTGACGCGGTGGCCCGGCAACAGGGGATCACCCTCTCGGTGCACCATTCCGGTGGGATAGCGCCGTGGATCAACGCACCCCCCGAGTGGGTCGACCGCCTCACCGCCGTCATGGTGGACAACGCATGCCGCTACGCCGGACCGGGCGGTGTGGTGCGGATCGTCGTGTCGGTGCTGGGGAACCGGATCAGTCTGGTGGTGGAGGACAGCGGGCCGGGCATACCGCCCGAGGCGCGGGAGACGCTGTTCGATCGCTTCCACCGGGCGACGGACGAGGGCACCGGTGCAGGGCTCGGGCTGGCCATTGCCGACTCCGTGGTCCAGGCAACGGGTGGCGAGTGGAGAGTGGGCGAATCGGAGTTGGGCGGTGCCCGCATGGAGGTGCGCTGGCACCGGTCACACGGGGCCAGGGATGTGGGCGAGCCGACCGAACGGCCTGCTCCGAGCGACGAAACCGGGTCACCTCAGCCGAAAGCAGGTTCCACCGTCACATTGGCGTAACGGTGGAACCTTATGGTGGCTCCCTGGCAGCACTTTGCGCGAAGGGAGTTCCGTGCCGCAGATTTCGCTCGTTGACCGTTCGCTGGAGCTGGCCAAGGTCGACTTTGCCCCAAGGCATATGCAGCCGAGTCGGGCGCGGCTCGTGCTCGCCTCGTGTGCCGCCATTGCGGGATCCCTGGTGGCTGACGCGGCATTGGTGGCTGTCGGCACTGCCGCGTTTCCTTCGACGAAGGGTTACGTGCACTTCCAATTCCACGACTACGCCAGGCTCACAATCATCGGTGTCCTGATCGCGTGCGCGGGATGGCCCATCGTGACCCGGATCTCGTCGGCGCCGCGCTGGCTCTTCTTCCGCCTGGCCATTCTCGTGACGGCGGTGCTGCTCCTGCCGGATCTCTACATCCTCGCCAAGGGCCAGCCCGCCGCGGGCGTCGCTGTCCTGATGATCATGCATCTGTTGATCGCCGTGATCACGTACGTTGCCCTCGTCCTTGGCGCGCCGGTCCACGCACGCCGGGACGGTTCTGACGAAACGGGTGCTCAGCCCGTTCGGTAGTGGTCTCGCCAGATCAGGCGGTAGACGCGCGACCACCGGGGGACGGAGCGCAGCCCCGGTATGAACGGGACGAGGGCCAACAGCAGGGTGAGCGCCATCATGATGACCCAGACCTCGAGGTCACCGTTGGAAGAGGACTTCATGGGCTGCACCTGGTACCACAGGGTGTAGAGCCACAACCAGGCCTGGCCGGGGTAGTTCCCGGTCTCGTTCATCATCCCCCACTGGCTTCCCTGCAGGTGTTGGTTGCCGCCCAGGTTGGCGAGGTAGCTGCCGTTGGCCAGGAAGAGCAACGGCTTGGTGTAGTTGGTGTCGTAGAACTGCCCGGACCGGAGCAGCGCCCCGTCCAGCGCGCCGCTCCGCGCCATGGTGGTGAGAGATCTGATGATGCCGGCGACGGGCCCGTAGTTGCCGCGAGCGACCCGGATCTCGTCGCTCTGGAAGGTGGCGTTGGCCACGACCTTCTCGTATGCGGCCGTCCATGTCGACTGTTGGCTGGACGACGCGTCCCTGTATGTGTTGAGGTACGCGGTGAGGAGTGGTTGGTCGGGCAGGGTGCGCAGTGGTCCGATCACGTAATCCTGGGCCGTGTTGATCGGGATGTGCACGCCGAACCAGCGTTCCGGTGCGAAGAATCCCATTTGCTGACTGGCACCCGCGCTTGAGGGGACGTACGGCGGTCCATACGCCGCGACGCCGCTCGACCCGTCGAGTTCGGTGATGGCCGTCTGGGCGAAGTCAACCGGGTTGTTCTGCGACCAGCTCTGCAGCGTGACCGGCCGATCATCGGGGGACGAGAACACGATGGTGAGGCCGACGATGATCAGGCCCACCACGAAGAGCGCGATGAGGAACTCCTTGACCAGGTCGTACGGCCGGTAGGGACCGGTCCAGTCGGCTACGTCGCGATCGGGGTTGAACTTTGCTCCGCTCATGGCTGTTCCGCCACTTCCGCGGCGGGTGAGGGAGGCGACGAGCCCGGCGTGTCCGCGAACGGCGGGACCACCCCCCTATGCCGGACCATCAGCACGTGGAGCCCGGTCAGGACCACGACGACGAGCGGGAGCAGGACGATGTGCCACATCAGCATCTGCCCGAAGTTGAGGACGTTGAAGAACGCCCCGGCTCCGGTGGCATTGATGCCGTCCTTGGCCTGCGTGGCGATCCATTGGGAGTCGAAGTTCTGCTGCGACAGATAGCCGGTGAAGGCGGCGCCCACGGAAATGACGAAGGTCACGACCCCACTCACCCAGGTCGCGCGCCTCCTCCCGCGCCAGGCCGCCATGAAGAACTTGCCCCACAGATGGATGACCATGAAGAAGAAGAAGAGCTCGACGCTCCACAGGTGGAGCGAGTTCACGAAGAGGCCGACGCTTGACACGTGCCACCAGGTCGGCCCCATGATGGCGAGCACGCAGCCCGTGACGATCACCCAGATGAGGCTGACCAGGGTGAGAACGCCGAACACGTATACCCACGACGCCACGTAGGAAGGCTGCGCATCGGGGAGCAGACGTTCCGGCGGGAAAGCAGTCTCGGCGGCCTTCCTGAGCTTGGCCGTCCATTGATCGGCCAGCGATGGGTCCGTTGCCGACGTCGGTCGATCGGTATGCACGCTCACGACTGCCCGCCTCGCTTGCGATGGAACGGAACGAGGATGGCGGCCACGAAGACGACCACCATCAGGCCGATCACCACCAGGTTCGCCACGGAGATCTGGATGAACCCCCAATGGACGTACCTGCCTGGATGATTGAGGTTGACCAGCGCTCCGAAGAGCAGTGCCGTTAGCACGTCACCACCACCTTGTGGACTCCCTATTTTGAGGCGTACCTCGCAATCGGAATGCTACGCAGGGGGGTATGTCTCGAAGGTGGATCCTCTTGGTGGAGATCCGAAATCAGGTCCCGTCCATGCGCATTGACCGGAAGCGCCGGGTCGAAGCGTGGCGAGACCAGCTGATGTAGGTGCGCCCGACGCCGTACCAGGCGGCACCGAATATGCCGACGAAGAACCCGACCGGCCAGTTCATCGCGTAGGCGCAAGCGAGAGCGGCCCATACCGTGACCAGGGCGATCACGACCGATCCGAGCAGCGCGCGGCCGGGCCGGTCGGTCAGGCACCGCGCCGCCGCCGGCGGGCCGATCATCAGCGCAAACATCAGGAGCGCTCCCACGACCGGCACCGTCATGGTGGTGACACCCGCCACAATCACCAGGAAGGCCATCTCGATTCCGAAGGGCCGTACCCCGCGCGCAGCGGCCATCTCGGGCAGCAGCGAGGTGAGCATCAGCCGCTTGTAGAGGACGGCGACGGCCGTGATGCAGACGGCGCCGAGGATGGCCACGGTGGTGAGCTGCCCCGAGCTCACACCGAGGACCTCACCGAAGAGCAGCGAAAAGATCTGGGGCTCGTACTCGGTGCTCTGGCTGACGAATGCGGCACCCAGCGCCAGCATCATCACGAGGGCGAGCGCCGTGACCGCGTCGGCTCTACCCCGGCGGCCCAAAGAGCTGATGCCGAGCGCAGCAAGGAACGACATCACGCCCAGACCGACTAGAGGATTGACGCCGATCAGATTGGCCCCCGCTGCGCCGGCGAACGCGCCTTTGGGGATGGCGTGAGCCGGAAAGGCCGCACCGCGCAGCACCACAAAAAAGCCCACCACCCCGGCGACGATCGCCACAACGGTCCCGATCTCCCACGCATTGACCATAAATCCCGAGAACACGGCGGTCAGCTCCCGACCTGTCGACGGATGACGGGCAATCCCGCCGCGACATAGGACGCGAACGCAATGGTGACGATGAAGAAGCTCACGGGCAACCCTTGGCTCGACAGGATCCAGTCGGCGCTGTCGTAGGCCAGCGCTATGCCGAGCCAGGTTGTACCGACACCCAAGAAGCACGCGGTCAGCATCGCTCCGCGGACGCTCCGGGTGAGGCGCAGCGCGGTGGCAGGCGGACCGATGAGGAGCGCCGTGGAGAGGATCGAACCGATGGCGATGGACGAGAGTCCGACGGCGACGGCAAGGGCACCCATGAAGAGCAGACCAGTTGTGCGCAGCCCGATGCCTCTGGCCAAGGCCAGGTCCGAGCTGACCGAGCCCAATAGCAGTGGGCGGTGAATGATCCCGACGACGAGGACGGTTGCCGCGCTCAGGCTGACGACCAGCGGGACGAGTGAAGGGTCAATCTCGAAGATGCCACCAAAGAGAATGTGCTGGATGGTGCCGGTGGCGGCGCTGCTCGTGGTACTTAGGTACAGGAACAAGGCGGACAGGCCGCTGGCCGCGCCGAGCACAATCCCGGTCGCCACGTCGCGGTTCCGCACCCGCTGCACGCCGATGAGGTCCATGGCTCCCGCCCCGATCACGCCCCCGCCGATGAAGCCGGCCAGAGGGCTCAGTCCTAGCAGGAAGGCCCCCGATCCCCCTGTTGTTGCGACATCCGCCAGCGCGTGGCCGGCAAAGGACTGGCTCCGGATGACAGTGAAAAGCCCGACGACGGCAGACACCACCGCGGTCAACCCACCGACCACGGCAGCGGTCCGGACGGGTCCGCTCGAGAAGAGCCCTGGCTCGAAGAACAGGTGCACCAGGACTCAGGAGATGGTCAGGGCCGGGTGATCGGGAATGTCGCCGACCTCGGCACCGGGCTCGGCGACGACGAGCACCCGGCCGTGCAGGGTCAACACGTCGACGTGGTGCCCGTAGAGCTTGCTGAGGACATCTGATCGAACGACCTCGGCCGTCGTCCCACTCGCTGCGCGCCCGTTGGTGACGTACACGATCCGATCCATGACCGGGAGCAACGCGTTCATCTCATGGGCCGAAAGGAGGATCGCCACGCCGTTGTTGCGGGCCAGGCTGTGTAGGAGGGCGACAATCTCCTGGACGCTCTTGGGGTCGAGGTTCGCCAGGGGCTCGTCGAGGAGGAGGAGCTTGGGTTCGCTGATGAGTGCGTGCGCGATCAGCACCCGCTGCTGTTCCCCGCCCGAGAGGCTCCCCACCCGGGTGTCGGCGAAGAACTCCGCGCCGACTTCGTGGAGCATCTCTTCGACGCGCTCTCGTTGTTGCGCGGTGCGCCGGCCGAAGCCATAGCGGTGGCCGTCAAGACCGAGGGCGACCAGGTCCCGCGCACGAATCGGGACGTCCGGATCAAGGAGGACCTTCTGGGGGACGTAGCCCAACAACCTGCTGCGCGGTGACAAAGGCGCCCCGAGCATCCGCACGACACCCCCATCAGGTTTCTGCAGACCCAGGATGATGCGGAGAAGGGTGGTCTTACCGACACCGTTGGAACCGATCAGCCCGGTGAACTCGCCGGAGCCGATGTCGAACGAGACCTCGTCGAGAATGGGGCGACCACCCAGCGCGATGCTGACGCCGTCCACCTCCAGAAGGGTGCTCACAGGTGCGCCGTTGACGTGCCGAGGGTCAGCGCGGCGGTGATAGCTCTCACCTCGGCGAGCATCCATGTCTGGTAGTCGTACCCGGGGGTCGGCATCGTCTCGTACACGCCGACAATGGGAACATGAGCCGATTGGGCCGCTTGTCTGATAGAGCCCGTCAGCGGGCTGACCACCTGCTGGTTGTAACAAAAGGCTTTCACTTCGTGCTTGGTGAAAAATCCGTTCTCGAGAGTAATGTCCTGTGGCGACGGGTCGACACCGTTCATGATGTCGGCTTGGAATACGAAGGGCGTGAGGTTCTTCAGGCCCATCGCCGTAAGCAGGTAGTCCGCAACCGGCTCGGTCGTGGCGACCGGCGTCCCGGTAAACCGAGTCTTGGCCGCTGCGATGGCGCGCAACCACGGGCCAAGCGAGTGGTCGAAAGAATGCAGGCGAGATTGGAAATAGGCCGACTGGGTCGGGGCCAATCTCGAAAGGGTCTGGGTGATGGCACTGGCCACCGCCGGCATGGTCCGCGGGCTGTACCAGAGGTGCGGGTTCGGTGTGCTGTCCGGCAGACCGAGGACGTGCTGGGCGACGATCACCCTTCGCGCCCTACTCGGCTGGGCCGTCTCAATGTTGTTGATGAACGCGTCGTAGCCGACGCCGTTCTGCACGATCAGATCGGCCCGGCCCACCTCCTGGGCGACGCTGGCACTCACCTCGTAGGTGTGAGGGTCGGTGTTCGGGTTGTTGAGGATGGAGGACACCGTGACATACCTGCCGCCGAGCTGGCTGATGACGCTGGCATACTCGTTCTCTACTCCGATCGCACGGATAACGACCGGAGAGGCTGCGCCGGCCGACACCGGCCGCCCGCTGGTGAGGACCAGGGGTGCGCCGAAGAGCGCAGTCAGAGCCGCGCCGCAGCGGACCAGCCGACGAGTTCCCCGGATAGCGGTCTCCATGGAGAGAACATAGACTGAGACTGAGTCTCATTACAACTGAGATCGACGGCGGTACATTGACGTCGCTCGGGCGACCGGATGGGGAGGATTGCCTGCATGCACGGGTCAGAGGAAAGCCTGCACGAGCTTGTGGAGATGCGCCTCCGCCGCGTTGATCAGCGCTACACCTCAGGCCGGCGCGCCCTCGTCGAACTTCTCAGCTCGCTCGGGCACCCGGTCAGTATTTCCGACATTGCCGCACAGCTTCCACGGGTGCCACGCAGCTCGGCCTATCGACACCTGGTGGATCTGCAGAGCGCGGGCGTGGTGCGGCGGATTGCGGCCAGTGATGAGTTCGCCCGCTTCGAGCTCGCGGAGGATCTGACCGAGCACCATCACCATCTCCTTTGCTCGGTCTGCGGCCGGGTGAGTGATGTCACACCCACCCCCGCGTTCGAGCAGACGGTCGCCACCATGGTGCAGGAACTCGCGTTACAGCAGGACTTCCACCCCGTCTCGCACGCGTTGGACGTGATCGGGCACTGCGCCGCGTGCCGTTGAGACGGCGCGCAACCGGGTCAGGCAAACGAGCGTTGGGGTGCCACGCGCCTCACCGAATTGTCACCGCGAGCGCGTGAACGCACCATGAAATGGTGCGCAGCGTCACGCAATCGAAAGATGTGACTCTGTACGAAGGTAACAAAAGTCTTTAGTATGCAACCCATGTCCAAGAAAGCACGCATCATCGCCGCCCTGTCTGCACCGGTCATCGGGAGCCTTGCGTTCCTCGGTGTCGGCATGGCCCAGTCCGCTCCGGCGGGCGCGTCGGCACCGATCATTTCGATGTCGGGCGACGACCTGATCATTCAGCTGCCTGGGATCTACATCGTCATCAGTTAAGGGCGGGAGGGGCCGTCGGCCCCCGCAGGCGGGAAGTTCGATCAGCAATGCGGGAGCGTCGAGCGGTGTAATGCCGCGCCCGTAGGGCTCTGTTTGGGTGAGAATCCCTCCATGGAGATCAGCGGGAGCGCACTCGTCACCGGAGCGAGCAGGGGGATAGGGCGGGCCATCGCCCTCGAGTTGGCGAAGCGCGGTTTCCGCACGGTCGCCACTATGCGCCACCCCGCTGACGGGGCCGCCCTGTCGTCGGCCGCGGCCGGCGACCTGACGGTGCGGGCACTCGACGTCACGGATCCAACTTCCTGTGCCCTGCCCGGCGACCTCCGCGTCCTGGTGAACAACGCTGGGATCGATACCGAGTACCTGCCCGTCGAGGAGAGCAACCTGGACGATTGGCGTGCCCTCTTCGAGACAAACGTGATCGGTGTGGTCGGCGTCACCAAAGAGGCCATCCCGATCCTGCGCGCCAACAGCCCCTCGGTGATCTGCAACATCACCTCGTCGTCAATCCTGGCCAACGTGCCTTTCTACTCGGGGTACCGAGCGAGCAAGGCCGCGGTATCGGCCTTCGGCGAAAGCCTGCGCGTGGAAGTTGCTGCGTCGGGTATCCGGGTGGTCGAGATCCTGCCGGGGCCAATCGACACCGACATGTTCCGCCTGAGCACAGGGGAGCCGGCGGCAGCCCGCTTCGCACCGTACCGGCCCTTGGCCGAGGTGGGGGTGAAGCTGCGGCAGGAGGTGGCGGACCCCCTGGTGTCCGATCCGGCTGACGCTGCCTCTCTCATAGTCGACGCCATCATGGACGACGGTGGGCCGATGCGGTACGGCTGCGACGCCCTGTCCACCGGCATGCTGGAGTTGTGGCGGCACTCCGATGACGAGACGATCTTCGAGCTGACTGGACGCTCCCTCCTTGACGAGGTGGCGTCTCGTCGTTCAGCCCCGCCGTGAACGCGCCGAGGCGGTCAGGACGATGCTGAGCGGCAGGGGCCGGTGTCAGGACCCTCACCGGTGTCGACCAATTGCTGCGCCACGTCCCGAAGCTTGAGATTGAGATGTTGTGACGCCCGCCGGAGGATGTTGAAGGCCTGATCGGCGGTAATTCTCTCGCGTTCCATGAGGATCCCCTCTGCTTGGCCTATCACCTCGCGGCTTTGCATTGCCCTTTGCAGATTCTCGACGCGGCGCGCCTCGCCTTCGTGGGAGTGTGACGCCGCCAGGGCAATGGCCGCCAGAGAGGCCAAGATGACGCCCTTGCCGCGATCGACCACCCCGAAGGCGGACGGATACCGGGCGTAGAGGTTGAGGGCTCCAATGGTCCCGGTGGTCCCGAGAGGTAGGGCCAGAACGCTTCGCACCCCTTTCGCGGCCGCCTGTGGCCCGAACAGGGGCCAGCGGGAGTCGCTCGCGAGGTCGTCCACGTAACAGATGAGCCCGCTGAACAATGTGTGAAGGCAGGGACCCTCGCCGGTCTGGTGCTGCATCCCGTCGACGTCGTCCACAATCGGATCGGTGCTGGCCGCCGTCGTCACCGCACCGTCCTGCGACAGGAAGATGCCAGCGTAGTCACAGCCCTCTATAGACACCACCGAGGATGCCGCGACCTGAGCCAGGGTGTCGCTCATGCTGCCTGCCTGGAACACCAGTCGGGCCGTTTCGGACAGGGCAACGGTGAACGCCGAGAAGGAGTCCTGCTCTGTCGTCGTGTCGTTGCCGCCGCCATCCATCGTGTGGCTCCCTTGTCCACGGCGATTATCGCGCCAAAGGCGGAAGACGGCCCCACTGGTGGCCTCAGGGAGTGGGTAGGCTGACAAGACCTTCTACAGCGAGGGTCGGAAGGCGAGCCTAGGTCGCTCACCTGCAACCTTGGAAGGTGCGAGCTGTTGTCGAGTTTTTGGTCGGCGGGCAGGGAAAGACCCATGCCGACACAGGTCGTTCACTCACCGTCACCCCCGATGCCGATCTTCTTGTTCGCCCAAAGGCAACAATGAGCGTGACGAGCCCCATATCGCTCGTCAGGAGTTCGCTTACCGTCCCTAAGACGGTGCCGCACCGAGGCGTCCCGACAGGACTCTTTCCATGGGGACCCGAGCAGGTCGTGGTGGCGGTCCTCTTTGGCCTCGCCGTGTTGACGCTCGTCGTCCTCGTGGCACGGTGGCGTCTTGGTCGGAACGGGCTCCTGGAGGTCAACCGGCCACCGACGATGTCGGCGCAACGGACCGACCATGCCGCCACGTTCACGCGGCCTTATGGCGAAGCCGGACGGTGACGGTGCGGGCCCCGGAACCGACGACGACCGTGCCGGTTGCCTCGTTGATCGTCCCGGTTGAGGTCGCCGCAATGTTGTCCACGAACCCCGGCAGCTGAAAGAGCACTCGGCCCGAGGGACGCGAGCCTCCGAGCGTCAACGTCACCGCGAGACCGCTGGTCGCGATGTTCAGGTCCACTCGCCGGCCATCCGTGGTCGGGAAGTTGGTGACCGTGATCGGTTTCGCCGAGGCCAACCAGGAATCCGGGACGCCCCGACCGACGAGCAGGCTCCCGTCGGTGGCCTGAGCGGCAAGGGAGTCGAGCAACACCTTGTTGGCTTGCGCGATGCCCCATGCATGCGGCGATGAACCCTGTCCGGTGACCGGATGGCTGCCGATCCACGGGGAGCTGGTCGTCGGGGCGGAGACGCTCTCCCACCACGAGTAGGGCCCGCTCTGCGTGCGAGCGATCATGAATTCGTAGGAGAGGATGCCCTGCGAGCGATGGCGCGCACTGGCCAGACCCCAGCTGCCGTAGCCCGCGTTGTACGCCGTCGAGAAGTAGTCGGATGGGTAGCCCCCGAAAGTGTCGGGGGGCAGGACGCCGCGGAGGCGATTGAAGCCGTAGGTGTAGGTCGAGTCGATGAGCCGCACACCTGGCCCGTTCACCGGCACCCCGAAGAGCTGACCGTCCCACGCCCAGTGGCCGAACTGGAAGGGCGCGGCCCAGTTGGCGTCCTTCGGGTTCTTGCACCGGTTGGCGGTGTTGGGCTGCACCATCGAACAGGGCAGATAGGACAGGTGGTAGCGAGCGATGGTTGCCCTGAGCGTGTCGTTCGTCGCGGCAAGGAGGCTGTTGTATTGAGCCGTCGCCCAGAGTGCCTCCTGGCTGTTGCCCACCCGTTCGGCCAAATAGGCGTAGGCGGCGAGCCCCATCAGGGCCTCGAAGTCGTCGACGGTCCACAGCCCGTCGGTGTCGATGTCGTTGGTCACGCCCATGATCCCGCCCGGCCCCGTGCGCGCGGCGGCAATCTGGTGCGCCGTCTGCTCAATGCTGGGCTCGGTGGCGGGGTCAGGACCGGGCGTTGCGAAGTTCGCCCGGACGAAGCCGATGTCCCCGGTCTTCAGCAGGTAGATCGCCCACGGCCACGCGTAGGTCCACATCCCGTCGGCGTACTGACCCTGTGAGCCGACGACCTGCCGGGCTTCGAGGAGGAGCGCGTGCGCTCCCGCATCGTCGCCCTGCGTGAAGAGGTTGGCCAGTATGCCGATGACGTCATGGCTGAATTCGGACTCATACCCGTTCACCCCTGTATTCAGGTGGGTGTCGCTGCGTGCGATCTGCGTGTAGATGAAGCCACTGCGGTACGCATCGGCCAGCTGAGGATCTGGGAGGACGACGCCGGTAATCTGGGCGAGTTGGCCGATCCAGAACGCCCGCATGTGCTGGTAGTGCTGAGAGAAGGATCCCGCGCTCGTCAACGTGGGGGTCGTGGGCCACGGGTAGCTGCTCCCGAACCTATCGACGGCCATCACGTAGTCATGGACAACGGTGGTGCCGGCCCCCACCGTGTTGGGGGCCAGGGCGAGGGGGATGAGCCCGGTTGACGCACCCGGGTCCACGACGATGGCGTGACCGGTGTGATTGGTGACCTGCACCCTGCAATAGAGGGCCACGTAGGCATCGCCGTTCAGCACGACCTGGTCGGCGAACTCGGTGATCGTGACCAGCGCGCCCCTGGCGTGAAACGTCGTGATCTGCGCAGGGAGAAACCCCTGGGCCAGCGTCCATGTGGTCGGACCACCTGAGAAAAGGCCGAAGCCGTAGGTCTTGTTGATCCCGTTCTGCACATAGAAGCTCCCACCGAGGCAGGTGACCACCCCCTGGTGGTTCCCGGCCCAACCGATGGCCGATGCGGTGCTGTAGTTGCCGGTGAAGGCGTCGGTGGTGAAGTTCAGGGTGCAGGCCGACTGCGGGACGCCGCTCGCCTCTACGCGGGCGGCCGACGCACGGAGCGGGCTGAGCAGCACGCCAACGACCGCCAGCACAAGTGCCAATGGAAGAGGTCGGCGTGCGAGAGCCGAGGTGATTTGCCGCCGCGACGGGCGGACTGCCGGATCCTGCCCGCCACCCACAGACACGCAGTCACCCTACTCAGTGGCCTCTTGGTCGGGTCGGCCGCGTCAGAAGCCGGCCATGGCGACGATCGGCTTGTTGAGGAATTGCCCACCGGTGGATCCGTCAAACGTCGCATCGCCGAAGCTGAAGATGCCGCCGTCAGCGGCAACGAACCGGTAGCCACCACCGTCAGCGGTCGCCTCCATGCCCACGACAGGTTGTGTGAGATGGATCGCCCCGGTTGAGCCGTGGAAGGTGGCGTCGCCAAAGCTGAAGATACCGCCGTCGGAGGCGACCAACCAGTAGCCACCGCCGTCGGGGGTGGCGGCCATTCCCACGATCGGCTGGTTCAGGTGGATGGCACCGGTGGATCCGTCAAACGTCGCGTCGCCGAAGCTGAAGATACCGCCGTCGGAGGCGACCAACCAGTAGCCACCGCCGTCGGGGGTGGCGGCCATCCCCACGATCGGCTGGTTCAGGTGGATGGCTCCGGTTGAGCCGTGGAAGGTGGCGTCGCCGAAGGCGAAGATGCCGCCGTCGGATGCGACCAACCAGTAGCCACCGCCGTCGGGTGTGGTGGCCATCCCCACGATCGGTCTGTTCAGGTGGATGGACCCCGTGGAGCCTTCGAAGGTGGCATCACCAAAGGCGAAGATACCCCCGTCGGACGCCACCTCCCAGTACCCGCCACCATCCCGGGTGGCTGCCATGCCCACGATCGGGTTGTTCAGCGTGATGCCGCCCGTGGATCCGCAGAACGGCAGGTCGCCGAAGGCGAAGACGCCCCCGTCAGACGCCGCCATGTAGTAGCCCGCCAACTGACCCGAAGGAATTTTGCACGGGACCCTGATGTTCTGCGCCGTCCCGGCATCGCCCGTCAATTGCGGATCGTGATGGAACTGTGGCCATGCTCCCGGCTCGTTGACGACCGATCCGTTCGACCGCGCGATCTCGTAGTGGTAGATGAAGCTGCCACCGGCCTGGTAACCCGCCAAAGTGAGGCCGATCGTTCCGTTGGGATCATCGGTGACCAGTGGGGAGTTCTGGAAGCCCGTGTTGACCTGCAGGGTGGTGATCGCCGACCCGGTCCTCCCGTCAAGGATCACGACGCCGTTGGTGGTCGGTGCGAGCACATCCTGGTAGCCGGATCCGAGGTCTGCGGTGACCACCGAGCCGATCATCCTGCCCACTGGGCTCCTCCACAGGGTGGCGCCAGTCGCGCCGTTAAGCGCCCAGACCGACCCGCCCGCTGCCCCGTCGTCGGTTCCTTCGACCACCTGTAGCCCACCGTTGCCCATGACGTCAGCCAAAGCCGGGCTGCTCGACGTCGCACCATCAAGCGTGGCGGACCAGATGAAGTTGCACCTGGAGTCCACAGCGATGAGCTTGTTGGTGTCGGACTGGTTGAAGGTACTGCCCGTCCCGAAGACGATGCCGACCGCGTTAGGGCGCCCGAAGAACTCCCCGACGGCTGGAGAGCTCTGCACCGCCTCGTTGGTGTTGTACTCGCACTTGAGCCCGTCGCTCGGTTGCGCCTGGAAGGCGTTGCCGGCGTCACTCAGTATCCGGAGATGCCCCCCGTTCTGGTAGGTCTTCCCGTACGCGCTCCCCGCGGTGGAGGCGCCGCCCTCCACGATCTCGGTCTGCCCGTCGGCGTACAGGTCCGCCAATGCTGGTGTGGTGAAGTTGGAGTCGGCCTGGAACCAGGGGAAACCGACCAGCATTGATCCGTCCGACGCGCGGAGCGCGTCCTGGTTCTGCCCGAGCGATCCCGCCGTGACGTCAATGCCATTCTGCAAGTTGCCGACGGCGAGGCTCGCCTGTACGCCGCTGTGCGGCGTCGGATCGGTCGAAGGATTCGCCTCCTGGGTGAACCAGAGGTCGCCGCCCGACGGGCTGATGGCCTGGTACCCGCCGACGGTCGGGTTGGCGGCGTCCCCCGAGCCGACGAAGACCGTGTCGAGCCCGTCATTCGACAGGGATGCGACCGAGGGCGTGGAGTCCACCGGTGCACCCTCGGCGTACGTCCACACCGGAGCGCCAGTGGCGAGCCTGAAGGCGTAGACGCTTCCCGCGGTATCCCCGACCACCACGGCCGGTCCACCCGGCAGGTTCGCCAGGTTGGGCGACGAGAAAATGATCGGACTTGCCGCATCGTGTATCGGTCCGATCGTCCACACCGGGTTTCCAAAGCTGATCGCACGCGGCGAGAGTGGGACGGCTTCATTGTCCCGCAATGCGCCGGCCGTAAAGGAGGTGCCGACGAGCAGCGTCACGGCCGCCGCCCGACGCCAAGCCACGCCGAGCGCTGTCCGCCCGGGTGCGTGCATCCACATGTTCTCCGGCTCTCTCCTCCCCGAACACGGCTGAAGCGTGCTGCGCCCGTGTTCGGTCTCCCCCTACGGAGGTCAAGTGTCACACACGGTGACGCCCTGGGTAACCGCGGCGGATCCACGAGGTGGCGGCAGAGCGAGCGGGCGGGGCTTGATGCACCCGTCGTCGGTCTACTGATCCCTGGTCGGCTCGCGCTCGCCCTTGCGCTCAGCCGAACCGCAGCCGCAGGTCGGGCTGCGGACCGAAGTCGGTTCTGGTCCCCCCATGCGCGGTGAACCCCTGCCAGCCTGCGATGCCGATCATGGCGGCATTGTCGGTCGAAAGGGACTGCGGAGGGATCAGCAACGTGGTCCCGAACTCATCGGCCAGTGCCTGAGCACGCCGGCGCAGGATTGGACTGGCCGCGACCCCACCCACGATGGCGAGGGCCGGATCACCGAACTCCTCGAGGGCGCGTCGCATCTTGGCGCACAACACGTCCATGCATGCCGCGACGAACGATGCAGCGACGTCCTCCACCGAGAAACGTGGCTCCTTGCGGACGTAGTTGACGACCGCTGTCTTCAGGCCGGAGAAAGAGAAGTCGTAGCCGTCGAGCAGCATCGGGCGCGGAAACTTCAGCGTGTCGTGCCCTTGCGCGGCGAGGCGGTCCAACACTGGCCCGCCCGGGTACCCGAGCCCGAGGAATCGCGCCACCTTGTCGTAGGCCTCGCCGATGGAGTCATCCACCGTTTCACCGAGGAGCGCAATGCTTCCCGCGCTGGGCGACCTCGTGAGCATGCAGTGCCCGCCGGATACGAGGAGCGCGGTCTGGGGGAACGCCACCCCGCGGTCGGCCAGGAACACGCTCGCCAGATGTCCTTCCAGGTGGTTGACGCTGACAACGGGGAGGTTCCAGCCCAGGGCAAGCGCCTTGGCGGTCGCGATGCCCACCAGAAGGGCACCGACGAGCCCCGGACCCGAGGTGACGGCGATCGCACTGAGATCAGGCCCGCTGACGCCGGCCTCGCCAAGCGCGCGCTCCACCATGGCAGTGATGAGCTCCACGTGAGCCCGGCTCGCCAGCTCAGGGACCACACCTCCGTACTCGGCGTGGAGTTCTATTTGGCTGGCCACCACCGAGGAGCGCACCTCGTAGGTCTCGCTGACCACGGCCGCCGCCGTCTCGTCGCAGGACGTCTCAATGGCGAGCAGGAGTCGCGTCACTGGTCTTCTGCCGCCGATTGCAGCGTGGAAGCGATCGCCTCTGCATCAATTGGTCCGGTGCGCTCGATCACCAACTCCGGCGCGCTGACGTTGACGAGGGTGGACGGAGCGCCATTGCATGCGCCACCGTCGATAGCCAGTCCCACCGGGCAGGCCAGCTGCGAAGCCGCTGCGAAGGCCGACGGGGCGGTGATCTGACCGTGCTGGTTGGCGCTGGTCACGACCAGGGGGCCGGTCTTGCGCATCAGGTCAAGGAGAAACGGCTCGTCGGGGATCCGCACGGCCACCTCCGTGCGACCATCAAGCCAGTCC
>Ga0307374_10007213_pt1 | contig 17057 bp, 23 predicted proteins | sample OX3MG_FD_202532 | JGI IMG/M metagenome (GOLD analysis project Ga0307374, IMG submission 202532) | Soil microbial communities from Risofladan, Vaasa, Finland - OX-3 | ecosystem: Environmental > Terrestrial > Soil > Coastal area > Acid sulfate soil | place: Finland: Risofladan, Vaasa | collected... | reverse complement strand
CCGCCCGAGCCGCTTGGTGGGATGCCTACCGCCGCCTGGCCGAGCCGGCCGATGGGGTCGTAGGTGGGCTCCTCGCCCGGGCCGAGGCACACCTGCTCCGGCTTGCGCTGCTCTACGCCCTGGTCGATGGCTCTGCCACCATCGGGCTCTCTCACCTCGACGCCGCGCTCGCCCTCTGGGACTACGCGGCTGCCTCGGTGGCCTGGATCTTGGATCTTTGGCGACCTCACCGGCGACCCCCTGGCCGACACCATCCACACCGCTCTGACCAGCTATCCCCAGGGCCTCACCCGCACTGACATCCGCGACCTGCTCGGGCGGAACCGCCCGGCCACCGCTATCGACGTCGCCCTGGCCACCCTGGCCCGCACTGGTAGAGGCACTTCCCAGCGCCTGGTCACTGCTGGCCGCCCCGCCGTGCTCTGGACCGCAGCCGTCACGTCACGCTGACCCCCAGCACTTCCGCCACCGGTATCCCACCCCCCGGCGGACCTCCCCTTCGCCCCAGCCCTGATCCCGATGGTCTTCAGCACCCCCTTTGGTCGTTTGGTCGTTCGCCCACCCCATCCTGGCCCTCGCTGTCACCGCCTTCCTCAATGAGCGTGTCGCGCAACACCTCTTGGGATGCCCCCACACCGCAAGTCACTTCCGCCCCCATCCAACGATTCGAGGAGCCTACCTCCTCGACGGGCCGCCCAAGCAACTCCCTGTCACCTTCAACCGGTCAGTTCTGGACACCTTCGGTCCCGCGGTCACTCTGCTCACGTACGGGACCGAGGAGCTGCCAGCGCTCCTCGCTAGCGCTGGCATTGACACAACCGACCCAGAGCGGCCAAAGATCGCGGGCCGAGAACTTCCCGACACCTTGGACGCCATGGAGGCACTCATCGGCAGTCCCGAAACCGTACCGGGCAGATAGCTTCCTCGTCCCCTCCCCCACTGCCGGTAATTGCAGTTACCGGCGGCTCGGGCTGGTCCGAGGGGGTAGCCCGTCGAAGGAAGAAGTAAGAAGGACAGGGCAGAGTTGTCCGACTACCGGGAGAAGCCCATCGACACCATACTGGGCCCGGTTCGCATGCCAAGACCTCCTGGCGCCAGCCGGAGCCGGTTGGCATCAGCGACGTCACCGGTCTCGTCTGGCCAGGCTCGTCAGCCACCATTTTGATCTCAAATCTACTGGAGGCACATGTGCACAATTTGGATGATGATATGGTGCCATTTGATCTCAAAACGAGGCTTGCCATCATCCAATTGTGCATATGTGCCTGGAGGCGACTCCGGGAATCGAACCCGGGATCGCGGTTTTGCCGATGTCCGGGTCACCTGCACCTATCTGGCTGGCATCTGTCCACTCCGAAGGGGAGAACCGACCCGGTGGCCGGTATCGGCGCCCGCGCAGGAGTGGGACGTGCCCGGGGCCGCCCAACGGCAACTCCGATCAGCATGATCACACCGCCGAGTACCTGCAGAGGCAGCAAAGGCTCGCCGATGAGCAGCCCTGCGGCCACCACGGCCAGGAACGGCTGGAGGTAGCTGTAGACGGCGGTTCGAGCTGGGCCTAGCCGGCTCAACCCTCGCAGGTACATCCAGGAGGTGAGAGCGACCGCTCCCAAGGAGCTGTAGGCAAGCAGACCGAGCCAAACGAGGCTCGGATGGGGAGGGCTGGCCACCGTCTGGACGACCCCTAGGGGGACGAGCATCACTGCGCCCAGCACGGTGATCAAAGCTGCGAGGGTGAGCGGACGGTAGCGGCCCAGCAGCCGTGGCAACAGAATGAGGTAGACCGCGAAGGAGAGAGGATTCAGTAGGGCAATCCCAATTCCCAACAGGCCTGACCAATGCCCCGCTCCAACGACCAGCCCGAGCCCCAGCAGGCCAAGACTCAGCCCGGCCCATACGAGACGCGGGAATCGCTCTCGGCTGCGCCACGCCAGCCAGATCGCCACCAGCACCGGGGTCGTGGCGGCGATCATGGCGACGTTGTCGGCGCTGGTCAGCACCAGCGCCCCCGTGAAGCTGGACTGGTTGACCAGGACGCCGCTCGCGGCCAGCGCTACCAAGAGCCACCTGTCGCACTGCGGCGGTAAGCGGAGGGGCCCGTCTACGAAGCGCGCCAGAAGCAGGAGCGCGAGGCCACCCACGATGTACCGCAGGGTGGAGTAGGTCAGTGGACCGCTGCCCTGGAGGGCGACCTTGACCACGACGACGTTGACGCTCCAGATGACGGTCGCCGCAACTACCAGCAGGTCTCCCCGCCCGCGGCGCGGCAGGGACTGCGCCGGAAAGTCCAAAGTCCCCATTCATCTCCAGGATAGGGACTCGGTCTTGGGACTCTCGGGCAGGAATGCCCTTGTCCTCGCGCCTCGCCAGCTGTGGTCGTCAGCACCGGCGGCTCCGGACCAACGAGACGGACCCGCATTGAACCCGAGCCCTCGCGAACTCAGGAACCCCAAGTCGGGGACAGTCGGGAACACCGAGCGCATCAGGGCCGCCACCATCGCCACACGGGTGATCGAGCCGTAGTCCGTCCCGCGCGGCCCCACTAGCGGGACTTTCAGAAGTTGAGGGTGCGAGGCGCGGGCTCAGGCGGCGCTGAGGGCCGCGTGAACTCGACGCTGTTGAGCACCCACCAGACGCGCCTCTGGTGGTGTGGCGTGAGGGCCAGGACTCGAGTTGAAGTTCCGGGCTCATGGCCATCCAGGATCTGGAGGAGCTCGCCATCTCGCTGCGCGGCCATCGTGATGAGGACCCGCTCGTCAACGAGACCAGCCTTGATTGCCCTGGCGAATGCGGTCGCAGCTTGAGCGGCCTCGGAATTCCGTTCCAACTCCTGCCGCATCTCCCCGACTTCGCTGTGGAGGTAGACGGCCAGTTCGTAGAGCAGCTGTGCTTCCTTGACCGCCCAGTGGGGTTCGCCGCCCTCGGTCGCCTCTCCCCTCGTGTGGGCGGCCGCCGCCGCTCGAGCGCTCTGTGTGATGCTGGAGAACCGGAGGTTCCGCCCCACCTGCTTCCAGTTGGGCCACCCGCCCAGCCGGGCGCCTGCACGCGGCCATACCCCCAGGCGGCGGACTGAAGCTCCCACTGAAGGCGTGATCTTCGGTGTCCTTGTCGAGCCAGTTCAGGGCTGTCTCCGTGGCAGGGTCAAGGAGCCGCTGCGCCTGTGATTCCTTGAACACCAAGATCACGGAGCCGTCGCTAAGGCCCACGAACGATCCACGGGCCTGCTCGATGGCATTCCGAGCGAACGCGCGGTGTTCCGCTTGGGTCGCTGAGAGAAGCGTCTCCCCCACTCGGCAGAGGGGAGCCTCCGAGAAGTTCGAAGCGTCAGCTTCAATCCCCGGGCACCCGGCACACTCTGTTCGGTGCTCACGGTACGATCCACGTGCTTGGTCGAGGAGTGCTCCGTGAAGTCGCCAGCCTTTCTCGAAGTCACCTGGGGAAAAGAATTCGGAGGGATCGGCCGAGGCCGTGGGTACGTCTTTGGTCATCAAGAGCGCACGCCCATGGCGCAGCCGATTTCCTCGACGCTTCGCAGGTGTGGGATAGGCGATGGGTCGCGCGCCAGGTCTGGGAGATTCTGCTGGTGGCCAGCCTTTTGCCAGATCCCGTAGGTCGGAGCACCGAGGAAGTTGGCCAAGGCCGCAGTCTGCTCGCGGCTCCACCGGAGTCTGGGGAGGACGAAGAAGTAGCGGGCGCCCTCAGCAAACTGGGGTATTCCCGATGGATGGCCAATCAGAACCGTGCCCCGGGAGCGGATGACGTACACGAGATGGTCGGCGTTCATCCCGCGCCTCTTCCAGATCCCTCTCTCGCCCACCCAAGTGCTGTCGGCATAGAGAACGGTTAGGAACAGGGGCCCGACGCAGGCCTGCATCCAAACCCATAGGGCGGCGACCGCGCCCACCAACTCTGGGAATGGCGCTTCGGCGTGGTAGACAGTTGAGGTGGCCACTGTTAGGCCTGTGCCAAGCGCGGCCCCGATCGGGATGGCCAGGAAGCGGCGGCGGTTGAGGCGCCAGTCGGGCCTGAATGCTACCCAGGCGGAGACGCTCGTGGCGGCTGGCTCGTCCGATCGCGTTGCGGGGCCCATAACCTCAGGCTAGCACGGGTTTCCCCGATTCTTGAGGTGTCGTAGAGGGGTCCGCTCAGGGCCGCGGGGCAGTGTCAATCAGCCCCGTAGGAGGCCACTTCCCCGGGGTCCGCAGCCGTCGGGAATGGCGGCAGTTTGGCATCTCCCCTCTCCATGGCACGAGCCACTGCCCGGAGCCACCGGCTGGTTGCCTCCCGTTGCTGGGGCTCCCAACGTTCGGCTGAAAGCTTGAGCACGCTCCTGGCCGTGCGGACCCAGTACTTCGGCAGCCACGCCGGCTGACCAAAGGTCTCCCCCCGCTGGGTGTGCTGGTCTGAGTCCCTGGCGGCCTTGAGGTTGCGCCAAACAGAAACGCGACTGATCCCGAGCAGCCGGGCCGTGCCCTCCACTCCGAACTTGTCGATGAAGGACTTGTAGGCGCGGCCACGATCAGCCTTGCTCAGGTCCTCACGGACCGTGTTGACCACCAAGGAGAGCAGGAACATCCGCTCATGGTCATCAAGGGTCTGCCAGGCCGCGACCTCACTGTCGGCCAGCACAAGCATGGGGATGTTCTCCCCGAGGTCTGGGCGGGAGGGAATGAGCTGGTCGAGTGCCATGAGCCGGCGGTGGCCATCGAAGACCTGGTACTTCTCCACCGTTGCATCCCAGCGACCCTGAAGCGGCACCCGGAGTCCGATCTTGGCGATGGAGTCGGCCAGTTCGCCGAGCCGGACCTTGACGTTCTGACTGGTCCTTGGCTGGTCGGGCAGGGAGATGATCTGGTCGCGAGTGAGGAGCATGAGCCGCTGCCGGGCGGCTGACGCGGTTCCCTCCCCCACTGCTGGAGGCGCTGGCTCAGCCCCAATCGTCTCGGCACGGTCGGATGCAGGCGCGCTATGAAGGCCCGATGGACTCGCAGCTCGCTCACGGGGAGCTGTGCCCGGGCGTGGTCGATTGGGCTCCCGGCGCCGCTCTGCGGGAAGTTCCACGAGTCGGAGCTCGGACTCGTCCAGGGGCGCCGGCCTGGAGGGAGACGGCACTGGCCTGGTGGGGATGGGGGTAGTGCTGTTCGATTTCCGCTGCCCCACCATCGAGGTGAGCTGGCCGATGATGTCCGAGGGAGTGGCCTTGGGGGAGTCGGTCATGCCGGGTACCGGCCATACTTCAGCCGCGTGGTGACGGCCGTCGCCACGGTACGGAACTGGTCGGCGGCCTCCTGCACTTCCCGACCGGCTCCGATGGTCAGGGTCAGTGCCTGTCGGATGGTCTGCCGTCGGTGCAGCCAGGGGAAATAGCTGATTGGCGGCGTGAATGGAATCCCGAAAGTATCCAATTCGCCAATGATGCTCTTGAGCAGAGCGATGTCCCCGAGCACCTTGCGAAACATCGTGGGCACGAGCATGAGGGGAAAGTCGCGGCCCCTCTCCTGCAGAAAGTCGTGGAGCGCATCCAGCTCCCGGGCTCCGAGCACCAACGGCACGATGACGAGATGCGATACGGCCATGGCGGCATCGGACAACACGGCCGTCCCCGGGTGGGTGTCGATGACCACTCCCCTCCCCCACACCTCTGTCCACTGCTGGAGGCGCTGGCTCATCAACTCGGGATGGACTTCCCTGAGCAGCGCCAACCTGTGGTCACCAGGCACGAGACCCGGCCGGCCCGACTTGTTGAGGAATCTGGGTGTTGGTAGGTCCGCCCGATCGGTGGCCAAGCCCTCCAGCAACAGACTCCTGTCTCGCCTTCGCACGCTGTCACCCCACATCTTGGTGACCCCCCCATTGTCGAAGTCGAGATCAATGAGGACCAAGCCGAGCGAGGCCGCGAGCTCGTAGGCGAGTGTGGACTTGCCAACTCCCCCTTTGGGCGCCGCCACCGTGATGATGGGGCGCGAGCGCACCTGGGCCCTGGGATTGGGGTGACCCTGCTTTGGACCTATCACGGACGGAGAGAGTTGCTCCGCCGCTGGGGCCACACTGGAGAGCTGGGGGACGAGTGACATGACTCTCTCCTTGCGGACGGCCGTCTTCGAACTGGTTGCGGAGTATATCACCGACGCCGTGTTGCAGCATGCAACCTGCGATCTGGACCACCCCCACTTAGAGCCTCCTGAAGGGCAAACGGCCGAACTGTGGCCGGCATGAAGACTCACTAAGAGAGCACGGCTGCCCGCCAGCGCGAGGCCACCTCCAGCATGAATGCCGAGTCCATGTTACAGGGGGTAACCTGGAAGGTTGCGTAGCTGAAGAGAAGCAGGCCCGAAAGACACCAGGCGAGTGGGCCCTACAGCAAACAACCCTGGCGCAGCGGTGCCGGCGTGGTCAGAGCGCTCTGGGGCTCCGCGAACCTATGTTACAGGGGGTAACGTGGATGTCTGTAGACCTTATCGCGAGTGGGGCAACGAAGGCCCTAAGCGAGTGCGCGTTGCAGGTGGTAACCTGGGCGGCCGCCGAGATTGGCAGTGCCAGATCGATGGCCCAGGCTCCTGAGGCAGATGGAGGGTCGACGGTCCTGGCTCGTCCTCCGGTGGCCGAGCCCGGCGCTCCTCAACAAGTGAAGCTGATCAGCCCGGTCTGCAGGCGGAGCGGCCGCGGAGTGGGTTGCCCTCTGGTCGGGGGCACGTGGAGTGGGCCACGGTCCTTTCAGCCCAGAGATAGCTCCCACGTCACAGCGGCCAATGGCTGAAGCGCACACCTGGCCGACCAGAGGCCCTACATGAGGCCATGGTGTAGTCGCTGGAGCCCTGGAGCTATGGCTACAATATGGCTTCACGGTTCCAGACCAGGAGGTCAGGGCATGTTTCACCTGCGTCATGACTACCCCTAAAAAGGAGGTGCCTTTGGAGCGGGGGGCAACTGAAACGGTCAGAGTGGGTGATGGGTAAGCGGGATCAGTGGAGAGCATTGGGATGAGGGCAAGTGGATCGGTTAGGTGAAGTGGTCTTGGTAAGGGGGGGTCACTCGTCTTGGAATGTGGATCAGGTGCCCTGGCTGAATAGGCGTGGGTAAGTTGGATCCACTGCAGTGGCCTGGCCCTGGTGCTCTTCGTATGGGGGAGCCCCTCACTTCTCCTTGGGTCTCTCAGGCCCCTGCGCTCAGAGTGTTGGTGGAGAGCCTGCCTGTTGTGCCCAGGTCATGGGCCCAGGAGCATGGGTTGGGGGAGTGCCTCAGCAGGCGTAGGGGCTGGTGGTTGTTCGGTGGGTTGCACTGGTACGTGGGAAGGGTTGGGAGTGTGGGCTTCGGGGGTGATCTGCCGGTGGAGGAGGGGAGGGGTTCTGGGGTCCCTGTAGCCCCTGGATCCTGGCAGGCTCTGTGCCTCAGAAGGCCTGAGGTGGTATGGGCCACCTGGGTGGTGGTGGAGGCCTTGGGGATATGGAAAGGAGGGGAACGAGGAGATGATCTGCCCCGACTCCAACCTGATGCCACCGGTAGAACGGTGGGGGTCTTCAATGGCCGAACGGTCGCCTGGGGGAGGACCAGCCCCACCGTCTGGGTCGTTCGTCCCGGGCGCGGCGGCCCCAAGGTCTGCACCCCCGGCGCCACCTTGCAGGAGGAGCTCCTCATCGCCACTGGGAAGGTGCTCTCGGTGCAGTCAGGACGGTCCCCATCCAGTGTCGCCGAGAGGATCGTCGGGGAGGCCCCCATCACCCTTCCGCCAGGCCTGAAACCAGCCGCCACCACAGCCGCGGACGACGTCTGGGCAGGCAGTCCCAAGCTTCCCTCCCTATCTCTCGATCACCCTCGGTTTCGGGCCGTCAGCCGTCGCCGCCACACCGTGACCTCCGAGATCCCCATCCCGACCGTGCTCAACCTGGAGGTCGCCCACGCTCGGCGATGGCTGGAAGCCGACCGCGCCCTCGGCACCGTTGCCCTCTGCGGCCCACCCCCTCTTCGATCTCTCTGGCATATCCGAGACCGGCGGGCAGAGGGGTATCTCGATGAGCATTACTGGCTGAAGCGGGCCGGATGGTGGCGGCTGGCCTTCGAGGCCGGGCAGGGGGTGGGGGAGGTCGAGCGCTACCGCGCCCGCCGCCTCTTCCGGGCAACCAAGCGGACCCACACCAGCAGAGTCCAAAAGCTGGTCTTCTCCTACATGGCCCAGGGCGGCACTCCACTGGGTGTGGAGATCTCCCTCACGGCACAGGCCCTCGCCACCTGGATCGGCGTCGGCAGGCCCGATGCCCTGGTCTGGATGGAGGAGTCCCGCACTCTGGTGTGGATCGAGGTCGAGACCAGGGCGCTGCGATGGGCGACCACCAGCAAGCGGCGGAAGTTCCGGCAGTTGCGGGCGGCTCTCGCGCAGCTGGCCGGGGCTCTCCGCTGCAACGTCGAGCTGTGCCTCCAGGAGGTGACTCAGGTCCAGAGGGAGACTTGGAAGGGCGACCTCACCCAGAGGGCCTGGGCCGCCGGGTTGGAGCCGAGCGATCCGGAGGCGGGGGGCCGGTGAGGCACGGACCAGCCCAGAGTAGGGGAGGGGACGAGTTATACCAAGATTAGCCAGATGTCTGCTAATCCCGATAACCCGTGTTAACCGTGGTATATCGAGCCAGTCTGTCATCTCGTTTCAATGCGTGGGTCGCATCGTTGAGCGCCCTTGGCGCCAACTACACCGCCGATCATCTGGCCCCGGTCGCAGGCCTCCCTATCGAGGGAAGATCCGCGAGCCAGGGGCCATCGAGAAGCTGGTGGCCGTTGACCGATGGGCGCCGGTCCAGACCCGTTTCCACCCGGGGATCGGTACGGTCATTGTGGTAGACAGGTTCCCGTGAAGATCGGAGTCGTCTTCCCCCAGACCGAGATCGGCGCCGAGGTGGCGTCCATCAAGGCGTACGCCGAAGGGGTGGAGAAGCTGGGCTTCAGCCATGTCCTGGCCTATGACCACGTGCTGGGCGCTGACCCTGCGGTGCACCAGGGGTGGAACGGCCCCTACGACATCCGCACCACCTTCCATGAGCCGATGGTGCTGTTCGGATACCTGGCAGCGGTCACGTCGCTGGAGCTGGTGACCGGCATCATCATCCTGCCGCAGCGCCAGACCGCACTGGTCGCCAAGCAGGCGGCCGAGGTGGACCTCCTGACCGGCGGCCACTTCCGCCTGGGGATCGGGTTGGGCTGGAACGCCGTGGAGTACGAGGCGCTGGGCCAGAACTTCGCCAACCGGGGGACCCGGGTGGCCGAGCAGGTGACCCTGCTGCGTCGTTTGTGGACTGAGCAGACCGTCACCCATGAGACCGCGCACGAGAAGGTGACCGGAGCCGGGCTGGCGCCGCTGCCGATTCAGCGACCGATCCCCATCTGGTTCGGTGCCCAGTCACCGGTAGCGCTGCGACGCGCGGGCCGTCTCGCGGACGGCTGGTTTCCGCAGGTGCCGCCTGGCCCTGACCTGGACCGAGCCAGGAGCCTGGTGGAACGTGGTGCCGTCGAGGCCGGGCGCGACCCCTCCTCTCTGGGGATGGATGGCCGAGTCAGGTGGGGAGAGGGCGGCGCGGAGCAGCTGGTGGACCTGATCGGGAGGTGGCGCGACACCGGTGCCAGCCACGTCTCGATCAACACCATGGATTGTGGGCTTGGGCCTGTCGACGGTCACCTCGCCGCCCTCAATTCCGTCGTTGACGCCCTTGGCATCACCCCCGGCTGATCGCACAGACGCCAACGGTCCATAGGGGACTGCTCCCCTCCTCCCTCACCGTCCAGGGGTCGTCACACCGCCTGCCGAGTTGGCGAGCCGCGATGAGCTCATTCAACAGTCCGCCTTCGCCACAGCGCGGCTCCTGAGTGGGGCGCCTGGTCGGAGTCTGATCCCGGTCGAGCCTCGGGGAGTTCCACGAGGACGGGCAGGTATTGGGGGCACAACCCGAGGGCCTCCCGGATCCAGTGCGAGAACGATCACTTCCCGCTGTTCGACCAGGAAGGCTCGATGGGGCCGGAGTTCGAGGAGATGGCCCTGCGCCATCTGCGCGGGCTGGAGATGCGCCTACGGCCTGTGGGGGAGCATGAGGAGTAAGGCGGCAGTGGGCGGCTGCCGTTGCAGAAGAGAGCCAGACAGTGGGGTAGGGGAGACGCATTTTTTCCTGCGAGGGGCGGGGCGACCATGTCAACAGGCAGGAACGGAGGCGGCGAGGACCTCAGGAGGACTTGTCCATGGTGCAACAGGCGGAGCGGCGTGAGTTCGTGCGGTACTGGCTGAAGCTGGCCTGCCAGATGCGGGAGATCACCGGGGCCGCCGAATGGTCCGACATGCCAGCGGCCGACGTCGAGCAGGTGCGGGCCGCCTACGGGGTGGTCAGGACATACGCATGCCAGCTGTTCTCCTGTCGGGAGACGGTGGTGGCTGACGCGGTTCGTGAGGCCTGCCACCAGCAGGCACTGGCGGTACTGACCGCGGAATAGACAGACCGCTGCTGGCGGAGGTGGTCGGCTCGAAGTGGTGTGACGGGGCGCATTTTCGGCCCGCGCGGGTCGGGCGACACTGCGAACAGACAGTGACGGTCGCGGTGATTGCGCCGGGAGGGCACGAGATGGTTGATGACTCCACGAAGTGCGCGGAGTGCGAGTGGGCGGGGAAGCAAGGCCAGCCGGAGATGGCTCTGGTGGGGGTCTATGTCCAGCGGCAGCCGGACGGCTCGTGGTCGATCGACCATGTGGGCGAGAGCGTGGACTTCTGGTGCGGTGCCGAGGAAGGCCACTACATGGAGGACGCAGGCCCCGGCAACAGCGTTGCGCGGGTCGTGGAGGCAGCGCTGGGGCTGGGACCCGGGTGAGGACCGGTAGCCATGGCGCGCAGCGGGGGACGACCCTGGCCCACCGAAGGATTGGCGGTATCGGGCGCTGGCACCCATGTGTTGAGTTCCGCGCCCGGGTCAACGAGCGGTCCTGGAAGGCCTTCTTCTTCCCGTGCTGAGGCTGGGACGCCGTGTGGCTGCGCCGGTGGTTGCGGAGGCCTCGTGAAGGCGGATCGGCCAGCATGGGCCGCTCGGCGCCGCAGGCTGGGGACAGGCTCCGTAATGGGCGACACGGACCATTTCTGACGATGGACACACGGGAGATGATCTCGTTGACGGAGGTCGATGGTTCAAGGGAGGTGAAAATGCCAGAAGTCGCAGACAGTTTGGCGAAGTGCCCAGAGTGCGGCGGAGAGATTCAGGCGACGGCGAAGCTGTATCTCTCCCTGGAGGCCGCCGGCTGGTCTTTCATGGAGATCGGGGAGACCGAGCCTCATCTCTACTGTGAGAACGACCACGACCTGGCGGGGCTGGTCGACGGGGACCGGTACATCGCGCTTGAGGGCAGCGCCGTCAGTGCGCTGGCCGGGAGCTTCGCGGACCGGCGGGCGCTGGACCAGATCCGGGACTTGCTGGATGGGACTGAATGGAACGCGGACACGGTCGGCGAGATAGCCCGCATCGTCCGGGGCACCGTCCGCGACGTGCGGGACCTGGTGTGACGGGGTGGGGACTTATTCCCTTCCGGTTGGCAGGAGACACTGCCTGCATCGTGAGCGGATCGCACAGGGTGAGGAGGTGAAGAACGTGATGAGTGTGAGGGGCGCCGATCGGGACTACGACGCGGCTCTGGACGCGTGGTCGGCCCATCTGGAGCTCTGCGAGATTTGCGGCTCCGTGGAGAGCGACGGGACGTTGGAAGAGGCACTGCCTGAGCTATGCGCCAAGGGCCGACGCTTAGCTCAGGCGGAGATCGCGGCGGACGCGGTGGCCGTGCGAATCAGGGCAGGAGGAGAGAGCGTGGACAATCCAGCGACCCCGGACGGTGGGGAGGGCTTCCGGTCGGTGCCGGCACAGGAGCTGGAGCCGGGGATGGTGACCGACGACGGACAGGAGATCCTGGATGTGGAGTGGATTGAAGGTGGCCGGGTTCTCTACCACGTCTTCACGCCATCAGACGACGAGGATGTGAACCAGGAGCGGAAGGCGGCTCCGGAGGCCCGAGGGGCAGCGGTCGGTCAGTTGGTCGAGATCATTCCGGGAGAAGAGCGCTACCCAGACACGGGCGGGAACGCGACCGGGGAGGTGTTCGTGACGGGCATGGAGAAGTCCGAAGGTGGCACCGCCGACGCGATGCTCCAGTTCCGAACGATGTCGGTCTGGGCCGGGGACCGTCCTCCGGCCACCGGGACCGGCGAGCTGATGCCCTTCGTCTGGGTGGACATCAACGGCGAGCACGAGGATGGCACCCCGGACACCATGACCCTCCGGCTGGACCAACAGTCCGCGGAGCGATTGCGGGATGCGATCGCCGAGGTGCTGGGGGAGCGGGTCGCCTCGCGCTCGGCCATCAGGCGGATTGCAGCGCTGGCCCGTGCGGAGGCGGATCACCCATAGGCGGACAGGCGGGGCCTCTCTCCGATGACGCCAGAAGCACATCCTGACGGCGGAGCTTCTGTACGCTTCGCCACATGGACATCGGGATCACCGAGCTGCGAGCGCATCTCAGCCAATGGCTCGAGCACGTGCGCGAGGGGAAGGAGGTCGTCGTCACCGACCGTGGAGTCCCGGTTGCTCGGCTACTCGTGGTGGGCGCCACCGCCGCCCTCGAGCGCCTGGCCATCGAGGGCGTGATCGCACCTGTCGGGCGGGCTCGGCGGCCGGTAGCCTCCGAACGACCTCGAGCCCGTGCTCGCCAGTCGGTGGCCGAGTTGGTCAGCGAGCAGCGTCGCTGAACGGTGACGCTGGTCTACTTCGACTCGAGCGCCTTCGTGAGGCTGCTCGTAGAGGAGTCGGGTAGCGCCCTGGCGGCGGAACCGTGGGACGGGTGCGATGCCGCGCTCTCCAGCAGACTCGCGTATCCCTAGGTACGGGCCGCCCTGGCGGCAGCCGAGCAGGCCTGGGAGGAGTACGGGTCTGCTACCCGGCCCGTCCGAGCCGACCGAGACTGTTGAACGTCACGCCGGTCAGCTGGCACGCGACCACGCGCTCCGAGGCGCCGATGCTGTCCACCTTGCGAGCGCACTGGCCATTGACGACGCGGAGCCGATCGTCGCCGTTTGGGATCTTCGGCTCCATGCTGGAGTTCGAGCGGTCCAGCTCGGGGTTGCCCCGAGACGGCTTTGAAGTCTCTCCCGTAACATCCGGCCTTCGCGTTTTGATCGCGTGCCAGGGAGCTGGCGCTTCTCGGCAGAGCACCAGCACAGGTCGACGGCTCCGGGATGGCCAGATGGTTCCAGTGGAGCGTCACGCCCTGTTCAAGGCACGTCATACGTGTCCGTCGCTCCATGTAAAGCCTGAACCGCCCGGCGGGGGGCCGGGTTTCACCGATGGTGGTCGGCTCGGCACCTCCGAGCACAGGGGTCCGACAAGACTGACCCCACTTCGACCAAGGTGCACTAAAAGAGCGGGGACTCGCCATCGGAGGGTCTGCCGGCCATGTCAGTCGATCCTCGTTGTCCGGTCACCGCACCTCGCTGGCAGGCGATGAGAGCGGCTCCGGAAGACCCTGTGCCAACGAAAGCCTGATGGTTTGGACGTAGTGCGCGTCGGCCCGTGAAGGCTGCCCCCAACACCCGCCGCCCAAGGTCCAGCGGCAATGGTGGAGTCAGCGCGTCTCGTGCTGTTGGTCACACTGTGGCCGAGGGGGTCTGGCGTCGGGCTGAGTGCCGCCTGCCTCGGCTGCGACAGGACCTCCTGACGGTGACCGCGCCGACTGCGCTCCGCGGAAGTCTCCGGTCCATCGGCGCCCGCCCGCCTCCGAAGTGGTCCTCAGGGCCGACGCGCGACGAGGGATTATCCTCGACTCGGTCTTGGAGCCGCTACCCCGGGGTTGTGGCAAGACTTGGCCGCAGGCGCTGCCCCGCTCTCTCAACTTTGGAGCGAGAGCGCCTGGGACAGTTCCTCGATGTCAGACAGTACCAACTCGGCCTGCAGACCTACGGGGGAGGGAACTGCCCCCGAGCGCCCGATGAAGGCCGCCCGGCAGCCGACGGCCAGAGCTCCGCTGACATCCCAGGCGTGGGCGGCCACCAGCATCACACAATCAACCGGGACGTCCATGTGCTCGGCTAGCAAGCGGTACGGCTCAGGGGCGGGCTTAAGGCGGCGCACCTCGTCGGCCGAGATGGTTTCCTCGAGGAAATTGAGGATGCCGGCATTGCCCAGCTGATCGATGGCGACGGCCCGGGGGGAGTTGGTGAGCGCCGTCATTCGGAAGCCGGCGTCCCGAAGCCGTGTGAGCCCGCGAGGTACGTCAGGGTGCGCGGGCAACCGTCGCATGGCGCCTGCCAGCTCGTCGGCATAGTTCATGGCCTCCGGACGTCCCTGGCGAGTGGCCAGCATTTCGAGGGACGCCCGCTGGGCGGCCGTGAAGTCCAGGTAGCGATCCGTGATGGTCCCCACGAAAGCCAGCTGCAACATCTGGGCGAACCAGCTAGTGCGCAACGCGGGGCTGCCGAACGCTGCCGTGAAGATGGGGTCCAAGGGACTCAGGTCGAGCAGGGTCTCGTTGACGTCAAAGGCCAGTACAAGTCGTGGGCGCACGGGAGACTCCTCGAAAGCGGCTAATGTGGTCCTAATTGTATTCGGCGTCACGATGCTGGAGCCCCGTGTCCGCCTACTCGGGCCCAGCGAGCCGCCTAATTTATCGCTCGACTCCGGCAGCGACTAGATCGGCCAGTCCTCGGTGCGCCAGGCCATGTCCCAGAACATCCACTCGTAACGGACCGCCGTGAGGAACCTCTCCTTGGCGAGATGGAGCTGGTCCGATTGCTGTCTCGGGGCCACCTCGTCAATCGAGCCGCGCACCCTCTGGACCACGCTCTCGAAGGCGGGACTGGAGTAGCTGTCGATCCAGCTCTGGTAGAGGGGTGAGGAGGAGCCGGCTCGAGCCAGATGTCGGCCGACCTCAAAGTACACCCAGTAGCAGGGGAGAACGGCCGCTAGGCCCAGGAAGAAGTCCTCCCCGTGGACGGTGCTCAGCAGATAGCTGCCATAGGCGAGGGTGGTGGGCGCGATCTTAGGCGGAGGAGCGTCCGCGGGGGTGGCGCTGAGCTCTGCTAGCCACTGCGACTCCATCTGCTGTTCTGCGCTGATTGCATCGGCGGCATCTCGACTGAACAGGAGGACCGCCTCAGCCGTTGGGGCCCTGGAGGCCAGCACGCAGAGGCTGCGAGCGTAGAGGTCCAGGAAGAGTCGGTCCTGCTCCAGGTAATAGGCGAACGTTGCTGGTGCCAGACTCCCGTCCTGAAGCCGGAGCAGAAATGGGTGCCCAAGAATTCTCTGATAGAGCGGTTGGCTGGCCGCCCACAGCCGGCTGCTGTAACTCTCCACTGCCACGATGGGGATCTTCTCAGCTCGGGCCAGACGGCCGCGGTCAAGCCGCCCGGACTGCTGCCCTGGGTCTCGGCCCGCTGCACCCAGGCCCTGACCGCGCTCTCGGTCAGGTCGAGGTCCTGACTAACCTCGGGAATGCTCTTGCCGCTTGCCCGCACCAGGCCAACCACCTCGGCATTGAACTCGTCTGTGAACCGGCGTCGCTCTCGTCGACCCATCTGAACCTCCTTTGTGGGATTCGTCCACATCATGGTGGTGCGGAGTACCGGGTCAAGCCCAGGCTCAGATCTGACTAGGTGGGGCAGGTAGTACGAAGTTGTACTACACTCTTCAGTATGCGTCAGATCCCAATCCGTGAGCTCAACCAGCACACTGCGGACGTCTTGGCCCGGGTTGAGAGGGGCGAGCGGGTTGCGATCACCCGCAATGGCACCCGGGTGGCGATCATCGAGCCCGCTGAGCCCGACCCTCTAAGCGAGTTGATCGAGTCGGGAGACCTGCGCCCGGGACTAGGTTCGCTCCTGTTGTTCTCGGACTCTGAGGTGGCGGGGTCGGATTCCGCTGGGCTGGAAGCAATCCTGGAGGACAGGTACGGTACGGGCCGATGGTGAGGCGAGAGTGATCTATCTAGACACCTCCGGGGCAATGAAGCTGGTCCGGCCGGAGGCGCACAGTGGCAACCTTTCGCGTTGGTTCAGGGAGAGGCCGGGAATCCCAGTCATCTCTTCAGTGCTAATTGAGGTGGAGCTGATGCGTGCCACCTGGCGGAGCGCTCCGGACAGAGCGGCCCGTGCGGCCGACGTGCTTCGGGGCATCGGCGTGGTCACCTTGTCGCCATCGGTGGTCGCTCGAGCCGCCGGATACACCAATCCTGATCTTCGGTCTCTGGACGCCATCCATCTGGCAACCGCCGAGCACGTTATCTCCGTCACCCACGAGCCACTGGAGGCATTCATCGCGTACGACGAGCGCCTCCTGCTGACGGCGCTCCAAGCGGGTCTCCCGGCCATCGCTCCCGGAGTGAGATGAGCAAGCCGCGATCGGTTAGTTTCTGAGCACCTTTGGCAGCGGAGGTAGGGATCGGAGCGGTGTTAAGCGCTCGCGGGACGGCGGTAAAGACAGAGCTGTCGCCTGCTGAATGGCGGGCGCTGGCATGGGGGTCGTCTCGTCTCGTTGATCGACCGTCGGCGCACCTCAGTTGAGTTCATAGCGGAAAGTTTCCCGCAGCGGATCCAACGCCGCACTCGATCTATGCACCCATAAATGAAGGGCGCGGGAATCCATCGCCATCAGCTACTTTTCCGCCTCTCCCTCAAGCAGAAAGCGGGACCACCTTCAGGTACCGCCTTTGCCACCGGGGTCGCCATCACCTGGGCGCGAAACGTCGATTTCGAGCGCAGGGCCCCTTGGGAGGTGGCCGAACCGCCCTGGCGAACCGTGGCCTCAGCCATTCAGGGGCGTCGGACTCGGCGATAACAGGGAGAGGGACGCGAGAACAGGACTCTGCCGCTTTACTCTGATGGTAGAACAGTAAAGGTATGAGCAAGGTGTCGCGCAAGCATCAGATCACCATCCCTGTCCGCGTGCTTCGCGCGGCCGGCATTGCTTCCGGTGACGACGTGATCGTCCGCGCCACCGGCCCGGGCCGCATCGAAGTGGAGCGCGCCGACGAGCTCGTCAGCCGCTACGCTGGCAGTCTCCCGCCGG
>Ga0307374_10007212_pt1 | contig 17059 bp, 19 predicted proteins | sample OX3MG_FD_202532 | JGI IMG/M metagenome (GOLD analysis project Ga0307374, IMG submission 202532) | Soil microbial communities from Risofladan, Vaasa, Finland - OX-3 | ecosystem: Environmental > Terrestrial > Soil > Coastal area > Acid sulfate soil | place: Finland: Risofladan, Vaasa | collected... | reverse complement strand
TCAGGCTCGCTCTGGGCGAGACGCCTCTCGATATCTGTTTGTAGCGCGGTCATCAACTCACTCCTTACGCAAAAAAAGCGGGCGTGCGCCCACTCTCGGTACGACTGCCGGCGTCTGCACGCTGGTACGAAAGCTCTCGTTCGAGCATAGCATTGGGACGGCGTCCGATAGCCCTGAGCAGGCTGCTCAGCCTCCACTGCGCAAACGCTCGACGGCGTCGAGGATCGCTTCGGCAACCTCCGCCTTGGGTGCGCGCGGCACATGCTCAGGCCGCTCACCGGCCACGGTCAGGATCGTGATCTCGTTCTCAGGTGCCTCGAAGCCGATGCCCGTACGCGAGATGTCGTTCACAACGACGGCGTCGAGGCACTTCTCTTTCAGCTTGCCGCGGCCGTACTCGATCGCGCGCGCGCCGTGCTCGGCGGCGAAGCCGACGAGCGTCTGCCCCTCACGCCGCTTAGCTGCCAGCGCGCACAGGATGTCCGCCGTGGGCTCTAGCTCCAAGCGCAGGTGCTCTTGCCCAGACTTCTTGATCTTGCCGTTGCTTGGCTGCACCGGGCGGAAGTCAGCCACAGCGGCCACCATCAGCAGGACGTCGCAGGCAGGGAACTCCTCCTCGCAGGCAGCCTGCATCTGCCGGGCAGTCGGTGCGTCGCGCCATCGGACCCCAGGCGGACGCGGCAGCGCGACGTTGGCAGCGATCACCGTTACCTCGGCTCCTCGCGCGCGCGCGGCCTGCGCCAGTGCCAAGCCCATCCGGCCCGAGGAGCTGTTGCCAACGAAGCGCACGCTGTCAATTGGCTCGCGGGTTCCTCCTGCACTCACCAGCACACGCAGGCCGCTCCACGTGCCCGCAGCGGAGGAGTCATGCACACCCGCCAGCAGGGCCTCGCACTCATCGAGCAGCCGCGCGGGCTCGGCCAGGCGCCCAACGCCCTGCTCGCCTTTTGTGGCCAGGCGCCCGGTGTCCGGCTCAACGACGTGCACGCCGCGCTCGCGCAGCGTGGCCAGGTTGTCCTGCGTGGCGCGATGCTCATACATGTGGTTGTTCATCGCAGGCGCCACCGCCACGGGGCAACTGGCCGCCAGCGCGCAGCTGCTCAGCAGGTTGTCGGCCAGCCCGTGGGCGAGCTTCGCGAGCGTGTTCGCCGAGGCGGGGGCGATGAGGTAGAGATCGGCGTTTGCGACCAGCTCCAGGTGGCTCAGCGGCTCGTGCGACGGGAGCGGCTGGCCGGGAAAGGCCCCCCGCGCCGGGTCGCGCTCGAACTCGCTGCTCAGCACCGGCGCGCCGGTCAGCGCCGCAAATGAGGCGGCACCCACGAACCGGCGGCTCGCGGCGCTCTGCAGCACTCGTACCGAGTGCCCGGCCGCGGTCGCCAGGCGCACCAGCTCCAGCGACTTGTACGCGGCGATGCCGCCACTCACGCCAAGCAGGATGCGCGCCATGACCTAGGTTGTAGAGGGACTCGCGGGTGCTAGCAAGCCCTGGCCGGACCGTTGCGCCTCAACGGTAGTGGTACTTGATCTTCCCCGCTGCTACCTCCTCGAGGGCGATCGTAAGGTAGTTCTTCGAGGCCGTGTCGACCATCGGGGGCGGGAACTCATCAAAGGTTCCCTCGCCGAGGTTGTGGTAGTAGCTGTTGATCTGGCGGGCGCGCTTAGCAGCCACCAGCACGCTTGCGTAGTTGGAGTCGACGTTCTCCAGCAGGCGGTCTATTCGGGGGGAGATCACTTGGTAGTTGCCTTTCCTGGTTGACCCCCAAGTGTAGTGGCTCTCTCCTGCAGCTCACCAGCGACGATCGCCGTCAGCTGCGCCAGCGCGTCCTCGAGCCTGTCGTTGATCACCACGTGCGCGAACTCTGGCTGGGCCTCGAGCTCCTCCGCGGCAACACGCAACCGGCGCTCTACCTCCTCGGGATCGTCGGTTCCGCGGCCGATCAGCCGTGTGCGCAACACCTCCAAAGAGGGCGGCGCGATGAACACCTGGACTGCACCGGGCACCGAGGAGCGCACCTGGCGAGCGCCCTGCACCTCGATCTCCAGCACCACCGGCGCCCCGGCCCGCACCCGCGCCTCGAGCTCGGAGCGCAACGTTCCGTAGCTGCGCCCGGCGTAGCCGGCGTGCTCCACAAACTCACCGGCGTTCACCTTCCGCTCGAACTCCTCGCGGCTGAGGAAGTGATAGTCGACACCTTCCCGCTCACCCGGGCGGGGTGCGCGGGTGGTGGCGGAAACCGACAGCTGCAGATCAGGCAGCTGCTCCATCAGTCCCCTGATCAGGGTCCCCTTACCCACGCCTGAGGGTCCGGTGATTACAAATACTCGCGCCACAGTCAGGACCCTAGAGCCGTGAGCGTTGCAACCGGTTCTTCAGCGGCGCAGAAGCGAAACCAACTCGCTTCGCTGACGCTCGGAGAGCCCGCCGATCGTCTTGCTCGGGGAGATCCGGCAATGGACCAGGATCTTGTTGACCTTCACCCTCCCGTACTTGGGAACGGCCAGCAGCATGTCGAATACCTTGGCCGTCTCGACGTACTCCGGCGGGTCCAGCAGGAGCGTGTGGATCGACCGCCGGCCCGACTTCAGGTCACGCTTTAGCTGAGCTCGCCGTGTGCGGATCTGATTGGCCCTGGCGAGCGCGTCCATCCGCTGGTTCAGGGATCGCTCTGGCGCCATCGTGTGCGTCAAGGAGGTGGTCTCCCCTGCCGTCTCGGTCGCCGTCGCCATGGGCGGCGAGTCTACACACCGACAGCAGGCGATCAAGGAAAAACGAGCTAATTCAGCTATATCTCAACTTGAGCTATAGGCATGTCGAGGCTAATGGACGGTGGCCCCGCTACTTTGCAGGGATTTTTCACCGGCCTGCGGCTGGCCGCGCAGACAGCCACACCCCCCGGCGGCCGCTGGTGCTCAGTGCAGGCCGCACCCCTTGCCCCAGAGGGGTGCTCAGGCCAGACTAGGGGTGGGCGGAGACTCTAATTCCAGCGCGATCCTCGCCCCGGCGGTGGGGTCGCGAAAGCTCTCGGTGCCGACCGCGACGAGCCTCGCTCCCACACTGAGCAACTCGCGCGCGTGCGCCGCACTGCTCACACCGCCCATGCCGATCACGGGAATCTCAACACGCCCGGTGACGGCCGCCACCTGGGCGAGTGCCACGGCGCGAATAGCGGGACCCGATAGGCCGCCAGTTCCTGCACCCAGCCATGGCCGGCCGCTCCGGGACACCGGCTCCAGCGCCAGCGCCCGCAGCGTATTGATCAGGGACACCGCATCCGCACCGCCGGCTTGCGCCGCCACTGCGCAGGCGGCTACGTCCGCTGCGTTCGGCGTCAGCTTGACGATCAGCGGCTTACCCGTCAGCGGGCGAACCGTCCGCACGACTTCCTCCAGCTGGCGAGGATCAGCCCCGATATCCAGTCCCGTCTTCACGTTCGGACAAGACACGTTCAGCTCGACCGCCGCGATCTCCGCGCGCCCGTCACACGCCTGCACGAGCTCGGCGATCTCCGCCGAAGTTGAGCCCATTACGTTCGTGATCAACGGCACCGGCAAGGTGCCCAGCGCAGGCAGGTCCTCGGCCAGATAGCCCGCCAGCCCCTTGTTCGGCAGCCCGATCGAGTTGATCAGCCCTCCGGCGGTCTCCCACAGCCTGGGTGGCGGATTACCCTCGCGGGGCTCCAGGGTGATCGTCTTGGACACGTAGGCTGCGAACGGAAACGCGCGCAGCAACTCCTCGCCGAAGACCCCACGTGCCGCGAGCGCGTCGAACGTCCCCGAGCCGTTGATGATCGGGTGGTCGAGTTCCAGCCCGCAGAACTCGACGCTCATGCCGGGGCTCCGGCGTGGGACTCGACCTCATCCAACTCGGCCGCGTCGATGACCGGGCCGTCGACGCACACCCGTAGATAACCCCCGCCCCGCTTTGGTACGACGCAGCCGAAGCATGCGCCAAACCCGCACGCCATCCCAGACTCGAGGGCGAGCTGGGCCGGTACTCCCTCAGCTGCACAGATTGCTCTGACGGCCTCCAGCATCCGCGCCGGCCCGCATGCATACACAGTCGCGTGCGCATCGCGTTCGAGCTCCTCGGAAAGCAGGCCGGTGACGAGGCCGCGCCGGCCGGCTGAGCCGTCGTCGGTGGCCACGCGCGCGCCCTGCAGCAGCGCCGCGCCCTCCGCGCGCGGGCCATCGCGAAAGCCGAGCAGGACGGTCGTCTCGCACTCCAGGCCGTCCTGGAGGATCGCCAGAGGGGCGATCCCCACGCCGCCTCCGACCAGCAGCACTCGCCGGCCGTCCTGCGGCGTGGTGAAGCCCTGCCCCAGCGGACCAAGCGCCCACACCTCCTCCCCCGCGTGCAGCTCGCACAGTCGCTTTGTGCCCGGCCCCACATCCTCGAGCAGATAATGCGCCTCCCCACCGATCCAGCGGGCGATGGAGAATGCTCGCGGCAGATATGGCCGCTCGTCCTGCCCTCCGCCCCAGCGCTCCGCCGCCTGAAGCATCGCGAACTGCCCGGGGTCCGGTTGCGGCCCATCGGGGTCGGCTACGCGCAGCACGCGATAGGCCCCCAGCTCATCCATGCCGGTGACCCTCAGCAGACGGCGGGCGAAGGGGGCTCGGCTCACGCCGTCCTGCCCCCGTGCAGCTGCTGCAGGCACAACACCTCCGGCTCGCCGTCCCGGCGGGCGCTGGCGATAGCCCGGGCGGCTGAGACGCCCGCCGCTAGGGTTGTCAGGCAGGGGACGCCATGACCGACCGCCGCCCGGCGGATCTCCCAGCCGTCGGTCCGTGCGCCAACGCCGGTGGGGGTGTTGACGACCAGGTCCACGTCGCCGCGCTCGATCCAGTCGACCACGTGGGGGGAGCCTTCGCCGATCTTGTTGAGCGGCTCGACGGGGATGCCCATCCGGGCGATGGCTTCGGCGGTGCCACGCGTTGCAAGTATGCGGAAGCCGTTGTCGTGGAGCACCTGGGCGATCCCCGAGGCGCCCGCCTTGTCGGAATCGGTGACCGAGATGAAGATCGTCCCCTCGCTCGGCAGCGGCACACCGGCAGCCGCCTGGGCCTTGGCAAAGGCCGTCGGGAAGTCGCGCGCGATCCCCATCACCTCACCGGTGGAGCGCATCTCCGGGCCGAGCACGGCGTCGGATCCCTCGAAGCGGTCGAACGGCAGCACGGCCTCCTTCACCGAGACGTGGTTGCCGAAGCCGACCCCCTGCCGGCCGGCGGGCAGGCCCATACCGGCGATTCGCTCGCCGAGCATGATCCGGCAGGCGAGCTTCGCCAGCGGCACGCCGACGGCCTTGGACACAAACGGCACCGTGCGCGAGGCGCGCGGGTTGGCCTCGATCACATAGAGCTCGCCGGCGTGGACGGCGTATTGGACGTTGATCAGCCCGATTACCCCGATCGCGAGCGCGATCTCGCGCGTGGCGAGGCGGATCTGCTCGAGCATCTCCTCGCCCAGGGAATGCGGCGGAAGCACGCAGGCGCTGTCACCAGAGTGCACGCCCGCCTCCTCGACGTGCTGCATGATCCCGCCGATCCACACCTCATCCCCGTCGCAGAGGGCGTCGGCATCGACCTCGAAGGCATCCTCGAGGAAGCGGTCGAGATAGATCTCACCGCCCTCTCCCGCCTCCCGGCGCAGGTAGTCCGCCAATCCCTCCTGGGAGTAGACGATCTCCATCGCCCGCCCGCCGAGCACATAGGAAGGGCGTACGAGCAGGGGAAAGCCGACCTGCTCGGCGCACTGCAGCGCCTGGCGCACTGAGCTGGCTGTTGCAAACGGGGGCGCCTTGTAGCCCAAGCGCTCGAGTAGCGCCCCGAAGCGCCCCCGGTCCTCAGCCAGGTCGATCGCCTCCACGCTCGTCCCCAGCAATGGCACGCCCGCCGCCACCAGCCCAGAGGCAAGCTTCAAAGGGGTCTGCCCCCCGAACTGCACGATCACACCCTTCGGTTTCTCCACTTCCACAACGGCGAGCACGTCTTCTAGCGTCAGCGGCTCAAAGTACAGGCGGTCAGAGGTGTCGTAGTCGGTGGAGACCGTCTCCGGGTTGCAGTTGATCATCACCGCGTCGCGCCCTGACTCCCGGACGGTCATCGCGGCGTGCACGCAGCAATAGTCGAACTCGATTCCCTGGCCGATGCGGTTGGGTCCCGAGCCGAGGATCACCACCGACTCGCGCTCTCCCCGGCGCACCTCGTCTGATGGGTCGGCTCTGGTCCGCTCCCAGCCGGAGTAGTAGTAGGGCGTGCGCGCCGGGAACTCCGCGGCGCACGTGTCGACCGACTTGAACGACCGTTCCCCGATAAAGGGGCTTTGGGGGTTCAATCCGACTAACTGCAACTCGCGCAGAAACCACGGGTCGATCGCCGTGACCGCGTGGATCGTCTCGATCTCAGCACCCCGGCCGAGCAGCTCGAGGATCGCCTCGTACCGCCCCGGGCCCGGCGTGCGCAAGCCCTCCAGCAGTTGCGCATCGTCCACCTCCTCCAAGCACGGCGGCTTATCCAGCTCGCGCGAGCGCAGCGCCTTGGCGAACGCCTGGGAGAACGTGCGGCCGATCGCCATCGCCTCACCAACTGACTTCATGTGCGTCGTGAGCGTGGAGTCGGCTCCTGGGAACTTCTCGAACGCAAACCGCGGCCACTTCACGACTACGTAGTCGATCGCCGGCTCGAAGCACGCTGGGGTCACTCCGGTGATGTCGTTGTCGATCTCATCCAGCCGGTACCCCACCGCCAGGCGTGCGGCGATCTTCGCGATCGGAAAGCCCGTCGCCTTCGACGCCAGCGCCGAGGAGCGCGACACACGCGGGTTCATCTCGATCACGAGGATCTCCTCGGTGTCGGGGTTGACCGCGAACTGCACGTTCGAGCCGCCCGTCTCGACGCCAACGGCGCGGATCACCGTGAGCGCCTGGTCGCGCAACTGCTGGTAGAGGCGGTCGGTCAGCGTCTGCTGGGGCGCAACAGTCACCGAGTCGCCCGTGTGCACGCCCATCGGGTCGACGTTCTCGATCGAGCACACGATCACCACGTTGTCGGCCTTATCGCGCATCACCTCCAGCTCGAACTCGCCCCAGCCGATCACCGACTCATCGAGCAGCACCTGCCCGATTGGCGAGGCCTCGATCCCGGCGGCGACGATCCGCTCGAACTCCTCGTTCGTGCGCGCGATGCCGCCGCCGCGCCCGCCGAGCGTGAAGGCTGGGCGCACGACACACGGCAGCCCGACCTCAGCCGCCGCCTCTTGCGCCTGCTGGAGTGACGTCGCGATCGCGCTCTTTGGCATGCGCAACCCGGCCTTGGCCATCGCCTGCCCGAACAGCTCGCGATCCTCGGCGCAGGCGATCGCCTCGTAGTTGGCGCCGATCAGCTCGACGCCGTAGCGCTGGAGCGTGCCGTCGTCGTGCAACGCCTTGGCGAGATTCAGCGCCGTCTGCCCGCCGAGCGTGCCGAGCAGCGCGTCTGGGCGCTCGCGCTCGATCACCTGCGCCACCGGACCCGGCAGCAGCGGCTCGATGTATGTCGCGTCGGCGAACTCGGGGTCGGTCATGATCGTCGCCGGGTTCGAGTTCACGAGCACGACCTCGTAGCCCTCCTCGCGCAGCACCTTGCAGGCCTGCACGCCGGAGTAGTCGAACTCAGCGGCCTGCCCGATGACGATCGGGCCCGAGCCGAGGATCAGGATCTTGTGGATGTCGCTACGACGCGGCAATACGCTCGAGGAAGCGGTCGAACAGGTACAGGCTGTCGTGCGGGCCCGGTCCTGCCTCGGGGTGATACTGCACGGTCCCGCCGGGCACCTCCAGCAGCTCGAGACCCTCGACAGTGCGGTCATACAGGTTCACGTGCGAGAGCGCAGCGGCACCGAAGTCCGTCTCCCAGCGCACCGGCTCGTCGCGCTCGATCGTGCGCGCTCCGCCAGGACCGAGCGCGGCGAAACCATGGTTCTGGGAGGTGATCTCCACGCGTCCGGTCTGCAGGTCGCGGACGGGGTGGTTGGCTCCGTGGTGGCCGAAGGGCAGCTTGAAGGTCTCCAGGCCGACCGCGCGGCAGAGCAGCTGGTGACCGAGACAGATACCCCATACGGGCTTCTTCCCCACCAGTTCTCTGACCGTCCGCACGACGTATCCGAGCGCCGCCGGGTCACCCGGCCCGTTGGCGAGGAAGATCGCATCCGGATCCTCTGCCAGCAGCTCCCCGGCGCTGCTCGCGCAGGGATACAGCGAGACGCGCGCCCCACGTTCTGAGAGCTCGCGCACCATCGAGGACTTGATCCCCGTGTCGATCACGGCGATCCTCGGCCCGCTGCCGGACTGGCCGTGGTGGGTGACTTCCTTCGGCGTGACGACGCAGGCGAGATCCTGCCCGGCCATCGGCGGCTCGGCCTCGACCAGCTCGCGCGCCTCGCCCGCCCCGACGCTCGCGGGGAACACACCCCCGCGCATTGCACCGGCGTCGCGGATGTGGCGCACGAGCGCGCGTGTGTCGATCCCCGAGATCGCGCTCACGCCGCAGTCGGTGAGCCAGTCGAGCCAGCCGCGCTCCGCCGCCGGCGCGTCCTCGCGGTTGCAGGCCTCGCGCATGATCGCGGCGCGCGCCCACACCCGCTCTGACTCCATCGCGCCGGCGCTTACGCCGTAGTTGCCGATGTGCGGGTAGGTGAAGGTGATCAGCTGCCCGGCGAAGGAGGGGTCGGTCATCGACTCCTGATAGCCAGACATGCCCGTCGTGAAAACGACCTCGCCGGTGGCCGGTCGCGCGGCGCCGCACCAGTCGCCATCAAAGCGTGTGCCGTCCTCGAGCAGGACGTATCCGTCTTCGCGGCGGTTGGGGGCGGGCGGGCGGGACATATCAGAGGATCAACTTCTGCACTTCCTTGAACTCCGGCGTACCGGCGCGCTCGAGCAGCTCGAACAGCGCGGCCTCGACGGTGCTCACCACGGCACCCGCGCGCTCCAGCCGCTCCAATCCGCGCTCGTAGTCGATTGCGTGCCGCGAGCCCACCGCGTCGGCTGGGACGTGCACCTCGACCCCACGCTGCAGCAGATCGATCACCGTCTGGCTCACGCACACGTGCGTCTCGATCCCGCACACCACCGCCTGATCTCTTCCTCCGAGGTCAAACCCCTCCGCCCGCACGGCACTGAACACGCTCTTCTCGATCGGCGTCTCCCCCTCCAGGCCAACCTCCTTCGCGGTGTGGCCGAGGCCCTTCGGGTACTGCTCGCTGATAACCCGCGGCACGTCCAGGATCCGAGCCGCCTGCACGAGCTTCGCGCATGCGTCCGCGACCCCCGCGAAGGACTCATACGAACGGAACCCCTCCTGCACGTCAACGACGATGAGGGCCGCCCGGTTACGCGCCAGAAGGCCCATCAGGCTGCCACCACGGAGAACGCACGCTCGCGATACACGACCACGCCGGCGGCCACCGTCAGCAGCACGCGGCCTTTCAATCTCCGCCCGGCGAAGCAGCAGTTCTCCGAGCGGCTCTCCCAGCCGTGCTCACCGGCAACCCACTCAGCGTCGAGGTCGACCAGCGTCAGGTACGCCTGCTCGTGGATGGCAATTCGTGGGATTGAAAGACCAAACAATCCCGCCCCGGCGGTCATCCGCTCGACGAGCAACCCCAGCTCGAGCACGCCTGGCAGCACCAGCCCGGTGTACAGCGCCGCGAACGCCGTCTCCAGACCGGTCGTGCCCATCGGCGCCTGCTCGAAGGGCACCTCCTTCTCCTCGCGCGCGTGCGGTGCGTGGTCGGTGGCCACGCAGTCGATCGTCCCCTCGCGCAAGCCGTCGATCAAGGCTTTGCGGTCCTCCTCGGTGGCGAGCGGCGGGTTCATCTTCATGCGCGTGTCCATCCCGCGCACATCCTCCTCACTCAGCAGCAGATGATGGGGTGTGACCTCAGCGCTCACTCTCCAGTCCTGCGCCTTCGCGTGCGCGACCGCCCGCACCGATTCCTCGCAACTCAGGTGCTGAAAGTGCACGCGCGCGCCCTCATATCCCGCCAAGGCCGCGTCGCGGGCAACCATCGTCGACTCGCTCACGCTCGGTATTCCGCGCAGGCCCAGTGCGGCGCTGACCGTACCCTCGTGCATGACCCCGTCCTTCGAGAGCGAGGGGTCCTCCTCGTGCAAGGTCAGGACCCCTCCGCACAGGCGCTGGTATTGCAGCGCCTTGCGCAGCATCCCGGCGCTCGCGACCGGCCGCCCATCGTCGGTGAAGCCGAGAGCGCCGACCTCGCGCAGCTCTGCCATCTCGGTCAGCTCCTCTCCTTGAAGACCGCGTGTGATGGCTCCCAGAAAGCCGACGGGTACGCGTGCTTCGCGTGTCGCTGCGTCGCGCAGCGAGCGCAGCAGCGGAGCGGAGTCGATTACCGGATCGGTGTTTGGCATCGCGATCACCCCACCAAACCCGCCAGCGGCGGCCGCGCGGGTGCCCGTCTCCAGATCCTCCTTGTGCTCCTGCCCGGGCGTCCTGAAATGAACGTGCGGGTCGAAGAACGCCGGCAGCAGCATGCGTCCGCTGGCCTCGATCTCTTCCTCATCCTCACCCTTCTCCAGCGTGCCGGGGGCACCCAGCCCGGCGATCTCCCCGCCGCGCACGCGTACGTCATGGCGGGCATCGATGGCCTCGCGGGGATCCAGGAGGTGGGCGTCTCTGAGCAGGAGGTTCGCCGGGATGCCTGCACCCTGGAGCAGTGGTGTGGCAGCCATCACGCCAGTTGGGGCTCGGGAACCGGCGGGGACTCGCGCGTTCCGGCGAGCAGCTCGTAGAGGACCGCCATCCGCACGACCACGCCGGCCTCGACCTGCGCGGTGATCACCGCCTGGGGAGAGTCCACGACCTCACCGGAGAGCTCGACGCCACGGTTGACCGGACCGGGGTGCATCAGCACCTGGCGCGGCCCAAGGCGCCGTCCGTTGATCTGATAGGAGGCGGCGTACTCACGCAGCGACGGCAGGTAGCTCTCACTCATGCGCTCGCGTTGCATCCGCAGTGCGTACACGACATCGGCACTGTCGAGCTCCTCGAGCGTGAAGCGCACCTCGCAGCCGAGCGCCTCGATCCCGCGGGGAATCAACGTCGGCGGCCCCGCCACCGTCACTTTCGCCCCCATCTTCTGAAACGCGATGATATTCGAGCGCGCGACCCGCGAGTGGGCGACGTCGCCGACGATCCAGATGCAGGCGCCGTCGATCCCGCCAAGGCGGGACTGCAGCGTGTACACGTCGAGCAGCGCCTGGGTGGGATGCTCGTGCTTGCCGTCACCGGCGTTCACGATCGCGGCGGAGCACCAGCGGGAGACGAGCTCGGCGGCGCCGGCCCACGGCGTGCGCAGCACGATTGCATCTGGCTTGTGAGCGCTGAGCGTCAGCACGGTGTCCTTCAGCGACTCGCCCTTCTCGACGCTCGAACCGCTCGCGGCGAAGTTGACGACGTCGGCGGACAGGCGCTTGGCGGCGAGCTCGAAGGAGCTGCGCGTGCGCGTGGAGGCCTCGTAGAACAGGTTCAGCACCATCCGCCCGCGCAACGCCGGGACCTTCTTGATCTCGCGATCGGACACCTCGGCAAAGCGCTGAGCCTGGGTGACGATCCGCTCGATTTCCGCACGGTCGAGATCCTCGATCGACAGCAGGTGGTTCATATCGTCACCTCGACCGCGGACTCGATCGCGACCTCGTCGGTTCCGTCCAGCTCGTCCACACGCACATGCACGTGCTCGGCGCGGGAAGTGGGCAGGTTCTTGCCGACGTAGTCGGGACGGATCGGCAGCTCGCGGTGGCCGCGATCGGCGAGCACCGCCAGCTGGACACGGGCGGGACGGCCGTAGTCGAATAGCGCCTCGATCGCCGCCCGCACCGTGCGGCCAGTGAACAGCACGTCGTCGACGATCACCACGGTGCGCCCGGCCACATCGAAGTCGATGTGCGAGGCGTGCAGGACAGGGGCATCAGGCCTGTGCTGCAGGTCGTCGCGGTAAAAGCCGATGTCGAGATCCCCGAGCGGGACCTCCGCGCCGAGCAGCTCTTCGAGCAGCTCCCTCAGCCGCCTTGCCAGAAACGCACCGCGGCGGTGGATCCCGATCAGCACCGGTGCCGGGGGTTGGGGATTACGCTCGACGATCTCGTGAGCGATGCGCACCAGCGCACGCCGCACGTCCTCCGCTTGAAGGACGACCTTCTCGTTGCTTGCCATCTGCTTCCTTCCTGGCCTCTCGGGACCGGGTTAAAGGACCGTCTGGATCCTATCAGCGCGCCGCGACAGCCTCGGCGGCCTGCACACGCGCCTGGCGCACCGCGGACCAGCGGACTAGCTTGGGGGTGCCGCGCTCGGGGAATGGCACCTCGATCGTGTCGAAGTCGCGAGGCAGCACCGTCGCCGCGAACACCGCGCGCGCCTGCTCGCACAGCTCGTGGCCCGCGTAGCGGTTCGACAGGTGGGTGAGTGCGAGCATCCGCGCCTGCGCGTCGCTCGCCAGCTGCGCGGCCTGGCGAGCGGTGCTGTGCGCGGTCTGGCGTGCCCGCTCGGCCTCCTCTTCAGCGAACGTAGCCTCGTGCACCAGCACATCAGCCTGATGGGCGGCGAGCGCCAGCGCCTCACACGGCGCCGTATCTCCTGAGAGCACGATCTTGCGACCCTCCCGCGCCTGCCCCATCACCTGCTCGGGCGCCACCCCTCCTACGATCTCTCCGCGCTGCAAGCGCCCGAAGTCGGGCCCTGGCCTCACCCCCAGCTCCTGCGCCAGCTGCGCGTCGAGATGCCCCGGGCGCGGCTCCTCGACCAGCGCATACCCGAAGGACGCCTCGCCACGGTGGCGGACTGGAATCGCGGCGATCGCATAGCCATCGCGGTCAACCGCCTGTCCGGGTGCAAGCTCTGAGAAGCTCAACTCATAGGGCAGGCGCCCATAGACGATCCGCATCACCCCCATCAGCTCCTTCAGCCCGGGTGGCCCGTAAATGTTCAGCGGCGCCTCGCGTTCGCGCAGCGCAAAGGTCTTCAGCATCCCCGGCAGCCCCAGCCAGTGGTCGGCGTGGAGATGCGTGATGAACACGCTGTCGACGTCGGTCAGCCCAACAGAGCGCACGAGCTGGCGCTGAGTGCCTTCACCGCAGTCGAACAGGATGCGCTCACCGCCGCGGCGCACCAGCACCGCGGGCAACCCGCGCCGGGGGCTGGGCGCCGAGCCGCCAGTGCCCGCGAAGAACAGGGACAGGTCCATGCGGCCAACGGTAGCGGTGGCGTCACCAGAGCGGCAGGCTGGACTCAGGCGCGTACGTCCGCGACCGCGGTGCGTGAGCGCCCGGCGTGGCGTGGGATGTGGGCCAGGGCGGCCAGCTCCGCCACTGTTCTTACTCAGCGCGGTAGACGTCTCGTGCGAGCGCAAGGATGTCGACGAACGGAAGATTGCCATTCGTGTGGACATCCCCGGAGAAAGGGGCGCGCATGAACAGGACGTCAGCGAACTGAAACTTGGGGTTGTCGTCGTGGGAGTAAATGCTGTGCGGGCCGAGACGGTGCACGGGTTTGGTGACGATCATGCCGGGGGGACCTCCGAAGCCGCCAAGGATGTAGGACGGCCCAGTCTTCACGGACAGGCTGGCTTTTCCCTGCCGCCAGGTGCAGGTCCTGAACGTCTTGCCGAGTTCACGCTTGACGGTCAAATGAGACGCCGGGACGGCGCCGTGGAACGATACGGCGAGGGTATGGGCTGGCAAGATGCCACAGGGGTTGGGTGGCTGCGCGGCTCCGGCCGCAGTCGCCCCGGCGAGCGTGAACACTGCGGCTAGGACGATTGCGCGCAAGGTAAAGCTTGCATGAGGCATCACAGGAATCGCTCCGTTCTGCCCGTGTTGCGGTGTCGGGCTGCCGGATCGTAACAGTCTGCCGGCGCAGGTCGGCCAGGTCAGGTTGCGCTATGAGGCGTTCTTTGGCCAGGTGCGTGGCCAGCTCGACGGTGATTGGGCGTGGGAGGACACCACTGCTGGTTATGTCCTGCTGGACTCCCTCACGCTGGCTGAGGAGGTTGGTGGTCTCGCCCGGTTTCTGTTTGAGGATTTCATGCATTTCATCGCACGCCGCAAGCCTAGGAGCCAGTTTTGTGTGCTGGTCGTAGATGAGTTCTCGAGCCTCGCTCAGTCCGCGGATATGGCCGCGCGGGTCGAGAAGGCCAGAGGCTTCAACACCAGCCTCGTGCTGCGCCGCCTGAAGCCGTTCGAAGTCGGGTTGCACTACACCGACCGGCATCGCCTGCCCCAGGAGGTCGAGGAGGAGCTGGGCGTCACGTTCCATCCGAACGTGCAATCGCTGGTGGAGGTCTGCGACGTGGTCACGATCAACGCGCCGCTGCATCCCGAGACCGAGAACCTGTTCGACGCCGAGTTGCTCGCCAGGATGAAGCGCGGCGCCTACCTGATCAACACGGCGCGCGGCAAGATCTGCGACCGTGACGCCGTCGCGCAAGCCTGCGAGAGCGGCCAGCTGGCCGGTTACGCGGGCGACGTGTGGTTTCCCCAGCCGCCGCCGCGCGACCACCCGTGGCGCTCGATGCCCCATCACGGCATGACCCCGCACACCTCCGGCACGAGCCTCTCCGCGCAGGCGCGCTACGCAGCCGGCACACGCGAGATCCTCGAGTGCTGGTTCGAGGGACGGCCAATCCGCGATGAGTACCTGATCGTCGACGGCAGCAGCCTCGCCGGCACCGGGGCGCACTCCTACAGCGCGGGGGACGCAACCGGCGGCTCCGACGAGGCAGCGCGGTTCAAGACTGGGTAGCGACGGCGCCAGCAGCGCGCCTAGAGGTCTCAGCCTGCCACAACGGACGCCACCGGGATCGCCACCATGCGACTTGTTTCACTACGGGTACCACCGCAACTCACCGATGCTTCCCCGGGTGCAGCAAACGTGTGAGTCACCATCAACGGGATAGTCTGGAAGAGATCGTTTGCACCGTTGCCACTCACGACGTTGTTCTTTTCGTCGGTGTCGGTCCCGGCGGTCAGCTTGCAGGCGATTTCAGTCGTACTTTCTTCCTCGCCATCTATGAACGCAAGAATCAAATACGTACCCGCTGCCACGTGTAGCGTGCCCGTTTTGGACGTCACCGCTGAAACCACGCCGTTGGTCCCGGGAGGGCCACGTTCTCCCGGACCGCCTGGCTGACCCGGCGCTCCGGGTGTCCCCTGTGCTCCGGGCGTCCCCTGTGGCCCAGCAGGACCCTGCCCACCCGCCGGTCCCTGCGATCCGACCTTGCCCGTCCCTTTGAGCGTGCTAAGCACCTTCGGATTGATCTGCTTGGTCGAGTTGATCAGGTAGTGGCTCGCCGCGAGCGCTCCGCCGCTCATGGCGAACAAGAGCGCCAGCGTGGCGACGACATTGGCATAGCTGAGGTGCCTGCGTAGAGATAAGTTCATGGACGGACCCTACGCCGTTCGGCGGGATGGCGCTACATAGGGCTGCCGGCACTCCGCAAACACATCGCTCCAGATGGTCGAGTAGAAATCCTCGATGCTCTGCGCACCGGGGGTCTGCGGGGTGAGTCGCTCCTGGAATATCGCGCCGTTGGCTTCTTCATGAACACACTCCGCCGACTGCGAGGCCGGATCCAAGCTTCCGGTGCCGACCTGACGATCCTCGCCAAGCTCTCCTATGCGCTGGTCCGTTCGCGCACCGTGCAACTCGCCGCGTGACCTCGCGCACCGTGTCCCGGACAGATACGGTCCCCACAGCATGCCTAAACAACAACGGCGGCTTGTCGTGCTGGTCGGGGCGGTTCTCGCGATCTTTGTCGCCGTCTACGTCGTCGTCGGCCTAAAGGCCAACAGCGTTATTCAGCCTACCGGGCACTCACCGCGGTCCTCAGGAGAGCCGGACGCGGCCGAAGTGGCGAATGAACTCCGCGAGGATGGAGTGCAAAGGGTGCAGGTGATCGCATCAACGTGCAACCAAACATCGCCAGGCCATTGGACGTGCTCGGTGCGCGCCGCTGACGGCCAGAAGGGCACCGTGCAAGCGATCTGGTACGGCCGGGAACGAACGCTGGGGACAGCACTGCTGCCGCCCGGGTTTCGCTAGTCGCTTCGCCAAACCCTCCTAGAGCGACTTAGCCGCGGTAGCATCGATGTCGCCTGATCTGCGTAGATACTGGATCAACCCTGGGCGAATGTCCACCTCGACGATCACATGCCGCGGCTGTAGTCCCTCGATCGTGAACGTGTGTGCCCGTGCAAGCATCTACTTTCCTGTCGCCGTTTCTGGACGGAGACAAGCAAGCTAGGCCCGGCCAGCCCCCGCTGATGCCGAAGGTCCGATTCGTAGTGCCCATTCGGTATGGGGTTTTTTTCCATGCCGACTCTGTTCAAAGCCCAAAACGGCTTGGAAAACCACCAGAATCTCAGCTCGTTTGCTATAGCTGGACGGCGCTCACAGTCCCCAGGGTGCGTCGAGGAGAAACTGCCAGCCGTCACGGCCGCGAGTGAAGAGGACGATCGACTGGCCATGCTGCTCACTGCTCGCGCCGTCAGGAGCGTGTAGGCGCATCGTCCATGCCTCCGATGCGACGGCGATATCGCCCACCTCGATCACGTTCTCGATCCGGGTTCCCATCTTGACCTGCATCGCCACCAGGCCGCGGAGGAGCTCCTCGATCGCCTGGGCGCCCCGCGCACACTGACCATCGGGGGCGAGCAACACGGCGTCATCGCGGTAGTGGCCGAGCGCGCTCGGCAGATCACCCGCGTTGATCGCGGCGACGAACGCCTCAGAGACCTTAGCGGGCGAGTCGATCGACTTCACAGCGCTCATGCCTCACATGGTACGCTCAGCGAACTAGTACGCCAAACGATCCATCCAGGGTCGGCGAACTAGTTTCCCCAGATGAACCAGACGAGCACCCGTCCCGAACCAGACGCCGTAAAGCGCGCGCTGGAGGTGCTCGGAGACCGCTGGACCTTCCTCATACTGCGCGAGGCGTTCTTCGGCGTACGTCGCTACGGCCACTTCCAACGCAACCTCGGCATCGGCCGCAACGTCCTCGCCG
>Ga0307374_10007211_pt1 | contig 17064 bp, 28 predicted proteins | sample OX3MG_FD_202532 | JGI IMG/M metagenome (GOLD analysis project Ga0307374, IMG submission 202532) | Soil microbial communities from Risofladan, Vaasa, Finland - OX-3 | ecosystem: Environmental > Terrestrial > Soil > Coastal area > Acid sulfate soil | place: Finland: Risofladan, Vaasa | collected... | reverse complement strand
GACTGATAATCCTGATGAGTGGATGGACATATCTGATATGCAAGGGGGTAAACCTGGATGGCAGAACAGGAGAAATTCAACTTGTTTCTCAGAGGATGGTGGAAAGACTTATTACAATATAAACGAAGGGAAGTTGCTATGAGAATTTTAGTTGATGAATATATTTTATTATGTGCTTTTCGATATGCGTTAGGAAGAAAGACGTATGCTGTATCTGAAGTGGCAAAAGAGATGTACAGATGAAAAATTTACTTATAAAATTAATTAATTGGTATTTTTGTTGGGAGATCCTATGAATAAAAAAGAAATAAAACCATGTGAAGTTTGCGGCGGTAATCGGTGGCGTACTTTGGTTAAGGGTAAGAAGTATTTATGCCGGACAATTTTTCGTATATTTATGGGTAATTTTGGTAAATGTGAAAATGTGAGGATTGTTTAATGGAATTGCAAATAACTTATTACCGGATGAAGATTACCATAATTGCTGCAATGCTAGTAATTCTTATCCTTTTTGGTATAAAATTAGACTTAGAGCTTTCATTAAGCGAACAGGGGCCAACTCTTGCAGCTTTAAAGAGTAGAATAATACAGATGCACTATCAGAATATGGAATTACAAGATCAATTATTAAGCGATGAATCTTTTACGACAATTGCACAGGAAGCATACCGGATGGGATTTGTACCGGCGCAAATTATATATTTACCATGAGTGTATCTAAATTAAAAAAAATACCAGAGGGATATATTAGAGATGCAGACAATTATGTCATTATTCCAATAGATACGCAAAAGAGTATAGAACTAGGGGGACGCATCATGTTTAAAAATGTAGTACTTGATCAAATGGAAATAGATAATATTATCATAGAATCCGGACTTGGTAAAAAGGTTTGCTGTATTGTCGTTTGTTATACCGCAAAAGAAGTGCAGACAATGATTGATAATGCAAAACGGTTACTTGGTAAATTTATAGATGAAGGTGGAGATTTGTACGGTAAAAAAATTAATAATTGAAAGGAGATGATTTTTATGGAACTTAATCAAGCACAACAACAAGCAATAAGCGCTTTTGCTGCTAAATTTTGTAATCATAGTCCAACTGGTCACGTACACGCAAGTTGTCATATTACCGATGTACGCGCATTGGTAGAAGCTTGTTTACAGGCAGCGGATAAACAGCCAGCAAAGTCGGCACAGCCGGCGAATCCGGCAGTCAGTTAGGAATCTATTTTGAGAGGAGGTGATAATTGTATGGAAGAATTACAAAGAATATTACATGATTACCGCAAAGAAATTGATGCGGTAACAAATAAAGTTGTCTCTTTAAAAGATATGCCACAAGTAAATGTAGCAGCTCGTGAAGTAGCAATTTCTGTAACTAAGTTGCAGGAAGCGAAGATGTGGCTTGGTAAAGCTCTTGAAGCAACAGGTAGTCCATTCCCGGCAGAATTAGCAGATAAAGCGGGTGCGACTCCGGCAAAGCCTTCTGATCCGGCATCGGGTGGAAGCGCTACGCCGTCAACGAATCCGGCACAACCGGGCGCTAATGCTAATCAAGCAGCAGCTCCGGCTACTCCAGGTGGAAATGCACCGGCACAACCGGCAGCGCCAGCTGATCCGAACGCGAACGGAAATGGTCAATCGCAGTAATAGCGAGAGGGATGTGGCAGTGAATTTATGTAGCAGAAATTATGAAGAGTTCATGTCCCTCTGACTATGATTGTGATACAAAACGGTCAAACAGGAAATAAAAAACTTGATAAGGCAATTGAGAAGTCGCAGGCGAAAATATTGAAATTTGGTCCGATAACCGTAAATGATTATTTGCTTCCGGAAGAAAAAACTAATAAGTATCATGTGGCAGAAAAAGAGGACCGTACAGATATAAACGGAACAGTTTTTGACAGTAAGACAGAAATGGATAGATGGGCAGTTTTACAGATATTACAAAAAACCGGCAAGATTAACCAATTGGAAAGACAAGTTAAATTCGTTTTGCAAGAGAAGTTTTTTCATCATGGGCAAATGTTTCAACCAATAACGTATATTGCAGATTTTATGTATTTGAATATTTCTTTTAGAGAAGATATAAAAACATATTGGGTAGTTGAAGATTCAAAAGGAGTAAAGACAGCGGAGTATAAAGTAAAAAAGAAATTGTTTTTAAAGAAATATCTGCACTATTATTTTTTTGAAGTATGAAACTTACACCAATACAGCTGCTACTACTTTTAATTGCATTTGGCTTATTTTTACTTGGATATTGGATATGGGCTTTTAGCGTTGACGATAGCGATCATGACATAATGGCGGATGATGATCAAAAAGAAATTGAAGAGTTGGAGGAAGAATTAAGTAAATGAAACAAATAATGTTAGATCTTATTGTAGGAAAAGTCAGTGAATTACCGGATGTATTTTCTCCTAATTTAGTTATTGTTAATCTCTCATCGGTTTATCATAAACAATATCACCATTGGGAAAAGGCTTCTCCTTCTGATCACCGGTGCTATGTATTGCATCGGGAGGAGGATTTATTCTCTTTGAATTGGGTAGATGGTCCGGCGCAGTATTTTAATTATCAAGATAAAGGTCCGGAGAATGTACGTTTTGCAATAGGATTTATTGCGCAGGCATTAGCAAAAGGCAAGAAAGTATTTATTTGTTGTGATCAGGGACAATCGCGATCACCGAGCATTGCTCTATTATATTTAGCATTTGATAATATTATAAATAGAGAAAGTTATCAAAAGGCAAAAGAAGATTTTATGAAATTCTATCCGGAGTATAGACCGGGAGAAGGAATACAACAGTTTTTATCAAAGCATTGGAGTGAAATAATACTACCCTATGAATAAAAATAAAATAGTTAAAAAGCTCGATCCGGATTTGGATAATGAAACGGCAAAAATATTAATTGCTTTTTGCATACATGAAAAAATGTACTTTCCAAAAGTAAAAGAAATATTTATGCAAGAGACACCGGAACAAAAAAAGATAGTGCTGCAAGACATGGAACATACTATCCGGTTAAGTCATCCAAACAATAAGGCATATGATAAATATATCGAAGAAATGACCAAAAGTAGTACAAACTAGGTAAATTGGAGGGTGTAGAATGCGATTTAAGGCCAATGAAAAAAGAAAGATGAATGATACATCGTTTAAAATTACATTTCGATTTGCTATCCCGGATGATGCAAAATATTTTTATAATTTATTGTTAAAAGAGAAAAATAAAATCTCAAAACAACTAGGGATATATGGATTTGATAATTCAGAGTTTAATGTAGATAATTATAAGTGTGCATTTGTAGCTCTTGCAAATGATGAGCCGGTGGGATTTGCAAAAGTATCGGGAGGAGATTGTAGGGGATTTAATTACATAGGACTGTTTTATGTTATTCAGAATTATCGAAAAAAGGGAATCGGTACGCAGCTTTTTAAATTTGTTGAAACATACGCATTTAATAACTGGAATGCTAAGGGCATAGAGTTGTATACTTTAGATAATGTACCAATGGAAAAGTTGACAAAAAAGATGGGATTTTCTTTAACTGGTATTTATAAAAAGAATACATATATAAATGGAAAGTATTATAATCAATCGCGGTGGGTAAAACTTTATAAATAATATGAATGACTACACTAATCAACGATGCGGCAAATGTTCTAAGGGTGCACAGTACGTTGTGACAAATTTAAGCGAAGGCAATAAGTCTTATTATCTTTGCAATTATCATTTTGTAATCTTTTGTGATTTTATGATAAAGCCAATTCGGGAGCAATTAGTAAGAGATGGTTTATTAAAAGAGGGAGAAAATATAAATTAATGAGTATTATTGAGGAATCATTTCCAATAGTAAGCGATCAGCATCAACATACGGGTGACACCTACAGTGTGGATGGAGTTGAAAAGCCGGGGATAATTGTTTGTTCTGATTGTCATCCGGATCATTTACAGGGCGGCAATGAATGTTTTTGTAAATGTCATACAGTCGGTAAACTAGAGTGTCGCGGTTGTCGAGGTTATCATCATACCGTTATCTCCAAGTAATTATTGCGTTCGTTAGATTTTTCTATTACACTTAATTTATATGGCAGCTGCACTACCTATAGGAGAGCAATTATTTCCGGTAACACAAAAAGTGAATTCATCCTCTGTAGTTGAATTATTAGAAGAATCATTTCCTTTATCTTCAAAAGAAATACAGAAAACCACAAAGAAAGTAGAATACATGCTTTTGAATCCTTATGAGAAATTAGATGAGCATTATAAATATGCTGTACGCTTGCGTGTTAAGTTCATGCCCTATAGAAAGATTGTTGAATTAATTAAGAAAAAATACGGTAGAGAGTATCAAGAGGGCAGTATTCGCGCATGGTTTAAGAGATCAGGTAGATTTCATGATGCTTTAGTTTACTGGCGTTCACACATCGAAAAAGAAGAACAAGAAGAATACAATCAAGTATCTACAGGTATTCGTATGACCGCTGCAAACGCGCTAGGAATGCTTGCAGAGGGATTGTTGGAAGATGATCTATCCCCGGAACAAATTAGAATTGCTCAAGACATTCTGGATCGCGCTGGTTTCCCCAAGATTATGAAAACAGACTTTATCGGCAAGATTGAATCAACAGAGCTCAAGGATATAGCAGCTGCAATGCGTAACATGGCTGAAGAATTAAAAAAGTAATATGGAATTAACCCCCACGCAAAAAATGGTTGCTCTTTTGTATCGTGATGAAAAGGGACAGCCTATTCAACTTTCACCGGCACAGGATTATTTATTTCAATGTATTTATGCAAAGAAATATCCAAGAATGCATGTTATGAACTTCACACGTTGGGGTAAATCATTGACGATTGCGCTTGCTGTATTATCGCGTGCTGCAATCTATCCGGAGAAATGGGCTATTGTTGCCGGCACGAAAGATAAAGCACAAATTATCATGGAATATATTGTGCAGCATATCTTTGACAATCAATTCACAACAAACCGATTTGTTCCGGACGAAGGAGACAAATTAACCATTGATGAAATCCGCCGGCACAAGAGTAAAGCTCATTTAACATTTGTTATCAATCCGGAAGAACGGGATCCGACAAAACGCTTGCTTTCTGAGATTACCATTGGATCGGCAAAAGATGCCTTGGGAAAAGGTGCTAAGAATGTTGTGGAAGATGAAGCCGGCGTGATTGGTGATCAGGATCACGCGCTTGTCATGCGTATGCTTGGTGATGATCCATTCGAAAATTTTCTTGTGAAAATTGGTAATCCATTCAAGCGTAATCATTTCCTGCGTAGTCTCTTTGATCCGCATTACGTCAAGATGGTTGTTGACTGTTATCGTGGCATTGCGGATGGACGTATAACAAAAGAAACCATTGAAGAAATGAAGCAAGAAGCGTTCTTCTCAATTCTTTATGAGTGTAAGTTTCCTGCTGAAAATGCAGTTGATGAAGAAGGCTATATGCCATTGTTGCTCAAAGCTGACATTCAAATTGCACAACAACGGCAATTAGAACCGGTAGGACTTCGTAGGCTTGGTGTTGATGTGGCAAGAGGTGGACGAAACTACAATGCATTTGTTTTGCGTGGTGATAATTGGGCTCAGGTTCTTGAAAAGAATCATGAACCAAATAGTGTGCGGATCGCTGATCGCGTTGAGCAATTTATGAAACAATATAATATTCCGGCACGTGCTGTATTCATTGATGATACCGGTGTTGGTCATGGGGTTGTGTCAGTTCTTTGGGAACGAGGTATTAAAGTAATTGCTGTTAATTTTGGTGATAAAGCCGGCAGTGAGAAGTTTTTCAACAAGAAAGCAGAAGTGTTTGCCGGTGAATATGGCGTTATGACATGGATAAAACAAGGCGCACAGCTTGTTAAAAATCCTGATTGGGAAGATTTATTAAATGTACGGTACAGAAAGAATACAGGTAACAAAACACAGATTGAACCAAAAGAACGAATGATCAAAAGAGGATTAGAATCTCCGGACGTTGCTGATGCTCTTGCTTTGACATTTGCAAAAAGGAATATTAGTGTCTACACTAATAATATAGTTCAGAATGCAGAAGAAAGCGTTCGGCCATTCGGTGGAGTTGCAAAGTACATTGAAGGTATTGGTTAATAATGAAATTTCCTGACATACATCAATTACGAGAGAATGCGTGGAGTGCCTACTGGTATCGCCGGCGTAGACATACCGAGTGGACCGATAATTACACATTGTATCGTGATAAAGTACAGCTGAACCGCTTGACCCAGCGACAATCCGTTAATATTCCTCTTATTAAATATTCCATCAAAACACTACTCAAAGATATAGATGATGCTCCCATGCTTTATTTCACAAACCTTGATAATGATGAACAGGCAGAAGTTTTTTACAATGAATATTGGCATCAATCATCAATTATTACCCGGACAATATTAAAAGATATTGTTGATAAACGGCAAGTATTGCTCTTTGGTCGCTCATTCAAACATCTTAATTTAATGAATGGGCGTTTTTATTGGGAAGTAAAAGATCCACAGGATATTGCAGTTGATAGATATACTGATCCTGCTGATTTAGATACTGCACGCTTTCTTATCATTCAACATAACTATGTTCCGCTTTCTTCACTTGCAATCAATCCGCGTTGGGATAAACGGGCAGTCGCAAAGCTACAGGCATACTATTCTTCTGAGGAAGGACTCAAGCATGCAAGCGATAATATGCTTGACTATATCGAGAAGCAGGCACGTTTGTTATCTATGGGTGTTGTTGATCAGATGAATCCTATTCTTGGTGAAACCTATATTGAGTTAGTTGAGCATTTGACAAAAGTATATGATAGCTCTTTGGGTAAAGACCGGATAATTTATAGTGTTGTGGCTGATGATCGCGAAGCATTACTGCAATATCCGCTTGATGGCATTATTGGAGAAACACGAGATGACTACTGGCAGGATCATTACCCTCTTTCTACATGGGCTGACGAAACAGAACGTACTGATTTCTGGTCTGATAGTGTTGCTGACACTCTCCGGACACTAAATAAGATAATGAATGCTTGGTTTAGCCAGATGGTTGAGAACCGGACACTACGTAATTTTGGTATGAATTTCTTTAATTCTTCTTTAACTGATGATGGATTTAGGCCACAAACCTATGCACCGGAACCGTTTGCATGGTTTCCAATTCCTGCCGGTGAAAAAGCATTAGGAGATCAATTCATGCATGTAGATATTCCGGACATTGGCCGGGAAACAATGAATGAAATGGAATTTATCAAATCCATTGCAGAACAGGCAAGCGCGGCGACTACGTTTCAACAGGGAGTGCAAGAACAATCTGCTATTACGTTGGGTGAAGTCAAGTTATTGTTAGCTAATGCTCAGGAGCGCGTCAAGGCAATGTCAGTTTATTATACTGAATCATGGAAAGATTTCGGTGAAAAATATGTCAAACTCATTGAAGCAGCGCCACATTTGATAGATCCTCTCATGATCCATAAGAAAGGACGGCTCACAAAGAAAATGTATAGCCGTGAGATAACGCCAAAAGATTGGATCACGAAAACCGGATTTACCTGTGAAGTAAAAGTAAAGAGTGAAAAGATTGAAGAAGATATGAATAGCCTGCAATGGCTTAATGCAGCGCGTTCTATCATGATTAATAATCCAATTGTTGATGAAGAATACAAACTCAAGATCATGGAGAATGCTAACATGAGCGCAGAAAAGATAGTTGAAGCATTGAAATATGACAAGCAAATGTTACAGACTCCACAACTGGCGCAAACAAAACCACCAACAGAAGTAATGAATTACAAAGATGTCAATGCAGCAAACCCGCAATCCGGAGATGCCATGCTTAAACAAGCTAATTTGCCTCCATCACAACAGCAACCGGGGAATGGACAACAACAATTGGGCCCCGGACAGCAACAACCGGGTAATCAATTGCCGCCGGTAATTCCGGGACAACAATAATATGGATGATTTATTTCAATCATTATTTCCACACGCAAGAGAACAGGGGATAAAAGACTATGACGATTTAACACCGGTAGAACGTGATGAGTATCAAAAGATGCTCAAGATTCAAGAAAGCGGCACAATTTCATTGGAGGATTTTAAACGTCATGTTCATGCAATGCGACAATCAGTTGAATATGAACTTGCCAAATTACCAAATAATGATGAAAAGAATACCGGACTCAAAGCGCGTCTTATGAATTATTTACTCTTTGAATCATTCTTTGATAAACCGGAACGTGCAAGACAATTACTTGAGCAGTATAAACAGCATCCATAAATCATGAATTCATGAGAACTATAAAAGGATATAAGCATAAGGTAAATAATAAATTAAAAGTTTTTGGAAAAACTGATTTTGATAAACGTACTATTTCAATCAATAAAAAGAAAGCTAAGAAAAGTCCGGCGAGAGGCGAACTTCTTGACTCAATTGTGCATGAGCACACTCATGCAAGGCATCCGAGAATGGCAGAAAAGACGGTCCGGAAAGTAACGGCAACAATGCTACCAACACTAAGCAGGAAGCAAAAGAAAAAATATTATGCAAAATATCAATAAAGGAGGTGAGTATAATGGCAGATCAAAATAGTTTGGTTGATACAAGTGGTATAACAGCGATGGAACATCAGCAACCATTTAAAGTTCAGGGAACAAAATATGATTATGAGAGCAGTAAGTCAAATCCTTCTACTCCAAGTCAAAATCAATCAGCTGCGCAAGCTGCAAGTGAATCTGAGGGTACGGGTATTTAATAAAACGTACTCACAAAGGGGGTGAATAATTTATGGCACAAATGATAAAAACAGGAATGAATAATAAACAGATGAAGAAAATAGCCATGAAAGCACATGGTAAAAATGGAATTGATGTTCCTAAGTCCGGAAAGCGTACAGTTCCAAATGTCAGGCAAGCAGGTCAAGCAACATACAGTCAAGAAAATAGTAATGTTGGCTTGAAGAAAAATAGTAAGCAAAAGAAATGGACAGCAGCCCAAGATGAAAGAGCTGATCGAAAAGCCGGCATTAAAGAAGGATCGCCAAAAGATATAAAGTTGGATCAGGAACGCGGAGTGAAAGATAAAAAATCTAAAAAAAAAAGTACAGTAATGATCCAGCCGTCACATCGGGGATTGCTTCATAGGAAATTAGGAGTTCCAGAAGGTAAAAAGATTCCGGAAGGAAAATTGAATGCAGCAATGCATAGCAAATCTCCATCCGAACGCAAAGAAGCTAACTTTGCTAAAAACTTTGGACACTAATTTTATAGTTAACTATAATAAATAAAGGGGACACATCTGGGCGAGTGTTCCCTTTATTTTAGGACTTGACAAACTAACAATATATTCTCTATGCTTCAGATATGGATAGTATTCATGACTTAAACGAATCAGACCGCAAACTCCTCGAAGATGTTTTAATGAAAGACATTCATGAACTCACCGATTATGATATTCAAGTTTTAAATGCGAGACGCAGTTATCTTAACTATGCTCAACGTGAAGCATATAAAGAAATTCTGATTGACACTGGCGATATGCCAGATGATGCAGAACAAGATGGAGTAAAAGTTCAAGGAAAAACAGAATGGAATGATCCCAAAAAACAAAAAGAACAAACGACACAAACCCAACAGACTCAACAACCGGCTACTCCTCCGGCAGATTCCGCAAACCAGCAAGCAGCAAATCAACAGGCAGATCCAAATGGAGCACAACCGGCAGCTCCTCCGGCAGATTCCGCAAACCAGCAAGCAGCAAATCAACAGGCAGATCCAAATGGAGCACAACCGGCAGCTCCGGAAACACCGGCGCAACCAAACGCAAATCCGTATGATGTAAATCCGGACACTTTAGCATAGGCTTTACCCTGAATTGGCAGGACAAGCACAAAACATATGGCTAGTAAAACTGTAAAAACACAACTTGATAATCGTAATCCTCACAAGAATGATGACCTCATTAAAGAAGTCTTAGAATCCGAGGAAGAAATAGGCGAAGAAGAAGACGATCCAGAAAATGACGAGGAAGAAATAGACGAGGAAGATGCAGGAGCCGGCGCAACTTCTGTTCAAAAAGGTGAAAAAGAAGAAGATGAGGATACCGATGATGAGCTTGACGAAGAAGAAATAGACGAGGAAACCGGAGAACCCAAAAAGAAAGTAGTCACCAAAGAAAAAAAGACTCAAGAACCCCCTGATGATGCAGAACGATTAGCCGCACAACGCAGAGAAGCAACAATCCTTCATGCACGCAATAAACAATTGACAGATGCATTTAGTAAAGTTGGTGAAGTCAAAGAGCCAACAGAGCAGGAATTACAAACCGCAGCAGAAACAAAAGGATACCAATGGGACGAGTTGACAACATTCGAAAAGGATATGTTCAAAGAGAATTTTGTCAACAAACAAAAGCTATCGGCAGTTGATGGTGCAATGAAAGGTGTCAAAGATATTGACGAATGGGGCAAGTCAGTTGACACTTTCCTCGATGAAAATGAACGCGATCAAAAGGACAAATCACTTATTGGCAAAGAAAGTGCTTTCCGGGAGTTTGCAATGCGTGAATCACATAGGGGAGTTGCAATGCCGGTTCTTGTATCAGCTTTCTTGCATGATACAGGAGGGACAAAGGTTAAGCGCTCAAATAATGGTAGCATTATGCTTACTAAAACTGGGGGCGAAAAAGTGGAACGAAAGAATAATTTGGCAGATGGAGATTATATAGCATCTCTTCGAAAATCAAATCCAAAAGAATATGCACGCCTCGCAAAAGCTGGAAAGATCAATATAGAGATTTAGCAATCCCATCATGTCTTCGTGCTTGCATATGAACTAAACGCCGCATACAAGGCTCACAAAGCATAATTTTATTTTGAGGATTATTATTGTCTTCATTGCCATCAATATAATATTGTTTGGCAACGTCCAGTCCACACAGAAAACATTCGTCCAGTGGAGTAGCAGTTACATTTTGTTGTTCTGCAAGAATTTGTTTTATACGTGTTGGAGAAAGGCCATACAGTTTTGCAATACTTTCTTTATTGTACCGGTAGAAATGAAAGAGTAAACGGATATGATTTTTATCGGTTATAGTCATCTAGAATAGTGGATGTTCCAACTTATACCTTGCAATCCTTTCGGATAGAATACTAGCGTTAAGATAATCTATTGACCCACAGAACTTCCGTTCTGTTTTTCATGTTACAATGGAGATTTTAAACCCCATTATAAACCATATAGAATCTCAACTAAATTATACTTTCTCTTTCTTATGATAAGTAGAAGGATTAAGCCTTATTTCAAATCGTGTCCCTTACTGGCCCATTACACGTTTGTCCAGATGCTTCTAGGGTTATCCATAAAACAACATCCACCATTAAAACTATAATTTTACTCTACCGAAAAGTCAAGTGCTACGCATAAAGTGACGAAATCGGCAGAGTTGACGTTATAGTAATTTTACTGCTAAGCTAATTTTGTAAGATAAAAGTAAGAGATCTTACAAAAAACCTATGGCATCATATCCAACAAAATTAGTAGAAGCATTTGCAAGTCGAGCCCTCATTATTTACTACGCAAATTCCGTATCTGAAAAAGTAACCAATCAAGATTATGAAGGAGAGATCCGCGATAAAGGATCTATTCTTAATGTTTTGACATTTGGTGCTATTAAATCCCACGATTACACTGGCGCTAACATGGGTTCTCCTGACCAATTGTCAGAAAGTAATGCACAGTTAATTACTGATCAGGCAAAAGATTTTTACTTTCAAATTAAATCCTATGACAAATTCCGATCTTACATTAAATCTCCTGAAGGAACAATTCTTGCACAGGTTGCAAATGAACTTAAAAAAGTGGTTGATCAATTTGTTCTTGGAAAATATACAAGCGCACAAGCAGGAAACAGAATCGGTGTACCATATACAACCGGAAATGTTACGGTAACAACCGGAACCGGTGCAGTTGTTGGAGTGGGAACGACATTTACCGCTGCAATGGTAGGTCGCGGATTCTTAGCAACCGGCCAAACAGTTTGGAGTAGAGTAGCAACATATACAGATGCTACTCATATTACACTTGTTGATGATCTTGATGACACGGGAGCTGGTGCATATTCTCAAGGAACAGTTGCCGGTGGAACTGCTTTCCAGATTGAAGCAAATACTCCATTACAGGCAACTAAATCTTCTATTTATGGTTTGCTTGGTCAAATCGTAACTATTCTTGATAATTATGAAATCCCGGATGAGGAACGATGGTGTGTCATTCCTCCGGCAATTCATGAATTACTTCGTGATGCTCCGGAATATATTCCAAGCGGTGTTGATCAGGCATATCAAGATGTTGTTAAAAAAGCACAGGTTAAAGAAGTACAAGGATTGGCTGTCTGGAAATCGCCGCGTGTCAATGGAGATAATGTTAATGGCTATCATTCTATGGCTGGACATCGAAGCGCTATTACTTTTGCAATGGGACTTACTGAAAATGGTATTGAAGATGCGTATGGAAACTTTGGTAAAAACTACAAATCTCTCTATGTCTATGGTGCTAAGGTCGCGGATGAACGCCGCAAAGGTCTAACAGAACTGTTCTTATACAAATAGATCTTAGCGTTCATTTCCACAACCTTACTCCTAATAAATACTATGATACGAAGAGCGGAACTCTCAAACCCAAATCATTTAGGAATAATTACTGTTACTGCGAATTATAAGGTACTTGGTACAGAAGATATAATTTTGGTTGATGCAACCGCTGGAGCAGTTACTGTTACTCTTCCTCAAGTCAATGGCGCTGGTAAAAATGTTAATCTTAAGATTAAAAAGATAGATAGTGGTGGAAACGCTGTTACTATACAGCCCTTTGAAACATCAGGCGTAACCATAGATGGAGCCGCCACAGTTTCTCTTAGTTCTCAATATGCCACAACAAATATGGTATCCGATGGTTCTAATTGGCAAATTCTTACGGTAAGTGGGGCAGGAACTTTCACGGGTGGAACAATTACAGGGGCTACTACGGTCAGTGTATCAAGTGCGACGGCTTTAGTTGTTGGTCCGAATGGTACGACAAATCCAGTTCTTCAGGTTGTTACAAACGTTGGATCTCAGGCTACGGGATTACAAATTACTGGTAATGCAGCAGGAGGCGGAGTAACTTTAACTGCTCTTTCATCTGGTGCTTCTGAAAGTATCGTGTTACGATCAAAAGGAAGTACGGGTCAAGTCACAATACGACCACTTACAGATTCTTTAAACGCATTCCAGATATCAAATACATTAAACCTTGGTATCGCTATGAGCGTTGATACTATAAATCAAAGAGTGGGTATTGGTGGTTATTCTCCCTCCTATACTTTAGATATAAATGCATCAAATAATGCAACAATTACAGCAGCAAATATCCAAACAGTTATTACTTCTACCAATGCGGTAGCCTTAGCCATAGGAGCAAATGGCGTTACAAACCCAGTTTTAGCGGTAAATGCAAGTACTGGATCACAAGCTACTGGCTTACTTATTACAGGTGCAGCAACAGGAGTCGCAGTCGCAATCATCGCTACTGATAGCGGGGCAAACACACCAATAACATTAGATGGTAAAGGAACAGGTACGCTCGGATTCAATACGCTTTCAACGACATCGGGATTAGTTACAATAGGTAATACGACATCTCTCGGAGGATTGGCAGTAAATGGCGTAATTAGAACTAACGGGGCACTTACGGCAGGCGGATTGTTAACATCTGCTGTTCAAATTGGTGCTTCTGGGCCGTTAGTATATTCAGGTTCTGGTGCTCCGAGTATTTCAGCAGCAGTAAAAGGATCTCTTTATCTTAGGAGTGATGGATCGTCTATCTCAACTAGATTATATGTGGCTACTGATACTGTGGGCACATGGACAAATGTAGCTACGGCAGCATAATCCCCTTGACAAATCTTTTTGTTTTTTTTTATAATTAATTTATGAGATTTAATACAAGATTAGTTTTAAAAGACTATAAAGGAGAAGAAATTATACAATATGTAGAAAAGGGCGCAACAAAATTTGAAATTCCTCTTACTTTCCAAGAAGCAATTATAAATATTTTAAATGGTTCATTGCAAAATGAAATACAAACAGCAGAAGAAAAAACCCAAAGTTATATTATCTCAAGAAAAGTATACGAATCTGATGAAGTTAATTTGACTCCTAAAGAAATTGCTTTTATTCAGGAAAGAAGTGATAAAGTGGCAAATTCACTCGTAAGAGGTATTTTATATGATATGTTTGAAAATCCTTCTAAAGAAACTACTAATCCTCAAACAGGATAAGTTGCTATAATTATAATATGGCACAACAAGTTTTAAAACTTATCAAACCACTCCCATTAGGATTAACAACGCCACTAGGTTTTAATTTTGCTTGGATAGTTACTCATTTAGGGAATGCAACACAAGGGAATTTTGGAGGAGGATATCAATTCGGATTTACTTCTCAATGGGATGAAATTGATATTTATAACCAACTCCTATTACTTCAGCAATCAGGTGTAAAATATGTTCGCATTTGGCTTACAATGTCAAATTATATTACAACTGACAGTAATGGTTTTGTTAGCTTTAACCCTACATTCCTTGCCAATCTTGATACTTTAATTAATGTTATTTTCCCCTCACTTGGACTAAAAGCATATGTGTGCATGGAAGATAATTATTATACTTTCCAATATAGTTGGTTAGCTACGCAAAATTCAGCACAATGGAATAATTACATTAAACAATATACTACTCTTTTTTCCCGATATGCGAACAACCCTAATATATGGGGATGGGATTATTTTAATGAAGGTGTTGTAGCTGGAGGAAACCCTTTATCTCATGCGACAATGCTTGCGTTTTTTAGCGCTGTATATAATGCTGGAAAAGCAGTTTCGCCTATTCATTATTTTTCAGTAGGACAACGTAATTCTGGTGACTCATACCTTGATCCTTGTTGTGATATGTTTGACTGGCATCAATATGATGATACAGGGAATGTTAATACTATAGTTTCAAACCAACCAATAGTTTTTACTGAGTTTGGGGGAAATGTAGGAGAAGGAGTTTTAGGTGCTAATACGCCAGTTGTTCAGTAATTTATTGAAACTGCGATAGCGAAAGGATATAATTTAGTAATGCCTTGGTCTGTTCATCAAGTTATGGTACAAAATTTGCCCCAAAGAATTTATTTACCTGTTTCTGGAACGCTTCAAATGATACAAAATTTATATATTCCTCCTTTTCCCGTTAATGGTACGGTTCCCTTTTCAAATAAATTACTAGAAAAATTTTAGTTGACAACTCTATGACTCTTGTGAAACAATAAACTTATGAATGTTCGAGATAATGTAATTCTTAATATCACCTCGGGAGGAAACCCTATTACAACAGTTTCTACAGCTAATGTTACTTCTGACCCTATTGATGTCCGTGAATTCATTGAAGCAATAGCTTTTATCAATATGACTGCACAAACAGGAACAGCTCCTACTCTTGATTGTAAAATTCAATATTCTCCGAATTATGATCCTGCAATCCCTTCAAAACCGGGTAATTGGGTAGACTCAGGAGATACTTTTACACAAATGAATACAGCAACAGGGGTATTTTTCGAAAAATTATCTGCTAATTTTGGTAGATTTATTCGTTTAGTCTTTACTCCGGGAGGCACTTTGCCTGTTTACACTATTGTTCCTACTGTCGTTGCAAAATCATAAGCCTTCATTGACATTATAAGATTGCCTCTACTATACTTTAAGCAGTATGTCGTTTGATACACATAACAATCTTGGATACTCCCTCATACAAACTGTTATCAGTCAAAATTCCACTACCATTGTTTTTGATGTCCTTGCGGGACATGGGGCACGTTTTTCTACCGGACAACAAATAACTATCTGGCCGGCAAGTCAAGCCGCTGCGCTTCTGGATAATTCCATGATCTGCCGGGTAACAGGCATAACAAGTGATCAAATTACAGCTGATATTACATCTGGGAGCCGTGAAGGAACAAATGTACTCACAATTCAACAAGAAGATCAGGTAGCAAATACGGTTACTAAAAAGGCATTAACAGATATTGAAGCCGCAGTAAATACCAATACCTCAAACATTGCAACCAATACAACAAATATAGGCACAAATGCTTCTAATATCGCGACAATTACCGGACTTTTGCCCGGAAGTTCAATTGTCGGAGTTAGTGATACACAAACACTTTCAAACAAAAGAATAAAACGAAGAGTAGTAACAGTTACACAAAGCGCAACTCCTGCCATTGATACTGACAATATGGATATTGCCAGTATCACCGGACTTGCGCAGGCGATTACTTCAATGACTACAAATCTAACTGGCACGCCGGTAGATGGCGATTCTCTGATTATTAATATTACTGATAACGGAACCGCAAGAGGAATTACGTGGGGAGCTTCTTTTGAATCTAGTGGCAATGTAACGCTTCCAAGTACCACAGTAATTTCAACCCGTTTGGATGTTGCTTTTCTTTGGAACACTGCAACAAGTAAATGGAGATGTGTAGGAGTATCATAAAATATGGCAGCAACAGTAGAAGTATTAGTGGTAGCAGGCGGAGGCGGTGGCGGACCGGGAATCGTAGGTCCTACGTATGGCGGTGGTGGTGCTGGAGGTGTCCTTTATGATCCCACTCATGCAATTATTCAACAAGCATATTCCGTTACCGTTGGCGCGGGTGGTGCTAGTAACGCCGCTGGTAGTAACTCCGTTTTTGACTCAATGACCGCAATTGGCGGTGGACCATCAAACGTTGATGGCGGCTCAGGAGGAGGAGCGCAGGGAGACGGCGCAGGGAGAGTTGGACTAGGTACAGCAGGACAGGGAAACAATGGTGGAGGCTGGAATACTTCCAATGATGCTTCCGGAGGTGGTGGCGGCGCTGGCTCCGCTGGAGCAAGTGGTACTGGCTCAGGCGGAGGAAATGGAGGCGCAGGCGTAGCCAACAGTATAAGTGGTAGTTCGCAATA
>Ga0307374_10007208_pt1 | contig 17071 bp, 16 predicted proteins | sample OX3MG_FD_202532 | JGI IMG/M metagenome (GOLD analysis project Ga0307374, IMG submission 202532) | Soil microbial communities from Risofladan, Vaasa, Finland - OX-3 | ecosystem: Environmental > Terrestrial > Soil > Coastal area > Acid sulfate soil | place: Finland: Risofladan, Vaasa | collected... | reverse complement strand
AGGTCTCCGCGTCGTTCTTGGTGTCGAACGTCCGCGTCCGCCGGTGACCATCCGGGTCGCGCCAGCGGACGCGATGGGCAGTGTTCCCGGCTTTGGTCCTGCGCCGCTCGATCTCCATTCGATCATCCCGCAGACACGGCCCCCAACAGGATCCACGCAGGCTCAAGGGTCGGGTCGTGGGTCAGATCGCCGACGAAGTCGCGGCTGTCGATAGTGCGCACTGGTGCCTCCACAATCGGGGTTGGTGTTCACCATCACCAGCGGACTGGTCCACTGCCACCATCCGCCGGGAAACACCGGCTACGGACGCCCCGAACAGGTCTGCGAAAGCGGCTCAGCGATATGCGTCAGGCCGCCGAACACCAAGGCCCGACCGCTTCCCTAAACGAGCCGCGCGGTCAGCGATTCGCCATTTTTGGCCCCTAGATGGCCCCTCGAGCGAGCCCTGCTGCTCAAGGCCAGCCAGCCGAACCGCCCATTTGCAGGGGCTTCTGAGTGGGCGATCCAGGATTCGAACCTGGGACCTCTTCCTTATCAGAGAAGCGCTCTAACCGACTGAGCTAATCGCCCGGAGGAGCGATCATCTTAGCGAGCGAGTTGCTGAGCCGCCCGGCAAGTTGCAGGGCCTCCTCGACCGATGAGAACGTCAGCTGAGCCGTGTATCCGCGGGCTGTCGCACGGACGTTGACGTCGGCGCCGAGCGTTGCGCCAAGGGCGTCCGCGATCTGCTCGACCGCGGCCTGACGGTCAGGGTGGTCGGCAGCGGGCACGGCTGGCTGGGGCGGCGCCGAGGATGCGCCGTCGCCGGCGGCGCGAGCCCGCGCTTCCAGCTCGCGCACGGACCAACCGCCCGTCGCAGCTTGACGCGCCAGATTTCGGCGTATCGTGTGGTCGGACGCGAGCAGGAGCGCCCGGCCGTGGCCCTCTGTCAGTTCGCGCTGCTCCAGCAGTTGCAGAGCCTCGTCCGGAAGGTCGAGCAGGCGCATCAGGTTAGAGACGGCCACGCGGCTGCGACCCACGCGCAAACCGACCTCTTCTCGCGTGAGGCCGAGCTCCTCGACGAGGCCGGCACAGGCACGTGCTTCCTCCACGGGGTTGAGATCCTCGCGCGCCATGTTCTCGATCACGGCCAGCTCGAGCGACGCGGCGTTGTCGTGCTGGCGCACAACCGCCGGGATCGTCTCCAGGTCGGCCATTTCCGCGGCACGCCAGCGCCGCTCGCCGGCGAGGAGCTCATAGCGCCCGCCGGCCACCGGTCTGACGAGCACGGGCTGGAGCACCCCGCGTGCGCGGATCGACGCAGCCAGGGTGAGCAGCGACTCCTCATCGAACTGCCTGCGGGGCTGACGCGGGTTTGCCGTGATCAGCTCGATCGGCAGTTGGCGCAGCTCCTCCTGGTCGTCGCGTGGCGCGGCCGCGAGGATCGCCGCCAGTCCGCGCCCCATTCCCTTTGTCTTCTCAGCCACGAGAGGCCACCTCCTTGGCGAGCTCGAAGTAGGCGGTCGCACCGGCGGAGTGAGGATCGTGGTGGATCACCGGCTTGCCGAAGCTCGGCGCCTCACCGATGCGGACGTTGCGAGGAATCACTGTGTCGAATACGAGGTCGGGAAAATGGCTGCGGATCTCTCTTTGTACGTCCTGGGCCAGACGTGTCCGCGCATCGACCATCGTCAGCACCATCCCGCAGATCGTGAGCTTCGGGTTCAGCTCCCGCTGGACCAGGGAAAGCGTGTCCAACAGCCCGGCGAGACCCTCGAGCGCGAAGTACTCGGCCTGGACCGGCACCAGAACCCGGTCTGCGGCGACGAGCGCGTTCACCGTCAGCGGGCCCAGCGACGGCGGGCAGTCGAGCAGCGTGAAGGCGTAGCGCTCGCGCACGCCGGCGAGCGCCTCCTTGAGGCGTGTCTCCGAACCGGGAATCCGAGGCAGCTCGACGTTTGCTCCGGCCAGGTCGGGGCTGGCGGGAGCGACCCACAAGTGCTCGATCGCGCTTGGGACCGCGATCTGATCGATCGTCGCCTCACCGCTCAGAAGCTCGTAGACGTTGGGTTCGATCGTCTTCTCGAGCCCAACGCCGACGGTGGCGTTGCACTGCGGGTCGACGTCCACCAGAAGTGAGTCGTAGCCCGCCTCGGCGATGCACGCGGCGAGGTTGACGGCCGTCGTGGTCTTGCCGACGCCGCCCTTCTGATTTGCAATCGCGTAGACGCTCCCCATCTGCTGGCTTGAAGCTAGCGAGCCGTGGAGCCGCGATGCCCGTCTAGGTCCACCGGTCATCGCTAAATGCGAGGAATGTAGCTACGCCCGCCCCAGTGGACGCTTGCGCGCCACTCCGTCACGGCGCGGGAAGCGCTCAGGCGTCTCCCTGACCTTCGACATGACGTGCAGGTAGCGGTGCGCCGCACCCTCGAACGGCTCGACTCGCAGCGGCTCCACCACAGAGAGCCCGAGAATCTCTGCTGCCCGCGCACCATCAGCCTCCACTTGAGGCTCGCGCTTGCCGCGCCACGCCACCATCGCTCCGCCGACCCTGAGCAGCGGCGCCGCGTACTCGGCGACGACATCGAGTGGCGCGAGCGCACGCGCGGTCACAACGTCGATCCTTCCGAGTCCCTGCTTCCAGGTCTCGGCGCGACCATGGGCGATCTCGACGTTGCCGAGCTCGAGCCGGGCCGCGCTCTCGGCCAAGAACTCGCATTTGCGTCCATTTGCCTCCAGCAGGTAGATCTGCGCCCGCGGCAGCACGATTGCCAGCGGGATCCCTGGCACGCCCGCACCAGCGCCGATGTCCGCGATCGTCAGCGCCTCCCTGATGACCGGCAACTCCAGCGCCACCAGCGCGTCAGCCAGATGATCATCGCGGACCAACTTTGGCTTACGGACCGTCGTCGGCGCGTTCTCGTCATGGGCGAGGATCGCTGCGAAGCGACTCAACTGCCCAGCCTGGTACTGGGACAAACCGAAGCGATCCGCCAGCCGCCCGAGGGGCAGCTCAAAAGCCGGCACCGCTTCAGCCATCCTCGAGCTCCTGCGCGCGGGCTCGCTCGCGAGCGATGAAGCCTGCGTAGCGCTCACGCATCTCGCTGAGACGTGCGGTCGCGTGGCCATCGAGGCCCGAATCCAAATGCGCCTCGAGGATCGGCAGGACGTCCTCAACCAGCGTGCGCCCGCGTGCCATCCACTGGTAGTACGAGCGTCCCCCGTGGTTGTAGGGCCCGTAGAGCCGAGAACGGGGGAAGCGCTCCATGAGCCATAGAAACAGTGCCTCGTGCCGCGTGTGCATCCGCAACGTTACCTGCGGCTGCTTCCCGTCGCCACCAAACGAGCCTTCGCCGACCAGCAGCCCAACGATGACTCCGCGGTCAAACTCGCTCAGCTTCTCGTCATTCGCCTCGGTCATACCGGAGTTGTACCGAGAAATCTGTTTCACCGTCAAGAAAAACGTGAAACGTTTGGCGGGGGATGGGGAGTTGGGGCCTTCCTTCGGACGCGAAACCGTTGAAGATGCGTTTCTCAAGGGCCAAAGCCTCTCCGAGCGTCCTCCGGAAGGGCCCAACTCCCCATCCCTTCTGCGCAGCCAGCACCCAGCTTCACAACGTGCCGAGTCCTGAGGCGCGCGGCGTGCCAAGAGATTGTGCTAGTGAGAACCTCCGGCGGCCATGCTGGGAGCCGCTGCGTCGACCATGCTGCTCGCGGGGCGGGCGCGTGAGGGGCCTTTCCGGAAGCCGCTCGGTGACGCCGCGACCCTGACTAAACGCCGCTTCTACGGTTTCGCGGCTGCAGGGAAGGCCCGTCCCGCGCCCGCAGCACCCGCAGAAAGAGTCAGTCGACCAGAGGAGCGACGACGAGCCGGCGTGAGGGCTCTTGGCCTTCGCTGTACGTCTCCACATCGAAGCGCGACTTCAGGTACTCGTGCACGACCTTGCGCTCCTGCGCGCCCATCGGATCAAGCGATACCGGCCGTTTATCCCGAATGGCAGCCTCGGCCGCCTGGTCGGCGACGGCGTGTAGGGCGGTGGCGCGCCGCTCGCGATAACCGGCCGCGTCGACGGTCAGCGGCTTGCGCTCCTCGACGCCGTGGTAGGCGATGCGGTACGCGAGGTGCTGGATCGCGTCGATTGTCTGGCCGTGGTGACCGATCAACAGCGCCAGGTCATCGCCCACGAACTCGGCGACCAGCCTGTCTCCCGCGTCCTCGACTCGAACCTCAGCGTCGATCCCGGCCGCCTCCGCGATCGTCTCGAGGATCTCCTCGATGTACTCGATCGTCTCGACTTCTTCGTCCGTGGCCATCGCTAGCTACCTCCTGCGTCCGGAGCGCTTCTTCTTCTTGCGCGGCGGCCGTGGCGGGATCGCAGGCACGCCCGCCGCGTGGCTGTCTCTGCGGCCGGAACCACCTGACCGGCCCGGGCTTTCACCGTTGCCGGAGGCGCGCGAGCTCAATCCGCGCAGCAGACCGCCGAGGCCGCCGCTCGAGGGGTCGTCCCCGCCCGATCCGCCGCCGTTTCCGGACGAACGACCCGAGCCAGGTCCACTCGTGTCGATCGTCGCCGGCGGTGGCGGCGGTCCCGCCAGGCGCTTCAACGTGTATTGCTGCGCCATTGTCCAGGTGTTGGTCGTGACCCAGTAGACGATCAGGCCCGCAGGGAAGCGGATGATGAATACAACGAAGATCAGTGGCATGAACATCATCAGACGCCGCTGCGATGCGTCCATCGTCGGCGCCGACATCAGCATCGTCGAGGCGACCTGGGTCCCGACATAGAGGATCAGCAGGACCACGAGCGTCACACCGCTCGCCGTGTTGGTGATGTCGTGGATGAAGAGGAAGCCGGCGCCCGGAGCGTGTGGTCCGCACGCGGTGGTCTGACCGACAGCGGCGGCCTTCGCAGCCTTCAACGTCGCTCCATGGTTCTGAGCCAGATACGTCTTCGGGTAATTCGCCACGAAGTGCTTTTGGATGGTCGGACAGATGTCGGTGCGCAGGTTCTTCTTCAGCATGTAGAAGAGCGAGATGAAGACGGGCAGCTGCGCCACCAGCGGCAGACAGGAGGCCAACGGGTTGACCTCGTTGTCCTTGTAGAACTTCATCATCTCCTGCTGCTGGCGCTGCTTGTCCTGCTTGTACTTCTGCTGGATCGCCTTCATCTGCGGTTGCAGGTGCTGCATTTTGCGCATCGACGAGAACTGCCTGATCGTCAGCGGCACGAGCACGAGCCGCACGCACACGGTCAGCAGCACGATCGACCAGCCCCAGGAGATGCCACCGCTGTCGTGGAAGAACTTGATGACTGACGCGAAGACGCTGATCAGCGGCTGGAAGATGTTGGCGGTTACGAGCATGGTCAGGAGCCTGCCGCCGGCGTCTGCGACCTGAAGAGTCGCTGATCTTCGACGGGATCAAACCCGCCATGGCTCCAGGGGTTGCATCGCAGCAACCGCCAGCCGGCCAGCACAAGCCCGCGGAGTATGCCGAACTTTCTGATCGCCTGCGCGGCGTACTCGGAGCAGGATGGGTAGTACTTGCAGCGCTGCCCCACCATCGGTGACACCAGTTTCTGGTAAAGCTTGATCGGCAATACGAATGCGGTCCTTCCGAGGGTTTCCCGCGTCATGCCGCCTCGTCTCCGGATACCGCTTCGTCGTGGGCGGAGCCCGGTGACCGCGGGCTCGACTCCAGCGCCCGCGTCACGTCACCCGGCGTCACGTCACCCGGCGCCACGTCGGACGGCGCCACGCCCTCGACCTTCTCGATCAGCGCACGCAGGGCGGAGTGGATCCCGCCGAGGCCATCACGCTCGGCCAGCTCGCGCGCACCCGGTCGCGCGATCACGACCGCGTCCGCGCCGGCCGGCAACCGCTCCGCCTCCCGCGCAAAGGCCTCCCGCAGCAGTCGCTTGACGCGGTTGCGCTCGACGGCGCCGCCTACCTTGCGAGACACCGACAGGCCGAGGCGCGGTGGCTCATCGCCGCCGCGTGGGAACACGTACAAAACGAGGTCGCGACCGGCGTGCGACCGGCCGTTTCGCATGACGCGATCGAAATCAGCGCTTCTGGAAAGCCGCCCACGGCGAGGCGAACGTGCGCCCGCCACGGACACCTACACCGTCAGGCGCTTGCGGCCCTTGTCGCGGCGGCGTTTGAGCACGTCCCGGCCGGCGCGTGTCTGCATGCGAGCACGGAATCCGTGCGTACGGGCGCGCTTGCGCTTCTTTGGTTGGTAGGTCCGCTTCATGACAAATCCTCCCGGCAGTGCCGGAGTAAGGATCGCAGTATACGCAGGCGCTCACGAAACGCCCGAGGCGACGCTCCCGACCGCCGGAGGGCCTGTATTCGAGCCGCGCGAGCTTTTTCCCGCGCTTTGCGTCAACCGCCCTGCCCAGGTGTGACGCGGGCCCGTGCAGCGGCTGTATATTCGCCAGCGGCCCCACCCGGCCGGACCTTCACGAATACGTCTCGACTCAGCCGTTTGGAGCCGCCTGGAGTTGCCTGCGCACCTCGAGCTAACCCCTGCCTGGCAGGACATCACAATCAGATTGCGCAGCGCCGTTGGCGACTCCGCCTACGACATCTGGCTCGCGCCGCTCGCGGTCAAGGGTTGGGACGGCTCCATGCTCGTCCTGCAGGGAAAGCCGGGCACCGACACCTGGGTTGGGGATCGCTACGGCCGCGTCCTCGAAAAGTGCGCCCAGGACGTGTTGGGCGCCGGCGTGAGCGTCGCCTTCGCCGGCGATCCCGCAGCGGCCGCCCACAGCGCGCTACGCCAACACGGACGCGACAACGGCGGCCCCGCTGAGGACTTCAATCCCCGCCACACCTTCGACCAGTACGTGATCGGCGACGGGAACCGCTTGGCGCACGCTGCCGCGCTCGCCGTCGCCGAAGCGCCCGGTCAGGCCTACAACCCCCTGTTCCTGCACGCTCCGCCCGGACTCGGGAAGACGCACCTCCTGAACGCCATCGCGAACTACATCACCACCTTCGAGCCCGTGACCACAGTCCGCTACACGACGGTGGAGGCATTCACCAACGGCTTCATCGCGGCCCTCAAGGGAAAGGCGCTCGAGCGTTTCAAGCATCTCTACCGAGATGTCGACGTGCTCCTGATCGACGACGTCCAGTTCCTCGCCAGCAAGGCGAAGACAGAGGAGGAGTTCTTCCACACCTTCAACGCTCTCTACGACTCGGGGCGTCAGCTTGTGATCACCTGCGATCGGTTGCCGAGCCGGCTCACCGGCATCGAACAAAGATTGCGGGAGCGCTTCGAATCCGGGCTGGTGGCGCATCTGACGCCACCCGATCTGAGTACTCGCCTCACGATCCTTCGCAAGCGCGCGATGTTGGACAACATCGCGATCGAGGACGACGGCGTTCTCAGACTGATCGCCGAGCGCGTCACCGACAACGTTCGCTCACTCGAGGGGGCGCTGATCCGGATCGTCGCGCACCACTCGCTGACCGGTCGCGCGATCGACCCAGAGCTCGCGGACGCCGTACTCGGTCCGATTCATCCCGATGCCGGCGCAGCCGGCTACGGCAGCAGTCCGTTGACGATCGCGCGTATCCAGGAGTCCGTCGCCGAGCACTTCAAGCTCGCGCCGAGTGATCTCACCGGGACCAGCCGCGTTGCCAATGTCGTATGGGCCAGGCAGTTGGCAGTCCACCTGTCACGCCAGTTGACCGACGTTTCACTGCAGCGCATCGGCGAGGCCTTCGGAGGGCGCAACCACGCCACGGTTCTACACGCCTGCAGGCGTGTCTCTGACCGCATCTCCGTCAACCACGGCGATGCTGCAGATCTACAACATCTGCAGGAGATCATTGGCCGTCAACAGTCGTGACCGCTCTTGTTGACACACTGAGCCGTTGCCAATCAGCACCACTCCGCCGCTACGTCGGTAGAAATCCGGACTTTTCCACAGCTTCTATTCCACCTATGACTTCTACATCCCTTCAAAGGAGTTCATCGTGAAGATCTCGCTCAACCGCGATGCGCTCCTCACGCAACTGCAAGCCGTCACACGCGTGGCGTCGACACGTACCGCTATCCAAGCCCTGTCGGGCGTTCAGCTCGTAGCCTCTGGGACCACCTGCGAGTTGCGTGCCACCGACACGGACGTCAGCCTCCGCGTTCCACTCGAAGCCGAGGTGACTCGCGATGGAACGATCGTGCTGCCAGCGCGGCTGCTGCTGGACGTCGTCCGCTCGCTCCCCCAGCCTGGGGTCTCGCTCGAGCTCAGGCCCGCCGAACAGGATGTCGAGCTCCTTTCAGGCAACGCGACGTTTCATATCCGTACCCTCCGCGCCGAAGACTTCCCACCGTTCCCCGAGCCTGATCCCGCCTCCGCGGTCTCGTTGCCGTTGAAAGCGTTTGTCGATACGGCGATGAAGGTCTCCGGATCGGCGTCGCGGGATGAGACGCGCCCGGTGCTGACCGGCATCCTCGTCTCTGCCTCAGGCAATGAGGTGCGCATGGTCGCGACCGACTCATACCGGCTGAGCGTCAAGGAAACGACGCTTGAAACGCCGCTGAGCGCCGGCTTCGAGGTGAACGTGCCGGCTCGCGCGCTGCAGGAATTGGCGCGTCTGGCAGCCCACGCCGAGGAGGAGAGCCTGACGATCAGCGTCCGCCAGAACCAGGTGGTGTTCGTGCTCGGTGGGGTTGTGCTCTCATCCCGCCTGATCGACGGCCAGTTCCCGAATTACCGTCAGCTTCTGCCCGATGCGTTCGAGCACGAGTTGCGGATCTCCGGGCCCGAGCTGCGTGACGTCGTAAGGCGCGTCAGCCTGCTGGCGCAGAAGAACGCGCCGCTGCGGCTGTCGTTCGCGCCCGGCGAACTGACCGTCTCCGCCCAGACCCCCGACATCGGCGAGTCCCGCGAGTCACTGCCCGTCAGCTTCCAAGGTGAGCCGCTCGAGATCGGTTTCAACCCAGAGTTCCTCCGCGACGGCCTCGAGGCGATCGAGGAGGGCGACGTCCTCGTGAAGTTGATCAGCGCCCTGCGCCCCGGGCTGCTCGAGGCCGGCGACGGCAGCGGCTTCGTCTACCTGATCATGCCGATCAGGCTCAACGTCTGAGCCGCGGGCCTGCCGAGATGCGCGTCGCCTCGCTGAGCGTCCGCGACTTCCGTAACTACGAGGCGGCCGCCGCCCCGCTGGGCGGCGGCTTGACCGTTGTCAGTGGCCCCAACGGCGCTGGTAAGTCGAACCTGCTCGAGGCGCTCTACTTCGGCTGCACGGGGCGATCCTGCCGGACCGGAAACGACCGTGAGCTCGTGCGCTTCGGGACCGACACGACGCGCGTCGTGGTCACGGCGGAGGATGAGTTCGGCATCCACGAGTTGACCGTGGGCTTCTCACCCGGCGAGCCGAAGCGCATGACCGCCGACGGCGCGCAGGTCGAGCGGCTGCTCGACGTACCGCAGCGACCGCTGGTCAGTGTGTTCCTGCCAGACCGGCTGGAGCTGATCAAGGGCGTGCCGACGCTGCGGCGCGCTCACCTCGACCAGTTCGTGACCGCGCTCTGGCCAGCTCGCGCCGCCACCCGCCGCGCATATGCGCAGGCGCTGGCGCAGCGCAACGCGTTGATCGGCCGGCTGCGGGCCGGGGGCGGCTCACGCGCGACGCTTGACGCCTGGGACGCGCGATTGGCGGAGGCGGGCCTTGAGCTGATGGCCGATCGCCGCGAGGCCGTGGAACTCACCGCCGAGACGTTCGCCGAGGTCTGCGAGCGCCTCGGACTCGACGGCGAACCAGCGCTCGCCTACCGGCCACGCTCTCGGTCCTCGACACCCGTCGAGTTCGCCGCCGAGCTGCGCGAGCGCGTCGACGGCGACCTCGAGCGTGGATTCACCGAGTACGGCCCGCACCGCGACGACCTCGCGATCACGCGCCTGGGCCGCGCCCTGCGCACCTATGGCTCGCAGGGGCAGCAGCGACTCGGACTGCTCGCGCTGCTGCTGGCCGAGCGCCGGGCGATCGGCCGGCAGCGCCCGAGCATGCCGCTGATGCTGCTCGACGATGTGATGAGCGAGCTCGACCGCGACCGTCGCGCGGCGTTGGTCGAGCTCCTGGCGGAGGACGGCGGCCAGGCACTGGTCACAACGACCGACCTCGACCACGTCCCCGGAGTGTTTGCGCCCGGCGTCGCACGGATCGCCGTCAACGGGGGCAGGATCGCCGCCGAGTTGACCGCGGATGCGGTCACGCGATGAGACGCCGCCGCTCGCCGCGGCCAATCGCCGGCGCGCTCGAAGCGGCGCGCAGCGCCTGGCAGCCGCCCTCGCCGCTCGGCCGCGCGCAGACCGCCTGGGACGAGCTCGGACGTGTCTGGGAAGACGTGATCGGCGAGCACGGGCCTTACATCGTGGAGCGCACGCGCCTGGTCAGCCTCAGGGGGGGAGTGCTGACCGTGAAGTGTTCCGAGGCTGTCGTCAGCGACACGCTGGAGCTCGAATCCGGACGCGTTCTCGAGCGGCTGAACGAGCGCCTCGGAGGCGATCCGATCACGCGTCTGCGATGCGTCACCGGAAGCTGAGCGTGAGGCCGCGTTTTTTGCCGCTTTTGCAGGAAAAAAACGAGCGCCGGCAACCCCGGCTCAGGGTGTTTATGTGCTATTCTTCTGTACACCAAGTTTCGACGCCCCGGCGCGCAAGAAGCCTGCGCGTTACCGGGGCGTCGGGGCGTCCATAGGAGGATCGTTGACGGACGAAGACGGCGCGCAGCGCCCAAATACTGAACAGAGCTACGACGCGGAAAACATCCAGGTGCTCGAGGGCCTCGAAGCGGTCCGAAAGCGCCCCGGGATGTACATCGGCTCAACCGGGCCGCGCGGTCTGCACCACCTCGTCTACGAGGTTGTCGATAACTCTGTTGACGAGGCGCTCGCCGGCCGTAATGACAGCGTCGCGGTGACGATCCATCCCGACAACTCCGTCACGGTCGTCGACCTCGGTGCCGGTATCCCGGTCGCGACGATGGAGAAGGAGGGCAAGTCCGCGCTGGAGGTCGTGCTGACGGTCCTGCACGCCGGCGGCAAGTTCGGCGAGGGCGGCGGCTACAAAGTGTCCGGCGGTCTGCACGGTGTCGGCGTGTCCGTCGTTAACGCGCTGTCGGAGCGACTCGACGCCGAGATCAGGCGCGACGGCTACGTGTGGACCCAAGAGTTCACGCGCGGCGTGCCGACGGGCCCGATGACCCGCGGCGAGGCCACCAACGAGCACGGCACGACGATCACGTTTCTGCCCGACGCAGACATCTTCGAGACGCTCGAGTTCGACTTCAAGACGCTCGAGGAGCGCCTGCGCGAGACCGCGTTCCTGACGCGCGACCTGCGCATCTCGATCGTCGACGAGCGCGCCGACGGTCATCGTGCGGACTTCCACTACGAAGGCGGCATCGTCGACTTCGTCGCCTACCTCAACGAGAACAAGGATCCGATCCACAGCAAGGTGATCGACTTCTCGGGCGACTTCGAGGAGGGCTCGGTCGAGGTCGCGATGCAATGGAACGCCTCCTACCAGGAGTCGGTCTTCTCCTTCGCCAACAACATCAACACGCATGAGGGCGGCTCGCACCTGACAGGCTTCCGCACCGCGCTGACCGGCGTTCTCAACAAGTACGCGCGCGACCACGGCGAGCTCAAGGAGAAGGACGACAACCTCAGCGGCGAGGACGTGCGCGAGGGGCTGACGGCAGTGATCTCCGCGAAATTGGCCGAGCCGCAGTTCGAGGGCCAGACCAAGACCAAGCTCGGCAACCCCGGCATGGCCGGCCTCGTCCAGTCGATCGTCAACGCAAGGCTGGCGGAGTGGCTCGAGGAGAACCCGCAGGACGCGCGGCGCGTGATCCGTAAGGCCGTGTCCGCCGCGCAAGCGCGCGCGGCGGCACGGAAAGCTCGGGACCTGACGCGCCGCAAATCCGCGCTCGAGAACTCCACGCTGCCGGGCAAGCTCGCCGACTGCTCGGTCAAGGACCCCTCACTGGCGGAGTTGTTCGTCGTCGAGGGTGACTCCGCGGGCGGCTCCGCGGTCGACGCGCGCGACCGCAACACACAGGCGATCCTGCCGTTGCGGGGAAAGATCCTCAACGTCGAGAAGAGCCGCATCGACAAGGTGCTCGGCAACGCCGAGATCCAGGCGCTGATCACAGCGATCGGGACCGGCGTGCGGGACGAGTTCGACCTCGAGAAGGCGCGATACCACAAGATCGTGCTGCTGACCGACGCCGACGTCGACGGCGCGCACATCCGCACGCTGGCGCTGACACTGCTGTTCCGCGAGATGCAGCCGCTGATCGAGGCCGGCTTCGTCTACATCGCCAAGCCGCCGCTATACCGGCTGACCCGTGGCCAGAAGCACCGCTACATCGAGCGCGAAACGGAGCTCGAGAACATCCTGCTCGGCGACAAGTTCGAGAAGATCGAGATCACCGATCGAGACGGCAATCCGCTGAAGCTGACCGACACTCGCTGGACCCGCTTCAGCCGCCTGCTCAAGCAGTACCAGGGCTGGGCTTCCGCGCTGCGCACCGCGCACGGCCAGGGGGTCGTCATCTTCCTCCAGCAGGCTCGGCTTCTGGAGGCCGGCGTCAGCGACGTCGATGGCCTGCTGCAACACCTTGCGGATGACCACCAGAACGGGCACGCGTACTCGACGAAGCTGGTCTCGCAGGATCCCTTCGAGATCGTCGTGCTCACAATCGAGGCCAAGACCGGACTCGCCACGACCCACCGGGTGCGCCGGGCCGCGCTGGACGCGAACGAGTATCGCCGCCTCGCTGCTGTGCACGACGAGCTCGCCGCGCTCGTCGGAAACCCGCCGTTCACGATCAAGCTCGGCGAGCGGACGTTCGACGCGGGCTCGTTCGACGAGTTGCGTGCAGGCGTGCTCGACGTCGCTCAGCGTGGCGTGACCTACTACCGCTTCAAGGGTCTCGGCGAGATGGACCCCGAGGAGCTGCGCGAGACGACTATGGATCCGGCGTCGCGCACCCTCGTGCAGGTCACGATGGAGGACGCGAGCGCCGCCGACCGGGTGTTCTCGATGCTGATGGGCGACCAGGTCGAGCCGCGCCGGCAATTCATCGAGGAGAACGCGCGGCTCGTGACCAACCTTGACGTGTAGCGCAGTGATGAACGGGAAGGACTTTATGTGGCCCCTCGCGAAAGCACAGTCGCATTCGACCCACGCCTGGCGGCGCCAGGCTTTGTCCTCGTCGCCTCGCGTGGCGCTGCCACGCCACGGCTCCTGCGTCCTCGCCCGGCATCCACCAGTCGCGCCTCTCGGTGCGACCGTACTTTCGTGAGGAACCACTAGATGGCGACGATTGACACCCTCGGCGGCGGCAACATCGAGCCGCGCGGGCTCGAGGAGGAGATGCGCTCTGCGTATCTCGACTACGCCATGTCGGTCATCGTCGGGCGCGCACTGCCGGACGTCAGGGACGGACTCAAGCCGGTTCATCGCCGCGTCCTGCATGTGATGAACGAGATGGCCCTGCGGCCGACGGCGAAGCACGTGAAGTGCGCGCAGATCGTCGGCCGCGTGATGGGCGAGTTCCATCCGCACGGCGACCAGTCGATCTACGACACGCTGGTCCGGCTCGCCCAGGACTTCTCGATGCGTTACACGCTGGTCGATGGACACGGCAACTTCGGCAACATCGACGGCTGGCCGGCTGCGGCGATGCGCTACACCGAGGCTCGCCTGGACGCTCTCGCCGCCGAGATGCTGCGCGACATCGACCAGGACACGGTCGACTTCGTCCCGACGTACGACGGAAACGCCCAGGAGCCGGTCGTGCTGCCGGCCCGCTTCCCGAACCTGCTCGTCAACGGAAGCTCCGGCATCGCCGTCGGCATGGCGACCAACATCCCGCCGCACAACCTGCGCGAGGTGGTCGCCGCGACGATCGCCTACATCGACGATCCGACGATCGACGTTGACGGCCTGTTGAGGTACATCAAAGGTCCGGACTTTCCGACCGCCGGCACGATCCTCGGCCATGACGGCATCCGCGACGCCTATGCGACCGGGCGCGGGCGCGTCCGGGTGCAGGGCAAGGCGCACATCGAGCCGATCGGCCAGGGCAAGGAGGCGATTATCGTCACCGAGCTGCCCTACCAGGTGCGCAAGGGCGGCGACGGCGGCCTGATGGTGAAGATCAAGGACCTGGTCGCCGAGAAGAAGATCCCCGAGATCAGCGATCTGCGCGACGAATCCGACCGTCGCGGCATGCGGATCGTGATCGAGCTCAAGCGCGACGCGATTCCCAAGGTCGTGCTCAACAAGCTCTACAAGCACACGCCGCTGCAGACGACGTTCGGCGTGAACGTGGTCGCTCTGGTCGACAACGTCCCGCGCACGCTGTCGCTGCGCGAGGTCATCGGCCACTACGTCGACCACCAGCGCGAGGTCATCGTTCGCCGCACCAAGTACGAGCTGCGACGCTCGGAGGAGCGCGCGCACATTCTCGAGGGCTACCTCATCGCGATGGACAACCTCGATGAGGTCATCGCCCTGATCCGCGGGTCGCGAGACCCAGAGGCCGCTCGCATCGGCCTCGTTGAGCGCTTCGAGCTGACGGTTGTCCAGGCGCAGGCGATCCTCCAGCTGACCCTGAGTCGTCTGACCGCGCTCGAGGCGGACAAGATCAAGCAGGAGCACGCCGATCTGATGGAGCGCATCCAGGAGCTGCGTGAGATTCTCGGCGACGAGAGCAAGGTCTACGGCCTGGTCAAAGAGGAGCTCTCAGAGATCGCCGAGCGCTACGGCGACGAGCGCCGCACCGAGATCACCTTCGCCGAGGGCGAGATCGATATCGAGGATCTGATCGCGGACCAGCAGATGGTGATCTCGATCACGCACTCGGGCTATATCAAGTCGCTGCCGCTCTCCACCTACCGGCAGCAGCACCGCGGCGGCGTCGGCGTGACCGGGATGGACACGAAGGACGACGATTACATCGAGCACCTGTTCGTGACCTCAACGCACGACTTCCTGCTGTTCTTCACCAACCGCGGCAAGATCTATCGGCTCAAGGTCTACGACCTACCCGAGCAGTCGCGCACCGCGCGCGGGCGCGCGCTGGTGAACCTGCTGCCGCTACGTGAGGGCGAGAAGGTCCAGTCGGTGCTGAACACGCGAGACTTCACCGAGGGCAAATATCTGGTGTTCGCGACCCGCAACGGCATCGTCAAGAAGACCGAGTTCCTCGCTTACAACACGCCGATCAAGGCCGACGGCATCATCGCGATCAATATCCGCGACGACGACGAGCTCATCGCCGTACGCAAGACCAGCGGCACCGACGACATAATCATGATCTCCCGGTCCGGTCAGGCGGCACGCTTCCACGAGGACGAGGTGCGGGCGATGGGGCGCGACACCTCCGGCGTGCGGGGCATGAAGGTGATGCAGAAGGGCAACGCCCTGCTGGCGATGGACGTTGCACGCGACGATCAGGAGCTGCTGGTCGTTACCGAGAACGGCTACGGCAAGCGGACGGCGCTCTCTGACTACCCGGTGAAGCACCGCGACACGATGGGTGTCAGGACGATCGCACTGACCGACCGCAAGGGTGCGCTGGCGGGCGCCCTGGTTGTGCGTGAGCATCAGGAGCTTGTCTTCATCTCCCAGAACGGGATGGTCCAGCGCACATCCGTGCGCGGCATCAGCCGCTACGGCCGCGCCTCGCAGGGTGTGAAGGTGATGAACATCCGTGACGACGACCAGGTCAGCGCCGTGGCGCTCGTCGCCGAGTCCGAGGCCGAGGTGCCGATCGACGACGAGGAAAGCGTCGAAGGCGAGGCCGGCGTAGGTATCGAGCCGATCGACGACGACGTGTCTGATGCCGTGATCGCGGTCGAGCTCGACGACCTCGACACCGACGATTTCGACGCGGACGAACCTGGGGCGGACGTGTCTAACGACCCCGAATCTGACGACGCCGGGTAGCCCTCAGGCTGCGTAGCGCTTTGCCGCCGCCGCGCGGGCCCGCGCGGCCATCACCTCGCGGTCGCGGGGTGGCGCTGAGGTCTCGAGATCCGCCAGCAGGTGGGCCGAGATGTGGGCGATATCGTGGACCGCGCGCGCGAACGCGTCCTCGTTGGCCTTGGAGGGCTTGGCGAAGCCGCTGATCTTGCGGACGTACTGCAGCGCGGCGGCATCGATCTCATCAGTTGTCACGGACGGATCGACGTTGTAGAGGGTGCGGATGTTTCGACACATGGCGTTCAGCCTACCCGTATGGGCCGCCTGGCTGAGTTGGGTGTCAAAGGCAACACCCCGCGCCCTGCTTCCCTGCGCCGTGGCCTCACTTGGCAGCTAGCCGACTCGGGCACGAAGCCGCTGTCGCCAACGCCATGTTCGGGTGGGCGCTGTGCCGCACCCCACCGTACGACGAAAGACGTGCCCCGAAAGCACGAAGGGCGCCGTCGACTCTCGGCGCCCTTCGCAACTTCTTGGCTGGCATCGCCGCTCTGGCCCAACGCTTCACCGGAGGGACTAGGTCCGGCACCAGAACGGTGGTGTCACGGTGGGACTCCGCCTAGGGCGGTCAGCCATCCGACCTAGTGGCCGGACACCTCCAGGGTCCCGCAAGTACTGTCAGACAGGTGGACCACCTCCTTTCTCTGGTGATTCACACCTTACAACGCGCCGCGGCGAAACACGCCGGTCGCAGTCGGGCGCTCAGGCTGCCAGCGCGCCGGTCGCGCCGGTCGCCAGGTACTGCCTCCAGGTCGATGGAATCGTCGGGGTGGCGACCTGGATGAAGATGTCCGGATTCGGCGTGCGCGGTGCGCGCGCGAGCGTCATCCCGGCCTGACGCGGGAGCGCATCGCCCTTGCGGCGGTTGCACGGCGCGCAGGCGGCAACGATGTTCTCCCAGGTCGAGCCACCACCCTTGGAGCGGGGGATCACGTGATCGACCGTCAGCTGTGCCCGCGAGCCACAGTATTGGCAGGTCCAGCCGTCGCGTGCGAACACCGCGCGGCGCGTGATCTTGCGACGGTGCGTGTCGCGTGGCACCTTGACGTAGTGCACCAGGCGGATCACGGCGGGCCGCGTCA
>Ga0307374_10007207_pt1 | contig 17071 bp, 17 predicted proteins | sample OX3MG_FD_202532 | JGI IMG/M metagenome (GOLD analysis project Ga0307374, IMG submission 202532) | Soil microbial communities from Risofladan, Vaasa, Finland - OX-3 | ecosystem: Environmental > Terrestrial > Soil > Coastal area > Acid sulfate soil | place: Finland: Risofladan, Vaasa | collected... | reverse complement strand
CCCGCGCCCGCACCCGATTCGCGGGCGGCGCGCCCTTCGATTGCAGCGTCGGCCATTTTGCCGAGGATCAGCTTGATCGCACGGATGGCATCATCGTTACTGGGGATCGGGTAGGAAACGGGGTCGGGGTCGCAGTTTGTGTCGACCAGCGAAACGATGGGAATGTTCAGCCGGACGCACTCGGCGACGGCGATATTTTCCTTCACCGTATCGATGATGAAGACCGCCGCTGGCAGCCGCTCCATGTTCTTAATGCCGCCGAAGTAGCGGTTCATCCGCTCGATCTCGTTGCTGATGTCGAGCTGTTCTTTCTTGGTGAGCCGGGAGTAGTCGCCGCGGGCCATCGAGGCTTCAAGGTTGGCGAGGTGGCGGACGCGGCTCTGGATGGTGCGAAAGTTCGTGAGCGTCCCGCCAAGCCAGCGGTTGTTGACGAAGGGTAGGACCGCCCTCGCTGCTTCCATCTCAACCGTTTCGCGAGCCTGTTTCTTCGTGCCGATGATAAGCACGTCCGAGCCGCCCGCTACCACGTCGCGGACGAAGTTGATGGCCGCGTCGAGGCGCGTCACGGTCTGCTGCAGGTCGATGATGTGGATACCGTTTCGCTCAGTGAAGATGAACTGGCGCATCTTCGGGTTCCAGCGCCGGGTCTGGTGGCCGAAGTGGACCCCAGCCTCGAGCAGCTGCTTCATGCTCACGGGTGTTACCAAGCGGAATCTCCGAAAGTACGACGCATAGATTTGCCCCCGGATTCCGCGGGCAGGCGCCGCCAATGCACAGGTGTACGAATTCAGGATAGCTGTCCGCCGCCGTTCACGAAAGGGAAACGAGCCCTGCTACGGCGTCCGCTCCCGATGGCCAAGGCGAGCGAGCTCCTGCCGTGCCACCTCGCGATCGTCCCACGGGCGTGAGCCGTCGCCGAAAATCATCGAGGTCTCGTGTCCTTTGCCACAGACGACCACGACGTCGCCCGCGCGCGCCCGCCGGAAGGCCTCGGCGATGGCTTCGCGTCGATCCTCGATTTCGAGAAAATCCTGACCGCGCACTTTCCCCGCCCCCTCGGCATGAGCACCGATTTCGCGGACAATTCGGGACGGATCTTCGCTGCGCGGGTCTTCGTTCGTGAATACAGAGAAGTCTGCCCCGGCAGCCGCAGCGCGGCCCACGCCGAACCGGCGGCCGGGGTCGCGCTCGCCGGCCGCGCCCACCACGATGATGAGGCGCCCGCGCGCGACATCGCGCAGCACTTCTAGCACCTTCCGCACGGCTTCGCCCGTGTGTGCGTAGTCGATGATCACCTCGAAAGGCTGGCCCGCGACGATCCGCTCCATGCGGCCCGCGACGCCCGGGCACTGCGCAAGGCCGATCGCAACGCTCTGGATGTCGAGCCCGGCGGCGATCCCTGCGGACCCGGCAGCCAGCGCGTTCATGACGTTGAAGAGTGCGGGCAGTGCGATGCTCGTCTCGGCCATCCCCTTCGGTGTCTCGATCCGGAAGGCGCTGCCGTCCGGCCGCAGGATGACGTTCCGCGCCACGACGTCCGCCTCGCGTGCTTCGAGGCCATAGGAAATCACTCCCGCCCGGGTGCGCGAGCGCATGAAGTGCGCGGATGGGTCGTCGGCGTTGACAACCGCGACCTTCGGGACCCCTTTGTCCGCTCCGCGGTCCAGCGCTTCGAATAGCAGGCCCTTGGCTTCGCGATAGGCTTCAAATGTCTTGTGGAAGTCGAGGTGGTCTCCTGTCACGTTCGTGAGGACGGCGATGTCGTAGTCCACGTCGTCGAGGCGATGAAGTGCGAGCCCGTGGCTCGTGGATTCGACAATGGCAAAGTCGCAGCCCGCATCGACCATGCGACGGAGGAGGCGCTGGACCTCTGGGGCTTCCGGCGTCGTCATTCTATCCGTCACGGTGCCGGCACCGCCCGGCATGTAGGTATCGACGGTCCCCAACCGGCCAACGGCCGCACCACCGGCTTCCAGGACGCTCGTGAGGAAGTGCGACGTCGTCGTCTTCCCATCCGTCCCGGTGACGCCGATCACAGCGAGCTCGCGGCCAGGGTGGCCGTAGTACCAGGCGGCGACGCGAGACAGCGCTGCACGCGTGTCGTCGACGGCGATGACCACAGGGCCATCGGCGAGCGACTGCCATGCGGCCCGGTGGTCCCGTTGGACCACAACCGCCGCCGCACCGACGGCTGCGACCTCGCGCAGAAAGGCGTGCCCATCGGTGTTGAATCCCGGGACAGCGACGAAGATGGTGCCGGGGGCGGCGCGGCGCGAGTCGTGTTCAACGCCCGAAACCACCGTCGCCACGTCGCCAGCAATGAGCTGGGCGCGCGGCAATTCTTCGAGCAGCGAAGCGATCGTGCGGGATATGGTCATGCTCTCTGGCTCCTGCCGGCGGCCTGCGCCTGGCACGCCCATCGAAGGGCCGTGTCAGGGCATGCTACCGCACGCTGGCCGGGCGCTAAACTGCCGGGCTGGCGGGTTCGCCATTCGTTGTGTACTCGGCGAGGATGCGCGGAAGCTCAACTGCCAGCGCTCCCCGCCGGTACGTGTGTGCGACACCGTTTGCGCGCGCCGCGCGGAAGACGTCCAGCCGCTCGTGGGGTGTGAAGATCGCAGTCCGGAGCGGATCGAACACCGCCGCGAGTGCCGCCACGTCGAATACTGCGGAGACGAAGTCGGCGATGAGGACGCCTGCGGAGCCAATCTCGTCTAGTGAACCAACCTGCCGGGCGTGGTGGCCCATGGCACCCGCAACGCCATCGACCGCGCTGAAGAAGATGAGATCCCTTGACAGCACACAAACGTCCATGGCCCTTACCTGTTGTGCTCGAACCCGGGCACGGCCGCGACCACGTCGAGAAAATTTCCGAGCATCCGTGCGGTCGCACCCCAGATCAGGTCCTCGCCGAACTGGTACGAGGAAAAGACATACTCACGTCCGTTGATGAAACGGCGGTCGGGGATCAGGGTCTCCGGCGCGATGAGATGCTTCAGCGGCACTTCGAGCAGATAAGCAACCTCTTCATCGCTGAAGCGCCACTCATAGGGATAGACCCCCAGCCAGCCAACAAACGGCGTGACGACGAAGTTGCTCACAGTCACCATCTGGTCGAGTTGGCCAAGCACCTCGACGTGTTCCGGCTGGACGCCGATCTCTTCGTGGGTTTCGCGCAGGGCAGTCTCCAGAAGCGTGACGTCTTCGGGATCGGCGGCACCCCCGGGAAAGCTGATTTGCCCTTTGTGATCGCGGACGCGCTCGGTCCGCTTCTGGAAAATGACGTGAATTTCGCCCATGTGGTCGTGAAGTAGCAGGAGGACCGCAGCCGGGGGGATCCCCGGGTCGGCATCGGCGGCGGCTGGTTGGTAGGCCGCCAGCGCCCGGCGGATGTCTTCTTTCATGTGATCCGCATCGTCCATTCCCGCCGCCGGGTGGATTCCACCAACTCTTCCCAGATCCGTCCGTCGATCGCCCGCGCGGCGTCGGAGTCGATAGCGCCGATGGCAGCGTGCACGTCCACGAGCGCCCCGCGCAGGGCATCATTTTCGGCCTGCAGGGCGGAGACGCGATAGCCGGCCGCGCTTGTGCCGAGGGCTCTTGTCACGCTCGCCTGCAAGTCTGCTGCGAGCAGCGGCATCGCGTCGCGCAGGATGGTGCGCACGGCGCCGTTCTCAGCGACAAGGCGGTCGGCAGCGCGGTCAAATTCTTCCCCGACCATTGCCGCGAGCCCGGCTGCGACAGAAGTCGTCTGCTGGCCGAACGGCGTGGCCACTTCGGGGAGTACCTGGGTCAATAGTGAAAGACTGACCCCCTGCAGGACGCGCACCGCGTCGGGCTTCATGACATCTTCCCCATCGCCCTGAGCGCCGACTGGTCCTGGGTATTGACGAGGCTGTAGGCGACCAGCGCAAGGAATATTTCCGATGTCTTGCCTTCCTGGAACGCGCGCGCCCCCTTGAGCCAGATGCCCTGGCACTTCACGTCCGTGAATAGTTCCCACCAATGCAGTGAGGCTGCGTCGGCGGTGAGCCCGCTCGCGGCCTCCCAGATCCGGACAGCCTCATCCCGCTCGACGATTCCACCCGGGCGCCCGTCCCGTGCCCACTGCCAGGACTGATTGAACGACCACGCGAGGTCTTCGAGCGGGTCGCCGAGGTGAGCCATCTCCCAGTCGAGGATGCCGTGGATGTGGCCGTCGTCACGGTAGAGGAAGTTGCCGACGCGGTAATCGCCGTGCACGACGCTAACGCGTTGGGCTGGACGCGGAGGATGGGCCCGGAGCCAGCGAATGGTCGCGCGAATCACGGGCTGAGGGCTGAGCTCCTCCTCGTCGATGATCGCTTCCCAGTGTTCGAGCTCGTCCCGCCAGGCGGAATCGGCAGTGGGCACGCGGCAGACGCTCTCGATGGCTGAACCGTGCCAGTCGAACGTCGCTATCGCCGCCAGGATTTCGTACATCTCGCGTGCGAGTTGTGGTTGGAGGGCGGAGTATGGCGGCGCGAGGATGACGCGAGTGTTGTTTTCGCAGCCAACGATCCGCTCCATGATGAAAAATGGACCACCGAGGATCGTGGCATCTGCTTCCAGCCAGCACATGCGTGGGACGGGGACGCGCGTGCCATAAAAGCTCGAATAGAAGGCATATTCGACCTCGCGGTCGGTGTCCAGCAGGCTGGCCGGTGGGTCCTTGCGCACGATCAGCGGCGTTGTCGTCCGTTCACCGGCCGACGTCCAGCTTGCTTCGAACATCCAGGTTTCGCGCGAGGCGCCGCCGGGGATTCGGCTGAGGTCAGAGACGGTCACGTCTTCCGCATCGGGGATGCGAGCCCTGAGATATCGAGTGAGGGGTTCTTCCACCGGCAGGATCCTGTCGCCGGGGCGGCCCGGTGTCAAACCGGGGCTGAAGCGCCGGCGTTAGATTGTGCCTTTGGTGCTGGGGATGTCCCCGCCGCGGCGCGGGTCTATGCGAGTCGCGGCGTCGAGTGCGCGCGCCATCGCCTTAAAACACGCCTCGACCTTGTGGTGGTCGTTTATACCGGCGAGCGTGCGGACGTGAAGGTTCATCTTCGCCGCGAACGCGAATGACTCGAGGAAGTGGTTGAACAGGTCTGGTGGCATCCCGCCCACCTCTGCCCCGAGCAGGCGGAGCTCCAGCGCAGCGTATGGCCGCCCGCTCAGGTCGACCGCTGCAAAGGCCAGCGCCTCATCGAGCGGCATTGATGCCGAGCCCGCCCGCACCAGCCCGGACTTGTCGCCAAGCGCCTGGGCCAGCGCTTCGCCGAGGGCGATGCCGCAGTCCTCCACCGTGTGGTGTTGATCGATATGGAGGTCGCCAGTGGCGCGCACTTCGAGGTCGAAGACGCCGTGCTTGGCGATGTGGCTCAACATATGGTCGAAGAAACCCAGCCCGGTCTCGGTGAGGAACTTGCCGCTCCCATCGAGGTTGAGAGTAATGTCGATGGCCGTCTCCGCTGTGCGGCGGGAAACGCTGGCAATGCGGGTCATTCTGCCTCCAGGTCGTGAAGCGCCTGCAGCAGCCGTTCCGTGTCTTCCGGGCGCCCGGTGCTGATGCGGATATAGTTCGCGAGGTCCGGCCGGTCATAGTAGCGCACCAGCACGCCGCGCCGGCGCAGGCCATCCCGCACCGCGCGAGCTTCGCGCCCTTCGACATGCACAAGGACAAAATTCGCAGCCGATGGTAGCGGTGTTAGCCATCCCAGATCGGCGAGCCGGGTGGCCATCCGGTCTCGCTCGGCGACGATGCAGCGCACTGTCTCGAAGATCTCTGCGCGGTGTGCGATCGCCGCCTGGGCGGCTACGTCGGCTGCCACGCTCACACTATAGGGCTGCTTGATCGCCATCATCCGCACCGCGAGCGAAGCATCCGCTATGGCGTAGCCGACGCGTAGGCCAGCGAGGCCCGCCCACTTACTGAACGTCCGCAATACGACGAGGTTGGGATGCTCTGCGATGAGCGGGACGACCGACACCCCGCCGAATTCGATGTAGGCCTCATCGACCACGATGAGGGCATCCATCGAGCAGAGTGTCTCGGCCTCGGCTCGCGTCAGGAGGTTGCCCGTCGGGTTGTTCGGCGAGGTCAGAAAGACAAGCCGGGCACCTCCATCGACCGCACCGGCGACGGCCGCCAGGTCCAGGCCAAAGTCCGGCCCACGGGGGACCTCCATGGGCCGCGCGCGACTGATGCGCGCCAGGAAGCTATACATGCCGAATGCGGGCGTGGGGATCACCACGGCCTCGGGCAACGTAAGACGAATGAGGATGTCGATGAGATCATCGGCGCCCGTGCCGGCCACGACCTGCTCGGGCGCTACTGCGACGAAGGCCGCAATCGCCTCGCGCAGGCTCGTCTGGCCGGGGTCCGGGTAGATGTGCAGGTCGGCCTTCGCAATCGCTTCAAAGACCGCGGCCGGTGCGCCGTAGAGGTTTTCATTCGCGTCCAGCTTCACAAGCTGATCGACGGGCAGCCCGATCTCCCGGGCGAGCACGTCGAGCGGCTTCACGGGGGTGTATTCCTCGAGGTCGTCCAGGTCCGAGCGAAGGAGGCGGCGGATGTCCACAGGTCAGCGGCCCTGGATCCGGCGCTCGACTGCGTGGGCATGGCCCGTGAGCCCTTCGGCCCGCGCCAGCACGCTCGCAGCCCGGGCGAGCTCTTCAGTGAGTCCCTCCGGGATGTTCACTACGCTCGTGATTTTCAGGAAATCGTTGACGCTCAGAGGCGAACTCCAGCGCGCGCTCCCGCCCGTGGGCATGGTGTGGCTCGGCCCTGCCGTGTAGTCGCCAATCGCCTCGGGCGAAGACTCTCCGAGGAAGAGGCCGCCCGCGTTGCGGACTTTTGGTGCGTAGGCGAGCGGGTTTTCGATGAGCAGGCAGAGGTGCTCGGGCGCGTAGGCGTTCGCCAGTTCGATGGCGTGGTCGATGTCGTTGACGAGGATGCAACCGCCGCGGTTGTCGAGCGCCGCGCGCGCTATCTTCGCGCGGTCCATGTCCTTGATCTGCCGTTCGATGGCTGCGGCCACCGCATCAGCGAGGAAGTGGGAGGGGGTCAGCAGGATTGGGCTGGCGAGCGCGTCGTGCTCCGCCTGTGCGAGGAGGTCGGACGCGACCATTTCCGGGTCGGCGCTTTCGTCGGCGATGATCACCGTCTCGGTCGGCCCATAGATGGAGTCGATCCCCACATCGCCGAACACCTGCTTTTTCGCGATCGTCACGAACAGTCCGCCGGGGCCGCAGATCTTGTCGACCCGTGGGAACGTCGCAGTGCCGTAGGCGAGGGCAGCGACACCCTGCGCGCCGCCCGCTTTGAACACCCCATCCACGCCCGCGATGTCGGCAGCCACGAGCTTTACGGGCGGCACCGAACCATCGGGCAGGATAGGGCTGGTGAGGTAGAGTTCGTCCACCCCGGCCACGCGCGCTGGAACCGCGCACATCAGCACGGTGCTGGGCAAAGGCGCCCGTGTGCCCGGGACATAGACGCCGACCCGCTGGATGGCCCGTGTCATCTGCCCCAGCCCGTTCTGGTTGAAATCGAAGAGCGATCCGCGGAGCTGTTGTTCGTGATAGCGGCGAATGCGCCCGGCGGCGAACTTCAACGCCTCGATGACTTCGTCGGGGACCTGGTCATAGGCGGCACGCACCTCCGCATCGGTCACCCGCAGTTCATCGGCGGCGGCTGCATCGAACAGCGAGTTGTAGAAGCGGACGGCGTTGTCGCCGTCTTCTCGCACATCGCGAATGACGCGCCGCACGACCTCGTCGGGCGAAAGCTCCTGGCCGAAGGCGCGAAACGTGGTCTCCCGCATCTCCATGGGCAACTCGTCGTTGTTCAGGGGCTCGCGCGAGAGGAGGAGCCGCCTGCCTTCCTCCGCATTGCGGATTATCCGCATCCGAGGTACCTCTCCACTGCCGCTCGAGCGGCCGCTGTCGAACGCTGCACAAAGGCATCGATTTCGTCGTTCGTGATGTGGGCAATTGTCTCACCGAGCAGTTCGGGGAGCGAATCGAGGAAGGATGCCAGTGTTTCGCCCTCTTCGAGGCCCGCGTAGCGGAGATGATTGCTAATCATCCCTCGCATGCGTTCCCAGTCCATGTTGCGCCGGGCGACATCGATCGTTACGAGGCGCCAGCGCTCCAGCGTTTCGCTGTCGATGAAGCCCGCTTCGATGCCGGCGACAGTGCATCCCAGAGCCCCGCAAATTGCCTCCTTGAGCTCGGGTTCGTTCCCATACAGCCGATCGAGGTCGAACTGGAGCAGCCGGTCCATGACGTTCGCGCGGAGGCGTCCGCCGAGCGCGTCGTGTTGGGCGAAGAAGGGGCGGTAGATGCCAGTGATGTACTGCTCATCCAGGACTAAGTGGCTGATGTAGCCGGCAACGAATGTGCGCGTCTCGATGCCAAGTTTCTCGGGGGCGGCGAGGCGGCCGTGCTCCGCGAAGAAGGCCGCTACCGAGTCCTGGTGTGAGGTCTCATTGAGGTCGAAGTAGTGGGTGCTTGCACGATCTTGCCGTGTAATCACGCGGATGTCGGGCGTCGTTGCGCCCAGCAGAAACTGGCCCGGTGCGGAGCCGAAGTCCGCGCAGGCGAGTTCGAGGCCAATCTGGCGCGCCAGAACCATGTGCAGAGTGATTGGTGGCATCGGGCTGTGCGTCCATTCTCGCCTGCGGGGAGCGGCCGGTCGACCAGCCCCGCACAACCCGGAGGGCGCGGGGTCATCGGGCTATACTCGACGTGTCATGCTGCGCGATCGCTGGCACCATCGCCACGCCACCCTCTTCTCCGCGATGGCGGCTGTGTTCCTGAGTCTGCTCACTGTCTCCTGCGGGAGTTCCACCGCCGGCGCCATTATCGTCCTCAAAGCCAACACGGACGTCGGACCGGTGATGCAACAGTACATCGACCGTGGCATATCGCGGGCGGAGACGGACCACGCCAAACTCGTGGTCATCGAGCTCGACACGCCCGGCGGGCTCGATACTTCCATGCGTGCAATTGTCCAGCGCATCGAGCGCTCGAAGGTGCCCATCGTCGTCTATGTCTATCCGGCGGGCGCCCGTGCGGCGAGCGCGGGGACGTTCATCACCATGGCCGCGAACGTCGCCGTCATGGCTCCGAATACGTCGATCGGGGCGGCCTCGCCGATCAATGCGGATGGCAGCAACATCACCGGCACCCTCGGTACGAAGGTGACGAACGACGCCGTGTCGTTCATCCGCGGCATCGCTGCGCTTCGCGGCCGGAACGCCGACTGGGCCGAGCAGGCGGTGCGAAACGCGATCTCGGCCGACCAATCCGTCGCGGTGAGCCAAAACGTCGTCAATTTCGAGGCCGATTCGCTCTCCGCGCTTCTTCAGCGGCTGAATGGCACTTCAGTGAACATGGCCCCAGGCCCGCCGGTCACTCTCACCGGACTCACGAGCGCGACGATAATTCGCACCAACATGACGCCGTGGGAGCGATTCCTGAATTTCCTCGCCGACCCAACGCTCGCGTCGATCCTGATTGCCCTCGGGTTTTTCGGGCTGGTATTCGAACTGGCGAGCCCGGGGCTTGTGTTTCCCGGAGTGTTCGGGGCGATCGCCCTCATCCTCGGCTTTGTCGGGTTCGGGACTCTACCCGTAAACAGCGCCGGCCTCGTGCTCATCGCGGTGGCCCTGATCTGTTTCGCCATCGAGATCCACCATCCCTCCGGCTTCCTCGGCGTCGGTGGAGCGGTGGCTCTGGTCCTCGGGGCGATCATCACGTTTCGGGGAACGCCCGCATCTGCGCAACCGTCGTTGCCGGTCGTGGCTGTAGTCATCCTCGTTGCGACCGGCTTCGTAACAACCATCGGCGCCAGCGTTGCGCGGACACGCCGCATCGTCGCAACCACTGGTACACGGGCCCTGATCGGCGTTACTGCGGTTGCCCGCACGGCGATCACCGCCGAAACGGAAGGTTTCGTCTTTGTGCGGGGCGAGCGCTGGAAGGCACTGCTGGACAGTGGGTCGGCCACGGCGGGCGACCGCGTGCGTATAGTCGGGGCGGAAGGCTTCCGCCTGCGGGTGCACAAGGAGGAGGAATCATGACCACCCCACCATCACCGCCATCGCCGCCACCACCACGATCATCGGATATGCCGCCCGAAGAGTATCCCACCGGAGTGCCCGCACGGGTCGTGCGCATCATCCTCCTCGGGCTCGGGGGATTCTCATTCATATTCCTTTTCCCGTTCTTTATCCGAGTCGTTTCGGAGTACGAGCGTGGCGTCATCTTCCGGCTCGGCCGCCTCGTTGGGGCGAAAGGGCCTGGCCTCTTTATCCTCTTGCCGTTCGTCGACCGCATGGTGAAGGTGGACCTCCGCACTGTGACGCTCGATGTCCCAGCGCAAGAGGTGATCACACGCGACAACGTCACGCTTAAGGTCAATGCGGTCATCTATTTCCGCGTCGTCGAACCCAATGCCGCAGTGGTCCAGATCCTCGACTACGTGCGCGCTACCTCGCAGATCGCCCAGACAACGCTCCGGTCGGTGCTCGGCCAATCGGAACTCGATGAACTCCTCGGCCAGCGCGAGCAGATCAACCAGCGGCTACAGGTGATCATCGACGAGCAGACGGAGCCCTGGGGAGTCAAGGTTACCGCCGTGGAAGTGAAGGACGTCGAACTGCCCGCGACGATGCAGCGGTCGATGTCGCGCCAGGCCGAAGCGGAACGGGAGCGCCGTGCCAAGGTCATCGCGGCCGATGGCGAATTCCAGGCGAGCGAACGCCTCAAGGAGGCTGCAACCGTGATGGCGGCCGAACCCATCACCCTCCAGCTCCGCTATCTGCAGACGCTTTCGGAGATCGGCGCCGAAAATAACAGCACCATTGTCTTCCCAATCCCGGTGGACATGATTCAGATGTTCTTGAAGGACGACGAGAGCAACTGACGCATCTCTATGCCGGGCGCACGGAGACGTCTGCGGCGAGCACGGACTCTTCGCGTCCGTCGGCGCGCCGGATGCGAAGGCCGCCGTCATCGTCCACCGCCAGAGCCCTGGCAACGTATGGCGCTTCGCCGGCCGGCTCGACGAGCACCTCGTAGCCAAGGATCATGCTGCGCTCGCGGTAGGCGGCAGTTAGCTCAGCGGCTGGCCACGCCAGCATCGCCTCAATCCTGTTGCAGATCTCCGCGAGGAGCATTTCCCGGCTCAGAGGGTGACCGGCCGCCAGGCGGGCGCTGGTGGCAAGGCCGGAAAGCTCCGGGATCTGGGTTGGGTCCCCGTTAACGTTGATGCCAATGCCGGCGAGTGCCAGGCAGGTATCGCTCGCGACTCCTGCATCGATGAGCATCCCGCAAAGCTTTCGGGTGCCCACCCAGACGTCGTTCGGCCACTTGATGCTGGCGGCCACACCCTGCTGCGCGAGCGCGTTTGTGACGGCCAACGGCAGGATCAGCGGCAGCCGCCGATGCACGTCGATCGGCAGCCGCAGGACCAGGGTGAAGTACAGGTTCTCATCTGGTGGGCTTGCAAAGGTTCGGCCGCGGCGGCCGCGCCCGGACGTCTGCTCCTCGGCGAGCACGATGGTTCCGTGCGGCGCACCCTCGTCCGCCTCACGTCGGGCAAGCGTCATCGTCGTCGCCGTGGAGGTGCGGAAGAGCATCACGCGCCCAATGGCGCTGGTGGCCAGCGATTGCTGGAACACAGAAAACGAGAACGAGGGCGCGTTCATTGTGAGTCCGTTTTGATAGGTTTCGGCAGACTGTGTTCGTTAAAAGCGAAGGGGCCCCGCATATCCTGCGGGGCCCCGAGCGTAGCTAAGACCGGAGCCTTGAGCTTATTTTCTGTTCGGTAACTTCGTCGCTCGCGACGTTTCCGTCGCTAGGAGGAGGTCACCTCCAGCGCCAGGTTCCGGCCGTAACTACGACTGTGATCGTCCATGCGCATCACCTCCTTCCTTAACACGAACGGTAGAATCTTGCGTGGTCCGCGTCAAGCATTTTTATACGAACGGGAGCCGAATCCGGGCGGCAGATAGGCCCGCGGGCTGACCGGTAACGGTCCGGTCAACGCGGTGGATGGTCTTCCCGGTGGGTTGCCCTCGCGTTTGGCTGGTATGGAGAGCGGTTCGTATACTCTCCAGTGGGCCGGCAAGAGCTGCGGCCCCAGCGAGGATTCAAACGTGCCCAAGCGGAGACAACGACGCGAACAGCAGCACCTTCGGCAGGAGCCGGCCCGCCGGAAAGGCTACGCGGTGGGCGGCTCGGCTCCAAAGGAGATTTTCAAGCCCGGGTTTCCCATGAATCTGTTGGGCAACCTCAAGTTCTTCTCCGTCGTGGGCATCGTTATAGCAGTGATCATGGTCTTCGCTGCAGTCCTCAGCCGCTCCGCCGGCAACACCAACACCGCGGCAACGCTCCCGACGAATACACCCACACCGAGCGCGACGGCGAGCGTCTCGCCTTCACCGTCTGCGTCGGCGTCGCCCAATCCGTCGGCGAGCGCGACCCCAATCGTCCGGACCTTCGCGAAGGCCGATCAGGTCATCAATGCGGCGAAGGACAACTACACCGCCACGATGAAGACCTCGATGGGCACCATCGTCATCCAGCTCAATGCCGACGTTGCGCCCAACACGGTGAACAGTTTCGTCTTCCTCGCTCAGAAGGGCTTTTTTAACGGCCTCACTTTCCACCGGGTGGTCCCCGGATTCATCATCCAGGGCGGGGATCCGAAGGGCGATGGTTCCGGCGGCCCGGGCTATTCCACCAACGACGAACCCAACAAAGTGCGGAACACCCGCGGCACCATCTCCATGGCTAAGGTCAGCGGGGCATCGAGCTTTGGCAGCCAGTTCTTCATCAACCTCAAAGACAACCCTTCACTCGACTATGACAACCCCACAGCCAACAAGTTCTACCCGTTCGCGACCGTCACCAGCGGCATGAACGTCGTCGACGCCATCGCGGCGGTGCCGACCGATTCGAACAACAAGCCTCTCACGCCGGTCATCATCGAGAGCGTCACAATCACCGCCACACCCAAGTAGGCGGAACGGCAGCAGCCTTGTCGCGTGTGATGATGAAGGCCGGGATTCCCCGGCCTTCACGCTGTCAACGACTGCAGTTGCCGCATCTTGCGGAGGAACGGACCGTCGCGCTCCGACGCTGTCGGTCGAAGGTCACTTGGCTTCTTGTGGCGGTGCCTCGGGGCCGATGAGGCCATGCCTGGCCGAGTAGCGCTCGACGAGGATGATCAGCCCGAGGAAGGGAAAGAACGCCAGCGTCGCGAGGAACCCGTACCACCACGCAGGGACGATGAACAGTAGGATGGCCGCCGCGGCAGTAAACGCCATCCCGATGATGGAAAAAATGCGCCCGGCCAGTACATACGGTGTCACGGGGCTGTTCATTGCGGTGCCAACCTCATCGTCTTCGATCTTGCCCGTTCGGCGGCGGTAGGTCTACCGCCGTGGCCGTCCTTCACCCGGGCGGTGCTCGATACCCGGCGGCTGGAGGCGGACGCCGAGCGCGCTGACAAATCACGGAAGCTCGCACGGCCCGCTCGCCGCCTGCCAGCGGCCTAACAGGTCCAGTGGCGCAGGATGTCGTTTTGGTGGGCGTCGCAGGCAAGGGTGTAGCTGCCCATCTGGGCGCCGACCATGCCCACAGAAACAACCACGATAAAAAGCAACGCGAACGCTATCCCGAGCCCGCTGAACCACTTCCCAAGGGCGAACCCGGCAGCTGCGGCCAGTACGAGCCCGCCCACATGAACGAACAGGTAGATCAGGTCGCGATGGTCGATCGCCCGGTTGCTGCTGCCCCTGGAAATGCCGATCGTCAGCCGCAGCACAACGATGTAGACGGCGAGCAGGAGCGCGATCGCCACCACGGTGAACAGGATCTGGGCTACCGCGGCCTTCGGCCGTCGCTGGTGCTGTTGCATCTCGGGAGGAATCTAGCGGCAGGCCGCACTCCACCGCAAGCATCCATCCCGTTCGTCGATGCTCGAATCAGGCGTTGCGAAGGAGTTCGATGACTTCATCCACCGCGGCGACTCGCCAGCCTGCCCACACCGCTCCCTGTTGCCAGGCGAGGTAACGCTCGCGCGCCCTGGCACGTTCGGCCTTCAACTCATCCTCGGTCGGCTCGTGGCCCAGCGTGCGGGCGATGCCCTCGGGCGATGTATCGCCGAGCACATCGCTCGTCAGATGAAGCTGCTCGTTCGCCAGCTTCGGCCGCTCGATGAAGTGTGCGAGTTCGCGATGATCGCGGTCGTAGAAGACGTAGACAGGGATGGACTCGAACTGCCCGCCCTTGAGGTATGGCTGGATCATGTCCTTATTCTGATCGCGCTCGAAGAATCGCATCTCAATGCCGGCCGCCTCCGCGATCTTTGCCGCCACGCCGAGGCCACGGTATACGTCCGGGCACCAGTCTTCGCCGATCACGACCATGTGGTCGAGGTGCTTCGTGGTCTTCAGTTCGCGTAGCGCCGCGGTCTGTGCTTCGCTAACCGTCAGGCCGTCGTAGTTCTGCTGGAAGAGCTCCCGGTTGCGGATGCCGCTCTCGAGGTATTCGCTGAACGTTTTGCCTTTGCGAAAACGCTCGATCGTGATGGGATGTTCCGGCGCCTGTGTCATCTGCCCCTCCGAGCGGTGTGTCGAATGCTTCAAGCGTACAGGCCTTTCGCACGGCGCTACAACGGGATATCAAGTGCCTGCTTTGCGCGGTCCCAAAGCCGGTCAAGCCCGGCGAGGTCGAGTTCTCGCAGGTCGGTGCCATCCTCGGCTGCGAAGCGCTCGACAAGCCCGAACCGGCGACGGAACTTTGTATTCGCCCCGCGCAACGCCTGTTCGGCGTCGATCCCGAGGTGGTCGGCAATGTTTGCCATCACGAAAAGGACGTCGCCAAACTCATCTTCGCGTTCGCGCGCATCGCCCGCGCGGGCGAGCTCACCGATCTCTTCCAACAACTTTTCCAGCGGTCCCTCGACGTCGGGCCAGTCGAAGCCGACGCGCCGGGCGCGCCCCTGAATAGACTGCGACGCCGCGAGTGCGGGGAGCGTGGCAGGTACCCCATCGAGCACCGATTGGCGGGGCTTTGCTGCCTGCTTCAGCTTCTCCCAGTTTTGGTGGACTTCGTCGGCGGTGCTGGCCGAGGCATCGCCGAAGACGTGAGGGTGACGATAGATCAGCTTGCGCGTGATCCCTTCCGCTACATCGGCAAACGTGAACTCGCCGGTGCGAGCGGCGACAGCGGCGTGCATCAACACCTGCAGCAACACATCACCGAGCTCTTCGATGAGGCGGCCGGGGTCGCCGCTATCGATCGCTTCCAGGGCCTCGTAGCTCTCTTCGAGGAGATGTGGGCGCAACGAGAGGTGCGTCTGTTCACGGTCCCAGGGGCAGCCGTCCGGGGCGTTCAGCCGTTGAATCACCTCGTATAGCCCATCGAATCGCCGCACGTCGGCGAGCGGTGCCAGGGCGGGCACGTAGAGACTGTCGAGATATCCGAACGGCCGGTGGTCCAGTTCGGATAGTGGCACGACGGCGTGGCTTGCTCGCGGCGAGCCGAGAGCGGAGAGGACGGTCACCGGGTGATCCGCTGGAAAGACCTCAAGTAGCCGCAGTTTGAGACCTGTTGCCACGTCGCGATCGAAGAGTTGGCTGATGAGCGCCGGCCGCTGCGTGTCGATGCGCAGTTCGAGGGCGTCGCAAAGCTGCATGCTGCCCATTTCGATGCCAAGCTGGACGGCCGCGACATCGGCGTAGGAGACGGCCGGGTACACGGAGGCCGTGAGCCCGGAGGCGCGGGCGCGCTCAAGTATCCCCGTCACGGTGCGTTCGGCCACGAGCGGATGACCGGGAACCGCATAAATGGTCTCGCCGGTCCGCGCCGCCGCCATCACACGATCGACGATCGCCGAGTAGACAGACTCGAACGAGAGCGCTTGCTCGTAGAGGTCATCGCAGTCTGCAAATGCGCGCGCAATCGAGCCAAGTTCAGCGACGGCCGGGTGATGACGCGTCCGCAGCAAGACGGCCCGTCCAGAACTCAACAACGTCCGCGTTTCGGCGGTTATGAGGCCGGCGCTACCAGGGCCCAGGCCAACGATGTGCAGGCGCACAGTGCCCGGGGAACTATCGATGCTCACAGGTGTCTCGATACCACAGTTCGGCTCCCGCCTGGATAGTTCGAGCATAGCAGCGCGGCCACGCCGACGCTCTGGCGCTCCGGCTCTGCTCCTGCCCGTTCAGTTGTGCGGGAGGACACCGCGCGACCTCAGGGCAGAGACGTAGACCTCGACGTAGCGCAGGGCAGAAGCGCGCCACGAATAATCGTGATTCATCCCGTTCCTCTGCAGCCGGACCCAGACGTCGTGTTCGCGAAAAGCAGCGAGCGCCCGCTCGAACGTCGACATAAGTGCGATGACACTGAAGTCGTCGAAGAGGAACCCGGTGGCACTTCCCGGGTGCTCCTGGAGGTCGACGATGGTGTCGGAGAGGCCGCCCGTGCGGCGGCCGATCGGCACGGCGCCGTACCGCATCGCGATCAGCTGTCCCAGCCCGCAGGGTTCGTAGCGGGAGGGCATCAGGAAGACGTCAACGCCTGCATAGATGCGCTGCGCGAGCCGCTCATCGAAGCGCGCCGCCAGCCGCACATGTGCGGGGAACTCTGCTTGCAGCCGGAGAAAGTCTCGTTCCAATGAGGCATCGCCATCTCCAAGGACGACCAGCTGTGCCCCGGCGGCGGCGAGCTCCGGGGCGGCCTGGATGACGATGTCGATGCCCTTCTGTTCCGTGAGCCGCGTGACCATCCCGGCGAGGGGCCCGCCGCTTGGCGGAAACCCCAGTTCGGCGCGAAGGGCGGCGGTGTTCTGCGACCTCCGATCGATGCTCGCAGCGTCGTATTGCGCCTTGATGTGACCATCGGTCTGCGGGTTGAAGAGGTCGTCGTCCAGGCCGTTGATGATGCCCACCAGGGCGTCCTGGCGCAGGCCGAGGAGTTGTTCAAGGCCCTCACCGAATTCGGGGGTGAGGATCTCCCGCGCGTAGGCAGCGCTTACGGTCGTGATCAT
>Ga0307374_10007206_pt1 | contig 17074 bp, 15 predicted proteins | sample OX3MG_FD_202532 | JGI IMG/M metagenome (GOLD analysis project Ga0307374, IMG submission 202532) | Soil microbial communities from Risofladan, Vaasa, Finland - OX-3 | ecosystem: Environmental > Terrestrial > Soil > Coastal area > Acid sulfate soil | place: Finland: Risofladan, Vaasa | collected... | reverse complement strand
TAGTCTCAACAGGCACAAGATCTGACGTATTTCCGTTTCAGGACAACATCAAAATCAGCGCGATAAAGATTTCCAAGAAGAAAATCGTCTAAACAACTTGGGGCAAGCCTAGGGTTTAAATAGATATCTTGCCATACTTTTGCATGGAAAAATATAGCCTTGAGAGATGCAGAATTTGCAATTCAAAAGTCAAGAAATTCCTAGATCTGGGAAGAACACACCCGCCTGAGGAGTTTAGGAGAAAGAGCGAGCTGAAGAATCCGATCGAGACATTCCCACTCGGCCTTTCATACTGCCCTAAGTGCTGGCAGGTGCAACTGAGCCACGAGATTCCTCCAGACATGATGTACAAGAAGCACTTCTTCTATGACTACTCGATAACAAAGACCGGTGACAAGCACTACACTGAGCTTGCAAAGGAGATAATCAAGAGATACAAGCCTGCAAAGAACGACCTTGTCATGGACATCGGAAGCAACACAGGAAAGCTGCTGTGGCTTTTCAGGGATCTGGGGCAGAAGAATGTTCTTGGCGTTGACCCTGCCACAAGGCTGGTCCGTGTCGCAAGGAAGAACGGCGTCCCAACAATTGACGCTTACTTTACAACAAACACTGCAGCAAAGATCGTTAAGAAGCACGGGCAGGCAAAGATAATGACCTGCAACAACGTCTTTGACCACGTCACGGACCTTCACGACTTTATGAGGGGAATTAGAGTATTGCTAAAGGAGGACGGCGTATTTGTAGTTGAGGATCCTTACTTCGCAACCTTCTTCAAGACTCTAGGGCACGTTGTGTACCACCAGCAGCTTGACTACATACTCGTGAAGGCTTTTGCAAAGCTATTCGACGCGCACGGAATGGAGCTTATCGACTGTGAGAAGATCCCATACCATGGAGGATCAATCAGGATGTTCATTGCATTCAAGGACGTCTACAAGGTCAGCCCTCATGTGCAGCAGTTCATCAAGGAGGAGGAGCAGATGATTAAGAACGAGCCAAGGGCTCTTGCGGGATGGGCAAAGAAGATCCTCAACCAGCGAGATGAGATGGTTGCAATCATCAAGAAGCTAAAGAAGCAGGGCAAGAGCATAGGTGCTGTAGGGGCCTCGGCAAAGGGCAACTGCCTGCTCTACTACAGCGGAGTGGGCCCAAAGATGGTTGACTTCATAACGGAAAAGTCCAACCTCAAGATCGGAAGGTACACCCCTCTTGGAATCCCAATCGTAAAGGAGGAGGTCCTCTTCAAGAAGCATCCAGACTACGCGCTGCTGCTCGCATGGAACTTCAGCGATGAACTCTACGAGAAGATGAAGCCTTATACAAGCAAGGGAGGCAAGTTCATAGTTCCAATACCGAAGCTCAAGATAGTTGGCAAAAAGTAGTCCTTTTGCCTTTTTCTTTTTTACCAATGCCTAGCAGCAGCGCAATGAAGCAACAAAGCCTGTTTCTTTGGGTAAAAAACAAATCGCTAGCCCTTATATTTAAACTCAAAAATCAATATTATCTCGATATAAGATGGCTGCGAAAGAAAAAAATTTAGGCGCTTCAAAGCAAGCTTACGCAAATGGTCTAATCAACATCTATCGTGATTATCAGGATAGGATGCTAAAATGGGGCAGTCGCGGCGAGAGGGCTGAGCTTTCACCTGCAGTTGTCCTAGAGGCGCCTATGGGCCAGAGACATAATCCTGATAGCGTTCTAGGAACCCTAAATCTGCACAGGAAACCAGATCTTTCAGACATACAGATAATGGAGTGCGAGCGTGTCGTGAAACAGCTTGTATCGGAAGGCAAAAAGGTTGAGAACAAGCTTACATATGTGATGGACTCGATAGACCTTTCCGACAGCCTGAAGATTAACTGCGCGATAGGAACCTATTTTGACATGATTGGGTCTTGCGTATCAATCCAAAACGAGTTCTATAATCATTCAACAGTTGCTACAAATCTTGGAGAACTTCCTTTGCGAGAAAGAATCCATGCCAGAAATCCGGATCCGATTCTGAACGGATCGGCAAGATCAGCAGCAATTGCACTCTCAATGCTAATTGTACATCAGGATCAAGACGGTACCTACAAGTATTTCATACGAAGGCGCAGCAATAAGGTTGCAACTCATGCGGGGTTGCTGCATGTTATGCCATCGGGAATGTTTCAGCCGCAGTTTGAGCTCGACGATCTTCGTGCGGATTTCACGATTGTGCAGCAGGCAAAGCTAGAATATGTTCAAGAGTTTTTCGGAATAAACGATGAAAAGAGGTTCAATTTATCCGATATGTCCTCAGTTCCAGAAGTTGGGTATCTTGAAAACCTCCTGGAGAAGGGATCTGCGCAGCTTATGCTAACCGGCATAGCAATCGCTCTTGAGAATCTAAGGCCTGAGATATGTGCCGTACTTCTAATCCACGACAAAAAATGGATACAGACTGTAAAGGAGGGCACAGAGTCGCACAAGAAGATGAAGATGAACTGGGAATTCGAGCAGAAAATTCCTTTTGACGGCAAGGGTGAGATAGGGATCAACACTCCACTCATAGCAGGTCTTGGACACTCAACTGACGTGGTTCCTGTTGGTGCCGCAGCCATAAAGATGGGACTTCGGGCTGTTGCAGAAGAACTGAAAATCGTCTGAGAAAACCTTTAAATAGGTGAAAAACGAATTAGGTTTGTATTACATGCACTCAATAATACTTGCTGCAGGCAAGGGCACAAGGATGGTTCCCCTGTCCCATTACATACCAAAGCTGCTTATTCCTGTGAGGGGAAAGCCTGTTCTTGCTTACATACTAGAAAGCATGAAGTCTCTGCCGATCAAGACCCACTACATAGTGGCATCCAATCATCTTAGCACCATAGAGAAGTACATACAGAAGGTCGATGGGCACGACAACGTCAAGGTAATCCAGGCTTTGGGCTGGGAAACTGGGGGAGACCTCGCAATAGCGATGGAGGAGATTGGGGTCGATGACGATGTGCTCATATTAAACGGCGACACAATTACCGATTTCCCTCTTGCGGATCTTTACAAGTTCCACAAGGAAAAAGGTGCGGAGGTCACAATCGCAGTATTTTCCCTTTCGGACGAGAAGCAACTCAAGGCCATGGGGGTTGTTGAGGTTGACAAGGAAGGCAAGGTCACAAACTTCGTGGAGAAGCCAAGCGAGGTAAAGAAGATTCCCTCTTTGGCTTCTGTAGGGATCTACATATTCGATAAGAAATTCATGGAGAGGCGCAGGGAATATCTTACCCCAAGAAAGATCAAACTTGAGATGAGCCTTTTTCCAAAGCTTGTGGCAGAGGGAAAGCTCTACGCTTATGTGGGCACCCCAAAATATAGGTGGGACATAGGGACTCTCGAATCTTACCTTCACGCCGAAACTTTCATGAGGGACCTGGAAGGGGTAATTCAGAAGTAAGTTTTTGGATAATAAATCGGGATAATTTTGAAGATAGCTATAATAGGACTGGGTTATGTAGGTCTGCCTCTCTCGGCACTTTTGGCTAGAAATTTTGAGGTGACGGGCTTTGACATTGACGCCTCAAGAATAAAAAAACTCAACGCTGGCGAAAGCGTTTTATCCGAGCCAGGGCTAGACGAGTTGCTTGACAAGTCAATCTCAAGCGGGAAGCTACATTTCACAAATAATCCTGCCGATATCGCCGAATCGAACCTCAAGATAATAACTGTCGGCACGCCATACGAGGAGAGAATAGATGACGTAGACTATACCTTCCTTGATTCCGCTCTCGATATTCTGTGCAAGTACGTAAAGAAAGGTGACGTTGTGGCACTCAAGTCAACTGTTCCAGTTGGAACCACATCGAACAGGGTCGCAGACGCGCTCAGAAAGGGTGGGTACAAGGTCCCTGAAGATGTCGGGGTAGTCTTTTCTCCTGAGAGGATAGTAGAGGGACAAGCTATGCGAGACTACGAAGTGCTGCCAAAGGTGATTGGGGCATCCGATGATAGAAGCTACGAAATGTTTGCCGAGGCAATTTCAACTCTCGGCGGAAAGATAGTCAAGGTCTCAAATCCCGAGACGGCGGAGATGATAAAGATGACCGACAACTACGCAAGATTCGCATTTCTCGGAATAACAAATGAGCTCGCACTCATCTGCGAAAAGGTCGGAGTAGACGTAATGGAAATGATAAAGGCCGCAAAAGATGAGTATCCAAGAAATTCCGGACTGCTCATACCTGGTCCAGGAGTCGGCGGATCATGCCTCAACAAGGATCCCTTCATACTAAAGTCAAACCTGAAGAAAAAGGGGCTCACGCTTAGGACTGTTGACTCCGCAAAGGAGATAAATTACAACATTCCAAAGCACATTGCGGATCTGGTCATAGACTTTAGGCCCAAAGCAAAGCTCGTTGCAGTTGCCGGAGTTGCCTTCAAAGGGGACACGGACGACACTAGATTCACTCCAGCATTTCCAATAAGAAAAGAGCTTGAGTCAAAAGGCATGAGCGTCAAATTTACCGACCCTTTTGTGATGAGCGTGGACGGAGTCACAAAGGATATTTACCAGGCAGCAAAGGGCGCGGACGCATTCATACTTGTGGCAGATCACAGCGCGTATAGGGATATAAATCTTCAGATGCTTAAATCGGTAATGGGCGATAAACCCCTCATAATCGACGCTCGCGCCTTCATAAAAAGGTCTGATGCCGAATCAATTGGTTTTGAGTACCACGGTCTTGGTAGATTATAATGAAAATACTAGTAGCTGGCGGCGCAGGATTTTTGGGCACCTCTCTTGTGGAGAAATACCTATCCCCTGAAAACCAGATAACTGTGATTGATAACTTTGCAACAGGCAGGGCACAGAACCTTGACCCAATCAAAAACAACATAACCTTCATCAAGGCAGACGTTTCAGAGCTGAAGGATGTTGAGGGGAAATTTGATCTTGTACTAAATCTTGCAGCAAGAGTGGTAAGGATGGATTGGGAGGCAAATCCGGTCGAAATAATGCTCCCTAACTCAATAGGCAACATGAATTTGATTAAAATTGCACTCAAGAACGATGCAAAATACCTGTTTACCTCAACTTCGGAGGTTTATGGAGATCCCAAGGTTTTGCCGACTCCTGAGACATATCTTGCCGAGCGCTTTGACCATTTAGGTTCTAGAGCCCCATATGATGAAAGCAAGAGATTTGGGGAAACACTCATCAAGGCGTATGAGCGAGAGTACGGTCTCAAGAGCGTAATAGTGCGATTGTTCAATTCATACGGGCCAAGGCTCAGGGGAGGCGCAATGCAGGGTAGAGTAATAACCAGGATGATAGAGCTTGCGCGAAAAGATGCCCCAATAGAAATATACGGGGATGGCGGCCAAACAAGGGCATTTACCTATGTTGATGATACGATAGACGGGATAAAGGCAGTGATAGACAGGGGCGAAATCGGGGAAATTTACAATGTCGGCAACGATAAAGAGACGAAGATAATAGATCTGGCAAATATGATAATAGAACTGACCGGCTCAAAATCAGAGATAGTCTTCAAGCCTCTCCCTCCTGGGGATCCGGGGAGAAGGCAGCCTGATATAACCAAGATAAGAAAAATTGGGTGGGAGCCAAAGGTTGGGCTAAGGGAGGGACTTGAACAGATGGTTAAGCTCTATAAAAGCGAAGAGTGACACTTATCAAGTTCCAACTCCAATTAACTTTATATCTTAATCTCTCATTATATAGACTGTGAAAGGTTAGCCGATGATATTTTCAAATGCCTCAAAATCAAATCCAGCCAAAGCTATTGTTGAGCGGCTCTCAGGCATGCACCACAAATACATACTCAGTTTCGGCGCATTCAATGACACAAGCCTGGCCTCCCTCTCAAAATTAGGGCACAATCACCTCTACGGCATTGACTCAAACAAGAGAATATACGACATGCCAGATTACACGCAGGTGAAATACAGCTACTCCCCAATGGACAATACGCATTTTCCAAAGTCATTCTTCGAGGTAGTCTATAACCTGAATTCAAGCGGATACTTTTCCAATATGGAAAGCTTGAAGGGCTTTTTGCAGGAGTCGCAGAGAATTCTCTCAGACAAGGGAACTCTTCTTCTCTTTATCTCCAGCAGCAATTTCTCTAAAGCGGATGTTGAGGAAATCATCAGACACTCGGCAAAGCTAGGTTTTGTCCCTGCACAAAAGGAAAAACTGCCAGATGGAGAGTATTCAGTTCTTCTGGAATTCACCCTGTCCAAAAAAGAAATAAAGAACAAGATAAAGCAGGTTAACCTTGTTGTAGCATCCCTTGGAAAAGGTGAGGGGATGGATGTGTGTTATCAACTTCTCCACAAGAGGTTTGAGGAGATCGGGATAAAGGCGCCCCTCTACAAGAGCTACGATGAGGTCGACAAGAAATTCCTGACGATTATCGGATACGTTCCCGCTTACAATCCAACTTATCCAAGAGGCGGAAAGTTTATGATTGACGCACACCAGACCCAAGCATCAAGCAGGTTCTGGATCGAGGTCAAAAACATCATAAGGGACGTCATCAAAAATCCCATAGAGTTCTTTAGGATAATGAAGATAATCATCTTTCACTTCGGCTATGCGTTCCAGACGACGCAGAGGCTAAAGACTAACGACAACAAGGAGCTCGGGGAGCATTTCCTAATCCTTAGAACCAACGAGCTTGCTCAGGCCTCAGGTTTCAAGGACTACACGATAATGCCGCTCGCCGCTTTCGGAACTCCGATAAAAAGCAAAAAGCCAAAGGAGATACATATAGGATCCTTTGGATTTGCGACAAAGGGAAAGCACTTTGACCAGATATGCGAGCTTGCAAAGAGGCTGGGGATCAAGGCGACAATCTGGATGGGGGCGAGCAGGATGAACAACGTGACGGAATCAACGACCAACTACCTTGCGCAGGACATATACGACCGATACAACTCAAAGATGATAAGTGTCAGGGCCGGTGAGTATACTGAGGAGCAGCTGATAAAAGGAATGAAGGAGTGCACCCACTTCATTTCAGCCCAGGGAGACGCGATGGTGACTAGCGCATCGCTTAGGCATATGATACTTATGGGAAGGCCGGTGATTTCCGTGGACAACTACATCTCAAAGGAGGCCCAGATCCACAGGGTCAACTCCCTTGATGATATAACGCTTGAGTACCTAAGGAAAACGACCGAGCTGACAAATCTTGACGACGGCTTTAGGTACCTGCTCAAGATCCTAGAGCACGTGGATTTCTCCGAGGACTTCAAGCCGAAGTGAGGGCGCACACAATACTTTTAAAGCCCAGATGCCTATAATTTCTGATGCTCATGCAAAAAATTTCACTCTTAATCTTCTCGATCAACGAGGTAAGCGAGGTAATCACCCTTGCAAAGGAGATGTACCGCGTGGTCGACGAGATAGTGGTCATAGACTCCAGCGATAGAAAGAACATGGATCGGCTTGAGATAGAGCGAAGGAAGAACAAGCTCGACACTATGAGCGTCTTCCACGCGCCTGCCTTGGGCTACGCGGAGCCCTACAGGGAGTACGGCATCTCAAAGTGCAAGAACGAGTGGATACTTCTGCTTGACACGGACGAAAAGCTATCCGTCCACCTGCGAATGAACCTCAAGAAGATAGTTGACGGCGCGGATTTCAACGTGCTCAAGGTAAAGCGATATGAGCACGTGAGTCCAAAGGGCACAATCTCAAGTTATTACACCTGGCAGGTGAGACTCTTCAAAAAGGGGAGCGTGAACTTCCTAGGACTCACCCACGAAACACCCAAGATGATTGGAACAGTTGAGAGCCTCGACTCCGAGAGCGAGTACATAAGCCATATGGACGAGCTGCGCCACGAGCGGTTCTACAACAAGATGGACCTCTTTTCGCTAAACGGCCCATTCATACTGATAGTCAGGGACTTCATGATAGGACTCATGAACGGCGAGATGAGCCCCAAGTACATAACTGGCACAATCAAGACTCACATGGACTACGAGGGCCAGAGGATGAAAGATAAATCAATCGGGGAAATCGGAAAGATAATCCAGGAAAAGGGCATAATCAAGTACCTCCAGCTCGACAGGGAGTCCGTCATTCGAAAGCTCGACAAGAAGTACGCAAACAAGAAGCAGGGGATAGATTTGCTTATAAAGTTGTTGAAAGATAAATATAACCACAGATACCCGTAGCTGATTAAATGAAAATTGCACTTCTCAACGTGATAAAGCCTCACGCCGGCAGCGGAGACGGCATGACTGAGTACGCCTACCAGCTCTACACAAAGCTCAGCAAGGGCAACAAGGTCGATCTCATATATCCCCTTGAGCAGTCGAAGAGGAACGACATCTTCGGCTTGGTATACACCAATTCCGTGTTCAAGCTCAGGCTCAGGAATCTGGCGAAGGAGGATTATGACATCATACACATAGTCAACCAGGAGCTCGGATTTGCCGCCAAGATGCTCAAGAGGCTGGGCTCAAAGGCAAAGATAATAACGAGCATACACGATCTTATGAGAGTGAAGGATGAGGGGTATCACAGGGGACTACTGCAGGATGCGTACAGCAACCTTGTCTCATCAAGCGTCCACGACGCGCTGAACTTTTCGGATTCTATAATATTTAGCGCAAGCTCTGTTAGGAACAGCACAAAGAAAGCGTTTGGCGCGGAGCTCAAGAGACACTTTGTCACGCTTCTGTGCCCAAAAGATAATTTCAGGACAGCAAAGATACCTGCAAAGAAGGGAGGCGCAATTAAAATCGGATACATCGGCGCCCTGGCATTCAGAAAGAACATAATCTTCATGCTCAAGACAGCAAAGAAGCTTAAGGACAACAATGGCGTAAAGTTCGTAATCTACGGAAGCGGCGCTGAGAAGCCAAACCTCATCGCATTCAAGGACGAGAACAAGCTCAGCAATGTCTCGTTCATGGGCTTTGCCCCTGAAGACAAGCTTATGCAGATTTACGATGGGTTCGACATTTTCATGTACCCGACGGTTGAGGAGGGATCAAGCCTGCCGATCCTCGACGCGCAGGCAAGGGGTCTTCCGGCAATAGTACTCAAAGAGAACAACATGGACGAGGAGGTCACAAAGTACTGCTTCAAGGCAAAGGACGAGGGCGAAGCGGCAAAGATAATACTAAACCTGAAGTCAAAGGGATACGACAAGAAGGCCCGAGAGACTTCAACCGACTACGCGCGCAGCTTCTCATGGGATCGCGTAGCAAAGGAGACCCTTGCCGTATACAAAAAATCTGCCTAACCCCCTCTACATCGGCCATTATACGAAGACTGAATAATCATTATAAATGAGCCGGCAGATACAATCTCTGTAGATTGCTTGGCAAACAAACAGAAGACGATTAGGGAGCTCTACGCAAAGCTCACAAATGTCCCAGATGCTGGCTACGACAGCCAGCTTGCAGTGATGAGGATAAAGAACGGAGAGGTCCACATATCTTCCAAGGCGCTCACCCACAGCTCAATTATTTCAAAGGAAAACAAGGAGAACGCCGAATTCGCCAAAATGCTACTAGACGCACAGTCGGCGCTTGTTTCTAGAAAAGGGGAAGCAGAGTGCATAGTGGAAATAGATTCCGGTTTAATCGGTTTTGTCGAGAACAGAGGCTACATGGGCGGAGGCATGATAATGACCCTCCGAGATGCCTATGCCCCAACACTGCCAAACACCCTATGCGCTTCTGCCGGAAGAGTTATCTCCGATGAGGAAATTAAGACCGGGACCGCCATAAGATCCATAGTTTCAAACGCTTTTGCGGAAGTTGAATTCACTTTTTCATATTACAACCTAGGAGCACTAAGCTTCAGGGTTCACTCTCTTGATTTGCCAGGGGCATCAGCCGGCGAATTTTCAGATGTGACACGCCGGGGCGCAAGGATTCTCGCAGAGGGTAAGCTCAAAATACCTGACCACTATGATATTATCTCGGAGGGAACCGCATATCCCGCAAGATTCCACGGCGCTCCAGACATATACGAGCTCGGGGAGCGCAGGGCTGGAGCGGCCTTTTCGATAGAGCCGGGAACGGGAAGCGGCGACTTCATAGTTCCCGTGGTATATGAGAATCTCTTCTCGAAGCCGCCGATCATTTATTCATACGACTGGCCGACATACTGGTCACTTAGCGACATTGAAGTGAGAGGCGGCGAACTTCTCACCGGATCCCAAAGCAATCTGAAGTCACTAGACCGTCAGATTCTCTATGTTTATGGGAATGAAGCCAAGGTGAGCGTCTTCCAGAGCGGAAAGATCGCATTCGAGGCAGACGACTTCTACGAATTCATGGAGAAGAGCGGGTTGAAGAAATCGGTGATGGAGGGAAAGACAAGCGGACTCACATCCCAAATAAGGACGGTGATATTTGGTAATTATGAGAAGATTGATTCCCTTGGCGGAAATGTGCGCTTAAGCTACAAAAATGGGATAAAGAACTCCTTCCTAAACCTCTGGAAGGAAGCAAAAAGAGAAGACCTAATAGAGCAGGCTGAAGTCCTATGATAAAATCGATTTGCTGGGATGTGGGGGGAGTCTTGCTCAATTACAGCGACAACTACTTCATATCCCACCTCGCATCAAGGAGCGGCAAATCCGAGGAGTCCGTGAAGTCCACAGTTTATCCTCTTATAGTAAAAATGGAGGCAGGTGCGTTAAGGTCCGAGGATTTCAGCAAGCAGATCTCCAAAGAGCTTGGCGTTAAGAAAAGAGAAGCAAGAATGACAAGCTTCTTTTCGCAGGCGGCAAAGCCAAACACCGACCTAATCTTACTGGCAAGGCAGCTTAGGAAAAGTAACTACGAGCAGAGCCTCCTCTCAAATATAGAGATTGAGACATACATTGCACTTTCAAAGATGATGGACCTAAGCCTCTTTGAGCCCAAGATCCTCTCTGTATACATAAAGATGCGAAAGCCGGACAGACAGATATTCGATTACGCGCTCAAGAAGATCAAGAGGAGCGGCGAGGAGATAGTGTTTATCGATGACAGAAAGGCGAACGTTGAGGGGGCAAGAGCCGCAGGAATGAACTCGATACTCTTTGATGGGATTTCGCAGCTAAAGGAAGATCTCTTGAAGCTTGGAGTAAAGGGGTTCTAAGGATTATTCTTTCTCTTCGAGAGCTCCTTTATTGTCCTGCAGATGTATGATACCTGACTCTTTTTTATCGTGAGCCCTGAAGGCAGATACAGCCCGTTCTTTCCTATGTTTTCGGATACCGGATAGCTCTCGCCTTTGAAGAGCCCCATTGTGTGGAAGACCGGCTGCTGGTGCATCGGTATGAAGAAAGACCTTGAATCTATCCCCCTCTTCTTGAGCTCCTGCATCAGCATCTCCTTTGACATGCCGAATTTCTTCTCGTTAACTACGATTCCGTACATCCAGTAGACGTTCTTTGCCCAAGGCATCTCGACAGGCAGGGTCACTCCCTTCACTTTCTTTAGGCCCTTGTTGTACCACTGCGCCATCTCCCTCTTCTTCTCTATGAACTGGTTTATCCTCGAGAGCTGCGCAACCCCGATTGCCGCCTGGATGTTTGTCATCCTGTAGTTGTATCCCAGATCCTCGTGCAGATACCTCACTGTGTCCTGGAAGGCGAGGTTTCTGAGGACCTTCATCTTGTCGGCGAATTTCTGGCTGCTGGTGAGCGTCATTCCTCCCTCTCCGGTGGTGATGATCTTGTTTGCGTAGAAGCTAAAGCAGGAGAGTTCCCCGAAGCTGCCGACCATCTTCCCATCGCATGTTGCTCCGTGAGCCTCAGCTGCGTCCTCGATTACAAGCAGGTTGTGCTTTTTTGCAATCTGCATTATCGTATCCATCTTAACAGGATGGCCGTAAATGTGAACCGGAAGTATCGCTTTTGTCCTTGAGTTTACCTTCGCTTCAACCTGTGTTTCGTCCATGCACCAGGTGTCAGCCCTTGAATCAATTAGTACTGGCTTTGCTCCTGCATAAACTATGCACAGAAGGCTTGCAATGTTTGTAAATGTGGGAACGATTACCTCATCCCCCTCTTTGATGTTGGCTACCCTTATCGCAAGCTGCAAAGCGGCAGTTCCGCTGTTGCATGCAACCCCAAATTCGACCCCGCAGAACTTTGCGAATTCCTCCTCAAACTCTTTTATATACTTTCCTGCGCTTCCAGAGATAAACCCTGACCTAACCGCATCAGTTGCATTCTTTAGCTCCAGCTTCGATAGGTCCGGTTCGCTTACGTTTATAAATTTTTTATCTTCCACTTAGATTCCCTACTCATCTGCTTGCGTAAATCCATCCGCACTCCCCCCTCCTTAAGTCCTCTTCCACCCTTTCAAGTTCGACTTTGAAGCCCTGTTTCCTTATCCTATCGGGTAGGTCCTTTGGTCCGCCGTGGTACTCGATCTGCATTTTGTAGACATTCCCAAGCTTGTTGTGACCGTTGAATATTCTCTCCTCATCACCCTCGCAGTCGCACTTTATGATTATGTTCTTGGATTTTATGCTGCCCAGAAGATCATCCAGAGTGGTTATCTCTATCCCCTCGTTATCCGAACGCTTCTTGTACCTTGCGGCCGAGGAATAGACGTCGGCAGTGTACCCCTTTGGGATGTGGATCTTGTTTTTTGCGCCGCCGACTCCCTTGTTGTTCAGCTGCACTTTGTCGGAGAATCCCGCCCTTTTTACGTTCTCCATCGCCTGGCTGTAGAGCGACGGGAACGGCTCAAAGGCTATCACCTTTTTTATCTCATTGTGCATAGCCAGGTATATCGCAGAGTCACCTATGTTTGCCCCAATGTCTATCGCCACCGTGTCTGGTTTTAGGTTTGCGCAGAGCCACTTGTAGTTCTGGTCGATGAACGTCTCGTAAAGTGTTGAGGTGTTGCTGAACTTCCTCTTTATGTAGGGGAATGTTTCCTGGAGTAAGGCGCTGACCGCCTGTTTTATCTGCTGCTTCATGCTAATCGTCTAATTTGTATGAAAGCTTATTGCGCCTAAATTATTTAAATCCGACATGAAAGTGGGAGAAAAGCGCAAACCCCAAATTCTGTAGGCATAGTTTATAAATTTGCTATACCTCTATTATCTTAGGTCTGTTTATGGCAAAACACGCGCTAATAACGGGGGTCACTGGACAGGACGGAGCTTACTTAGCCAAGCTACTTCTCGACAAGGGATACAAGGTCTTTGGAACTTACAGAAGGGTTTCAACCCCGAACTTCTGGAGGATGCAGTCCCTTGGAATATTCGAGAAGGTGAATCTGATTCCGTTCGACATGAACGACATGAGCTCGATACTGGAATCGATACAGATCTCGCAGCCCGATGAGATATACAACCTCGCCGCGCAGAGTTTCGTCGCAGCAGCGTTCGAAGAACCGATTGTTACAACGCAGGTCGATGGATTGGGCGTCGTTATGTTTCTCGAGGCGATAAGGCAGCTCGACAAGAAGATAAAGTTTTATCAAGCCTCAACAAGCGAGATGTTCGGAGCGACAGGCCTTAGCGACGGTTTGAGTGGGCTTTCCAATAAGTCGCTCAACGAGGATAGCATGTTCAAGCCAACAAGTCCTTATGCTGCGGCAAAACTCTACGGATACTGGACAACAAAGATTTACCGAAAGGCGTATGGCCTTTTTGCATGCCAAGGAATTTTATTCAACCATGAGTCGGAACTCAGGGGACTCGAATTTGTTACAAGAAAGATCTCAAACTCGGTAGCAAAGATTGCGCTGGGCCTTGAGACTGAGCTGCGCCTCGGCAACATGAAGTCGGTTAGGGACTGGGGATACGCCCCGGAATACGTCGAGGGAATGTGGAGGATGATGCAGCACGGGCATCCTGATGATTTCGTCCTTGCGACAAACAAGTTCCATTCGGTCTTCGGGTTCGTGAGCAGTGCATTCGACGCTGTGGGCATCAACTGGAGAAAGCACGTGAAGACGGACAAGAGATTTCTTAGGCCGGTGGACACAAATGCGCTCAGGGGAGACTACTCAAAGGCCCAGGAGGAGCTTGGATGGAAGCCGAAGACGAGCTTCGAGCAGCTCGTCAAGATAATGGTAAAGTCGGACATGGAGAGATGGGAGAAGGTTATCACAGGAGAGCGGTTCCCGTGGGACGCCCCGAACTATCCAAACGATGCAAAGCTTCAGACGAGATCATTTAAAGACTAGTTAGAGCAGCGATCTCCTCTTCATCGTTTTGTTTCCGAAATAATCGAGTATCGTAGGGCCTATGTTGCCAACCACAACCTTCTTCTTTGCGAGTTTCCTTGCATCAACATCCTTGTTGTTGCTAATCATTCCGAAGATCCCAAACCGCGAGTGGTCCCCTTTCCTGTTTATCTCCGGCTCCATGAAGATCTCGCTGTCTGAGAAGTATGTGAAGTCGTTTATGTAGTTCTCCTTTAGCTCAAAGAGTATGTCCGGGACGATGAAATCTGCAGATTTTCCGTAGTACTCGTGCCCATCGTAAGTATTGATAACCAGTTTGTCCCCCTCTGCGGACTTAATCTTCTTTAGTCCCTCAATTATCTCTCTTGTGACTCTCCTTTTTTCGAGAGATCCTATCCCCTGCTCTGCGAATCTCTCATCGTTTAGCCAGATCATCCCGATTGTCCCGAAGGAGATTGCAGCAAAGGCCTGGGTGTCTGGCATTACAAAGTCCGTTTCGTAGATCTTCCTGTATCCCTCTGCGGCCGATTGGTCATCTGGGGCATCGTCGACAAGCCTGTCCGCAACCTTCTTTAGCGAGGCTGGCATCGTGTTGTAGATCGCCCTTCTCACCTTGAGCTTCATGACCCTCTCCCTTATGTGTCGCCTCACGCTTGTCGCTATTCCCTTCTGCCTCTTCTCTGCCTTCTTGGCGTTCTTTAGTTCAGCGAACCCGCTTTGCACAAGCCATGAGTTTATCAAGAACTTGTTTGTTATCGGCTGCGCCCCGTGGTCCGAGACGAGCATTATAACCGCATCCTCCTCTTTTTCCCGAGAGTAGTCTACAACCCAGTCGACAAAGTCGGATATGCCCTTGTAGAGCGGCGCTACGCTTCGCTCCCATCCGTCAAGGCTCAGCGTATAGTGCTGGATCCTGTCTGTCTCGGTGAAGCAGACGAAGATGAGGTCATACTCATTCTTCTTTATCAGGTACTTGCTCATTTCAGAGCGCGCGAGTATGCTCTTTAGGTACTGTTTCGATGCCTCCTCGACGTGCATTCCCTTCTCAAGCTCAATGCCGATGTTCGGCTCGCCCTCGAATCCGAACTTCCTTGCCGCAGCTTCCATCTCCTTCGAGCTATAGCGCGGCTCAAGCGGCCAGCCGGTTATCATGTCGACGTTCTTCGACTCGCTCTTGGTGAGCCCCATCGCCGGGGTTATCACAAGGCTCCTTACTCCTTTCTTTGCGAGTTTGTCCCAGAAGGGTGGGTGCTTTGCCGAATTGTAGTAGATAAGCTGCTTTGAGTAGTTGCCGTCGATATAGAGGAAGTCCATCACTCCATGTCCTGCGGGTTCAAGGCCGGTGTAGATTGTGGGCCATGCCGCGGCAGTGACTGGCGGAAGGGTCGACTCCATCTCCTTGAGGATTCCTGACCTCATGAACTTCTCGTAGCCCCCCATGCCGTGCTTCTTGTAAAGCTTCTCGAGCAGCCAGAGCGGGGCTGAGTCTATGCCGATCAGGTAGAGCTTTTTGCCTGCTTTCATCCCTTGCACCATATATAGTATATATTATAGGAAGCCTTTTGGCTCATTTCTGCACCCTCCTTGCGTGCATGAAACCGTTCACCATCACGCTTTTGGTCCCGAAGTTGAAGCGCTTGACCGGCTTGTGGATGTCAACCTCGAATCCCGCCTTGATCAGCCTTTTCTCAAGGTTGAGATAGCCGTAGTGGTACTCTATCTCCATGTCAAAGAACCTTCTCAGCGTGCTGTCATCAGAGTTGATTATAATCTCGTACTCGTAGCCCTCGCAGTCAACCTTCAGGGCCGCATCTTTGAGCTTGTATCTGTCCACAAGGTCCTTTAGGCTAAGTATCTCAATCCCCTTCTTCTTCCCCGAGCCCTCGAACTTCTTGCTGCTAAAGCTCCTTGCCGAGGCGTCGACGTCAACCTTCTGCTTTTTGCCCGCAACTCCGGCGTTTAGAAGCGTTATCCTATCCTGCATTCTGTTTGCGGAGAGATTCCTCTTGCCTACCTCGTAGAAGTAAGGGTAGGGCTCAAGCGCGTAGATATGCCTTGCCCCCTCAAGCGCAAAGTTTATCGCCGTGTCGCCGACGTAGGCGCCTATGTCAACCACGTCCCTTCCCTTGACGTCAAGCCAGGCGCTCTCGCCCTTGAAGAACTCGTTTTTGATCATAAGTATCGTGTCTGCAAGCTCCTTCTTTGAGCCGAAGTAGAGCTGAATCTTCCTTCCCTTGAACGGGAAGCTGACGTATCCCTGGTCCCTCCCCTCAGCTCTCACCCGTCTAAGCTCTAGAGAGACCTCCCTGCCCTCGTGGACTATAGTGAGCCTGTCCCTCGACGTGTCGAGGGCGAGCGTGGAGAGATAGTTGAGCGCGAAGTCCGAGATTATGATTGCCTCGTTAAGCGGAAGCATCAGTGTCCCTAGTATGTCGTCTGCGGAACTGATGTTCTTGTCCATACTCACAAGTTTGCCCACAAAACAATAAAAGGCTTTCAGCGACCCCAAAAGGGCCTATTTTCGAGGTAAACGCGCGCTTAGAGAAGCGATATAAACCCTCTCTGCGTTATATATAACAGGGCAGCAGAGGAGTTCATTCTCTTGTGCTCCCCTAAAAAATATAATTACGTCACCAAATTAACGTCGAGCGAAATTTGGCTGTCGTCGAAGCCATACGCTCATAAAAGAAGTATTGTTCATCAATTGACGATGAATAAAGTTTAGTATATAAAAAATATATTAAATATGACCGCATCCTTTAAATACTTTGTAGTTTACACCTATTCACACAAAATTGTGTAATATACGTGATAGAATGAAAAGTTTGAACGCAAAGAGGATCGCTGCGATCGCAGCAAGTTTGGCAATGGGCTTAGTAGTAGCAGGACCAGTCTCATTTAGCAATATACCGATAATAAACAG
>Ga0307374_10007205_pt1 | contig 17075 bp, 15 predicted proteins | sample OX3MG_FD_202532 | JGI IMG/M metagenome (GOLD analysis project Ga0307374, IMG submission 202532) | Soil microbial communities from Risofladan, Vaasa, Finland - OX-3 | ecosystem: Environmental > Terrestrial > Soil > Coastal area > Acid sulfate soil | place: Finland: Risofladan, Vaasa | collected... | reverse complement strand
GACTCACTGGATGCGCGAAGACCGCAAGACCGAGATCTGCTGCGACCTGCAGCGTTGCACGGGCCTGTGGAGCGTCAAGGAAGAGGTCACCGTGCGCGCAGTCAACAACAATCCCGGGCAGTTCGAGCTCTCGACTCACCCGCTCAACCTCCGCCGCCGAAGCCTCTCCCTGATAGGCATCGATTGTGGCGAGTCCCGCCAGGTGAGCACTCCTGGCGACCACCTCTCCAAGATGGTCATTCATCGCTTGCATCGCGGAGATCTGAAGATGCGCTCCATCAGGTGTGACGAGTGCGGGGGGCGCGCTCAATACCCGTAGGTCCACCCCAGCCTCTTGCTGATCACGGATCAGGCCATCAAGGTCCGCGATTCGTCGCGCAATGCCCATCCAGCGAGCGACGTGCTCGGGTAGCGAATTCACCGGTGGGAGCGCCGGCCATTCGGGTCCCGCATAATGGCAGTGAAAATCAACGACGAATTCCGTATCTCCCTCGACCACAAAACACCCCCTTTGGATACCGAGACCGTACTCAATGATCAACTCAATGATCATCACCCGGGCGATCTTTCATATCATTAACAAGAATGCTGTGTCGTGTTGAAAAGAGCTGCCTTGCGCTTTTCCCGGAGCTCTTGGTCACCCGTCGTGGCAGTTCTTCGACCTGGCTGAGGACTCCCGTGGCATCGCGTCCGTCTCTTGACGGGACTTCGCAACTGTAGAACCATCGAGTCCGGACATCGCACGATACGCCGACACGTGACTTCGGAGGTGATTTTTGCAGCTGGGAGAGCACACAATGGGGCGCATGATGAATGCCGTCGTCATGAACCAGTTCGGGTCCTCCTCCGTGCTCGAATATCGACAGGTATCGGTCGAAGCACCAAAGGACGATGAGGTGACTGTCGAAGTCCATGCGGTTTCGATCAATCGGACACTTGACCTCAGCGTTCGCAGGGACGGGGACGATCGCAGGATTACGCTGCCACACATCCTCGGGGTCGATCCCTCTGGGATCGTTGTCGAACTTGGCAAAGGCGTACGCGACCTTCGACCGGGTGACCGGGTCGCCGTTGTCGCCTCACGATGTGGCCAATGTGCATCGTGTCGACGCGCGAATCGATGTGAGCAACAGTTCCATCCCGGGGTGGAACGATGGGGCGGTTACGCCGAGTACATCACCGTTCCCGCCTGGACGCTTCTCGAAGTCCCTGATGACCTTGAATTCGCCCAGGCAACGGTTCTCCTGCGCCATTACCCGACCGCCCATCACCTTCTCTCAGATGTCGCAAAACTGTCAGCGGGCGAGCGCGTTCTGGTTCTCGGTAGTGCTGGAGGACTTGGCTCTGCAGCCGTCGAGGTCGCCAACCGACTCGGAGCCGAGGTCATCGCCGGAGCCGGATCCGATGAACGCATGCAGGCAGGAATGTCCCAGGGCGCCATCTGTGGCGTCAACTACCAGCGCGAAAACCTCGCCTCACGCGTCATGGAACTCACTGACGGCGAAGGGGTCGATGTCCTTGTTGAAAACATCGGTGAGCCGAAGCTCTGGGGCGATGCCTTTCAATGTGTTGGTCGCGGTGGCCGCGTCGTCACGGCCGGAGCTCATGGCGGAGGCAATGTCACACTTGATGTGCGAAGGCTCTATCAGAACCGCATTTCGATCCATGGATCAAATGGCCGCTCCGATGACAACCTTCGTTGGGTACTTGCACAAAACAGCGTGAAGGCCTTCCGACCGTTGATCGGTATCGTCATGCCACTTGCCGAGGCTCGCCTCGCGCATGACCTCGTCGAGACCAATGCGATTATAGGAAAGATCGTCCTCGATCCACGTTCTCGCGCGCCAACGCCGATCTGACCCATCCGTGTCGAGCACCTCGGCATCTTCCCGAGGATCCAGATCGTCTGGGTTTTTCTTGCGGCGATCGATTGCAATATGCACATGGTCGCGTTTAGCCTCTCGCGACAGGGAGGTGGGACGTACCTCACCGAGAGCACATTGGGGATTTTCATCGATGAAGAGCGGTGCACAGATGCCAGGACAATCACGACTCGTCGCAACGTCGCTTGACCATCTCGTACTCTACGTGGCAGATATCGAGCGATCCAAGAACTTCTACATCAACCTGCTCGGATTCGTTGTCACCCATGAGCATCTTGAAAGGAGCGCAGTTGCGCCGCCCGACGAGGAATTCGATGTCGATATCCGCTGTTTTCTCAAGTGTGGAGAAAACCAGCTTGGTCTGTTTCTCAAAGACTCCGGAGTTGTCCATGGAGGTGGTGAGGTGAATCACCTCGCATTGACACTCAAGGGGGTTGCTGAGCAAGAGGTGCGCAAGATTCTTGCTCAAGAGCACATCGATGTTCATTCGCGTCTTGGAGATCAGAGCTGTATCTATATCAAGGATCCCGACGGTCACAACATCCAGCTCCTGCCAAGATAGGACTCGATCTCGCGCTGATCATCCAATCGTGCGATGACCAACCTCTTTTCGCCAATTCGATCTCACCGCGACTCGTTCGCTGGCTCTTGCGCATCCCGGACGAGAATTGCTGGTCCATGGTCAGATGCTGCACGACACCGGCTGCGAAGTGTCGCGCGGTCAAGATAACTGGCAGCTGCTCGCGCCACGGTCACCGCAGAAAAAGATTCACGCCAGCCTCCCAACGGCCACGAGAATCGACGGAACCTCGACCCGGGCGCTTTTCCACGCTTGAACTCAGGCGCCCGAGTCGCTACTGTTCGCCCGCAACAACTATTCAGACCCGCAGGGCAAATCCAAAGTGAGGATTCATGCAAGTCGTCGATCTCCATCACCATTTCATGCCACTCAATGTTCTCGAGCAACTTCGCATCGTCTCCGGGGGCAAGGCGCGGCTGATCAATGAGAAGATATCCATCGCGTTGAATCCCGACCTCGCCGATGGCGAAGCTCACCTCGAGGCAATGGACCAGGCCGGGGTCGACGTCGCCGTACTCACCCAATCGGGACTCAGCGTTCTTGGAGACAAGATCTGTCGAGACATCAACGAGGGAATGGCGGCTGTGGCTGAACAGTGGCCCAGTCGGTTCATACCAACCGCTCATATCTGCATCGATGACCAGAATGCCGCGCGCGAACTCGAAAGCTGCGTCGAACAATATGGGTTCGGCGCAGTTGCCCTGCCGTGTTCGTCTCCCGAGCGCCAGCTTGACGACCCATCACTGGGACCACTCTGGGCGGTGATCGAGAACCTGGACATCCCGATAATCTTGCATCCAGCGCAGCTTCCCAATGGTGCCTCGCTTGACTACGCGCTTGAACGTTCCTGCTATCGCCCGTTCGACACAACGGTTGCAGGCGTGCGTCTCTTCAATGGCGTGTTACCTCAGCACCCGGGACTCAAGTTCGTGCTACCCCACTGCGGCGGTACGATCGTCGGTCTCAAGGGCAGGCTCGCGATGTTCTTTGAGCGACCTGGCATCGCGCTCCATCGGCTTTTGCCACGCACGCGCGCTGAACAGCGCGCCGAAGGACTCGACACGATCTTCGAACAGTTCTGGGCCAAGCTCTATTTCGATACCGCCGGGACGGGAGCCTGGAGTCCGATCGTCGAATTCGCGACAGGTCTGGTCGGTGCAGACCATATGGCCTTTGGAACGGACTATCCGCTTGAATCACATTCGGGCGAGACGATGCGCGAACTCGTCGAAATGATTGAGAATCTGGAGCTTTCGACCGAACAGCGCGCGCAGATCGCGTCGGGCACCGCTCTAGACCTGCTCGGGCTGCCCCTTGAACAGGCGCTTTCGGCGAGGAGCTAACCCTTGGGACAAGATGTCTGTCGCGCGCAACCATCTTGGACACAAGACACCGTGTCAAGGTGATGACCGAAACCACGAGATCCCACGATCGCTGACGATGGCGACTATTGCACGTGCGACGACAGCGCGCGCAAATTGATTGAGCGGTAGAGCAACAGACCATAGCCAACGCCGACTAGGAGCTCTGCAACAAAGACGAGATGAAAAACATTGGCCACCGTCAATGCGCCGAGAGAGAATCCGATCACCACTATGCCAAAAACGATAAGCATCTCCGGATGTGCCCGGACAAGGCACGCCAACCATCCCGCAGTGACCGTTTCGAATATCGCCGTCGCCACGTTGACGCCGACATGGAAGTCATTAAGCGGATTGCTCAACTTGTAGGGGTAGGTACTCAGGAGATTCAATACAAGCAATGCCGCATAGGACCTGAGGATCGCGCGTGTGATCACCGAATCGCGAGTACTGCCCCGAATCAGTCTTGCGCCACCAAAGGAATACACTCCGCCAAGAACAAGTGCAAGAGAATACGGGATTGCTGTCTTGATGTGAATCCCATAGTTACTCAGCCCGCTCTCGTCACGCTTGAGAACGAAACCGGGATGCAAAGCGACGCACAACGCGAGGAAAAGCCAGAGACAGATCTGACCCCTTGCCACCAGACGCGCCGCTCCCTCGGTCATGATTTCAGCATAGGGAAAGCGCCAATGATCGCGAGATGTTCTGACGCCAAGGGCGCTCGTCAGACGATCGCAAGCCCATGTCTGATGCGTCTTCGCGTTCCCCACAACACGATATTCCAGGGAAACTCACGGATCCGGTTGGGAAGCAAACCGTTCACCCAGGCGATCAGCCCGGTCAGTTTTCCAAACATCCATTCACGTCTCGCGTTCCATGGGAGCCCAAGTTCATTGCGAAACCGACTGTCGAGAAAACCCGTCGTCACAAACCGGTAGAACGGACCGAGGATCATCTCGATCGGAGCTGGGAGAAACGCCAGCGAGGCAATCCCGTTGAGGTAGGAACGAGTCTGCTCGTCTGTTGAAAGGTGTGTGAGCTGTTCGCGCCAGTACCGTTCAAACGCGGCGCGGTCCTCGGGCCAGTTTGCCGGTGAGACCTGGAGCGTTGTGACAAACCTGGCGCAATGACGGTACATCTCGTCGAGCAGTGCGGGATTTTGCTCACCATAGAGAAACCGTGTCGCATCTTCGAAACCCCGGTACATGCAGGCCCCGACCCAGAGTTGGAGGCGCGGATCGAACGCGTGGTAGTCGACCGGGCTCCTCTCGTCTGCCAGCACTTGCCGATGCTGACCGTTGACCTCGCGGCGCAAGACCTTCCGTTCTCCCTCGCTCCCGAACAGCGCAATTACGATGTAAGCGAGTGTGGTCCGTGTGCGCTTGAGCGGGTGTTTGGCAAGTGAGCCACTCTCGACCCTGCTCTCGACAACACCGCGACCTACGGGGAGTTGCGATAACTGCATGATCACGTTCGCGCCAGCGAGCAAAAGTGCAAGGCCGCTCATCGCAATCGAGCGCAGGTCGTCCGACATCGCCTCGACTCGATGCTCGTCACCGAGCTCATCTCGAGAAGCAACCATGTTCGTGTCCGACCCCTCTCGTCGCGACCACCCGTCTACCCAGTCTTCTTGACCTACCGCTCACGCACCAGTGCAGCCCAACTGGTCGCGGTTCTTGCCGATGTGGCTCAAATTATTGACCTTCGCGAAATACCCTGTTGCCTACGTTCCTGGGTCGCCGCCAGCGCCCAGGCGACTACGGTCTAGCCACTGTGCGATGATTCGTGGACCAAAAGGGTACTTCCTCAGAAAGAAGGAACATCATGAGCGACCAAGCGCAGGGCGAGCTGCTCTACGAATACACGGTGCAGTTCACCCAGGTAGTGGAGTATGGCGTGTCAATGGAGGCGCTGATGTCAGGCCAGGCAGCCCCGCCACCCGAAGGGGCGCGTTTTGACGTTTACTTCGAAGGCCCTGTCACCGGAACCAAGCTCAGCGGATCGGTCAAGGGCGTGGATTACCTGCACGTACGCGCTGACGGCCGCTTCCAGCTCCATATCCACGCCGAGATCACCACCGACGACGGCAAGAAGATCGCGCTGGCTGCCGACGGCGTCGGCATGGGCGAGCCACCGGTGCTTCAATTGCGTGAGAACGTGACGCTGACGACCTCGGTTCCCGAGTACTCCTGGGCCAACACGATCCAGGTCTGGGGAACTGGGACCGTCGATGCCTCGAGGGGAGAGGTCCAGATCAAGGGGTATGCCGCCTGACAGCAGTCCAGCCCACACGGTTGATTCGTTGGTTGCAGGGTAATCGGCGAAGATCAATAGCTGTGGGATGTAGGGAAACTCAAACATCATCTGCGGCCAAAGAGGCGCAATCGCGCGCCCAACCCAGATCGCTGTGCGATTGACCGGTTCAGCGACCGCTTGGCATCGGAGTGACCGGACTGGGCCTCTGGCAGGAAACAGATTGCTCGCTAGGTTCAGATCCGGTAAAGCGACGTGGCGTTGTCGCCGGTAATTCGTTCTGCGGAGACCCGCTCGAGATCGGAACGGCCCAGTACGGTCGCGTGCGCGTTCATCACCGAATAACGATCGCCATGCGTGTAATCCGTCCCGACGATGAGATGACGATCCTCTCCGACGGACTCGAGAACAGCAGGGATGTCCTCGGAGGTATCGCAGGTGACGTAGAAATCAAGCTCCGCGAGCGGCATCTGGCCTCCGGCGCCAAATCCATTCGTACCCAACACGTGGGGTACCCACCCCGACCCTGCTTCGATGAATCCGACACGCATGCCCTCGGGAAGCTGTCCGTCTCGCCTCGCGCGCAACAGTTCGGCAAAGGCCGAGTACACCGGAGTCTCACCGCTGTTGCTCTGGGTGAACGGCGAAAGGAACTTGTTGACCGGCGCCCAGGCGGTTCCCTGGTGAAGACACAGTGCAAGGTCGCGTTCCGCGGCAGCCTGGTAGGCGCGAAAGAAAAACGGATCGCTCGCCCCCCGGCCCCCTGAATCGATACCGAGTTTGAAGATTCCCACTGCACCGTTGTCTTTCGCAAACTGGATCTCTTCAAGCGCCTCCTGCGGGGCGATATAGGGGATCATCGCCACCCAACGCAATCTTCCCTTGGAGTGCGCGCAACGGTCCGCAAGCCAACGGTTGTAGCTCTTGTGCAACATTGCCGTGATATCGGGCCGCAGGGAGGGTTCGTGGAGGAACAGCGTTGGATAGATCACCTGTGTCTGCACTCCGAGTGCGTCCATGTCGCGCATGCGCGCACCGACGTCTTTCAGCTCGCGGGTCTCGAGCGTGGTGCCGGTGCGCTCATCGGAGCGACGCCGCCGCGGAGCAAGCCGCCCATCGATGTACCAAAGTCGGTGATAGCCAATCGGGAGATAGCTCGGGATCTCCTCGTCCGCAAACTCGATCGTGTGCGGAGCGAGATGGCGCTGATTCGGTGGAATGTACGACCACGTCTCATCACACTCATCCACATGGGTATCAGAATCAATAAAGCTCATCACTTGGCCTCGCCTCCACAACCTCTCTATCAGAATCCACCACAGGAACGAAACGCCCACATTCTCATCAGCGAGCCTGCGTCCTCGCGTCGACGAGCACCGGACGGCCCTCCTTGACGATAACAAGCGCCTGTCGGAGCGCATCGACTAGCTCTGGGCTGGAGCTAACCGGACCGATTCCCGTCACCCCCATACTCTCTGCCATCTTTGCGAAGTCGATGTCCGGATCGGTGATCTGAGTACCGATCCCGGCACGCTTGACGTCCCGGTTGCGTGATTCTGCGAGATGAATCGCATGATCCTCACTGTTATAGAACGAAGCATTGTTGACCATGAGAATGAGCGCCGGGAGCCGGTACCGCGCAAATGTCCATAGCGCGCCGGAGGCCATCATGAAGTCACCATCGGACTGCACGTCGACGACAATCTTGTCCGTCCCGCGATGCGCAAGACAGGCACCGATCGTCGCGCCGATGCCGTATCCGAGCCCCCCGCCCGAACTCCCCCCGATCGACTGAAGTGGCTCATCAAGATCAAGGATGCGCCGCACCCATGAGCGACTTCCGTCACCGTTGGCAATCATGAAATCCTCGTCCGCCAAGACAACGCGCAGCGCCTCGACCAAGGAAGACCATGCAATCGGGCTCTGAGACCACTGCTCCTCGGCGATGCCTCTCGACTCGAGACGTATGCGCTCGTGCCACGCGGTGATCTCCGCCCTGCGGCCGTCAATGCGCTCTGGGGCGCGGCCAAGTAGTCGATTCAACTCGACGAGCGCTGTCGAAGGGTCCCCAGCGACAGTCAGTTCGCAGGGATAGAGACTCTGATAATCGGTGCTGAAACCACGTGCGACAAAGTCACCCAGCCCAATGGAGAAGACCCGCGCATCGGGCGAGAGAAAGGAGACCGTTGTCCGGTTGGTTCGATCGTTTTCGGAGACCGAACCGACGATATCGCGCACATCGATTGCAACGATGACATCCGCGCGCTTCAATGCTCTCTTTGTCTCCCCTGAGAGGTTCATCGGGTCCGTTGTCGCGATATTCAGCCGATTCCCGACATCTACAACCGCAATTGCCCATCGGTTGGCCAGTTCATGCAACGCGCGAAACGCCTCAGGCTCCTCTCCTCCGGATCCGAGCATGAGCACCGGAAACTCCGCACCGCTGAGCAGATCTGCGATCATCGTGAGAGCCAATCCGTCGGGGGCCGGAGCTGTCGCTGGCGAAGCTCCAGCCATATCGAATCTCATGGCAGTGACGATCTCAGGAAGTTCTTTCTCTTGAATTCCACTGTCGAGACACACATAGACCGGGCCCGCGGGCTTTGACGCGGTGAGGTGATAGCCGCGGATGAGTGACTCGACCATTCCGATGGGACTTGACGGCTGATCGTCCCACTTGACGAAGTCGCGCACCAGGTTCCCCTGTACGAGAGCCGTATGCGTCCAGTCCGTTGGACGGCGCAGCTCTGCATCCATCGGACCGCCGCCGCCGATCATCAGCATCGGAACGCGATCGGTCCACGCATTGAAGATCGCCATACTCGCGTGCTGCAGTCCGACCACATTGTGGATGCCGACCGCCATGACCTTCCCGCTTGCCTTTGCATACCCATGCGCGGCGGCGACCGCGATCTCCTCATGGGTGCACTCAATCAACTCTGGATCACCCTCGGCACTATCGCTGGCTCGAAAGTTCACGATCGAATCGTGAAGTCCTCGGAACGAAGCACCCGGGTTGATCGACATGTAGCGGACCCCAAGACGCCGAATGATATCTGTCGCAAGATCAGAGCCGTATTTTAAAGGCTGGATGTCTTGCTCACCGTGATCATCACGCGAGTCCGATGCATTCTGGCTTTTGGCCATCGATTCCCCCCAAGTATTTTCCTCATCTATACCGGCCACCGTCATCGAAGTCAAACTTCAATCGCTTCACCCTGAGATGTCGTTTTGTCGTGCGATCACCGGCAGGTATCTCCTCAAGACCAACTCAACGCGAACTGGCGATGCCGCGATCTCCTCTTGCGAGCACGCGACACTCGAGCCAGAGGCCTCTCCCGAGAGCAGGCTCAGAGGTGATCGAGATTGACGACAATCGCCTCTTGCGTGGAACGCGCGAGCACGACGACGGCCGCAGCTGGACCGGGATTTTCCTCGCGGTGAGGAACAAAGGGCGGAACGTAGACGTAATCACCGGGTTGGGTCTCGATGCGGTGCTCTTGTCCGTCGGTTCGAAAGACGAAGACCGGGTTCCCGGTGACGACGTAAATTCCGGTCTCCGATGCTCCGTGGTGGTGATCACCGGATCGGACACCGGGTTCGACGTGATTCTCTCCCATCCAAATCCGAGAGGAGGACGATCGCGCCCCCGAGATCGCCTCGAATCGAGTCATGCCAGGCGTCTGTGAGGTCTCTCGAACAATTTCATCGTGCCTCGTGTGCGAGAGTTCACGGTGCCACGCATCGGAGTCGCTCGTACTCATTACCTTCCCCTCTCTCCCGGGCGCCCTCCCAGCGGTGGATCGCGAAGAATCACCTCTTCGTGCAACGAGGGCGACACCTGCCACAAAAGGCATCTCACTCCATCGCCACCACCGTATCGGCCAATCGATGCAGCGTCAGGGAATCAAACGCGCTTCGATGACGAACCGGCCGGTATAGTGGCGGGCTCGACACCGTTCGGGCAAGATGCAGTGTCGTAAACTCGTGTTGAAGACATTCACTGCCCGGACAGTTCATCGAGGGCGAAGATGGTGACTGATACGGACAAGATCGGGGGACGATGACGGGTCTGGCAAATGGAACTCGGTTCCCGTCAATGGAGATGCAACAAGTTGGAGGCAAAAGACTCTCGCTTCCCGATGAACTCGAAGGCGTCTACGGCGTTGTCCTCGCCTACCGCGGATCGTGGTGCACGAGATGCAACTTCCAGCTCGCGCAGTTCCAGCAATCACTCGCGCAATTTGTCTCGGAAGGTATCGGAGTCACCGCGTTCTCGACCGATGACGAAACCCACGCCAAAGAGATGGTCGAACGTCACGGAATCACCTTCCCGATCGGCTTCGGGATTGACGTCGAAGATTCCAGCCAACTCCTGAGGAGTTACGTCAACGACGCGCATCGGTCGCTCGAATCTTCAAACTTCCTCCTCAGCCCGGACGGGACAATTGAGCTCGCCGTGTACTCCTCAGGGCCGATCGGACGTCTCGTTCCCGACGACGTTATCGATATCGTGCGAAGACGAAAGGCCCAATAGGGAGAAATCGTGACTCAATCACAAAGGGCAATCGAACAGCGTGCACTCGGTCGACTCTCGGTCTCGGTAATCGGTATCGGCGGCAACAACTTCGGCCAGCGCTTTGGTGCAGATCAGACCCGCGAAGTTGTACTGAGCGCCCTCGAGTGCGGCATCAATTTCTTCGACACCTCGGACTCTTATGGCGATGGAGCGAGCGAGGAATGTCTTGGGTACGCGCTCCGCGACCATCGAGACGAGGCAATCGTTGCAACGAAATACGACGGAGCTCCAGATACCGTTCGGGAGCACTGCCTGGCGAGTCTGTCAAGACTCAACATGGAGGTCATCGACCTTTATCAGATCCATCGCCCCTACCTTGAGGCCCCGCTCGAGGAGACGCTCGGCGCGCTGGGTGAGCTCGTCAGCGAAGGCATCGTGCGAGAAATCGGCTGTTCCAACTTCGGGGTCGCGCAGCTCAAAGAGGCACGATCACTCACGCGAGAGGGACATGTCGGCTTTGTCTGCGTGCAAAATGATTACAACCTGTTGAACCGCAAACAAGAACTCGATGTCATTCCATATTGCGATGCGAACAACATCGCCTTTCACGCCTACTTCCCTCTCTACCATGGTCTCCTCACCGGAAAATTCTGTCGAAATGAAACACCGCCGACGGGAACCCGTCTCGCGAACGCCTCCGAGGCGCGCAGGGAGGCGGTATTCAGCGAGGGCAATTTCGATATCGTCGAACGCCTGATCGCTCTTGCCGAACGCCACGGAACGACGCTTTTGGACCTTGCAATTTCACGCTTGATTCACGTTTCCGGTGTTTCCTCGGTGATCACCGGTGCCATGTGGCCGGACCAGGTACGCGCGAATGCCCGAGCTGCAAAGTGCCAGTTCGACGAGGAGCTGTACCGCGAGATCGACGCGATCGCACCCACTTGCGCAGATGCGAGGGACACTCCCTCAGCGGCACGAGGTATCGCGTGACGGCCATCTGCTGACTTTGGGTTCGCCCCCCGGGGTGGCCGGGCAACGCCAAGGCGCTGCCGCGATTTCACCGCGTGGCATTTCCCGCGCGCCGTGAGCGGAGCTCCAGCTGGTTGTGGGCCTCTTCCACTTGTTCGCCTCCTTGGCCAGATCACGCCCGGATTGTCGCCGCTCGCCAACCGCCAGCTGGATGCTGGAGAGGTATGTCGCAAAAGTCGCGTGACGGGCTCGTTGGGCCACCTTGTTGCAACGAAATGCAATCGTTGGACTCGTCATCTACCCAAGAGAACTGCCGCCTAGCACCTCGCCGAGGGCGAAGCGGAGATCATTCCCAGCGACCAGTGTTGCAAGGAACCCGGAAAGAGATCGCGTCTTTGGAATGGATCTGATCCCGTTAGGATCGAAAATCGACCGAGAAATCCCTGCATCTGACCAACTCAGGAGCCGACGATTGATGCGCACCGTAACCGCCTATGCAACAACGGGTCCAAAGACCCCTTTCCAAAAGACAAGCATCGAAAGACGCGACGTCGGTCCCAAGGACGTGCTGATCAAAATCGGCTACGCCGGTATCTGTCACAGCGATCTGCACACCGCCTGGGGCGAATGGGGCGATACCCTCTTTCCGCTCGTACCCGGACACGAGATTGCGGGCACCGTCGAACAGATCGGCTCCAAGGTCACGGGCTATTCAGTCGGAGACCGGGTCGGTGTCGGTTGCATGGTCGATTCATGCCGCCAGTGCGAGAACTGCCTTGCCGGACTGGAGCAGTACTGTCTGAATGGGTTCATCGCGACCTACAACGCGATTGGCAAAGATGGCCGAGCGACCGACGGCGGATACTCAACCCATATCGTCGTCGATGAGGACTTTGTGCTGGGGATTCCCGAGGGCATCACGAGTGATGTCGCGGCCCCCCTGATGTGTGCCGGTATCACGCTTTACTCTCCCCTTTGTCACTGGGGCGCAGGTCCTGACCGACAAATTGCGATCGTCGGCCTCGGGGGTCTGGGACACATGGGTGTCAAAATCGCACACGCGATGGGTGCAGAGGTAACGGTGCTCTCCCACACGCCGGAAAAACAATCCGACGCGATAGCCCTTGGTGCGGATCACTTTTACCCGACGAGCGATACAGACACCTTCGACCTGCTCGCTCGTCGATTCGACCTGATCATCGACACCGTCTCAGCCAAGGTCGCGATTGATTCCTATCTCTCGCTGCTGCGTCTCGACGGCTCGTTTGTCAACGTCGGTGCTCCACCAGAGCCGCTCACGGTGCACGCATTCTCGCTCGTTGACGGCCGCAGGAGTATCTCGGGATCCCTCATCGGAGGAGTCCGAGAGACCCAGGAGATGCTGGACTTCTGCGCCGGTCACGGAATCGGTGCTGACATCGAGGTGATCGGCGGCGGCGAGATCGATGCCGCGTACCAGCGCATGCTCCAAAGCAACGTCCACTACCGGTTCGTCATCGACATCGCGTCATTCGATACCGACGAGGCTCCCCGGAATTGAATTGAGCTGCGCTGGGTTGAGCCGGATTGAGCTGGGCTGGAGCACTACCTATCCCCTGAGGACTCTGTCAGTGGGCCTCCGTACCAGGAAGCATCTCGCACGGGGTCTGCCTCGGTCCGAGACCCTCCCAGTATCGGTTGGTCTCCGGGTCGTATCGCCCCTGCATGAATCCTCCGCTCTTTTGCGAGCGGATGATGATCGCAACTGCCCGTTCACCGACCGATACCTCTCGATGGATCTCGTAGGGCCGCACGAGGTCAATCTCTCCCGGACTGACGTAACGGTCCGCCGTACGACGAATCTCGGCGTAGTCGGGTCGCGAACCGTCATCGATCCGATCCGCCCTCTCGATCCGTTCGTGGCCGTCGAGTACTCCATAGAGGGTATAGATGTGCGCATGGTCGTGCAGATGCCGACTTGTCTGGGAGCGCTCCCATGCAATACGTCCCTCGCCCTTGGTGAGGCCATTCACCGCAAATCCATAATCGGGATCCTCGTAGAAGATGAGGTTCTCCGCTCGGCCATCACGAGGAACACACTCGGGCCAGTTCTTCGACGCCGCGATTACATCGGGGTCGGCAAGCAGGTCTGAGAGGATCGGCGACAACTGTTCCCATCGTCGCTCTGGATCGGACTCTCGCGAAAAAAGATCCCTCGCCGTGGAGATAAATACATCAAGCGCGTTCTCTGTCTTTACTGGAGTGCTCATAGATGCTCCTTCGACCTCAAGATAGGCCAGCATTCAACCGATGATTCTTATTGCACAGCGTAGAACCGTGCACAGTTGTCCCAGAGGATCTTCTGCTTTGTCTCGCGATCAAGCGGAAGTTCGAGAAAACTCGACACAGCTTTCGGATAGCGGGAATCGCCGTGTGGGTAATCGGTCGAAAAGACGAGCTGATCGGCGCCGAAATCCTCGATCATGTGTCGGACCGGAGTCTCATCGGGTTCAACCGAGACATAACACTGTCGCTTGAAATACTCACTCGGCGCCATGGACAGCTCCGACATGAAGACATCACCCTCAAGTTCGTAGTGTTCGTCCATCCGCCACAACAACCACGGTGCCCAGGAACAGTTCGCCTCAAGAAAGGCGACCTTGAGTCGCGGATGACGCTCGAGTACCCCCGCACAAAGGAAGCTCGCCATCGCCGTCATGTTCTCGAACGGCTGCCCGTAGATCCGACGCAGGCCGAGGTTTGGCATGAAGTGTTCGCCCGAGCGACGGACGCCACCTGAAAGTGCCTCATGGAAACCGATCGGGATATCGAGGTCTTCGAGCACCTCCCAGAGCGGCTCGTAGTAGGGATCGTGCCAGTTGCGCCCGTTCACGACGTTTGCCCGGATGAACACCGCGCGAAAATCCAGTTCGTTGACGACTCGCTGGCTCTCTTTGACCGCATCGTCGATATCAAAGACCGAGATCATTCCGGCCCCAAGGAGACGCGCCGTATCCGGAGCACAGAAATCGAACATCCAGTTGTTGTAGGCCCGTGCAATTGCCGCGGCCAGTCGCGGCTCACGGCCCGGACGATCAAGCGCATGGAGACCGCGACTCGGGAAGAGGACCGCGACGTCAAGACCCTCGTGGTCCATCGCCTCAATCTGGCATTCCGTCGTCCATCCTCGGCGCGAATGGTCGGCATAGAGCACCTGGTTCCGTTCGTAGTTGTGGCCATTCTCGAGGATGGAGCGTTGACTCCGGGGACCGATCGGATCAGCTACCTCGTCACCGGGAAAGATCAGTCCAAGATCACGCACGTTCTCCGAGAGCCTGCCGACCGGCGCCGACTTCTTGAACTCCGGTTCGAGGTAGCGCTGCCAAAGATCCGCGGGTTCCATGACATGCATATCGCTGTCCATGATCCGAAAGCCATCGAGTGCCACGTCCCCATACCCCCAAGATGGCCAATCACCGCCAAAGGTGACCGGTTACGCGAGAGTGTAACGACCTCGGAGGAGACCAACAAGTGTGCTCGCTCGGCGACGCGTTCGAAACCGTGTCACCACCCCTGCAGAGAGGTCTCGCGCAACGAAATGTCGATCGTGTGACGAAATCAAGCATCGCGGATGCGAAATGGCACGGTTCTCGACAGGTGTTGCAGCTCGGGAGTGCGGGTGGGCAACGTCGTTGGATGTTCTTTGGCATCGGTCATCAGATCCGCTTGCGTCGTGCTCATCGCCACGACGCCAGATACTCCCTTGGCGGGCCAACAAAGATCGCTACGGCGAGACATCCACCGACCTCTTTTTCGGCAAAAAGACCGTGCAAGATTCGTCGCAGAACGGAGCAAAGACGCAACGCAGCTACCGAGATTCTCCGGGTTCCGACAATTCCACCATCGTATGCAGATGAATTCGAATCTTCCATCTTCACCCTCGAAACGCCGCCTCGTTAACGTTGCTCTCGGGCATCAAAGCAGCGCAAAACAGGCAGAGTATCTCCCTGTGGATTTTTCACACCGTTGCGCGCCTACGCGCCGAGCAACGGGGGGAATCGTCGTGATGCGATCGTCGCGCGTTCGAACTGCGTACTTGCCTGCAACAGGGCAAGGTCTCCATCAGGAGGACCGACGAGTTGGAGGCCAATCGGCAGACCGGCCGCGGTGAATCCAAACGGGAGCGCGATGGCCGGCAACCGAGTCGCCGAGATCAAATAGCACGAGGCCATCCACTCGAGATAATCACCCATTTCCCTTCCGTCGACGACCGAGGGATACTCCAACTCGATCGGAAAGGGCGCGACCTGACTGACCGTCAGCGCAAAGAGATCAACGCGCGAAAAATAATCGCGCATCCTCGAGGCAATCGCGCGCTGCTCGGCCTTGGCACGTTGAATCTGCGCCCGAGTCAGCGCAAGTCCGATCTCGACATTCCAGCGAATCGACTCCTTCACCATCTCCGAATGTGTCGCGACGATCGATGAAAATGCCTCGGCAAACTGATGCGCTCGGAGGGTTCGAAACACCTCATCCGCGCCGGCTAAATCCGGAAGCTCCTCAGTCACCTCCCAACCAAGCTCTTCGAAGACGACTGGGGCGCGAGCCAGTGCGTTGCGCACCTCGCGATCGATCGGGAAGAGCCCTCCAAGATCAGGCGACCACGCGACTCGCCGCCGCCTGTTGTCAAGGGCTGTTGCGTCGACGAAATAATCGCTTGGGAGCGAAAGCGAATAGCGGACCCGTGCGTCCTCGCCAGCTATCGCCTCGAGCATCAGCGCGACGTCATCGACGGTCCGCGCGATCGGACCGGGAACACTGAGCCGCTCGTCGGAGACGCCTGAGGGAAAGCTGGGCACGCGGCCAAACGAGGGACGCATCCCGACGACACCGGAAAACGACGCCGGGTTACGCAGTGACCCACCCATATCGCTGCCATCCGCGAGCGGATGCATACCAAGCGCAACACCGACGGCTGCGCCGCCGCTGCTTCCACCGGCAGAACGCGCCAAGTCGTATGGGTTATGCGTCGCGCCAAAAACCGGGTTGTAGGTATGAGAGCCGGCCGCGAATTCAGGTGTGTTGGTCTTGCCGATCGTGATGGCACCCGCGAGACGCAGTCTTTCGATGATCAGATCATCCGCCTCGGGCACGTTGTCGACAAGCAAAGGAGATCCGAATGTCGTGCGAATCCCCTTCGTTCGGTGGGTGTCTTTGTGTGCCATCGGCAGACCATGCAAGATCCCGAGCGGAACGTCCGAGACCGTCTTCGCGTCCGCCTCTTTTGCAGCAGCTCGCGCTCGGTCCTCCACGATGGTGACGAAGGCGTTGACGCTTGGGTTGTATCTGTTGATCTGCTCGAAATGCGCCTCGAGAAGTTCGACCGCGGAGATCTCACGGCTCTTGATCATCGCCGCCATCTCACGGGCGCTCTTTCGGCACAACTCGACCTCTCCCATGGAACGTGTATAGCCCGAGATGACCACCTGCGCACAATGCTCGAACGAGACGGGTTCGAGAGAACA
>Ga0307374_10007204_pt1 | contig 17075 bp, 18 predicted proteins | sample OX3MG_FD_202532 | JGI IMG/M metagenome (GOLD analysis project Ga0307374, IMG submission 202532) | Soil microbial communities from Risofladan, Vaasa, Finland - OX-3 | ecosystem: Environmental > Terrestrial > Soil > Coastal area > Acid sulfate soil | place: Finland: Risofladan, Vaasa | collected... | reverse complement strand
GTCCACCGCTCTCGTGGGATGAGACCTGCGAGCAGGGCGATCAGTGCCCGGTCCGACCAAGTGAAGCGGGCTCGGCCGACTTGGCGAGAAAGGACCGCCACCTGGTGGCGCAGCACGAGGATCTCGGCGTCCTTCGCGATGGTGTCCCTCCTCGCCAACCCGAGGAGTCCAAAGGCGCGATGGACCAGGCGGTAGAGGAAGGAGAGCACCACGGCGAGCAGCCTCGCCGACTCCATCCCGGCTGGTCAAGGCGGTGGCAGGGAGTTTCTGGACCCTTCAGGTCGTCCAGGTTCCCGGCACCGACATCTAGGACATACAAACTCGTGTATAATGTCGCCGGTGAAGGACGTCGCGTTTGTCGGAGGCTCGGGAGACGATCTCCGAGCCTTCCCGGCCGTCGCACGCCAACGCGCCGGCTACCAGCTCTATCGGGTCCAGGCGGGACGGGAGCCGACAGACTGGAAGCCGATGCCTTCCATAGGGCCGGGATGTCGCGAGATCCGGGTCCGAGTCGAGGGCGAAGCGTATCGAGTCGTCTACGTGGTGAACATCGGCGATGCGGTGTACGTCCTACACGCCTTCCAGAAGAAGACCCAGCGAACGTCCAGGGCGGACCTGGATCTTGCCAAGCAACGCTACAAGCAGTTGATCGAGATGACCCGTGCAAAGGAGAGATGATGAGTGCGATCGAACGGCATGCCAACGTGTGGGACGCTCTCGAGGAGAACTCGGCGATGGCCGAGAACATGAAGATCCGCAGCGCGCTGATGCAGGAGCTGTCCAGCTACATCGAGCGCGCCGGGATGACCCAGGCCAGAGCGGCCCACCGGTTTGGAGTCACCCAGCCTCGCATCTCCGACCTCAAGCGAGGGAAGATCGAGCTCTTTAGCATTGACACGCTGGTGAACATGCTCACCGCCGCCGGACTGCACCTTGACCTTCGGGTCCGAGAGGCAAGCTGAGCCGCAAGGAAGCGGAGATCGCTCCGACGCTCCGGTTTCTCGGGACACCGTCGGCCGCGAGGCCAGTTGAGTAGGGCACGCGCCCAGGCGGCTGCATAGGGCAGACGCTGTGACCAGCGGTTTCGTCGGATCTGTAACCCGATGGTCGCCCGATGGTCCTGAACCCCCGCCACCAAGTACGGGCGTTTTCCGCGCCTTCTCGAATGTGCACAAGCCGCTGATGCGGAAAATGGCGTCCGGCCGCGCGAAACTGCAGGTACCTGACATGGTCGACGCGGACCGACCCTCCTCCGCGGAGCAGTGAACGGCCTAGAGGGCCTGACGAGCGCGCCCAATTTTCCGCTCGTCACGGCGAGCCCCGAAGAGGCTCTGCGTTGCTGACCAGCATGTGTGGTCGGCGGCTTGTGTGTTTAGAGGCTCAGCGGATAGGAGACACCGCCGGCATCCAGCGCTTTCGGTAGTCGATCAGCTTCGCCGTGAGGAGAAAGACGACGGTGAGGGCGAACTGCGCGAGCCGATGCTCGGCCTTTCGGTCCGTATTCCTGCGCATCTGGCCGTAGTTCGAGAGCCACGAGTTGCTGCGCTCGACCGGCCAGCGGAGTCCCATCGGCTGACGCGGTGCTGGGCCGGAAGCGCCTCGCTTGCGCTTGTGCGCGATGACCGCGTCGGTGATGCCGAGCGCGGCAAGTCGTTCACGCGTGACGTCGGAGTCATAGCCGCGATCGAGCCAGATCGTCCTCACCTGGGCGAGCCATCCGCGTGTCTTCGCGTCCTCGAGGGTCGGCTCCAAGAGGATGGAGTCATTACGGTTCGCACCCTCGATCGTCCAGCCGATGGGGATGCCCTTGGCGTCGGTGAGGATCGACCACTTCCATCCGAGTTTGGATCGATCGGTCGGATTCTTCCCCGTCATCTCGCCTCCACAAGGGCTCTTCTGGAGCGAGCCATCGACGGCGACGTCCCCGCCATCGATCCCGATCACCTTGTCGTACGCGAGGAGCGCCTCGTTCGCGAGCTTGTCGTAGATCCCCGACGCGACCCATTCGTCGCGTCGCGAGCGGACCGTCGTGTCCGACACCTTGTTCCCACAGAGCCGCTCGGCATCCTCGAAGCTGCAACCCGTCACGAGGCGGACGAGCATCACCTCGAAGCAGTCGTAGTTCGACTTCCGACGCCGATGCCGACCGAGGGGATGGTGGTCGACCGGTGCGGGGATCAACGGCTCGAAGGCTTGCCAGACGATTGCTTTCACTTCCGGGTCGAGCGCGCGCATGATGGGTGCAGACCTCCATCGGTTGTGGGGTTTGGGTGCACCCGACATGCAAGCCGGGACAAACACACAACCGGTGGATGGTCTATTTGCCGCGTGAACTACCTGGTCGGAGCGTTATTTCCAATCCGCGCGGCCTCTTATCCGGAACATCCATTACCGGTTTAACCACGGCAGATGTGAACGGCACCATCTATGCCGTAGATAGCTCGGGTCCTGCAGGTTCCGCGGGGAATGACCCCAGTTTGCTTAGTACAGCGGCCAGTGATCTCGGTACGGCGTACACGTTTGCGCAAAGTGCAACTCCGACGAACAGCACGAATTACTCCGACATCACCGGCCTGACCTTGGTTCCAGGGGTGTACAACGCGACCTCGACGATGAACCTGACCGGAACGGTCACTTTGAACGGGAACGGGGTGTACATCTTCCAGGTTGGCTCCGGCCTGACCACCTCGACGACCAGCACGGTGGCGCTTGAAAATGGCGCGCAAGCTGGCTGCGTGTTCTGGCAGGTGGGTAGCTCGGCGGCGCTGGGCGGGGGCACGTTCAATGGCAGCGTCTTGGCCTTGACCTCGATCTCGATCGCCTCGACGGCCTCGGTAACCGGGCGGCTGCTCGCGAGAAACGGCGCAGTCACTCTCGTTGACGACACCATCGACGTACCGTCAGCTTGCACTGCTTCGACCACCGCCCCGACGGCCACAACCACAACCACAACCACAACCACGGCCCCGACGGCCACAACCACGGCCCCGACGGCCACAACCACGGCCCCGACGGCCACAACCACGGCCCCGACGGCCACAACCACGGCCCCGACCAAGCGCCGTCGACCACGGCCCGCCCCGACCAAGCGCCGTCGACCACGGCCCGCGCCGACGAGTACGACGCCGACGAGTACGACGCCGACGGCCCCGACAACGGCCCCGACGACAACGGCCCCGATCCCGACGGGTCTGCCCGGCACGGGCGGCACGCCGCCCACCAGCGCTGATTGGCTGTTCGCGGCTGGTGCGGGACTCCTCGGATTCGGTGTCGTCGTTGCATCAGGATTGTGGTGGCGGAGGAGGAACGCAGCCTGACGTGCGGCGGCTCTGGGCGAGCACTGCGCTAGTGCTAGCAGCCGGTCTCGGGCTCGTCGTGTACGGGCTGGTGACACCACCACACGCGCACCCCCCCGCTCCACGGGTCTCACGAGGCAAGGGAGGAGCTGACGTATCGATCACCAGTTCTCCGGCTCTGCGCCACGCGACGGCACCCGCTTCGAGCCCGGTAAGCATCGCCATTCCTGCGCTCAGGATCAGCTCGGTCCTCGGACCGGAACGTGGGCTGACAGCGAATGGCTTCATCGACGACGCTCCGCTCTCCGGACCCTCCTGGTCCCTCCCCTGGTGGTATGACAGTGGTCCGTCCCCGGGACAAGACGGATCGGCCGTTATCCTCGGCCATGTTGATTCCGCCGTCGGGGCAGGTCATCTGGGGGTCTTCTTTCGACTCGGGAATCTTGCTCCCGGCCAACGGATCATTGTGGCCCTCGCCAACGGCTCGGTCACCCGCTGGGTGGTCACCGCGACGGTCCTCTACCCTGACGATCGCTTTCCCAACACCCTCGTCTACGCCCGCTCCGGTCCTCCAGTCCTCCGGCTTGTGACCTGTGGAGGCACCTTTGACTGGCAGACGCACGGCTACGAATCGGTGCTGGTGGTCACCGCAGGACTGGCGGGCGCTTCGTGAGCGACTGGTCGGTACGAGGTTCAGAGCCTCGGTCTTGACCGGACCCCCGGCGCACATCCCAACCAATCAACGACAAAGCGACAACACGACGGGCACGGCCGACACTCTCAGCGCGGGGCTTGAACCGCCTGGTCGCCACGCCTGATCAAGCGATCGGTGCGCTGCGAACCGTGGACCCAGGCACGAGTGACGGGCAAATCAAGCCGTGGGAATTCGCGTCCCGACAACGAAGGTTTTTGAGACTGGCCCGGCGTCACATACCATCGAGGTCGCCCATCAGTTGACTGAGCTGGCCGCGCAGTTGGGAGCAGTTCGAATACGGGAAACGCCACACCACTCGTGTTCCGTATTCGAACCCGGACACGTTGAAGACCCCGTCGAAAGGCGGCCGGTACTGCTCCTGGCAGAGCCGGCCGCCTTTGACGTCCAGTCGCTCGAACACCGCGGCGTTGAACAGCTTGCGGGTCCGGTCGCTGGCTTTGCGGTAGGCGTCGCCGCACCGGGTGGCGAGCGACGCCGCCAGTTCCAAGATCTCCTGCTACTCGCTCAGGTTAGCGTCGAGGTCGGCCAGGCGGTCCTTGGCGGCTTCGATGGCCGAGCCGATCCGCGGCAGGCCTGTGCTCGGTCTTGAGCGTCGGCACGACGATGGCCCCGCCGTAGTAGGCGTCGAGGAGCTTCCTCCGTTCGTTCTCGGCCTTGGCGAGTTGGCCGGTGAGCAGCTCGCGGTGAGCGGCGTCGGATGCCTGGCGCTCTTTGATCTCGGCCAATCACGAACGATATGAACCACGGCTCGGAAGACCAACTCGACGCAGTCCAGCACCTGATTGGCATTGGGCGTGGTCTGAAAGAAGTCCCAGATATTCTGGAGAGCGTTGCCGTTTGGACCCAGTCGGACGGCACCGAACTCGTCGACGAGCGTCTTGTCGAGGAAGTCCTAGACTTCGTTGGACTTGGGGAGGGGACTATACATATCCCACGGCTCTCTCTCGCCCCAGCCGCCAATCGCCGCTCGGAGCAGATTGAGAATCTGAGTCCGTAGAGCCGGGTTGATGACCTCATACTCAAGCGCATCGCCGGACGCCGAGGCTGCCGCCCGAAGGCGGCGTGAGCGGAGGTTCGGAAGCGGCATTGGACCCAGGTTACCCCTCGGTGCCTGTACCACAGTTGAGTGGCCACGCCTGAGATCGAGCAACCTCCAACCTATCCAGCCAGGTCAAAGGCCCGTTGAAGGGCCGACGGGTGACAGCTGACGGGAGTCGAACCTGAGTTGCGGCCGGCGCCGCCTTTCGACCAACCGGTTGACCCCGGAGCTCACCGGCCACGGTAGACGTCTCGGCGGTGCTCTATGCGGAGGACGACCACCTCTTGAGGTTCGTCGAACACCCGGTAGAGGATGCGGTAGGTGCCCCGACGAGCCGACCAGACACCGACGAGGTCGTCACGAAGTGGCTTGCCAACGGTCCTCGGCTGGACAATGAGCGCAGTGGTGAGAAAGTCGATGACGGCTGCCGCGACTGCTTCGGGGAGTCGGTCGGTGATGGCCCTCCGAGCCGGTGGGGTGAGGACGAGCTGGTAGCCACCTTCGCTCGCCCGGCTCACCCGCCAAGGCGACGCACCGCGTCGACACCGCGTACGACATCGCCACGAGCGTAGGCCTGATCGGCCTCACGGATGTCCGCCAGTGCGTCCGGGTCGCTCAGCACGTCGATCGTCTCTTCCATCTCGGCCAGGTCGTCAGGGCTGATGAGCACGGCCGCCTCGCGTCCATTGCGCGTGACGACTACTCGCTCGTGTTGGTATTCGACCCGGTCGATGACTTCGGACAAGTGGTCCCGGACGGTCCGCAGCGGCTCGGTGCTCATGGCCACAATTGTGGCGCTATCCTGGCGAGTCGTCAAGCCCCTTGCCGCACAAGGTCGACGAGATGGCTGAGCTGGTCGCGAATCCCAGGGCGGTTCGAATAGCGACAACGCACCTCCACCAGATTGTTGCTCAGCGTCAGCGCTGGTCAGGGCCAATGCGCCCAGGCCAGTGTCGACGGGAATCAAACCGATTCCAGTCGCGCTCGACGGCTCGACGGCTCGACGGCTCGACGGCTCGACGGCTCGACGGCTCGACGGCTCGACGGCTTGACGGCTTGACGGCGAGGCTACCGACCGAGCCCGACGTCGGGACCTCGATCGCGACGGATGCCGCGGACCTGCTCCTGCTCTCGGGCATAGACGAGCGCACGGTCCCGCCAGGTACCGACGGCAACGTGAAGCGTCTCGTAGCGCGTGTCGTCGAGGGGGAACGCCGCCCTCGGTAGCCTGTCGATCCTGCCCAGCATCTCGGCGAACACCTGCGCGTCGAAGCCGCGATCCTTCTCGGCCGCGAGGTCGAGCAGCCGGTCGAGTCCGTAGCGATCGGCCACAGCCATGAGGTCGACGAAGTCGCGGGCTTCGGCACGTCCGAACAGGGCGAGCAACTTGTCGACGGCGAGCTCTTCGCCGGACAGCAGGGGAAAGCCGGGGCCTTCCTCTACGGGAAACAGGCGTGCGTCGCTTCCGAGATCAACTTCGGTCCGTTCCTGGCCGTCCTCCACGAGCAACCGGGCAAAGCCTGAGTGGTCGATCTCCCGCCTGACGCGTAGACCGTCATCGAGAAGTGCCTGTTCGGCAGCAGGGACGAGCCGATCGACGGCGACGGCGCTCGGGCCGAAGAAGTCGAGATCCCGGGTTCGACGGTCGACATCGCCCCGGACGATGAGCGCGGCACCACCAGCCAGGGCGAAGCCTTCAGCCTCAGCCAGCGCAACGACGATCCGCGCGACGCGTTCCTGCAGCGGGCTCAGCACTCAAGGCCGATCCTGTCCACGGCGGCCGAACCACTCCGACCACGCGGCACGGACGTACGGGGGGAGGACGAGCTCGTCGAACACATTCGCGAGCTCCTCGACGTCGACGTAGTAGCGGACGTCGTCCTCGGTCCCCTCGCGCAGCACCTGCTCGTAGACGCGCAGGCGGTCCGGTCGCCGGCTGAGGTCATAGGTGAGGAATGGCTCGCTCCAGGAGACATGGAGTGGCAGCTCGACGACGCCGGACGCCTTGACGAGGGTCGCGTCGTCGATGTCGTCGGGAATCGCGACCGGACGCGATGCCGGCCCCAGCCATGGGTTCCGCGTCCTGGCCATGCCTGGATCATACGGCTGATGTCCATGGCGACCGGGGCATAGCCTGCCCGAGCGGAGGCGCAGCTCGACTCGACAGTGTCGACTCACGCACGATCGAGATCGGCTACGAGCTGGCCGCGTTGCTCACGCAGGAGATCGCGGTTCGACTACGCGAAACGCAACACCATTTGAATCTCGCGTCACGTCGGCGGTGGTCAGGCCATCGCGGACGCTTGAGAGCTGACGGAAAGCGAACTCGGCTCTATCGGTGTTACAGCCCGCTCATAGCATCTCCGCTATGGCCTGGGGTACGATCGGCCATGTCCGGCACGTCGCCGGGGCGCACCTTCCGGCGAGGAACGCGATTCGCGTGGCCGGCGGCAGTCATTGCGAGCGTTCGCGCGCACCGCACACTTCATCACGAAGGACACGACCGACACCGCGTCACGGACCTTCTTCGGCGAGTGGCCCTGTCGCAGCTTTGCCGCGATGAACTGCTCCACTTCGAGGTAGGCAATGGCACCCATCGTCGGATGTCCGAAGTACGGAGTTACTTGTCTCTCGAGAATCTGCCAGTACCTACACCGGGTAGACAGCCGCAGCCGGACGGTCATGTTCCACCAGATCGTGGACCAGTGGCGGAGGCGACGCCGCCGATCAGCTGGATCGATGTAGTCGCCACGCTGGATATCGGCGACGATGCGCCGCAGAAACGCCTGCGCTTCGGTCTTGGTCCGCCAGTCCGCGATCGAGCCCGGTCCTTTTGGTCGCGATAGCGAGCTCGCCAGCGGCTCGAGCGAGCCGGCCGCGTGGGTCGGCGACCGTCGGGCTCGAGCCTCTCGAGGAGGTGCCCCGCTCGTTTGGCCGGCCTCTATCGGCTGCGGCCGAAGCGGTTCCGTTCCTACGCGGTGACCGCCTTGCGGGAGCTGCGCCATACCCCGTCGGAACCCTGCTCTGCCTCGAGTCGGCCCCGACGGGCCGCTTGCCGCAATGCTTCATCGCTCATCGCCTCGGTGGAAGGTGATGCGAGTGTCCCCGCATTGCTCGCACGTTCGCCTGTGTCGGTGAGAATGGCCGCTCGACTCGCAGGGCTCGGTGGAGCTCGAGAACGCCTTCAGCTCGCCGGGTGCAGCGACGGCGCGTGGTAGCCCGCGAGCCTTGTGAAGAACGTGGCGATCTCATCGTCGAGTAGGGACTGGTTCCGGGCCAGATAGAGCCCGGCGAGACCCAGCGCCGCCCGACGGTCGCCCGGGTCGAGGATAAGGGCGCGCTCGTAACCGAGGAACGCCGAGCCGGAGAGCGAGCTCGCGTCGCCCGTGTCGCCCGACAACAGCCAGCTCGACGCGAGATTCGGCTGCTGGTCGACGAGGGATGCCGCGACCTGCGCCGCCGTCGAGCCGGGCGGGACGAGCGCCGCCGGCACGACGACGGTCGGCTGGCCCGGGCTGAGCGCATGGCTGGCGCCGGCTGTCACGACGACCGCCGCCAGCACGACGAGGGCGATGCCGGGCCGCCGGCGGGGCGCAGGCAGCTTGGCGACGACCGCCGCCACTACGCCGGCCGAGGCCGCTGCGACGAGGGCGAGGACAACGTCGCTCGTCGCCGCGATGAGCACGAAGGCCGCGCCGGTCGCCGCAGCGGCGCCTCGGTGGCGGCGAACGAGCCCGAGCAGGTCTCCGTTCACTTCGGGAGGCTCCCTTCGTAGGCGCCGAGCGTCGGCACGACGCCCCACTCCTCGACGTCGAGCGCCCGGCGCTGCCTCGGAGCGATCACTGGCGGCACGAGGTGCCCGCCGGGCGACGGCTCGACGACGAACCACACCCGTCCGACCGAGGCCGACGGCGGCGAGACGCGCATCGGCTCGACGGACTGGAGCAGCGCGCCCGACTGCGGATATACGGCGAGGTCCCCGCCGCCGAGAGCGAAGCCGGACCAGGTGCGCTCGAAGCTCCCGATCGCGGTTCGGTCGAAGCCGTAGGCCGCGAGCGTCGATGCCGCCCACTGGGCGAAGCCGGCGCGCGGTACGGTCCAGCCTCTCGCGTACTGCCAGCGCGCCGCTGTCGACATCTCGTAGTGCAGGTCCGCGACGGGGACGCCGCCGACGACGAGGCCGCCTGCTGGCTCGGAGGCTACTGACCACGAGCCGCGCGCCGCGTCGGTGAAGCCTGGCCTGACGTCATAGGTGCCCTGCGTGCCGACCGAGACCTCGAGGTCCTGCGTTCTCCCCGTCGCGTTGTCGACGAACACGTCCGGGGCGTAGATGTCGAACAGCGACGACTCGAGCCACGCGATGCCAGCAAAGACCCCCGCGGAGAGCTCCTGGCTCACCCAGGTCACCCCTGCGCCGGCCCCGACGTTGAGCGCGACGACTGCAACGACGCCGAGGACGATGCCGGGCCCGTCGCCGAGGACGGCGCTACCTTCGATGATCACCAAGTCGACGGGCTCGAGGGCCATCCCGGTGTAGACGTTGAGTGTCGTGCTGATGATGCCGGTCGTCGCGCCCTGGTAGTTCCCCTGAACGAGGTCGTTCACGACGCCGACCCCGCCAATGGCGACGCCGACGACCCCGAACGCGTCGGAGCCACCTTCGAGGAAGGAGCCGACCTTGCCGTAGTTCGAGATGTCGACCAACGACGTGTCGGCCTCTCCCGGCAACGACGCGGTGACCGAGCTCAGTCCCTCCTCCGAGGACACCGCCGCCGAAGCGTCCGTCCCTGGCTCCACGACGTACCCGCCGACTTGGTCCGAAGGCAGTTGCGAGCTGCTCCCGAGCTCGAGCTTGCCGGTCGTCTCGTCGACGACCGCAGGGTTCTCGGCTGTCGGGATGCCGCAGCTCCCTTCGCCCGGATTGCACGGGCCCGCCGACGAGTGGCTTAGCTCGCTGCACCACGACGCCCCGGCAGTGCACGTCGAGGTCGTCTCTGACACCGATGCCTCCGCGACCGTCGCGACTCCCGCTCCCGGGTTCTCGTTCGCGCCGGTCTGGACGACGTCGGTGTTACCGGACTCGCTCACCGTGCCGGTCTCCTGCGAGGACTGCGCCTGGGCATTGCCGTTCGACAGCTCGGAGCCGTACTGGGATTCTGCGCTCGAGGCGTTCTCCGACTGGGCGGCGGGAGTCTCGTTCTCCGACGAGGTCGCCCCCGGGCTCTTCGCCTGGCCGCTCCGCTCCGCGTTCGACTCACCCTCGGTCGCCTTCTTCACGCACTCGTCGACCTGTGCCTTCCATGCCGACGCCAGCAGTTCAGGCGTGTACGGGATGGTCTGCCCGCAGGCGCTCTCCAGGGCGATCTGGTTGAGCATTTTGACGACGTCGAGCGCCTTGTCGACAGGTTCGAGCGTCTGCTTCGTCGTCTCGAGCGCGTCGCTGTAGGTCGCGAGCGCGGATACCTCGTCCTCGGTCGTCAACTGGGACGTGAGGAGCGGGCCGGGCGGCGGGGTCGGCGGCAGGGGCTGCACCCCAACCGGCGGCAGCGTCGTCGTGGTCGTGGTCGTGGTCGTGGTCGTGGTCGTGGTCGTGGTCGTGGTCGTGGTCGTGGTGGAGGTGGAGGTGGAGGTCGTCGTCGTGCGCTTTCGCCTTGGCGAGGTCGAAGACGTCGTCGAGCTCGTGCCCGTCCGCACGGTCGAGGTCGTGCTCGCGCCCGCGCTAGTGCTCGTCGAGGCCGCGCCCGGCGTCGTGCTAGACGCGGAGTTCGGCGACGAGCTGGAGGTGCTCGTGCCGGGCGTGGTGCTCGAGCTGCCGGAGGATGTGCCGCTCGACGACGTGCTCGAGCTGCTCGGGCTCGTCGTCGTCGGGGCCGGTTGCGACAGGACCGGCCCGGGCGGTGGCGTTGGCACGCTCGGAAGGCCACCGAGGTTGAACAGGACGACGCGGACCCCGGTCGGCGGGACGATGTCGTGGAGCTCGCTGCCGGTGAGCGGGACAGCGGCCAGCCCGGCGTAGAAGTCCGCCGTCGCGGGCTTGCCGTCGATCTCGAGCGTCACGGTCCCGGTGATGTCGGCGTCCGACACGATGTCGAGGACGCCCTGCTGTGGGCTCCAGATCTCCGACCACAACGTGCCGGGCTTGCCGACACGCGCGAGGTCGCTCGTGAGCGTGGGCGTCGACGAGGCCGCCGCGCTCGCCACCCCAAGGACCGGCGTGAGCACGCCAGCGACGGGGAGGAGCGCGAGCGCGAGCCGAGCGACCCGGCGGCAGCGGAGCGTGGTGCTCATCCCGCCTGCGCCTTCTGCTCGGCATCGCCTGCTGGAGGCTCGCGATGAAATGCGGCACGCCGTACGGGTCCGTCCCGATCTGCCAGATCGAGCCCGAGGGGTTCACGACGCCGTCGAGGCGGCCGATCCCGGCGCGCACGTCGAGCTCGTAAGCGGTGAGCGCCTTCAGGTCGTCGAGTGCCGCTTGCCGGAACTGGCTCTGACCGTCGGCGAGCTGGCCGAGCGTGTACCAGACCATGAACGAATAGGGATAGGCGCCCGCCGCCTTCTCGAGGCGCGCCTCCGCCTCGGTAACCGAGGAGGCCGTCCTCGTCGCCAGGATCGCGTCGCCTGCGACGGCCTGCGCGGCCGGTACGACCGAAGGAACGCCGAGCGCGAGCGCACGGTCAGCCGCGGCGACTGCCGCCGCGTCGTCACCGGCCAGGTAGTCCATCTCCCCCGTCGCAGCCAGTGCCTGCGCCTCGGTCGTCGCGTCAGGATGCAGCCTGGCGACGAGCTCGAACTCAGAAAGCGCGGCGGGGCGCTGGCCCTGCAGGAACTCGGCCATGCCAAGGGCCATCGCGTCCGGGGCGTCGCCGCGCTTGGTCACCCAGGCTACGACGGCCGCGTCGGCGCTCCCGGGATTGTGCAGCGCCGCCAAGTAGAGCACCTCGGAGGCGAGGCGGTCCTTCGTCGCGGGGTCGTGCGACTGGTTGAACGCCGTCAGGAACTCGGTGATGGCGTCGCCCTCGTCACCGCTCAGCGCCATCGCCCCGGCGGCGCTCTCGAGCTCGGTCACCGTCGGCAGCTCGCTTGGCGTCGGCGCGTCGGCGTACAAGGCCTCGATGATGTGCTCGTCGGCGACCGACTCGACGAAGGCGTGCCGGTTCCCGGCGTCGACGACGGCATCGCCCAGGATCGTGCGGTCGACGGTCATCAGCCTGCTGCTCACGTCGAGCTGCGTGCGCGTCCCCGTCACCCCAGACCCGGCCGAGGATCCCGGCATGGCGAGCTCGATGCTCGGGTCGCGCTGCAGCGCGTCGAAGAAGTCCGTCCGGTCCGACCCGCCGCGGCGCGTCGCCCACAGCGCGCGCGCCTGGTCGACGCCGGCGTGGTCGCCGAGATCCTGAAGCACGAAGAGGCTCTCGGCGAGGCCCGTGCCCGGTCCGGATGTGGCCGCCAACCACGCCCGGATCCGCTCCACCTCGTCGGACTGCGGCGCCCACCAGGCGGCATCGGCGATGTCGGATCCGGCGACGAGTTGCCGGCCGTCAGCAGAGGAAAGCACCGCCTTCATCGCGAAGGTGTCGCCGATCGCCGCGGCGCCCTGGCGCATGGCGAACAGACCCTCGGCCTCCAGCGAGGCGAGCCTGGCCTGGCCGTCGACGATCGTGATCGCCTGGACGAGCGGCACCTGGGGAAGGTTCGGCGAGAGGAGGAGGAAGAGGGCGAGCAGGAGCCCGACGATCACACCGCCGATCAGCCCGCGCCGCGGCACTCCGCCGCCAAGCCCGTCGCCTCCGTCAGCCCCACTTCCGCCAAGCCCGTCGCCTCCGACAGCCCCACTTCCGCCAGCTCCGCTGTTACCGGCCGCCCCGTTCGCCGGCGCCGCCGGCGGCGCTGTGCTTCGGCCCGGGTCGGGCAGGGCGCCGGCGAGCGAGAGAAGCTTGGGGACGAGCCGACCGGCGACAGCTGCCCAACCGAGGGCAAACGCCGCCGCCTGGAGGAGCGAAGACAAGGCGGGGAACGGGACGATCTCGCGAAGCACCCAGGACAGCGCGGGCCGCAGCACCTGCCACACGCCAAGGATGACGACGGCCTCGAGCAGCCACAGCCAGCGCGAGCGCCAGCCGAGCACGCGAAGGCGCGACCGCAACGCGGCGAACGAGCCTTCGCTGGCGGGCCGGCACGCGCCGGGCCACAGCAGCAGCCAGGGCCAGAAAAACAAGCCGAAGGCGAGCAGCCACAACAGGTACCCGCCGTACGCGAATGGCGTCTCCGCGATGAACGACGACGTGCCGAGCGCGGCGCCCTGCTCGGCGAGCAGCAGGACGACGAGGACGACGAGCAGCTCGGGCAACGCCTGCCAGCCCGCAGCGCTGGCGGGTCGCGCCGCGAGGCGATAGAGCGCGGCTGCGAGCGCGATCGCCTGTAGCACGCTGGCGAACGCTGACCAGACGATGCCGCCCGGTCCACCGGTCAACGCGATCGTCAGCCAGTCGATCACGTAGGCGACACTCGTGGCGGCACCGACCAGCGCGCCTGCTCGCAGCGCGCCAGGGAGCTCACGGGCGGCGCCGACGACGAGCCGATCAGCGCGAGTCGCCGTCCAGCGCAAGGATCTCACGATGGCCGCCTGTGCGGGCCCGCGCCCCAGCCGGGGACCCCGCGGTCCCCCGCTCGTCTCGCCCGCGCCGCCCTGCGTCACCGTCCGATCGCCCCGCTCTCTTGCGCGACCCGCCTGGAGCAAGCAGCTGGTGACGTCGCAACTGGCCGCTGCCGTACGAACACGCGTGACTGGCGGGCGCTGCTCCGCACGCCGCGACGCCCGCCTATCGCCAGATAGCCGTCGCCCATCGGCCCGTGTCGGTGAGCGTGCAACTCCCCGCGAACCGCGGGTTCCTCAGGTCGCGCTCGAACCGAACGCGCACGCACACAGTCGCAACCACAAACGGTGCGATCGCCCGCAGGAGTCCGAGCCATGGTCAAAGGGCGCAGTGCGTGACGCGTGGTTCGGGCTGGGGGCCCGTGAACCACCGATCATTCGTCTCTGCGAAGCTGAACGCGGGGATGCCAGCTCCGGCCGACGACTGCACGACCTCCGCAATCGGCAGGTGCGTCGCGGTAGAAAGCGACTCGGTTTCGGTCCAGGTTCGCCCCGTCCCAGCGCGGATGACCGAAGTGATCCGCTCGATCGCACCACTTCGCACAACGGGCGCGAAATGCCCGCTGGCACCGAGGACGTCCTCGCCGACCGAGAAGCCGTCCACGCTCCCCGTGAGCCGGCTCCAGCACGATGCTGCCGGCGGCAGCCCGGCCACGTCGAAATGGCCGGTGAGCCCGCCACCAGTCAGCAACACCTGATAGGGAAGGTCGCTGCAGAACGTCGCCTGGCAGCGCGGGTCCATGACGTCGCTCAGCCAGATGATCCGTCCCTCATGGAAGTCGAAGGTGAGATGCTCGATCACGGGCACATAGCCCGATGGTGCACGACCAACGTCGTACCTCCACTGCATCGAGGAGGTCTTTCCGAGTTCGTCTCTCATGAAGGCATAGCCCGTTTCAACCTCTGCGAGACTGCCCATCCGCGATTCAATCGCGGCCGACGCACGGGCCAGGGCGATCGCAGCAGCGTTGCCGCTCACCGCGTGCCCGACGCTCGCGCGAGCGACTGTCGGGCGAGCGACCGTCGCGCGAGCGACTGTCGGGCGAGGTGACGAGGGCAACGCGACTGCGGGTGCAGCTGAAAGTAGTAGTGCGACGAGCGTGGGGGCGAGGAATGCCGCCCGATGTCTCGCGTTCACTGGTCGGCTCCTATCCCGGGTCGGCGATGACCGTCACGAGACCGGCCACGGCGCGTGCACATACTGAGCGACAACTCCGGGTCACGGCCCGCTCGCAGTGAATTGTGCCGAGCACCCCGGCGCACCGCCAGCGAGGAACCAACCGGTAACGCTCGACCGTCCGGTGAGGTTGATCGTCGCCTGCGCGCCCACGGTCGGCAGCAGGGCCAATCGTTGTCACGCTGGTATAACCATCGCTGCAGACCGTCGTTGTGACAGCGGCGAGACCAGACGAGAGCACCTCGATGCGCAATGACGGCAAAGCGAAGGTGAGGGGGGATGCTCACAGCGCCTCGGGCACCGACACAGCGGCCGAGACGCGCGAGAACGCGGTCTTCGACGGAGGTCTGCACGATCGGAACACGGTGACAGGAGTCTGGTCCGCCCGTGATGATGCCCACGACCGATCGCTTCACGATTTCGAGGCCTCCGCGTGACACGCCGCCGACTCCCCAGTCGCCAGCCTCAGCGCGGGCGACCGGATACGTTGCGCCCGGACCGGCGCCGGGACCGGTTGTCAGCACGACTGTGCCCGTTCGGGCGACCGCGGGCGTGAGCGCCGAACCGGAGGTCACAACGAAGACCGTTCCGGACACCGCGGGTCGTGACACGAGCAGCGCCGACCTTACGTCGGCCCGGCCGGGACGAGGCTGAGCAGCACGCCAATGGCGCCGGCGAGGCCGCTCGCGCGGGAGCCGTTTAGTGAGCCCGGCCATCCCCGCCTCGTGCAATGAGGGCCGACGCATCGACGAAGCGGCGGATCGGGGTCGATGAACCGCCCGTCGTATCCGCGAGGAGCCCGGCGTCGACGAGTGGGATGCCGTTGTCGTCGCTCGAGTCGAGCTCGCGCGTGCCGATGTCGCGCACCGGCGGTGCGTGCCGATGTCGCGCACCGGCGGTGCGGCGAGGAGGAGGTTTCTCGATGGTGGCAGCGGCCTCTTTCCACTGCTTCTCGGATCGGTGACCGTCACCGGATCACTCCGTCGCCGCCCGGCACGTCGCGGGTGCGCGGGTCCTCGAGCGAGGTGCCGAGCGGGAGACTCGCGTCACCGATGGCGCCCGTCGGGTCACCGGCGCGACGAGCTCGGGTGGAGGCCCGACCGTTCATGGCAGCGGCGGTCGGCGCCACGTGCCCCGAGCCGTCGACCGTGCAACCTGTCCATGTCCGACCCTTCCCGCACCGGATCGCGCCCCTGGCTGTGTCCGGACGCGAAGCGCTCGCTCGTACGTTCGCCGACATCGAGATTGTTCGCTGTGCCGTCCCGATAATCCACGCCGGCAGACATATCCGGACAAGGTCGGACAGGCGCGGACACCATCCGCGGGTGCGAAGACCGACGTCGATGCTCCCCGTCACGGCTCGTCAAGTGCCCACATGCAGATGAGTGCCCGGCGAGGCGAGCGCCTCCAGGTCTGGAGAGAATCGCATCTCAGAGCGGCGACGCGAAGGCGCGCGGTACATTTACCGGCTCCCGACAGAAGGACCCTGAGGTGCGATCGACACACGAAGGACCTCGTGGTATCGAGACTCGTGCGGATCTAGCCCGCGAGCTTTCTGAGCTCCGGCTTCGGTCCGGCCTCACCGTGCGTGAGCTCGCGCGACGGCTGAATGTTCCGATCGCGACGATCGGCGACTACTTCAGCGGGCGCCACATACCCCGTCCCGCGCAGCTGGAGCTGTTCCGGGCGATCCTCGTCGAGTGCGGCGTTGCCGACAGCGGCGAGCTCGCCGCATGGCTCGAGGCCCTGACGAGGCTGCGTTTGACGAGCGACGGCAGAGTTGCGCGCGCGGCCCCGCCGTACCGGGGGCTCGAGGCGTTTGGGATCGAGGACAGCGAACTGTTCTTCGGGCGGGACGCCATCACGGACGGCGTGCTCGAGCGGCTCCGCGATATGTGGCAGGACCGCGCGCGATATGGCAGGGTGCTCCTCGTCGTCGGTCCTTCCGGCTCGGGCAAGTCCTCGCTGCTGCGCGCTGGCGTGGCCGCGAGGGTGCGCACCGGGGCGTTCGATGCCGGTGGCGATCGGTGGTCAGTCGGAATCATCACCCCGGGCGATGACCCCCTCAAGGCGCTCGAAGGGTGTCTGGAGACGCTGGGCGAAGGTAGTCGCCTCGTGATCGTCGACCAGTTCGAGGAGGCGTTCGGCGTGAGCGCGGCGGCGAGGGAGGCGTTCTTCGTCGCGCTCGCTCAGCT
>Ga0307374_10007203_pt1 | contig 17079 bp, 15 predicted proteins | sample OX3MG_FD_202532 | JGI IMG/M metagenome (GOLD analysis project Ga0307374, IMG submission 202532) | Soil microbial communities from Risofladan, Vaasa, Finland - OX-3 | ecosystem: Environmental > Terrestrial > Soil > Coastal area > Acid sulfate soil | place: Finland: Risofladan, Vaasa | collected... | reverse complement strand
ATCCGACCGGTCTCAAACCCGACCCGCACCTGATCTCCTCACTCCGTCTCAAACACAGCAACACACTACCGAAATGGAACTACACCATCGCACCAAATCGGTGAAGTTATTTTTGCGCCGTCCCTAAGGTTGAAACCGACTGAGCGGGACATTGACCTCTGCCAAGGTGAATCGGTCGGGTTGAGACTGCGCGTACTTTTTCAGGTGTTACACGGTCCGCTCCAGCCCTTGGTCCAGCGACTCCTTCAGCATATCTCGCTGATTCTGGTCGCGCAAGGCGGAAGCCATGCGCTGAGAAGGGTAGGGAGAACTGATTGTATTCGGTTCCCCCTCCCTCCGAACTGGACAGGCGGATTTCCCGCATCCGGCTCTCAAGTCGGTGGCTCACCTCCTGCCGCTCTCCACCTCGCCTCGCAGCGACGCAGTTGCAGTCGGTTACAAGTTATCGTTGACTTGGAGGGGACTTTAACCTCTCTGGCCAAATGCGCTCTCAGGCGCACCAGCAAACTGCGCCACTACCGGATTATTTTCAGCCCCCGATTTTTCCTGGCCCCGTGATAAGCTATTAAGTTTCTAGCTCTCGGACCAGGTGGAGGATAGTTTGAAACCAGAATGTAACGGTTGTCCTGTCCTGGAGAGTACAGTTTTCGAGAGTCTTTCGAGCGAACAGATCTCGCGTTTGGTCTGTGTCTTTCGTCCGACGCGCTATCGCAAGAGCCAGGTTCTGTTCTTTGAGGGAGGGATGGCTCAGCACCTTTTCGCACTGCGTTCGGGATTGGTCAAGGTGGTGAAGTCGCTTGAGAGCGGCAAAGAGCGGATCACCCGGGTCCTGTTCCCTGGAGAGATCTTCGGCCTCGAAGCTCTTACCGAGGCTACCTACCCGGTGACAGCTATCGTGCTACAAGATTCTGAAATTTGTGCTGTTTCTCACGACGAATTCTTCGCTTTCTTGCGGGCCAACGCCGATGTCGCCATGGACATGATCCGCTTCGTGGTGGGCGAGGTCGCGCAAATCCGCACGCAGATTACCGACATGAGTTTCAAGAACGCTCGAACGAGAGTTGCCACGTTCCTGCTGTCGCTTGTTTCTCCCAATCCAACGAAATCTACGGGGATCTCTGTCCTAACCCTGCCTTTCTCAACCCAGGAAATCGGCGAAATCTTGGAATTGTCTCCAGAGACGGTCAGCAGGACCTGGAGCCTGCTTCGGCGGGAGGGGCTGATTGAAAAGCGCGGCCGGCAGTTAGTCATTCATGATCTACACGGGCTTGAGGGATTCGCGCACCGTTGAGATTCCCCACTTTCGCCATCCTAGGAGTCGATAAACCTGCCTGCAAAGACCTTGCCTGAAAAAATGTCTGCTCGTAAAGTCGTAAGCTCCGATAACAACCATAGAACGTCGTAACAAAAGCCACTAGCTGGCCAAAATAAAACAATCAACACTGGGGGGATTGACGTCCGTCATGCGCTTTTCTGCGCTCGATCATTGATGGTTTTTTCCCGGTCGCCTATTGTTGGCCATTCATTGGCAACCTTGGGTCTATGAAAAAGTCAGGCGAACCAGTTTCTTTTCCGCTTGTTCCAGCCTGTTTCGTGTTGGGCTTGGCCGGCAACAGACAGGAAAGACACCACCGAAGAATCACTTGAAGGGGCTTGGACTTGTTGATAAAGCTATCCCATAGCGCTGTGGCAGCAGTATTACTCTTGGCCATGGGCCTTGTATCCGGCGTATTGAGGACACCCTTTGCAAACTCCGCATCCGCAAATGGCAAAGCACAGCCGGAAATTGTTTTCGTCGAAGCTCCGAGAGTCGTGGGCGGTGAATTGACGAAGCGATTTCCACAGGGAAGCCGTCTGGTACGTTTGGCGCCGGGAGCGTCACCTCGCTCCGTCATCAACTTGACACCGGAATTGTTTGGCGCCGCCGATCCCCAGATATCCTTTGATGCTACCAAGATACTTTTCTCCGGCCTGAAGAGTCCTTCGGCACGCTGGCAGATCTGGGAAATGAATACGGATGGGTCGGACAAGCTCCAGCTTACGCACTGCTCCGGCGATTGCCTTCGGCCCGCCTATCTCCCACGGAAGCAGATTGTGTTTACGGTGATCACCGGGAAGGGATCTCAGCGGACCTCGGCTTTATATGTTTCCCAGAGGAGCGGCGCTGACGCTCATCCGGTTACGTTCGGTCCCGGCAACTTTCAGGTCGAAACCGTCCTCCGCAGTGGGCGAGTCCTCGTTTCGGCGGAGTCTCCTCTGCTTGGCGCCGGCAAGGGGCTCGGTGCTAGCACCTTTTTTGTCATGATGCCGGACGGCACTGGGCTCAGCTTATTTCGCTGGGACGTCCGTCGTAACCTTGTCCGTACCGGAGCGGAGGAGCTGGACGACGGCACAGTGCTGTTTGTCGAGCGGCGATACGCCGCTGGCCGGGAAACCGGTGGAGAGCTTGCCTGGATTCGTCCTGGGGCGCTGCACAATTCGCTGATCACACCACCGCAATCCGCCTATTGGTCAGCCCATGAACTTCAGGGGAACACACTGGTGGTGGCAAAACAGGATTCCGGTTCGTCAGCATCGAACGGCAAATTTGACCTTTACACTTTCGACCTTAAGACCAAAACTCCCGGACAGTTGATTTATCGAAATCAGAGGTTCGCCAGTGTGCAGGCGGTCCCGCTAGAGCCTCAATCAGTCCCGCAACATTACTGGAGCATACTCCACCCAGAAGAGAAAACCGGTCGCCTGATCTGCCTGAATGCCTACCTTTCGGCTGACGCGCCACACGCCCGTTTCACAGGGCACATCGCGCGCGTGCGAGTGATCACCCTTGAGCAGGACGAGAACCACGAGCGGGTCTTGGGCGAGGCTCCAGTACAAACCGACGGCTCGTTTTATATTGTCGTTCCGGCCGACCAGCCCGTCCGCTTCGAATTGCTGAGTGCCAAGGGAAGTGTAATCCATGTCCAGAAGAGCTGGATTTGGGTGCGGCCGGGAGAAGACCGTGGGTGCCTGGGCTGCCACGAAAGCCCGGCTCTCGCACCAGAAAATCACTGGCCGCTCGCGCTGAGGCGGTTCGACACCCCGACTCCTTTGGGAATGCCTTTTCCTTCACAACCAATTCGTCATCACTGAGGAATCAATGAGAATCTCTCGACGCCAATTCGTGGCATGGGTCGTGGCCGGAAGCCCACTTTTGGGGGTTCGGAAATTCATGGGACGAAGCCTTCCCCGGCGTCCTGATCTCGTGGCATCGCTTCCTCACTTTGAGGACGTCACCGAGAAAGCCGGCATCCATTTCCGACACTCGTTCGGCGAAAAGGAACTCAGCTCAATTCTGGAGGGCACAGGCTCTGGCTGTGCTTGGATCGACTACAACAACGACGGGCTTCTCGATCTTTACGTCCTCAGCGGGCGGCACATTGATGGTCTCACTGACCGTTCCACCCCCGATGGTATCGATGCCACCAATCATCTCTATCGCAACAACGGTGACGGGACCTTTACCGATGTCACGGCGCAGGCGGGAGTGGGAGGGAAAGGGTTTGGGATAGGCGTGACGGTGGGAGATTTCGACAACGACGGCAACGAAGATATCTATGTGACCAACTACAATTCCGCCATCCTCTATCACAACAATGGCAATGGAACCTTTACTGACGTGACGGCGGACGCGGGCGTCGATAACCCATACTTTGGGACCGGCGCGGCGTTCCTTGATTATGACCGGGACGGACGGCTTGATCTGTTTGTAGGGAACTACCTGAAGTTCGATCCGAGCTACCGGCACTACTACTCAGCCAAGCACTACCCGGGTCCGTTGGATTATGACCCCGAGGTCAACCGGCTGTTCCACAACAACGGGGATGGAACATTTACTGACGTGTCGCGGCAGGCGGGGATTGCCAGCCGCCCGGGGCGGGCTATGGGGGTGGCCGTCGCTGATTATGACAACGATGGCTGGCCCGATATTTACGTCGCCAACGATACGATGCCGAGTTATCTGTACCACAACAACCACAACGGCACATTTACGAACGTCGCCGTGGAGGTCAACGTGGCCTACGGGCAGAACGGTGAGGCAACGACAGCGATGGGTCCCGTTTTCGGCGACTATGACAATGACGGGTGGCAAGACCTGTTTGTTTCCGATGCACGCTACCATCGGCTCTTCCACAATCCCGGCAGTCCAGGGGGCTATTTTCTGGACACGACGGACGAGGCCGGTGTGGGAAATGTTTCCGGCCAGTACGTCGGCTGGGGGGATGGATGTTTTGATTTCGATAACGACGGCTGGAAGGACATTTTTATTGTGAATGGCGGTTTGACCTGGCTGATTCCAATGGAAAGCACCCTGTTGCGCAATAACGGCAACAAGACTTTCACGGACGTTTCCACCCAAGCCGGGAGTTTTTTCCAAACCCGGAATGTCAGTCGCGGCGCCTGCTTCGCCGACTACGACAACGACGGATCTATCGACGCCTTCGTCATGACCCTTGGCGCTCAGGGCATCCTATTGCATAACACCCCGCCGCCGGGGAAAGGCAACCATTGGTTGACCGTAAAGTTGGTGGGAACACAGAGCAATCGTGATGGCTACGGCGCAAGCTTGGAGGCCGTGGCAGGAACCCTGCAGCAGTACGTCCAAGCGGTATCGGCAAGTGGCTACCTCTCACAAAGTGATCCGCGACCGCACTTCGGGTTGGGGGAACACGGTGAAGTGGACAGACTGATCATCCGTTGGCCAAGCGGGATTATCCAAACACTCGAACACATCAAGGCCGATCAGATTCTGACCGTTAAAGAGCCAACTGGATCTCCGCACACGATCGGGACAAGCAAGGGCAAATGAAGATGCGTTCCAAGACAAGGGACCTCAAGGTAAACCGCGGCGGTACGTTGCCTTCATGCATGCCGCTATTCGCCCTGCTGCTCGTGACCGGATTCGGATTGCATCGCTCCCTGGGCGTGGCTTCCACAGGGCCCGATCAAAGCTCTGAGGGCGGCTCTCCCCGCTATCTGAGTCCCGTGGCCTTGAAGCTATCACCTCATGGAAAACGGCTTTATGTCGTCTGTGAAGATAGCGACCTTGTGCTCGCGGTGGACACGTACACCCATCGAGTTATAGGGCGGGTCAAGGTAGGTCATAAGCCCGAAGGGATTGTGGTTTCTCCGGATGGGAGGACCCTGTACGTCTCCAATGAATGGAGCGGCACCGTTAGCGAGATTGACACGGATTCTTTCCAGGTCCGCCGGACGCTTCAAGCCGGATGGGGTCCCGTTGGGATTACAACCGGCCGCACGGGAAAGATGCTGTATGTGGTGAATACCCTGGGGAATAACGTCTCGCTGATCGACCTTTCCACGGGACAGGAAGTCAAACGGCTGGATGCCGGACACTTCCCTGAATATGTTGCGCTTTCACGCGACGGGAAGCGGGTCTACGTCTCGAACTTGCTGGCGCGAGTGGAACGGTACGATCAACCGCCAGTTTCCCAACTGACGGTGATAGATACCAGGAGACAAGTTGTTACTCAGCGGATCGCTGTGCCGGGAGTGATCCAGCTTCGGCACATTACTGAAGTGCCAGCGAGGGCAGGCGGCTACCTGCTGATCCCGTTTCTGCGGCCCAAGAATCTGAATCCACTGATTCAGCTTCAGCAGGGTTGGTACCTGACCCATGGCATGGCGGTAATCCGGCCCTCTGGCTCCAGCCGTGAGGGTCAGCAGAAATTCCAGGTCATGGAGGTCTTACTGGACGACATTGACCACTATTATGCAGACGGATTCGGCGCCGCCAGCACACCCGATGGACGCTGGGCCTTGGTAACGGCTTCAGGCGCCAATATCGTTTCTATCATCGATACCGCAAAGCTCAATCGCCTGTTACGCCGTGTGCCACCGGAGGAACCCGAAGCCCTGGCGGACCGCCTGGATTCTGCTCGTCAGTTTGTGGTCCGGCGCCTGCGCACGGGACGTAACCCTACTGGTGTAGTGGTTTCGCCGGACGGCCGCTCCGCGTATATCGCAAATCGCATGGACGATACGGTGAGTGTTGTAGACATGAATCAGTTGAAAATCGCGTCGACGATTGACCTGGGGGGGCCGAAGGGAATTTCTGCTGCGCGCTTTGGAGCACAGTTATTTTTCGATGCGAGTTACTGTTACGAGGGACAGTTGGCCTGCGCCACCTGCCATCCACACGGAGGGTTTGAGGATGGCTTGGTCTGGAGCCTCGAGACTCCTCAACTGGGCCGCGACGTCGTAGAAAACCGGACGTTGCTTGGGATTGCCGGCACCTCGCCTTTCAAGTGGAATGGCATGAATCCTAACCTCGCGACACAGGATGGTCCCCGCGCCGCCAGGTATATTTTCCGCTCGGAAGGCTTCAATTCCATGGAAGTGAAGGACCTGGAGACCTTCATCCGGTCCCTCAGGTTGCCGCCCAATCCCCATGTGACCCCCAATGGCCATCTAACCGGTGGGCAAGCACGCGGCCGGGCGATTTTTTTCCGAACAACAACGAATGCCGGTTCCTTGATCCCACCACAAGAGCGTTGTTATTACTGCCATGCCCCACTGACACATTACACGTCGAGAGTTCAGATGAACGTTGGGACAGCGGCCCAATACGACAACATCAAGAAGTTTGATGTACCCCAACTCGAGGGTGTTTACATGAGGGCTCCATACCTCCACAACGGCAAGGCGCTGACGCTGGAGGAAATCTGGACGAAGTTCAATCCCAAAGATCAACACGGAATTACCTCAGACATGAACAAGGTGCAGTTGAACGACCTGATTGAGTTTTTGAAGACCTTATAAAGGAGGGCAGGGATCTTGCTCGTCTCGCCGAGTCAACCATCCTTGCAAGGAACGATGAGAACTCCATTGCGTCTGTGCATTTTGTGGAGCGCCGGGTTGCTGATTCTGGCCACCACCCGCGTCGCGGCTCAGAACCCTCCGCTTTACACCAAGTGGATCAATTACACAAAGGCGAGTGGCTTCCCAGCAGGCGAGGTTTTCTGTGTGACCGTGGACGGTAATCGTGTCTGGGCGGGAACCGAACACGGATTGGTGCTCCTCGAAAACGGCCGGGTAAAAAAGGTATTGACGCCTGCTGACGGCATCGCGGGCCGAGCGGTAATGTCGGTTGCTGTGGATAAGCGGACGGGTGACGTTTGGGTTGGGACCTTTGGCGGACTTAGCCGTTATTCTGCGGGGCAGTTCAAGAATTACACAAACCTGTCGAGTGGCCTGGCGAATGATCTGGTTTATGGCGTGGCTGTGCAGGGGAAATACGTTTGGGTTGCGACCGCTGCTGGCGTCAGCCGCTTGAATACTGATACCGGTGACTGGTCAATTTTTAACGAGCAAAACGCACCCTTTAATGAGCCTTGGTCGTATGCCTTCGCTGTTAGTCAGAAGAAGGTTTATGTGGGCCTGTGGGGAGGGGGAGTGCTCGTCTATGACATTGCCCACCATTACTGGAGGCCTTACACCGACCCCGACGGCTCAATGGAAATTGTCTTGTACCGCAACCAGGGCCTTATTCACGATATAGTCAGCGGCATTGCCTATAACCCCGAAACGAAGATGTTTTGGGCCTCCACGTATTTCGGCTTGAGCGGTTATGACGGGCGGAATTGGCATAACTATCTGACTAAAGATAGTGGCTTGGCATCCAATTTCATAAACGCCGTCAAGTCACGTGGTAACGATGTGTGGGCCTGTACGGACAAGGGGCTCAGCTACCTTGATTACAAAACGAATATATGGGTCACCTACCGTCCCGATAACTGGCGGGACCTCGATTCAGCAAGACTCGAGAAGAATGGCCGCGGAGAGATTGTCATCACCAAGCCGGACGGCAAAAAGAGCAAGGTCGAAACACCCACATCCCTGGCGCATAACTACATTCTTAACATGGATTTTCAGGGGAAAGACATTTGGGTAGCTACGGCCCAAGGCCTGAGCCACGGCATTAGTCAACCCCAGAAGGAGGAGCAGCTCTATGAATCAGCCAGAAACAGACGTTGAGGTAATCACGATGACGGAAGCCCATAAACCGGTCTCGAAGAAGGCGATCAGTGCGCCTCAAGCCTTGAACGAAGCCCATGATTACAAGCGCCCGTCCTCATTTTCACGCGGGCTGCGCCTGGATATCAAAGGCGTGACGATCCTTCTTATTTCCGGTACCGCGAGCGTTGATGAGAACGGCCGAAGCGTTCACGAGGGGGATTTCCAGGCCCAAACCTGGCGAACTTACCAGAACATCACCGCCCTGCTGGAATCGGAGGGCGCCTCCTGGAAGGACATTGTCCGGATGACCTGCTATCTTCGGGACATCGAACGTGACTACGCGGTCTTTAACGAAATTCGCACACAATTTTTCAAGGAGCACGGATTGGACCCGCTGCCAGCTTCCACCGGTATCCAGGCCATTTTGTGCCGACCGGACTTGCTGATTGGAATGGAGGCCATGGCCATCTTCGAGTCCGACGACCAGCGTAGTGTGGCTACGCGCAACGTCGAGTAAGACCTCGAACGTGACCTCAGTCGATGGTATGGAGGTCTTGCAATCCGAGGATGCTGGGAGGCTTGGGCGCGGCAAGCGTGTCGAGCTTTCCAACTTCTCGAAACTGGAGTTGGCCGTGAAGATCGCCGGAAAAGTTACTACCGAGGATCTGCCCCGGATGTGTCCTCTCTTGAGCCGGGAGACCAATCCACGTTATGGCAGCGATCACCGGCGTGTGGTCGAGATCGGAGGGGCGCGGTTTGGGACAGGGCTTCCTGTAGTGATTGCCGGGCCTTGCGCAGTGGAGAGCTGGGAGCAGACGCTCGAACTGGCGCGAGTTGTCAAAGCCTCGGGTGCCGGCATGCTTCGCGGCGGGGCGTTCAAGCCACGCACCTCGCCGCATGATTTCCAAGGGCTGGGGCTGGAAGGCTTGAAGATCTTACGGGCCGCGGGTGATGAAACGGGTTTGCCCGTGGTCACGGAAGTGATTGACGTGCGGCTGGTGGAAACAGTTGCCCAATATGCAGACATGCTCCAGATCGGCTCCCGGAGTATGCAGAATTATCCTCTGCTGGTTGAAGTGGGACACGTTGGCAAGCCGGTCCTGTTGAAGCGCGGCATGGCAGCAAGCCTTTGTGAGTGGCTGGGGGCGGCGGAGTATATTGCCAAAGAAGGAAATCTGGAGATTGTTCTTTGCGAGCGCGGAATCAAGACCTTTTCTTCTGGCGAGTACTCCCGATTCTCTCTGGATTTGAATGTGATCCCCGCGGTCCGCGCACAAACATTTTTGCCCGTCATCGTGGATCCCAGCCATGCCACCGGCGTCGCTTCAATGGTGGAACTGGCCAGCCGAGGAGCAATTGAGTTCGGGTGCGACGGGCTCATTATCGAGATTGGCAGCGGCCGCAATGACGCCCCCCGCCCCAAGTGCGATGCGGATCAAGCTATCGATCCTCCGACTTTGTGCCAAATTATCCGCTTCATCAACAGTCGGCAAGGGCCGGTTGAGGGAAAGGTGAGTGTTTTGGGGTGGGTCCGTTAGATCCGGTGGGTTATCCAAAGAATTCGCTACCAGCCATGCCCGCGGCACGGAACAAGCCGGGGAGGGATGTGATGATGAAAGTTAAAAGTTACGCGGTGGTTTTACTCTTCATTATTCTGGCAAGTCCCACTTGGCCGCAGACTGCTCCGCCCCAGAATGCGTACAAGAAAACACCTGCGGCCATGCCTTATGCCAACATGCCGGAGCAGGCTGTTCCTTTTCGGCGATTCCGCAAGCCTTGCCAGGAATGGTACGTTGAACCCAACACACTTCAATATAACGGTGCGGCTCGCAGTGTGCCTGACGGCGATTGGGAGCAACTGCGGACCATCAACATCGGCTTTTTGGGTCCTCTCGACCAAGACAACCCCGACTCGCTTTATGGAATTGCGATGCTGCACGGAGCGCAGTTGGCTGTTGAGGGCGCGAATGCCCACGGCGGCTACCACGGGAAGCCCTTCGCCCTCAAGGTACACGACGATCTGCCCCTTTGGGGGGCTTCGTCAATGGACATCGTGAACATGCGTTTTAAGGAGCGCGTGTGGGGAATGCTCGGCTCGATCGACGCTGCCTCGACCCATATCGAACTGCGGGCCAGCTTGAAGCTGGAAGTTCCGATCGTGGATACGGGCACGACGGATCCCACCGTGACGGAAACTCGCATCCAGTGGCTATTGCACAATTTTCCCGATGACCGCCAGCAGGGTTACGCGCTGGCGGATTACATCTTCAACCAGCTCAAGCTGAAGCAGATTGGCGTGCTGCGAGCAACCGACCGCTATGGCCGGAAGGGTGACAAGGAGTTTTTTGACGAGGCGAGGCGCGTAGGCCATCAGCCCTTGTTGGAGATGAAGTACGAGGACAATGAGCAGGATTTTTCCAAACAGTTGCGGACGCTGGATGAAACAGGGATCGACGGCCTGGTTATCTGGGGAGATGCGCCCCAAGCTGGACTGATTCTCAAGCAAATGCGCGCCTTGGGGATGAAGCAGCCCGTTTTCGCCAGTAGCCGGGTGGCTTACCCTGCAGTATTGGAAATTGCCGGCCCGGCGGCGGAGGGCTTGGTGACGGTCTGTGCCATGGATCCCACCCGGCACGATCCCATGTGGCAAGCGTTCCGCCAACGGTTCTTGAAACGCTTTCACGCCGAACCCGACCCTTACGCTTCTTACGCGTATGACGGGGTGAACATGCTTATTGCCGCCATTAAGAAGGCCGGACTCAACCATGGCCGCATCATGGATGCGTTGCGCCAATACGAAATGAAGGGATATCAAGGTGTCAGTGGCAACGCCTTTTTCGATTACACCTTGAATAACATTGCGCCAGTTACCTTTGCCCAGGTCAGGAACGGGCGGTTCGTCTACTGGCCGGAGCGCCGTACCGATTGGAAGGGTAAGCCGGTGGCGTACGCGCGATAGGACATCCCCTGGTGGCTGGCTGAATTCGTCCATCAGTCTTACTTGACATAATATGGTAAAACCGTCTCCACGCTTCTTGATGAACCTCATAGCCCTGGCAGGCATGCTCGCCGTCGTAAGGAGTGCTGCGGCTGCTCCAGCACAAAAAGAAAAGGATTCGCCACGGCCCTACTCTTCAATCGGATCGCAAGGCGTGAGCTACGTGGGGCCTGGCAGGGAAGCCACCTATGATCTCACGGGGCCGATAATTCGTATCGGCCTTCTGGCGCCGCTTCAAGGCCCTCGGAAAGCCGATGGAAAAGCGATCATTGCCGCAGCGCAGTTGGCGCTCCATGACGCATCCAGACGCCCTCTTCCAGGAGGACGCCGCGTGGTGCTCGCCATGGGTGACCAGAGCGGGCCGGCGTGGGGCAGGCTCGGAGACGTAATAATTCACCTCGTTTTGGATGAACACGTCATTGCGGTGGTCACTTCCGCCAGCGGCGCAACAACACACCTCACTGAACAAATCGGCAACAAGATCGGCGTTCCGATTCTGACCCTTTCGACGGATGCCACTACAACTCAAATCGATCTGCCCTGGATTTTTCGCCTGGGACCGAGTGACGCTCTCCAGGCAAAGGTCATCGCCCAAGACATTTATCGCGCGCGTGGGCTTCAACGAGTCCTGCTGGTCACCGAGCACGATCACGATGGGCGCGTTGGCGGCGAAGAGTTTCAGATAGCTGCCCGGCTGCTCGGTGCGCCGCGTCCCGCTTGCCTGCTGATTAATCCCCTGCAACCGGACTCTGATTCGTTGCTGGCGTTGCTGAAGACAAAATCCCCACAGGCAATCGTCTTCTGGGCGCGGTCAGAAAACGCGAGGAAGCTGCTGCAACAAATCCGCGCAGGCGGAGTCCACACTCCGATCTACCTTTCCCAGGAAGCTGCCCAGCAGGGGTTGGGGCTGGGCTTTTTGCTCCCGGTAGCAGCAGTGGGACAAGAGCGTGAGAGTCCAGGTATTTGGACCGTTGCCTCGGGCCAAGCCGGTTCACCGTTACGGGAACGTTTTGCGCGCCGCTATCAGTTGTCGACCGGGATGTTTCCAACCCCCGTTGCAGCCGAGGCTTACGACGCCGTTCAGCTTATCGTGCAGGGCCTGCGTGAGGCTGGCCCCAATCGCGCTCGCGTGCGCGACCGGATCGCCAGCGTGCGGGACTCTTCTGGTGTTTCTGGAACCATCTCCTTTGACGACGAAGGGAACAACCGCGCGAGCCTTCGCCTTGTCCGCCTTCGATGACCGCGAATGCCCGGCGGCGATGAGGTTCTGATAGCTTCCTTCCGAAGCAGCAGAACGGGCTTTGTTCTGTCTGGGACGCTAGCCGTGATGATTCACGAAGATTTATCGAAGACCGGAAGGGCACGGTTAAAACCGTGCCCTTCCGGTCCTCCAAGGGAAGTTCGTGAATCATCCAGGCTAGTTGCCGTGACCAAAACGAGGAGCCAATGCCACAATTGATGCTTAGCCCTAAACCCTATGACGTAATCATCGTCGGCTCGGGGGCCGGCGGTGGAATGGCCGCTTATAACCTGACGAAGTCCGGCGCCAAGTGCCTGATGCTGGAAGCCGGAAGCTGGTACGATGCGGCCAGGGATTCAAAGTGGTTGGAGTGGGTGTACGATGCGCCCCACCGCGGTGCCGTAAATACTATGGACCCGATGGACTATTTCACAGCCGCCGTAGGAGGCTGGCAGGTCAAGGGAGAGCCTTATCTGTGTGCGCCAGGCACCGAGTGGATGTGGTTTCGGTCACGCATGTTGGGAGGCCGTACCAACTCCTGGGGACGCATCTCCCTCCGCAATGGTCCCTACGATTTCAAGCCCTACAGCCGTGACGGCAGGGGCTTTGACTGGCCCATCAACTACGAAGATCTGTCGCCCTATTATGACAAGACTGAAGAACTGATCGGGGTGTTTGGTTCCGCCGAAGGTTTGGAGAATCTCCCCGACGGGAAGTTCCTGCCTCCGCCTACCCCACGCTGTTACGAGCTGTTCATCCAACAAACCTGCCAACGGTTGCAGATACCTTGCATTCCATCACGCCTGGCAATTCTTACGCGTTCGCTCAACGGACGTCCTCCCTGCCACTACGTTGCGCAGTGCGGCCGCTGTTGCCGGCTCGGCTCCAACTTTTCCTCGCCCGCCGTGCTGCTGGTTCCAGCCCAGAGCACGGGCAATCTGGAAATCCGGTGTGACGCGATGGTGCGTGAGGTCTTAACGGGCCCGGACGGCCGGGCTACCGGCGTTTCGTATATTGACAAGAAGTCTCGCAAGGAAGTCCAGGTGCGGGGAAAGGTTGTTGTCCTGGCGGCGAGTTCCTGCGAAACAGCGCGCTTGTTGCTGAACTCTCGCAGTCCACGGTTCCCCAACGGGCTGGCAAATTCCAGCGGCTTGGCGGGCAGATACCTGATGGATACCGTCATGTCGGACGTTACCGGATTCGTGCCCAGCCTGATGGACCTGCCTCCCCACAATGAAGACGGCGTGGGAGGAATGCATCTCTACATGCCGTGGTGGAATTACCAAGAGCAGCAGAGGCATGAACTGCCCTTCTCGCGCGGCTACCACATTGAGTTGGGCGGGGGGCGCCGAGGGATGCCGATGCCGGGCGTTCTTAGCGGGTCGGAACAGCTTCTCGGCGGCGGTTACGGAGAGAAGCTGAAGCAGGATTGCCGCAAGTTGTACGGCTCGTTGATTCGCTTGCACGGGCGCGGGGAGATGATCCCCAATGCAGAGAGCTCCTGTGAAATCGACAACGCCGTTGTGGATCAGTGGGGGATACCGGTCCTGAAGTTCCACTTCAAGTGGGGCCAGGATGAAATCCTCATGGCCCGCCACATGCAAGAGACATTCCAGGACATCGTTAAGGCTGCCGGAGGTGAGATCATTGAATCCTCCGGGCCGGAGCGACAGTGGGGCATTTCACACGGCGGACAGGGTATTCATGAGGTTGGCGGCGCTCGCATGGGGAACAATGCGAAAACGTCGGTTCTCAACTCATATTGTCAGGCATGGGATTGCAAGAACCTTTTTGTCACCGATGGCGCGCCCTTCGTCAGCCTCGCAGACAAAAACCCCACGTTGACGATTATGGCTCTCGCTTGGCGCACTTCGGAATTCGTCGCCGAGCAGGTTCGGAAGAGGAACGTTTAGCCTCAATACTGTTCACTTAGGGGCTGTCAGATAATAACTGGTCCATTTCGGATCCAATACATCCCCTTACCCCTGCCCTCTCCCCGCTTGCGGGGAGAGGGTGACGCGAAGCGGCGGGTGAGGGGTGCCGGTTGGAAGTTCATAAATAATCCGGGTTAAGGAAAGTGGCTGATGGTTTCCCATCACGAAAGGGAGGCGCTGTGGAAGAAAAGAAAAAACTGAATCGAAGCATACGTTTCGAACGACGCGACATCCTTAAGGCGATGACCGCCATGCCAGCAGCGGCTTTGATATCCTTGACGCCGTTGTCATCTGAACTGGCGAAAGCCGCGCCAGAGCAATCCGGCGTTCAGCAAGGTCCGGCTGCGTACCAGCCCAAGGTCTTGAATCCTCACGAGTGGAAGACGGTCCGTGTTCTTTGCAATTTGATCATTCCAGCCGACCAGATCTCCGGCAGCGCCTCCCAGGCGGGCGTTCCGCAATTCATCGACGACTGGCTGGACTTCAAACGGGGCAACCTCATTGCCGAAATCCGTGGTGGAATGACGTGGCTGGATATGGAGTGCAACCGGTCGTTCAAATACGATTTCTCAGATTGCACGACCACCCAGCAAAAACAACTCCTTGACCGCATCGCCTATCCTCAGAAGGCGGCCCGGGAGGATGCCAGTGCCGTCGCGTTTTTCAACAGCTTTCGCGATCTGGTCGTCAGCGGCTTCTTCACCAGTCAGTCGGGAATAAGGGACTTGCCTTACCTTGGGAACGAACCGCAGCCTGGGTGGCATGGATGCCCTGCTCCGGTGGTGGCCAAGCTGGGCCTCGCTAGCGGGCGTTGACAAGTTATAAGCAGCCGTTAGACCGGTGCGTCCCGGTTTTGCTTGGTTATCCCGGCGCCATCCCTAAGATGTTTTTTGAAAACCGCTTGTCCTGCGGGCGGGTGACCTTATTCAGTACCCGCCAGGCAATCGCCATCGCTATGCCGATCGATCTCCTCAATCGTCCGGCGATGAAGACTTGGCAACCGTGTCTTCTCTGCAACGCTGACCCTTGGCTGAGGCTTTAACCTTTCACGGCTTCCTACCCCGAATTCGAGAAGCAGCCCACGACGGGAAAAACGCTCGTCGAGGCTGCCCGCTATTTTGCATTTTGCCGGTAAAAGGTAAGCGTCACGAGCAGGAGGTGATTTTTTTGTTTGGCCTGCCTCGAAGCGAGATATAATGGGAAACCGTAGGGCAAACATCCCGGTGGGTGACAAGGTGGAAAAGATCGACCAACTTGTCGATTGCAATCCCCAGCAGCAGCACAACACTCCCCGTTTTCCGAAGCGGTCCTTGAAACCCGGAGTTCGCCCCATTTTGTTTTTCGGGTCAGATTTCGTAGAAACGGGGTGTGTCATGGCACGAAAGCGAGCTCCGCATCTTGAACTCAAGTCTCTTCTTGCAAACGTCAGTAGGAGTGCAAAATCCTCTTTGCAGTTCCGCGAAACCCAGGCGGTCTTCTCCCAAGGCGATCCCGCCGATGCGGTCTTCTACATCGAAACGGGTAAAGTCAAGCTCGCCGTCCGGTCCAAGCAAAATAAGGAAGCGATCATCGCCATTATGGAACCTGGCAGCTTCTTTGGTGAGGAATGCATGGTGGCAGGACAAACCGGCCGGCTCGCGACGGCAACTTGTATCGAATACTCCAATATCATGCGGATCAAGAAAGGGACTCTGGCTCGCTTGCTTCATGATGCCCGCTTTTCGGAACGTTTCACCGCTCATCTGCTTTCACGCAATCTGCGCATCCAAGAGGATCTTGTTGACCAGCTCTTCAACTCCAGTGAGAAGCGGCTGGCCCGTCTTCTCCTATTGCTGTCCCACTTCGGCAAGGAAGGCAGGCCGGAGCCTGTACTTCCCCGCGTCAGCCAGGAAACACTAGCCGCCATGGTCGGCACCACACGCTCCCGGGTCAGTTTCTTCTTGAATAAGTTCCGCAAGCTGGGCTTCGTGGACTACAATGGCGGCCTCCTCGTTCACAGCTCCCTCCTCAATGTCGTCCTCCACGACTGAAATAAATACCGACAAGTTTATTTATATTTCGTATTTGACAAATCAGTACAGTACTTCCTACATTGATACCTTGTGATCAATATAGAACATATATGGTCAATTTTGAACAGATGAAACGTGAATATCCGGTAAAGGAAAATCCACGGCTGAAAGCATCCAATCCCCTCGCGGCGAAGTCGAGCGTCCCGCTCTTCAAGAGTGACGCCGCCCGCAGGAAGTTAGGAAAACTACCATGCGAATAGGCAGACGAGTTCGTGAACTGCGGATTCAGACTCTGTTTTCTCTCCGCGATGTCGCAGAGCGGACCGGGCTAACGGCAAACTACATCTGTCGCCTCGAGGAGGGCTGTGAAGTTCCCTCTTACGAGACGTTGGAGACGCTTGCCGAGGCTTTCGACGTAGACCTCTATCAGCTTTTTTATGCTGACGGCGAACCGCTGCAAACCCCTTGGCTGACACCCCGGCTTACTTTGGAAGAGTTGCTGGCGCAGTCTCTGCCGCCGGAGCCGCTCAAAAGCAAGGTGGCGGTGCTTTTGTCCTTACCCAGAAGATTGTGGCCAGGGCGTGGCAAATACCCGGAGGGGCTGGCCGAAAACCAAGAAATCACGGGGCGATCCTCATGAGCGTGATCTTCGTGCTGGACTTCCTGTGCGGAACCCTTTTGTGTTATACCCTCGTCGCTTGGGTAACGAAGCGATTCATTTCTGTGGGTCGCGTGGCGTTGCGTTTCTATTCGGGCGGCGAAGGCCGGCCTCTCGAAGGCATGGAAGAGACGCGGAACCCCTCTACGGATTGACCTCACCAAGGGGATGACCACCTTGGCCAATATCAGCCCTGTTGCCATTCTCCTGGCCGGTTT
>Ga0307374_10007202_pt1 | contig 17083 bp, 16 predicted proteins | sample OX3MG_FD_202532 | JGI IMG/M metagenome (GOLD analysis project Ga0307374, IMG submission 202532) | Soil microbial communities from Risofladan, Vaasa, Finland - OX-3 | ecosystem: Environmental > Terrestrial > Soil > Coastal area > Acid sulfate soil | place: Finland: Risofladan, Vaasa | collected... | reverse complement strand
CCAGCCGAGGCGGGCTGGCGTCGTTCCTGACAGGCAAGCCGGCAGGCAGTAGTCGGGAATGTTGCCCGCGACGGTGGCGCCGTTCAGGTTGACCGTGCCAGCCTTATCTGTGCGGCCCCCTTCCTTCCGCGTTCGGCGGCATACGCGGACTATTCGCTCCTGACCAACGGTCCCTCGTTGTCAGCTGGCATCTGCCGCGGGCCGCTGCTGCCCGGGTCGTCCGGCATGCGGGAGCCTGCTCGGCCCGACCGAATCCGCTGTAGCCATTCAGCCCACGCCGTTGCTCCTCGTCGTCGCGATCCCAGGCCGCCAGCGCGCGGAGCGCTGGCCGGGATAACGGGGGACATCCGCGGCACGATCAGAAAGGTTAGTGCGGCCGCGCTGAGCGTGCCGAGGCTGGCGGCGGTGGCAACGCCAGCGAAATGCGCTGCCTGCGCGAGGAAGGGCCCGGCTACGGCACCGACGAGAGTGGCCGCTGCCTCGCCGGTCAGGAACACCGCGCTGACCCGGCCCAGCACGGCGTTGGGGATCACGCGCTGCATGGCGGTCTGCGGGATCACCCCGGACATCGAGCCGAACATGCCGATGGCTACCGCGGCGGGCAGCCTTAGTGGCCTGTCAAGATAGGAGAGGCGTGGAGCATCCAGCGATCGGGCGCGAGCTGCGGGCCAGGCGGACCGCGGCTGGCCGGACCGTGGCATCGGTTGCCGCGGACGCCGGCCTGTCGGTCCCCTACATCGCCAACCTGGAGAACGGCCGGGGTAACCCGACGATCACGGCGCTGACGCGCCTCGCCGAGGCTCTGGGCATGCGGCTGGTCGTCACGCTCGTACCGGCCGGCGAGAGCCAGCAGGTCGCGGCGTCCGCATCACCGCAGGTGCCGTCGTCGCTGGTCCGGCTCGGACGCACCGCCAGATTCCGGCAGGCAGCCGGAGTAATGGCCACGACGCTGGACCTGGATGATGATGAGTTCTCGGTGCAGCTCGTCGCCGCGCTAGCGACGATGGCACGCGCGATGGGCAAGGATCTCGCCGAGGCGGACTGGTGGCGCCTTCTTGACGCGCTCCTGCTGATCGCCGCTCATCCAGCCGTCTCGTAGCTACGCGGGCTCCGGCCCGCGGCTCTGCGCGGGCTCCGGCCCGCGGCTCTCCCCGAGCGGGAAGGTGATATCGCAGATCAGCTCGTCGTAGATCCGCAGCGCCTTGGCGGTCAGCCGCGTCTGCTGAGCGAATTCGTCGGTGGTGAGCAGCTACCGGCCGGACTCCCGCATCACGTGGCCGATGATTCCCCCTGTCCCAGGGGCACGGTCAAGACCGGGTGATCCCCGGCCCAGGAGCACGACCACGACCAAGCTGGCCGCGACGGCCATCATCCCGCTGAGAATCCTGACGCCTGGATATGCCGGACTCTCGATGAAAGGGAATGAGGAGCGGCCGAGCGCGGCCAGCCGCGTGACGAGATCAGGATGCCTGAGACTGGGCCAGAATCCTGGGTCAGTACATCCAGGGCCGGCGAACGAGGCCGGAGCTCATCAAGCTGGCGTCCGCCGAGGCAGTATGCCTGCCAGCTGCCTTATGTGCGGTCGCGCGGACGTGGCTAGCGCTGGCATGCCCGAAAGCTGCCGACGCCGCGACGCCGAGACCGCCTGGCAGGAGAGCCAGAGCGAGAATCCCGCTCGTCGCCCAGACGCGAACCGTCCCAGCCGAGGGCTGGACGGGAGCGCTGCCCACCGATGCGCTGGTCCGAATGATGACGTGCCGTAACCACCTGTGAGTCTTCATCAGGAAGATCCCCTCATCGGTTGCACTGAAAGTTGCAATGAAAGCAGAGCCTTCAAGAGGGAGAAACTACACCAGAACTCATCTCGGGATATGACGTTCTGGCCAATCCGGGCGCACATCTTGCCAGCTCGGCATCGTCCTGGCGCGCCCAGGCCGGATCGGCCCGGCCGGGCACCGCCCTGGCCCATCGGGGCTCGCTGCGCCCGCCCGGCGAACGGCGCCACTTCTGCCACAAAAGGCTTCTGGAACCCGCTAGCCACGGACACCGCACCAGTGCTGCTACGCCGCGCCCGCCTATGCCGCACCTATTGTCACTCGGCAATTACCGGTCACCGCCAGTCTGGCTATTTCTGCAAAACGCGTTATTCTAGCCAGCAATAAAGGTCGTCGAGCGAAATACTGAAACGTGCGATGCAATTTTCATTGCATCACGCAGCCGAAGGGGCGCGATGATTCGGGATTCCCCATTCTGGCTAATTCCCTGGGGATTCGAGTGGGAACTGCCCGCAACAGGGTATTAACCCGGCGGATGCTTCCGCACATCTCCTCCAGGTACCAGCTGAAGCTTGTGCACAGGCGGTGGAAAATGCAAGGCGATCATGAATTCCGCGCGCTAGGGCCGATTGAGCTGTGGTCGGCTGGCCGGCAATGTGATCTTGGGTCGGCCAGGGCTCGCTGTGTCCTGGCCATCCTGCTGCTGAGTCCGCGCACGATCGTGCCGGCTGATGCTCTTATCGACCGCCTGTGGGATACGCAGCCTCCGCCCAAGGCCCGGGAGAGCCTGTCGGTCTATATCACCCGGCTCCGGGCCTCGCTCCGCGATGCTCTCGGTGACGGCGTGCAGGTGGTGGGGCGGGCCAGGGGCTACCTGCTCGACGTCGATCCTGAATCGGTCGACGTGCATCGGTTCCGCCGGCTGCGCCGGCAAGCGGATGCGCTGGCCGCCAGCGGCGACTACGCTCACGCGTCCTTGCTGCTGCGCGAGGCAGACGGGCTCTGGCGGGGCCAGGCGCTGGCCGGCATCCGCGGCGACTGGGTGGCGCGGATGCGTGACAGCCTCGAAGAGGAGCGCCGGGCGGCCATCCTCGATCGCGTCGAGTGCGATCTGGAGCTTGGCCGGCACGCCGACCTGGTAGGCGAGCTTCGCCACCTGCTCGCCCAGTACCCGCTGGATGAGACGCTGACCGCCCACCAGATGGCGGCCCTGTACTGGAACGGCAGGCCGGGCGACGCACTGAGCCTGTACCGGGAGACCCGGAGTCGCCTGATCGACGAGCAAGGCACCGAACCGGGGCCCGTGCTGTCGGCACTCCATCAGCGCATCCTGGGCCATGACCCGCAGCTTGCCGTCCGGCTCGCCGGCCAGCGTCCTGGCCGGCTGCCACGGCCGGACACCCTTCCGCCCGAGACGGCGGAGTTCGTCGGCCGCAGCGAGGAACTCGGTCTGCTCACCGCGGAGCAGGGGGACTCCCCCGCGATCAGGGTGATTGAGGGCATGCCAGGCGCCGGAAAGACGGCACTCGCGGTACACGCTGCCCGGGTCGTCTCCGGGCAGTACCCGGACGGGGTGCTTTACCTGAACCTTCATAGCCATGACCCTGGGAGCCCCTCGCTCGACCCGGCCGAGGCACTGCACCGCCTGCTCCGGATGCTGACCGTGCCGGCTACGCAGATACCCGATACGATCGGCGAGCGCACGGCACTCTGGCGAGCCCAGCTCAGCCGTCGCCGCGCCATCGTGATCCTCGACGACGCCGGCCGGCATGACCAGATCCGCCCGCTCCTGCCGGTTGCGGGCCGATCCCTGATCCTGATCACTACCCGGCGCAGGCTTACCGACCTCGAGGGCGCCTGCACAGTGACCCTCGACGTGCTGTCCATCGATGACGCGATCACGCTCTTCACGGGCATCGCGAGCCAGGGCAGGACCCAGGACGCGGATAACGTCGCTGCGGCCATCGGACTGTGCGGGCGGCTGCCGCTCGCTATCCAGCTCACCGCCGGCCGGGTCGCGCAGGACCCGTCCAGGCTCGCCGACCTGATCGAGGAACTGTCGCAGTCCCCCGCCCGGCTGGGCGGAACGGGCGCAGCAAGCCCGGCAGTAGTGGCTGCCTTCGACCTGTCCTACCACGCGCTGGAACCCGACCACCAGCGGCTTTTCCGGCGGCTGGGGATGAGCCCCTGCTCTTATGCCAGCCTTCAGGCTGCCGCAGCCCTGGGTGGCTGCACCATCGCCGAGGCCGAGAAGGCCCTCGTCACCCTGCTCGATCATCACCTGCTGGAACGAGCCCCAGCCGGCCAGTTCCGTTTCCACGACCTCATTGCCGAATATGCGGCCGTGCGCGCCGCGCGTGATGACCCCGAACCCGAGCAGAGAAAGGCCGTCGCCCGGCTCCTTGACTACTACCTGTACACGGCCGATCAGGCTGACCGGGTGCTTCATCCGCTCCGGCGCCGGATGTCCGTGTCGGTCACCCACCTGCCCGCCGCCAGCCCGGCGGTGGGCACCCAGGAAGACGCGGCAGGCTGGCTGGAATCGGAGTGGCGCAACATCCTGCAGGCCGCGCAGCACGCGGGGCGGCATGAATGGAAGCGGAAGTGCGCGGACCTCACCCACGTGCTGGCCGACTTCCTCGAGACCAGGGCCTACTGGGACGAGGCCATCGCGGCCCACACACTGTCCCTGCAAGCCTGCCGCGACCTGGCTGACCCGGCCAGGATCGCGCGGGCGTCACTGGAACTCGGCGCCGTCAGCCAGCAGATCGGCCGCCACGAGGCAGCGCTTCCCCTGGCCGAGGACGCGGCCGCGATCTACCGGTCGGCTGGCGACCGGCGAGGCGAGGCCGAAGCCCTCGACCAGATCGGCATGGCCCACCAGCGTGCGGCCCGTTCCCGTGAGGCGCTCGCCTACTTCAACGAAGCAAGAATTCTGTTCCGCGGCACCGCGGACGCCCACGGCGTGGCCAGCACAGTGAGTCATGCCGGAATCGCCTGCTGGCAGCTCGGGCGTTACCCGGAGGCAATGGCTTACCTGAACGACGCGCTGTCTGGCTACCGCGAGGTCGGCGACAGGCGGGGCGAGGCGAAGACCCTTAACAACCTGGGCAGGATGCAGCTGTACTGCGGTTACCACAGAGACGCGCTCGACGGCTACCAGAAGTCACTGGAGATATTCACGGAGATAGGCGGATCGCAGAATCAGGCGATTCTTTATCACAACATCGGGAGCGTCTACCACTACAAGGGTAACTACGAGGAAGGTCTCGCTGCCTGCCGCCGGGCGCTCGCCATCTACCGTGACATCGGCGATCTCCCTGATGAAGCTGACGTACTCAATGACATTGGCGCCATTTACCGAAGCGCCGCGTGCTATGACGAGGCGCTCATTCATCACCAGAAGGCGAGATCGATTGCCGAGGAGATCGGGGACCTGTCTCAGCAGGTGATCGCGCTCCGCGGGATAGCCGATATACGCCGCGGGGCTGGCCAGTACGGTGAGGCGTTTGATCATTACCACACCGCTCTCAGGCTGGCCAGGGAGATCGGCGACCCGTACGAGGAGGCCAAGATCCTCGAGGGAATCGCCGAATCGACGCTCAACACGCAGCAGCCCTATGCGGCGCGGATCGTCTTCAGGCAGGCGCTGGACATCTTCGAACGACTCGGCGTGCCAGAGGCAGAGTCGGCGCGGATACGCATCGAGACCATGCGCCCCTCCTCCGACCGCCGCATCTCCTGACCAGAGCCTGGCCGCTCCTGACCAGAGCCTGGCCGCTCCTGGCACGAGCCTTACCGCGTCCACCGCGCACTTGGCTTGCGCGTCTGACCTGGGATGCAAGGCAGGCGTCAAGGCGGCTGCAAGACGAACGTCCGGGCTGACAGCGCATGCTTGGTCCGCAGTTCCCAGCAGCGGACGTCGCTGGCTGCCAACTGCGAAGGGCGGCTGTCAATGCGGGAGTGGGTGCACGGGCTCCTCGGCCTGGACACGGTAAAGGAACAGACCGTTCGGTATCAGCTAACTGCCCCGGTGGTGGTGCCCGGCCCGGCGACGCCGGCCGGCCGCCGCCCGGCAACGCCCGGCGGCTGCACCCGTAGCCAGGAACCGGGCGGGGAGCCAGGCGGGGAGTCCATGATGTTCCCGGCGCTGCGGGCCCGCCCGGTGGCGACGGACGACCACGAGGCCAGCCTTGAGGCCGGACCGGGCGCGTTTCCTGCCGGGCGATCGCTGGCGGGTGACGACTCGTTCGCCCCGGACAGCCTGCTCGCCAGCGCCGAGCGGTTCATCACGCTGTTCCACAGCGAGAATGGCGCGGGGCCGCCCGGCAGCCGGCTCCGGCATGTCCGCCGGGAGATTGAGGCAACAGGCACCTACCGGCACACTCAGGCTGAGCTGGAATTCGGCGCGCGGGTCGCCTGGCGGAACAGCTCGCGGTGCATCGGGCGGCTGTACTGGCGGAGCCTGCGGGTACGCGACCGCCGCGAGGTCACCGCGGCCGCCGATGTCGCCGCCGAGTCGATCACGCACCTGCGCGAGGCAACCAGCGCCGGCCGGATCCGGCCGGTGATCACCGTGTTCGCGCCGGACGCGCCGGACCGGCCAGGCCCGCGGATCCTCAGCTCGCAGCTCGTCCGGTACGCGGGATACGGGGCCGCCGACGGCACCGTCACCGGCGACCCGGCGAACGTGAACCTGACCCGCCTGGCCCGCGACCTCGGCTGGGCAGGCGGCCGGGCAGGCGGCCGGTTCGACCTGCTCCCCCTGATCGTGCAGGCGGCCGGCGCGCCGGTCACGCTGCATGAGCTGCCCGCTGACGCGGTACTCGAGGTACCCATCGGGCATCCGGAGTTCGGCTGGTTCGCCGGGCTCGGGCTGCGGTGGTACGCCGTGCCGGTGATCAGTGACATGTACCTGGACATCGGCGGCGTCTGTTATCCCGCCACGCCGTTCAACGGCTGGTACATGTGCACCGAGATCGGATCGCGCGATCTCGGCGACACCGGCCGCTACGACCAGCTACCGGTAATCGCCAGGCACATGGGACTGTCGACGGCCAGCGACCGGACCTTGTGGAAAGACAAGGCCATGACCGAGCTCAACCTCGCGGTCCTGCACTCGTACAGCGCGGCCGGGGTCACGATCTCCGACCATCACACCGAGTCGGTCCGCTTTCTCCGGCACCTGGAGCGGGAACAGCAGCAGGGCCGCGCCTGCCCGGCAGACTGGACCTGGATCGTGCCGCCCGCCGCATCATCGGCGACCCCCGTCTTCCACCGCTACTACCACGACTTCGACCAGCCGCCGAATTTCTACCGCCACCCCCAGCACCCCAGCCTGCAACCGCCCAGCTCCTGCTTATCGCTGGTAGGTCAGCAGCAGGACGCCGTCGCCGGATGTCCGTGACTCGGTCAGCGTGAGCGCGGCGGGCTGGCGCATCTGATCCGGGAACAGGCGCTTGCCCTGGCCGAGGATGACCGGGAAGACCATCATCCGATAGTCGTCGGCCAGGCCGTGCTGGATCAGCGTGTGCGCGAGCTGCGCGCTGCCCATTGTCGTCTCGCCCCAGGTAGCGTCGGCGAGCGTGGCTGACACGACGGTACTTCGGTCTCTCTACCTTCGCTACGAACGGGCTGCGCCCCGATCGGCATCACCCGCGGAAATCTTCAAGCCGCCGGTCAGAACCGAACGCGGCTAGCGCGTCGCGGACGATGCTCCGGGCCCGGGCCAGCGCCAGCCGCACCGCGCCGACGCTCGTCCCGGCCAGCAGGCAGCCAGTCGACCAGTTCCGGGCAGCGGGCCAGCGCTGCCACCCCGGCCGGGGTACGCCCGTGCGACGTGCGATACCCCGAGGGACGTCCACCGGGCGTCCAAAACGCGCTGAGAAAATCCGCACCGTGCTCGACCAGGAGCCTGACCCGGTCGCGCGTATCGTGCACGATCGCCCACCACAGCTGACCGCGCACCAGATCCGCCGGCGAGTCCATCGCGTGGCCGAGCCTGGCCCGCCACGGGCCGCCGTCACCTCGGCCGAGCCCGCGGGACAGGAGCAGGACGAGGTGGCGGTCGTCACCGCCGAACTGGCGGCTGTACAGCGCCTGGCCGTCGTTCGGATCGGCGCCAGCGGCTAGCAGCAGGGACGCCAGGGCGAAAGCGTGCGGGTGCTCGGGCTGGTCGCCCTCGCCGCTGCCCAGCGCGCCGGTGAGCACGGTGAACGGCGTGGTCAGGCCATGCCAGAGGTAGCCGGCATTGGGATCCGCCCCGGCGTCGAGCAGCAGGCGGGCCGTCGCCAGGATGGCCGCCTCACTGACCGCCGGGTCGTGGCGGGCGTAGGCCAGGTAGAGCAGCGGCTCCCACTGATACGGGCCGCCTTCGCGGCTGGCCAGGGAAGGACCGGCGTGCAGCAACGCCTCCGTGGCCGCCACGTCAGCGGCGGCCGCCGCGACGTGGATACCAGAGCGCGTGATTTCCGTATATCTGGTGAGGAGCCCGGTCGGGCCGCTACCGACAATACCGCTGACTCCAAGCCTCCGCTATTGTGCCTGCCACGCTCGTTGGCTCGCCCTCAGTCATGGGATCAATATCGGTCGAAGAAGACTTCCGGATTCACAGTCGGCCGCGCTACGTCTGGTCGCGCCAGCTGCATTTCTTGGACTCATCGCAGCGGCATTTGCTAGCTTGCTCAGTCAACCGCCCGGCAGTGGGATAAGACGCTGTTGCTCATGATCCAGCTATTCGCTTTCGCGATGATACTCGGGATACTGGCGGACCGATCCGTTCTGCGCCGCCGCGAGTTGCCGACCGGCCGACTAATAGACCTCCATAACCTCTGGGTTGTCCCGGCTTGGGCGTCATCCGTCGCAGTAGCTGTAGCCACAGGCATCGCGACCATCATCGTCGTCGGCCTTCAACCCTTCGTCATAGGCGTAATCACGCCTTCGACACCGAAACCCCCTCCGGCGGTCGTCATGAACCATTGACGGTCCTGAAGCGTGATCATGTTTGCGCGATGGGCGGCCTGGGTGGTTGTGGCGGGCCTCCGTCATGTTCGCAAGTCCGTTGTGGGTCAGGGCTAAGGATTCCACCTCCGCCAGAACTGAACTGATCCAGGCAGTCTCAGCTCGCTCAGCAAGCCAGTCACGATTGCGGCATAGTCAGTCGCCGCCCGCCTGGGCCGTCGGCTGGCGGATCACCAGCATCGGGTACGGCACGCGGTGCCGCACTGGAACGGAACCCGCTGGACTTGCGCATAGCCTGGCTCCGCTCCGCACCGATCCAGCCCGACAAACTCGCCTGGGCGGCTGGCGTCGGCCGGCCGCGTTAGCTGTACTAGTTACCGCTCGGTGAGCGGGCTGGTTTCGGCCGGGTTGCCGGCGGGTGGCCGGCCACGGGGGCGCATCGGCCCGGTGTGGCGAGGTAGCCGGCCGGCGTCGGCGAGTGCGCGGCGGAGGAGGTATTCGATCTGGGCGTTGGTGCTGCGCAGCTCGTCATTAGCCCATCTGGCCAGGGCGTCGTGGACGGCGGGGTCGAGCCGCAGGAGTACGCCCTTGCGCTCGGTCACCGCGTCACCCCGCCGGCTATCGCCAGCGCTGCCGTCACTGGTACAGGGAGCCGGTGTTGACGACCTGCTGGGTCGCCTGCTCGCTGCACAGCACCACGAGCAGGTTCGACACCATCGCCGCTTTGCGCTCCTCGTCCAGTTCGACGACGCCCTCCTCCTGAAGCCGCTCCAGGGCCAGCTTGACCATGCCGACCGCCCCCTCGACTATGCGCTGGCGCGCGCCCACGATGGCGTTGGCCTGCTGCTGCCGCAGCATAGCCTGGGCGATCTCCGCCGCGTAGGACAGCCGGGTCAGGCGTGATTCGATGATCTGCACTCCGGCCGGCCGGACTCGGTCTGTCAGCTCGGCCGACAGCCGCTCGGTGATCTCGTCCGCGTTGTCGCGCAGGGATAGCTTTCCGGTGCCGCGACTGTCGTAGGGGTAGCTCGAGGCGATGTGCCGGACGGCGGTTTCGGTCTGGATGGTGACGAACTCCGTGAAGTCATCGACGGAGTAGACCGCGCTGGCGGTGTCAGCGACCTGCCAGACGACCACGGCCGCGATCTCGATCGGGTTGCCGTCCGCGTCGTTGACCTTGGCCTGCGCGGACTCCTGGTTGCGGATCCGGGTCGAGACCACGATGCGCTCAGTGAACGGGTTCACCCACTGCAGGCCAGAATCGCGGATGGTGCCGCGGTACCGCCCGAACAACTGGACGACGCGGGCGTGGCCAGGCGTAACGGAAGTGAGTCCGCGCAGCACGAAGACGGCAGCGATGAAGACGAGAACACAAAGCACCAGCACCGCTGTCGCCGCACCGTGATGCAGATGCCCTGTCAGCACGGCCAGCGCCGCACCCGCTAGCAGGAGCACGATGCCCAGCACCAGCATGCGCAGTCCGGGCAAATACCGGGCCACGCGCTCGGTCACCGGCTGGCTGGGCAGTCCGGGGGCTGCGGTTGCATCCTGGGTCGCCATCTGACGCCTCCTCCGCTTACGCACCTGATAACACAAGCTTAGCTCAATGATATCATTATATTCGAGCAAGGAATCCGTCGGCTGCGCTCGCAGCGGTGGCGTCCAGCGGCGTGGTTCGTGGCCGCGGTGTTCACGCTGGATACGGCGGCGATGGTGGCCCGCGCCCGCGGCGGGCTGGGCGCCGGTCACCCAGACTGGCGGCATCGGATCGATCACACCCGGCCCCGCACAGACCGGGAATACCCACTGACCCGGCTGCGGACCACCCGCCCCGATCGACGCCGTCGCCGACGGACCTCCGGCCGCGTAGGTGCAGCCGTAGGGCTGGTTCGGGTCGGGTTTGCCCGGCGGCGGGTCGCTGCCAGCCTGCTTCGCCCACGACGAGCCTGTCGGCGGGGTCCAGCGCGTCACGCCCGCCTGCACCGTCAACTCCCCGCCCGACGCTTGGGCATTCGCCCACGTGTCCTGGCCACCACCATCGGCGGCCCACGCTCGGCCCGGGCCGGCCAGCACCGACACCAGCACCGCCAGCACGGCGGGATCACGACCCGGGCGTGCATTTTCCGTACGTCCGTCACGTTCTGCTTGGACACCTTCCACGTCCCGCCTGTCAGCACGAGCGTGGCTTGCACCCCGTCGTTCTCCGCTCGGGTCACCGGAGCCACCGGCTTGCCGGAATTGGCGTAAACCAGCCCGGAGGTGCTGTAGGCGCAGTCCACCACCGTCGCCGTCGTCGCCGACAGCGCCGTGGTCTTCGGATGCAACGCGAGTTCCCCCGCCCCACGATCCCCTGACGCTGATCAGCCAGCAGGTTCGCCTTCACGCCCTGGAGTTGCGGGTCGATCATCGTCGCCGACAGCTCCGGGTCCTCGGGATTGGCGTCGGGCAGCGCGTGGCCGAACGCCGCCCAGGAGGCACGGTAAGCCTGAAGGACGGCAGTCGAGGCGGGATCAAGGGTCGCGGAGGTGGTCGGGATGCTCGTGGTGGCAGGGATGGCGCGTGTCGGCGGAGGGGCGACGCTATGTGCGGCGCCGCAGGCGGACAAGACGAACGACATGCTCCCGACTGCGACGACAACCGTCGTTTGAACGCCTCGCCGACCAATTCGCATAGGCGCGGACCTCCGGGAGGGAGCCGGGCCGTGCGGACACCCGTCAAGGCTGACAGGCCCATGTCTCCACTAGTTTCCACACTTACACCAGGCACAACGGCACTTCAACGAGAGCCTGCTCACCTGTGAGTGCCTACCTTAGGCTGATCGCAGGTGGGCGGTCGATCGTCATTGCATCTGGACCATTGCGTCGGCCGGTCGTAGCCGGGCCGCCCGCCAGCCACCGAACAAGCCAGCGATCAGCGCCCCGGCGATGGCCAGCACGACGGCGAGCAGGATCGCGCTCACGCTGACGTGAGCGGCGAGGTGCACGCCGACCGTGTTGGTGTTCCCGGAGGCGAAACTCGGCGGCACCGTCGCAGTCAGCTTTGGCGCGATGGCGTCGACGAGGGAGGCGGCGCCGAACCCGAGGGCGATGCCCATGATTGCGCCGATGACGCCGATGACGGCCGACTCGGCCATGATCTGGGCGATGATCCGCCTGCTTCGCCAGCCGAGCGCCTTGAGCGTGCCGAACTCTCGTACCCGCCGGCCCACTGCGGCCATCGTGAGCAGGCTTGCCACCGCGAACGCCGCGATGAGCACCGCGATCGAAAGCCACTTGCCGAGGTCGCTCGCCAGGCTGGCTGCAGTGGCAAGTGAGCCGCTCACCTCGCTGGCGAGATCACCCGACGTGGTCACCGTGGCCGCTGGCAGCAGCTTGGAGATCTCCTTGTGCACGGCGGGGATGTCCGAGGCGCTGGTGGCTGCCACGTAGATCGTGTCGATCCTGCCGGTGAGGCTGCTCAGGTCTTGGTACTGAGTGAGTGCCTGGGCGCGCCCGAGCGGGATGTAGACGTTCGCCGAGCCGCCGCCTTGTGCTTGGCGAGCGATACCCATGACCGTGAACCGGGTGCTGGCGATCGTGATCGATGACCCGACGGTCAGCCGTTTTGCCGTTGCGTAGTTGGCATCCACGACGGCGACGTTCGAGCCGGTGTCAGAGGCGGTGAAGGACCGTCCCGAGCTGATCTTCGCTGAGGCGAACGGACCGAGGCCGAGATGAGCCAGGTCGACGCCGTCTACACTGAAGGTGGTCGGGATCGGAAAGGCGCCCGCAGGCCGCTCGGCGCCTGAGCCCTGCGACGGGAGGGAGATGCCGGTAAGGGTGAAACCGCCGGCTGCTGCCGCCACGTCGCGCAGGTGGGATATCGATGTGACCGACGAGGCGTTCAGGAGCCCGGCGTCACCGACCGAGAGGCTGTTCTCCTGTTGAGCGTTTGATCCGAGACCGCCCGACCCGGATTTCGGAACAGCTGCCGCGGTGGTGACCGTGACGTCGGTGCCGATCCCGTACAGGGAATGCAGCACGGCGGCCTGGGCGTTGCTAATCCCGGAAGTGGCGGCGGTCACCGTGACGACCAGGCCTGCCCCCACGCCAAGACCGATGGCGATAATGAGCGCCTGGCGCATCCGGTGTCGCAGCTCACGGCGCAGGTAGGTCAAGAAGAACACGGCAGTCTCCCGTCGGGGGTCGCGAGTGGGTCCGCCGTGCACCGCTGCCGTGACGTCGCGCAGGTGACGGGAGCCGACTCAGGAAGCATCGTCGGGTTCGGCTCCCGTGAACAGCCGGCCGTCTTTCATCACCCCGACACGCTGGGCGCGCTCGGCGATGGAGGTGTCGTGGGTGACAAGCACGAGGGTGAGCCCGTGCTCGCGCCAGAGCTTCTCCAGCAGCGACATGATCTCGTCGCGGGTGTCCACGTCGAGGTTGCCCGTGGGCTCGTCGGCGAGCAGGACCTTGGGCTCTTTGACCAGGGCGCGGGCGATACCGACTCGTTGCTGCTGTCCTCCGGACAGCTCCGAGGGAAGGTGCTGGGCGCGGTCGCTGAGACCGACGTCCGCCAACGCCTGTGCAGCGCGTGCTCGCCGCTTGGCGGCGGGAATGCGCAACGGCACCAGGGCGGTCTCGACGTTCTCGATCGCCGACAGGGTGGGTATGAGGTTGAAGGTCTGGAAGACGAAGCCGATCGAGGCCGCACGCACCTCGGTCAGCTCAGCCTCGGGCAATCCGGCGAGGTCTCGGCCGGAGAAGCGGACGGCTCCGGCACTGGGGCGGTCCATGGCGCCGAGCATCTGCAAAAGCGTGGTCTTGCCGCTGCCAGTGCGGCCCTGAATGGCCAACCACTCCCCGTCTTCGATGGACAGGTCCAGGCCTCCGAGCGCGACCACGGTGTAGTCGCCCTTTCGGTAGTTCTTCGTGACGTCACTGAGGGTGTACATCGGTTCCTCTCTCGGTTGGTCTGCGGGTAGCGGTCCCCTGACTGGCCGGCTGTCCATGGGCTTCTCACTCCACCTGGGCCAGCGCCTCGGCGGGACGCAGCCTCGACGCCCGCCAGCCGCCGAACGAACCGGCGATCAGCGCACCGGCGATGGCGAGCACCACGGCGAGCGCGATGGCGGTGACGGTCACGGGGGCGCTCATGTGAACGGCTACGGTGTGCTCGGCGCCGGGGGCTATTGAGTGATGGAAGCCGCTGGCGCCGACCCCGATGTCCTGCGCTGGGGCGGAGCCGGGGTTCTGGGCGACCGTCGCCGTCAGTTTCGGCGCGATGGCATCGACCAGGGCGGCGCCGCCGAACCCGAGGGCGATGCCCATCACTGCGCCGATGACGCCGATGACGGCCGACTCGCCCATGATCTGGGCGATGATCCGCCTGCTTCGCCAGCCGAGGGCCTTGAGCGTGCCGAACTCTCGTACCCGCCGGGCCACCGCGGCCATGGTGAGCAGGCTCGCTATCGCGAACGCCGCGATGAGCACCGCGATGGCCAGCCAACGGCCGAGATCGGTGGCCAGGCTGGCCGCGCTGGCCAGTGAGCCGCTCACGTCGCTGGCGAGGTTGCCGGAGCTGGTCACGGTGGCCGACGGGATCAGCCTCGCGATCTCCTTTTGCACCGCGGGGATGTCGGCGGCGCTGGCTGCCGCAACGTAGATCGTGTCGACTTTGCCGGCGGAGTTGCTCACTTCCGGGCTCGCCGCGAGCGCCTGGGCGCGCCCGAGCGGGATGTAGACGTCGGCGGCGCTGGCGCCTTGGGGTTGGCGGACGACGCCGACGACCTTGAAGGGGATGTGGGCGATCGTGATCGTCGAGCCGACGATGAGCTTGTTGGCCGTGGCGTAGCCGGAGTCGACGACGGCCACGTCCGAGGTGGCGTCGGACATGGCGGACGAGCGGCCGGAGCTGATCTTGGCCGAGGCGAGCGGGCCGAGCCCGAGGTGGGCCAGGTCGACGCCGTCGACGCTGAAGGTGGTCGGGGTCACGGCGCCCGGGGGCGGCTGTCCCTGCGGACCCAGCTGCGACAGGGAGGGGACCGTCAGCTTCGTGTCGGTGAGAGTCAGCACGCCCGCGGCCGCCGCCACGTCGTGGAGCCGGGATATTGATGCGACCGATGAGGCGTCCAGCACGCCGAGGCCGGGCGGATAGCCGAGCAGGTCCTCGTGCTGGGGCGTCTTGCCAGGTGAGAACCCGAACTTGGCCGACCCCGACGAGCCGGTTCTCGCCGGCGAACCGGGGTTCGGTGCCGGTGCTGCCTTGGTGACCGTGACGTCATTGCCGATCCCGTATAGCGAGTGCAGCGCCGCGCCTTCGGCGTTGGTGACCCCGGCGGAGGCGGCGGTCACCGTGACGGCCAGCCCGATCCCGACGGCAAGGCCGACCGCGACGAGGAGCGCTTGGCGCTTGCGTCGTTGCATCTCGCGAGCGAGGTAGATGAGAAAGAACGGGGCAGCTCCTCGTCGGCGATCGTCGGGTGCTGGAGTCTCCCCCATGTGCGGTTCTCCTGTTCGGATGGTGTTCTCGGTGTGCTCGTGCTCGGCGCGTGCTGCTGCACCGGGTGGCGTCGGCCCGCTCGTCACGACCCACCGCCCTTGGACACCGTTCCCGAGGACACCCACGCGGGCGGTGCGAGCGACCTGCAAGGCCCATTGATGGCGGCCTCGAACGCCGGTGAAGCGGGATTGATCCCGCTGCCCGGCCCGAGCTGACCACCGTGGCCGTTGGGGTTGGGGAAGTTCGCCACGCCATGGGCTCGCATGCACTGGGCGAACGCGAGGGTGAAGGTGCCTACCGATTCCTGGCCGCTGCCCGAACCCGAGCCCTGCCCGGGTCTTGTGACGACACCCCCTCCCTGGGTCGAGCTGTGGCTGTGGGTCGCGGTCGATCCAGACTTGGCTGCCGGGTCAGCTGAGCTACCCCCGCAAGCCGCAGCCAGAAAGGCGAGGCTCGCCAGCGTGACGAGCACGAGCATGGCCCTCCGCCGCCGGGTTCCCCGTTGCTTGGTTGTGGTCGCTGATGCGATCGGCGTCGTTGGCATCTCGTGGTCCTTCTCACCTCGGTGAACATTCAGTCCGAGGTCGTTGTACGCCCACCACGGTTACGGTTCTGTAACGCCGTTACCGTTTTGCAACCGTCGATCGGGCATCCTGGGTACGGACCGACCTGGGCTTTCCGGGCCGGACCGCTAGGTTCGGGAGAGACGATGAGGGTGCTGCTGGTCGAGGACCACCCAAAGCTGGCCATGACGGTCGCCACCGGCCTGCGCCAAGCGGGCATGGCGGTCGACGTCGTGTTCGACGGCCACGACGCCCTCGCCCACATCGCCACTACTGCCTACGACGTCGTGGTATTGGACCGCGACATTCCCGGAGTGCAAGGCGACGAGGTCTGTCGGACTCTTGTGGCCGAGGGTCATGCGAGCCGGGTGCTGATGCTCACCGCAGCGGGCGCAGTCGAAGACCGGGTGGAAGGTCTCGGCCTCGGTGCCGACGACTACCTGCCCAAGCCCTTTGACTTCTCCGAACTGGTTGCCCGCGTCCGTGCCCTGTCTCGCCGCTCGGGACCTTCGCTACCGCCAATGCTGGTCCACGGCGACCTGCAGCTCGACTCTGCCCATCGGCTCGTCACCAGGGCGGGGCAACATCTCGAGCTCAGCCCGAAGGAGTTCGCCGTCTTGGAGCTCCTGCTTGGCGCGAGGGGCGCCGTCGTGTCGGCCGAGGAGATCCTCGAACGGGTGTGGGACGAGGCAGCAGACCCATTCAGCCAGGCGGTCAAGACGACCATGAGCCGCTTGCGTGCCAAGCTCGGTGATCCTCCGGTCATCGAGACGCGGTCCAAGTCTGGCTACCGGATCGGACGGTGACTGTGGCGATCCGACACCGGTTCGCCTCGCTGGTGTTTCGTCCGCACCTTCCTCGCCGCACGGTGCGCCTTCGCCTGACCCTCCTCTACGGAAGTGTCTTCCTCGTATCAGGCGCCGGCCTGCTCGGCATCACCTATGTGCTCGTCGACCACCGGATCAGGGGCCCGTTCCGCACGGGGGGATCGCTCCCGCCAACATCTCCTCACCCGAGCACCGCCGCGGGAGTCGTTCACGGCCCGGGCGCCGACAGCCTGCAGGCTCAGCACGCGGCCGACCTGCACCAGTTCCTTGTCCAGTCCGGAGTGGCGCTCGCCATCATGGCGGTCGTCTCCATCGTCCTCGGCTGGATCGTCGCCGGCCGGGCGCTCCGACCATTGCGGACCGTGACGGCCACCACCCGCCGTATCTCCGAGCAGAATCTGCACGAGCGACTCGGCCTCCGAGGCCCGAGCGATGAGGTCAAGGAGCTGGGCGACACGATCGACGGGCTGCTCACCCG
>Ga0307374_10007201_pt1 | contig 17085 bp, 15 predicted proteins | sample OX3MG_FD_202532 | JGI IMG/M metagenome (GOLD analysis project Ga0307374, IMG submission 202532) | Soil microbial communities from Risofladan, Vaasa, Finland - OX-3 | ecosystem: Environmental > Terrestrial > Soil > Coastal area > Acid sulfate soil | place: Finland: Risofladan, Vaasa | collected... | reverse complement strand
CCTCGGTTGTGCGTTGATGCTTCGACGCACGGCGGTGGTTTGAACGGAGGACATGATGGCGACGACGCGACCGATCTTCATCCATTCGCTGTTTCGCTCCGCCAGCACGTTTTTTTTTCAGAAGTTCCGCTCCCTCGGGCCCGCGTTCACGTGCTACCAGGAGCCGTTCAACGAAGCGCTGGTGGCGCTCAACGATCCTGCGCGGCACGAGCGGCTGCTGGGCACACAGGAGGGCTCGGTGTTGCGCCATCCGCGGCTGGATCTGCCGTATTTCTATGAATTCTGGAGCCGCCGACAGCATCTGGCCGGCCTGTATCGCAAAGCCTTTGCCTACGAGCAGTACTTCCTGGACGAGTCCGGCTGCCTGCCAGCCGCGCAGGTCAGCTATCTGTCGGCGCTGATCGAGCACGCGGACGGCGTTGCAGTACTGCAGTGCTGTCGCAGCTCGGGCCGCGCCGCGGCGCTACGGCGCGAGTTCGGCGGCATCCATGTCCAGGTGTGGCGCGAGCCTCGCAATCAGTGGTGGTCGTACAAGGTGGCCGACTACTTCGATCGCGCCACGCAGCTGATCTACCGCTGCGAGTCGCTGCCGCCCGCGCTGCGCCGTATCCGCGCCATGGCGCACATTGGCGCAGGGCGGCCGCAGCCGCTGCGCCCGCGGGAGAACTATCGGCTGTTCTACGGGCTGTGGCTCGACGCCTGGCTGCGCCTGCAGCCACAAGCCGATTTGTCCATCAGCCTGGATGGTATCGCCACGTCACGTGCCGACAATGATGACTGTTCGCGGCGGCTTGGCGAGCTGACCGGGCACGCCCTGGGCCTGTCGGATGTGCGCGCCTCCGGCATGGTGTTTACCGCTGAGGAACAGGGCCTTTATTCCGAGGCGGAGGCCGAGGTGCACGCGTTGTTCGTGCAGAGCGGCCAGGCGACGTGGCAGCAGGTCGACGCCGCGCGCGAGGCGGCGCGCACGGCGCGGCGCGGCTACGAATGTCTCGAGCACGATCCGATCATCGAGCGCAATCTGCGGCAGGCAACCCTGGTCATGATGGAGCAACGAGCGGGACCTGCGCGCTTGTCGGGCAGGATGCGGCTGGCACAGCTGTGGATGCGGCGACTGCGCGCCTACCGGCAACGTTCGCCGGCGCTGATGAGCGCTCCCGAAGCGGGCGATCGCGGGCGACTGCGGCGGGCGCGCTGACGCGATCTGATCGGGCGCAACGTCTCGGGCGCAACGTCAGGGCGGCCGGCGCCTCGCCGGCCGGGCCTCACCGCGAACGGGCGAGCCTCGCGCGCATCTGTGCGGCGGTGAGCGAGCCGGTCGCGAGCGGATGCCCCAGGTCGAACTCGCGCGTGCGCGCCAGCGAGCCCACGACCACGGGGTCGAAGCCGGCTTCGCGCACCAGCTGCTGCGCGACCTGCAGCGCCTGCGCATCATCGCCGCCGATCGGTATGGCGAGGCGCTCGGGTCGGCGATCGGCATTGCTCGCCAGCGACGCTGCGGACATGCAGTTGAAGGCGCGCACGATGCGCCGGTTGTGCAGGTACTGCGAGGTCGCGATTCCGGCACCTTTCTTCTGCGCCGCCAGCGCCATCGGGCCGTCGCGCCGCTCCTCCGGATTGCTGGTGTCGATGATGATCTTGCCGGCAAGCTGCGCGCGCAGATCCTTGCCGAGCTGCGGCATGGCGCTGTAGGGCACCGATACCAGGATCACGCTGCCGAAGGCCGCCGCCTGGCGCGGCGTGCCCGCGTGTGCGCGCGCTCCGATCTGGGTCACCAGGCTCTTGAGCTCCTCGGGATGGCGCGACGAGACGAATACCTCGTTGCCGGCCCTGGCCCAGGCGCGTGCGAGTGTGCCGCCGATATGGCCGGCACCGATGATGCCGATCTTGAGGGGCGCGGCCGCCGGGGTCTGCGCAGCGGCCGTTGAGCTGCCCAGCAGGCCGCTGCCGAACAGCAGGCTCGCCCCGAGCGCGAGCAGCAGGCGCAGGCGGAGGCGGATGGGGTGGCCGGTGGTGTGGCCGGTGGCGTGAACGAAGCCAATGGCGTGCATGATCATCCCCCAATGGACAAGGTTGTTACCGGCGCATCATAGTTGACCGATGCCACAACCGCTGCACACCACCGCGCTGCAGACCATCGAGGTTGAGACCGGCGCTCAGCCGGACGCCTGTGTCATCTGGCTGCACGGCCTGGGCGCCGATGGCCATGATTTCGAGCCGATTGCCGCCGATCTCGCCGGCGCTCGTGCGCTGAGGTTTGTATTTCCGCACGCGCCGGTGCGGCCGGTGACGATCAACGGCGGGGCATCGACGCGCGCCTGGTACGACATCCTCGGGCTGGATCGTGATGCGGCGCAGGACGAGCCTGGTGTGCGAGCCTCGGACGCCGGCATCCGCGAGCTGATTGCCCAGCAGATCGAGCGCGGGATCGGCAGCGAGCGCATCGTGCTCGGCGGATTCTCGCAGGGCGGCGCGATGGCCGTGTACTGCGGCGTGCGCTACGCGCATCGGCTCGCTGCAATGGTCGGTCTGTCGTGCTACCTGCTGCTGCCGGGGAGCCTGGAGGGAGAGGCCTCGGCGGTCAACCGCACCACGCCGATCCTGCTGGCGCACGGCGCGTACGATCCGATGATCGACGTGCATGTCGGGCAGCGCTCGTGCGAGCTGCTGCGGGCGGCCGGCTATGGGGTGCAATGGCACCGCTACGGCATGGGACACGAGGTCTGCGCGGAGGAAATTGCGGCGATCGCGGCGTTCCTGCAGCAGGTGCTGTGAGCCTGTATCATGCTGGGCCTTTCCCGAGCCTTTGGTGCATCCGTGGCATCCGGCATCAGCGCATTTCTGCCCTACCTCACCCCCTGGGATTTCTCCCCGACCGTCGTGCTGGTCTGCGCCGTGACGGCGATCCTGTATATCAGGGGCCTGGCGGCGGTCCGGCAGCGCGGCGTACATCCCGGCTTCTGGCGCCCGTTCTCGTTTCTGCTCGGTCTGGCGCTGATTTATGGGGTGTTGCAGACTTATTTCGATTTCCTGTCGCAGCACATGTTCTGGATACATCGGCTGCAGCATCTGGTGCTGCATCACCTGGCCCCGTTCCTGATGGTAATCGCCCTGCCGGGTCCGATTCTGCGTGCTGGAATCCCCAGGCGGTGGCGCGGCGCCGAGAAGGCGCTGTGGCATCGCGCCGGAATCCGGCAGGTCATGGCGCTGCTGCAGAATCCGCTGATGGCCGGGTTCCTGTTCGTGGGCCTGATCTACTTCTGGCTGATACCGGCGATCCATTTCACCGCGATGCTGGATGCGGATCGATATCGGCTGATGAACTGGAGCATGGCGGTCGACGGCGTGCTATTCTGGTGGCTGATGTTGACCCCACGCAGTGCGCAGGGCAGTGCCGCCGTGGCGTACGGACCGCGGGTGACGGTGCTGGTCGTCACCGGCTTCCTGCAGTTGTTTCTCGGCTTCTATTTCGTCATACAAAAGACGACCTTGTTCACCGTTTACGGGGTGTGCGGCCGCGCCTGGGCGATCAGCCCGCTGGTCGATCAGCAGATCGGCGGCTGCATCACGTGGATTCCGCCGGCGATGATGTCGTTACTCGGCGTGCTGGTGGTGATCCACCACGCACTGCATGATCAGGAGCGCTCCCCGGTGAAGTCCCAGTCGTCGTCCACAGCAGCCGCAGCGGCCGCACGGTAGGGCAACGATGAATGCCTGCACAATCGCGAGCCGCCGGCGCACCGTGCTTGCGATGCTCCTGCTGGGCCTGGCGGCGGCGGTGGGCGCGGGCTGCAGCCGCCAGCCGGCGTTCAAGCTGCAGAGCATCTCCGGGCTACTGCCTGCACTGCAGTTCCATCTGACCGACGATAACGGCCGGCCGGTCACGGCACAGGACTATCGAGGCGATGTCGTGCTGCTGTATTTCGGCTACACGCATTGTCCGGATGTGTGCCCGACGACGCTGGCCATGCTGGCGCGGGCGATCAAGGCGCTGGGCCCGGCCGCCTCGCAGGTACGGGTGCTGTTCGTCAGCGTCGATCCGCAGCGCGACAGTGCGGCTCTGCTGAAGCGCTATGTCGGTTATTTTGGTCCGCAGTTCGTCGGATTGCGCGGCAACGACCGTGCGCTGAAACCGTTGGCGAAGCGCTATCGCATCTCCTATCACCTCGACCCGCCTGACCAGTACGGCAACTATGCGGTCGAGCACAGCAGCGCGGTGTTCATCTTCGACCAGAAGGGCCGCGCGCGGCTGCTCGCCGACGAGTCCGGCAACGCCGCATCGATCAGCGCGGATCTGGCGCGCCTGCTCCAGGCCGACTGATCCAGGCCGGCTGAGCGCGGCCTGGAGCGCGTTCGATCTCAGGCGGTGATGGCCGCTGGCGACAGCGCCCGTGCGACTGCCGGGTGCACGATCTTACCGTGCAGGACATTGAGCCCGGCGGCCAGGCCGCAGTCTTGTCGCAGCGCGCGCTCCCAGCCCAGGTCCGCGAGCGCGCGCACATAGGGCAGCGTCGCATGGTTGAGCGCGAATGCCGAGGTGCGCGGCACGGCGCCGGGCATGTTGGTCACGCAATAATGGATCACGCCGTCGACCGAGTAGGTCGGGGCGGCATGTGTGGTCGGACGGCTGGTCTCAAAGCATCCCCCTTGGTCGATCGCGATATCGACCACCACCGACCCGGGGCGCATGCGCCGGATCATCGCGGCGCTCACCACCTTGGGGGCTGCCGCACCTGCAACCAGCACCGCCCCGATCACGAGATCCGCATCGCGCACCGCGCGCTCGATCGTATCGGTGGTCGAATACAGCGTGCGCACGCTACCCTGAAACTGCGCATCCAGCTGTCGCAGCCGCGGGACCGAGCGGTCGATCGCACTGACCTGCGCACGCATCCCGTGCGCCATCTCGATCGCATTACCGCCGGCGACGCCGGCGCCGATGACCACGACGTTGGCGGGAGCCACGCCGGCCACCCCGCCCAGCAGCAGGCCGCCGCCGCCGACGGGCTTGAGCAGACAGGCGGCGCCGACTTGGATCGACATCCGTCCGGCGACCTCGCTCATCGGGATCAGCAGCGGCAGCGAGCCGTCCCGGGCGGTAACCGTCTCGTAGCCGATGGCGACGCAACCGGCTGATCGCAGCGCATCGGCCTGGGCCGGATCGGCCGCCAGATGCAGGTATGTGAACAGCACCTGGTCGGGGCGCAGGCGCGCGCATTCGGCTAGCTGTGGCTCCTTCACCTTGACGATGAGCTGCGACTGCGCCCACACGTCATCGGCCCGCGGGGCGATGGCCGCGCCCGCCTGGCGATAGTCCTCGTCGCTGCTGCCGATACCCAGGCCGGCACCAGCCTGCACCATCACTTCATGCCCGGCGTGGGTAAGCTCGCGCACCGCGGCCGGTACCAACCCGACGCGGTACTCGTGGATCTTGATCTCGCGGGGGACTCCGATACGCATCCGATCTCCTCCAGGCGCCTGCGGCGGCTCGGCCTGTTTAGCCATTGTCCCTCGTCGGGATGGCAGCGGCTTGCTAATTCAGCTCAGAATGGCCTGAATGCTCGCATGAACTTGCGTAATTGCGTTAAGATTGCTGAGAATGAAGCTCGATCGGACGGATCGCAGAATTCTCCATGAGTTGCAGCTGGACGGGAAGCTGTCCAATGCCGCGCTGGCCCAGCGCGTCGGTCTGTCCGAGTCGGCCAACCTGCGGCGCGTGCGGCTGCTGGAGAGCTCCGGTGTCATCGAGCGCTACACCGCGGTGCTGAATGCGCCGCGCGTCGGAGTGGCAGTCAGTTTCATCATCCGGATCACGCTGCGGGCTCAGACCGATCAGGACCTGGGCGCATTCGAGCGCTCGATCCGCGCGGTGCCGGAGGTCATGGAATGCGACCTGACCACCGGTGAGTCCGATTACGTGCTGCGCGTGGTCGCACGCGACGCGGAGGATTTCGAGCGACTGCACAGCAAGGTGCTCACCAAGTTGCCGGGCGTGGCCCGGGTCGATTCGAGCTTCGTACTGCGCTCGGTGGTCAGGAACGCCGCCCTGCCCATCGAACCGTGAGCCGCATGCGCATCGAGGCGCGCGCGGCGGTGCGTGATTAATACAGTTTAATGTCCATACCGTCTCGGCTTGATCGGCGCTCGTGTACCGTCGCGCCATGACACAGCCACGCTCGTCGGGGCCCAGACGCTGCGCCTGGATAATTGCCGTTGCCGTGCTGATGGGCCTGGCAGCCTGCAGCGTCGGTCCGGCTTACCGACGACCGCAGACGGCGCTGCCGGGCAGCTGGAGCACGGCGATACCGGGCGCGAGCGCCTCGTGGCCGGCCGCGCAGTGGTGGCGCGCTTTCGGCTCCGCCACGCTCGACGGCTACATCGCGCAGGCGCGCAGCGGCAGCGATGACATCGCCGCGGCGATCGCCAGAGTGCGTGAAGCGGATGCCCAGGCGCGCATTGCCGGTGCCGCATTGATGCCGGCCGTGGGGTTGGGTGCCAGTGTGATCCGCGAGCGCACCCACTCGCTGGGCGGCGGTGCGGGGCTGAGCGCGACCCAATTCAGCCCGCAATTGTCAGCCAGCTACGAGCTGGATTTCTGGGGCAGGAACCGCTCGCTGCGCAATGCGGCGCTGCTGTCGGCCCAGTCGAGTCGTTTCGACCAGCAGACCGTGACGCTCGCGGTGATCAGCGGCGTCGCGCAAAGCTACTTCCAGGCGTTGGAAATGCACGACCGGCTGCAGGTGGCGAATGATGACCTGGCCAATGCGCAGCACATCCTGGCCGGCCTGACGCTCGAGCAGCAGGTCGGCACGGCCACCGCGCTCGATGTAGCGCAGCAGGCGGCGGTGGTGGCGGTGGTCAACGCGTCGATCCCGCCGCTGCAGGAACAGCTGCAGCAGAGCCTGGATGCGCTGGCGGTACTGCTCGGTCGCACGCCCGAGACGCTTGCGCTCGGTGGCGGCGGCCTCTCCGAGGTCAAGACCCCGCCGGTGATCGCCGGGCTTCCCTCCGAGCTGCTGTCGCGGCGGCCGGATGTGGCTCAGGCCGAGGCCCAGCTGCACGCTGCCAACGCCAATATCGTCGCCGCGCGGGCCGCGTTCTTTCCGAGCGTCGACCTGACCGGCAGCGGCGGGTATGCCAGCGCTGTTCTGGGCACTTTGCTCTCGCCGGCGAGTCGAGTATTTACCGTCACTGCAGCACTCAGCGAAACCATCTTCGAGGGCGGCGCGCGACGCGGGCAATACCGATATTCGCAGGCGCGCTATGCCGAGCTGCTATCCGACTATCATAAGACCGTGCTCACCGCCTTCAGCGACGTCGAGAACGCGCTCATTGCGGTGCAGCAGACCACTGAGCAGCAACGCCGGCAGCAGGATGCAGCCGACAAGGCGAGCCGGGCGTTCAACTTCGCGCAGATGCAAATGGCAGCCGGCACGACCAGTATATTGACGGAATTGAATACGGAGACGACGTTGTTCACGGCCCAGGATCAGCTGGTGCAGGTCAAATATCAGCACCTGCAGGCGCTGGTGGCGCTGTACCAGGCCCTCGGCGGCGGCTGGCAGCGTCGCGCCGGGACAGCGCAACCATGATCAATAGGTCAACCAGGCTATGGCTCGCAGCGGCGGTCGCGCTGGGAATCGGCGCGATCATCTGGTACACGCACCAGCCCGCCTCGGCCGCGGCCACAGCGGCTGAGCCCGAGGCCGTGCCGGTGCACACGGCGCTGGCGGTGCGCAGCACTGTGCCGGTCTACTTCGAGGGACTCGGCACCGTGCAGGGGTTCAACACCGTGACGATCACGGCGCGCGTGGACGGGGAGCTCCAACAGGTCGACTTCTCCGAGGGTGAGCACGTCAGCAAGGGCCAGCTGCTGGCGCAGATCGATCCGCGCCCGTTTCGCGCCGCGCTGGAGCAGGCCGAAGCCACGCAGGCCAAGGACGCCGCACAGCTTGCCAGCGCCAAGGCCGATCTCGCCCGCTACCTGGTGCTCGCCCCGCAGCACCTGACCAGCCAGCAGACCCTGGATGACCAGCGTGCGACGGTGGCGCAGATTGACGCGCAGCTGCGGATCGATGCCGCCGTGATCGACAACGCGCACACACAGCTGGCCTATACGCGCATCACCTCGCCGATCGACGGACGTACCGGCATCCGCCTGATCGATGCCGGCAACAACGTGCGCGCCAGCGACACCGGCGGCATCGTCGTGATCACGCAGATGCAGCCGATCTCGGCCGTGTTCACGCTGCCGGAGGCCGATCTACTGCAGGTCAATCAGGCGCTGGCGGCAGGAACCGTGAGCGTCACGGCGCTGTCGCAGGATGGCAAGAGCGTGCTGGATACGGGCAAGCTGGCCGTGGTGGACAATCAGATCGATCCGACCACTGGCACCATGCGCCTGAAGGCGACCTTTCCCAATCCGCGCGAGACGATGTGGCCGGGCGAGTTCGTCAATGTCCGGGTGCTGGCCTCGCAGCAGCGCGGCGTGGTGACGCTGCCGTCGGAGGCGGTGCAGGAGGGGCCGGACGGGCCGTTCACCTATGTGGTCAAGGCCGATTCGACCGTCGAGGTGCGGCCGTTGAAGCTCGGACAGCAGAGCGGCGATCGCACGGTGATTGACTCCGGCGTCGCCCCGGGAGAGCGGGTGGTGACCAGCAACCAGTTTCACCTGCAGCCCGGCGCGCGCGTGCGCAGTTCCTGAAGACCATGAACATCTCCGAACCGTTCATCCGGCGGCCGATCGCGACCTCGCTGCTGATGGGCGGCATCCTGCTGCTGGGGATCGTGGCCTGGCCGCGGCTGCCGGTGGCGCCGCTGCCGCAGGTGGATTTTCCGACCATCTCGGTATCGGCGCACCTGCCGGGGGCGAGTCCTCAGACCATGGCCAGTTCGGTGGCGCAGCCGCTCGAATACCACTTCGCCGAAATCCCAGGCCTGTCGCAGATGACCTCGACCAGCGTGCTCGGCAACACGTCGATCTCGCTGCAGTTCGACCTGGACCGCAACATCGATGCGGCTGCGCAGGACGTGCAGCAGGCGATCTCGGCTGCGTCCGGACAATTGCCCAAGGATCTGCCCGGCCCGCCCACCTACCGGGAGACCAACCCGGCCGACTCGCCGATCATGGTGCTGGCGGTGCATTCCGACGTGCTGCCGCTGACCACGGTCGACGACTACGCCGAGAACGTGCTGGCGCAGCAGATGTCGCAGATCCCCGGCGTCTCCGAGGTCAACGTCGCCGGCCAGCGCAAGCCCGCGGTGCGGGTGCAGATCGATCCGGCCAAGATCGCCGCCCTCGGCATCCAGCTCACCGATGTGGCCAGCGTCATCAGCCAGGCGACCGTGGATGCGCCCAAGGGCTCGATCAACGGCACGCTGCACAATTACGCCATCTACGACAACGATCAGCTCGACACGGCGGCGCCGTGGAACAACGTAGTCGTCGCCTACCGCCACGGCGCGCCGGTGCGCATCCGCGACATCGGCCGCGCGGTGGCTGGTCCCGAGAATACGCAGATGTCGGGATGGCAGTGGGTGCAGGGCTGGCCGCACTCGAAGAACGGCATCCTGCTGCTGGTGTTCAAGCAGGCCGGGGCGAACGTGATCGACACCTCGCAGCGCGTGCAGGCGCTGCTGCCCAAGGCGATGCTGTCGATCCCCGCCTCGATCAAGGTCGATCAGATCGGGGACCGCATCGCGACCATCGATTCCTCGCTGCATGACGTGGAGTTCACGTTGATGCTGACGGTCGCGCTGGTGATCATGGTGATCTTCCTGTTTCTGCGCAGCGCCTGGGCTACGCTCATTCCGGGCGTGACGGTGCCGCTGGCGCTGCTGGGCACCGCGGCGCTGATGTACCTGCTCGGCTACAGCCTGGACAACCTGTCGCTGATGGCGCTGGTGGTCGCGGTTGGCTTCGTGGTCGACGACGCCATCGTGATGCTCGAGAACGTCTATCGCCACATCGAGGCGGGGCTGACACCGCTGCAGGCTGCGCTCAAGGGCGCGCGCGAGGTCGGATTCACCATCGTCACGATGAGCACCGCGCTGGTGGCGGTGTTCATCCCGCTGCTGCTGATGAGCGGCATCGTCGGGCGGCTGTTCCGCGAATTCGCCGTTACCGTGACCATGACCATCGCGGTCTCGGCCTTCACCGCGCTGACGCTCTCGCCGACCATGTGCGCACAATTCCTGCGCAATGAGCGCGAGGCCAAGCACGGCCGGTTGTATCTGTTCATCGAGCGCGGCTTCGATCGTCTGATCGGCGCCTACACCCGTGGCCTGGATTTCGTGCTGCGCCACCAGCGACCGACCCTGTGGGTGTTCTGCGCCACGGTGGCGCTGACCGGGGTGCTATACGTGCTGATCCCCAAGGGCTTCTTCCCGCAGCAGGATACCGGCATCATCACCGGCCTGTCGGATGCGCCGCAGAACGTCTCCTACCAGGAGATGGTCCGGCGGCAGCACGCGCTCACCGCGGTGATCGAGCATGACCCCGCAGTGCAGGGCTACATCACCTTCGTCGGTGGCGGTCGCCCGCTGAACAATGACTTCCTGCTGATCGCGTTGAAGCCGCGCGACCAGCGCAGCGCCTCGGCTGACCAGGTCATCGAGCGGCTGCGGCATGACGTCGCCGAGGTACCGGGGGCGACGCTGCACCTGCAGGCGCGACAGGATATCAATGTCGGCGGACGCACCTCGCGCACGCAGTACCAGTACACGCTCACCGACATCAGCCTGGATGAGCTCGACGAGTGGGCGCCGAAGCTGCTGGCCAAGCTCAAGCCGCTGCCGCAGCTGCAGGACGTGGCCACCGACCAGGAAACGGACAGCACCATGCTGACGGTGGATATCGACCGCGACGAGGCGGCCCGCTTCGGCATCCAACCTGCGCTGGTCGACCAGACGCTGTACGACGCCTTTGGGCAGGCCCAGGTCGCGCAGTATTTCACCCAGCTCAACAGCTACCACGTGGTGCTCGAGATCAACCCGGCACTGCAGGGCGACCCGGCCACCCTGCAGAAGCTGTACATCAAGTCACCCATCACCGACCAGATGGTGCCGCTGTCGAGTTTCGTGCACTACGACACCCGGCACGTGACCACGCTTTCGGTCAATCACCAGGGCCAGTTCCCCGCGGTGACGCTGTCGTTCAACCTCGCACCCGGCTATGCGCTGGGCGATGCGGTAACTGCGATCCAGAAAGCCGCGAAGGACATCGACATGCCCGGCTCCATCAACGGCAGCTTCCAGGGCACCGCGAAGGCATTCCAGGCCTCACTCAAGGCCGAGCCGTACCTGATACTGGCCGCGGTGGTGGTGGTGTACATCGTTCTGGGCATGCTGTACGAGAGCTACATCCACCCGCTGACCATTCTGTCGACGCTGCCGTCGGCTGGTGTCGGCGCGCTGCTGGTGCTGATGCTGTTTCACTACGACCTGTCGGTGATCGCGCTGGTGGGCATCCTGCTGCTGATCGGCATCGTCAAGAAGAACGGCATCATGATGGTCGATTTCGCGATCACGGCCGAGCGCGAGGGCGCGACGCCGGAAGAGGCGATCCGGCGCGCCTGCCTGCTGCGCTTCCGCCCCATCATGATGACTACGATGTCGGCGATCCTCGGTGCCCTGCCGCTGGCGCTGGGCCATGGCACCGGCTCGGAGCTGCGCCAGCCACTGGGCGTCACCATGGTTGGCGGCCTGATCGTGAGCCAGTCGCTGACGCTGTTCACCACGCCGGTAATCTACCTGTACCTGGACCGCCTGGTGCACCGGGGCGGCCGGCGCGCGCGCGTATCGACGCTGCACCGGGCACTGGCCGGCATCCCCGCAGGCGCGGCGGTCGCCGCCGATGATGCGGTGGCCCAGCGGCAGTGGACTGTGGGCGCGGAGGGCAGCGGCAGCGCAGGGGGCGGCAGCGCGGCCGGCATCGGCGGTGTACAGGATGCGACATGAAGGTGCTGCTGGTTGAGGACAACGAGCGGATGGCGCAGTTCGTGCTCAAGGGACTGGCGGAGTCCGGCCATAGCGCCGATCACGCCGCCAACGGCCGCGATGGCATGTCTTTGGCGGGCGGCGAGCGTTACGACGCCATCGTACTGGACCGCATGTTGCCCGGTGACGTGGATGGCCTGGCGATCATCGAATCACTGCGCCACGCCGGCCGGCGCACGCCAATCCTGATCCTCAGTGCGTTATCGGAAGTCGATGAGCGTATTCGCGGCTTGCGCGCCGGCGGGGACGACTACCTGACCAAGCCGTTCGCGTTCGGGGAGCTGCTGGCGCGGCTGGACGCCCTCACGCGGCGCTCGCAAGCCGGAGGTGTGCAGACGCAACTGACGGTTGCGGACCTGCACATCGATCTGCTGACCCGCACGGCAACGCGCGGCGATCGCGCTATCGCGCTGCAGCCGCGCGAATTCAAGCTGCTCGAATATCTGATGCGGCACGCCGACCAGGTGGTCACGCGCACGATGCTGCTGGAGAACGTCTGGGACTATCACTTCGATCCGCAGACCAATCTGATCGATGTGCATATCAGCAAGCTGCGCCAGAAAATCGACGCCGATTTTGAGCGGTCATTGCTGCGCACCGTGCGCAACGCCGGCTATACGCTGACCTCGCATGACTGAGGCACGGCGGTGAGGGCGCTGCGCTCCTCGGCGCTGCGGCTCGCCGTCGGCTACATCAGCCTGGGATTGGCGGCGCTGGCGCTGTTTGCCGCGCCGCTGTGGTACGCGTGGCGCGTGACGGTCGAGGATGGACGGGCGGAGGTCCTGCAAGCCGACGCCCAGAGGCTCGCCGATGTATTCACCCGCGATGGCGCGCAGGGGCTGATCAGCTACATCGATGCGCGCGTCGGGCTGCAGATCGCCCACGAGCGGCTGCTGCTGCTGGCCGACTCGCAGCTGCAGCCGCTGGCTGGCAACCTTACGGCGTGGCCAGCGAATGTACCGACCTTGCCGGGCTTTTATACCATCCGCGTGGACCTGGGCGGGCACGGCACCGACGTGGCGCTGGTCCATACCAGGCTGCCTGACGGTTACCACCTGCTGGTCGGCCGCGACATCGCGCGCTACCTGCCGCTCGAACGGCGCTTCTGGTACGCACTGGGCGGCGCGGTTGCGATCCTGTCGGTGTTCGGTGCGCTGGGTGGCATCCTGATCCGGCGCGCACTGATGGCGCGCATCCACGTCATCGGTCAGACGGTGTCCGCGATCATGCAGGGGGATTTGACTCACCGGCTGCCGACGCAGCACGCCGGCGATGAGCTCAATACGCTGGCGCAGACCATCAACCGCATGCTCTCGCAGATCGAGCAGCTGGTGCACGGGGTGCGCAATGTGTCCAACGCCATTGCCCACGACCTGCGCACGCCGCTGGCGGAACTGCGCGCGCGGCTGGAGGAGCTCAGCCTGACCCGCCCATCCCCGGAGCGCAGTTTCGCCGAGATCGAGGCAGCGGTGGCGGACGTGGACAGTGTCATCAGTATCTTTAACGCGCTGCTGCGCCTGGCGGAAATCGACAGTGGTATGCGCCGCTCCGGCTTCGTGCCGGTCGACATCGCCGAGGTGGCGACCGCTGCGGTGGATTTCTACCAGCCGGCGGCTGAGCTCAAGGGGGTGACGCTGACGCTGCGGGCCGTGCCGGCGCCGGTGCGCGGCGACCCGGTACTGCTCGCCCAGGCGTTTGGGAACCTCATCGACAACGCGCTGAAATACACGCCGGCGCAGGGCCACATCGAGGTGTCCGTTATCGCCGGCGGTGGCGGCGTCCAGATCGCGGTTGCCGACAGTGGTCCGGGCATCGCCGATGCTGACAAGGACAAGGTCATCGAGCGCTTCTACCGCGGTGACGTCAGTCGTGGCACGCCCGGAGTGGGGCTGGGACTGAGCCTGGTGGAGGCGGTGGCGCGACTGCACGGCAGCGCGCTGCAGCTGCAGGACAACGCTCCCGGCTTGCGCGCCTGCATGCGGCTGGGGCACGATACGCGGCCGATTGCCAGTCCCGCTTCGGCGGCGGCACCCCAACCAGGAGAATTGCAGCATGAACCTGTCTATCTATGACGTCTGCGTCCCGACCTTCATCCGCGCGCTCGGCAACCTGGCCGCCGTGCTGGAAAAGGGCCGCGTTTACGCCGAGAGCGAGAAGATCGAGCCGGCGGTGCTGCTCGGCATGCGCCTGTACCCGAACATGTTGCCGCTGACCACGCAGGTGCAGATCGCGTCCGACAATGCCAAGGGCTGCGTCGCCCGCCTGGCCCAGGTCGAGGCACCCAAGCTTGCCGATACCGAGACGAGCTTCCCGGAACTGCACCATCGCCTGGAACAGACCCTTGCCTTCATCAAGGGCATCGAGCGGCGGCAGCTGGAGGGCTCGGAGAGCCGCCCGGTGGAACTGAAGTTCCCGCAGCGCACGTTTGCGTTCAAGACCGGACAGGATTACCTGCTGTCGTTCGCGCTGCCCAATGTTTATTTTCATTGCACCACCGCGTACGACATCCTGCGCCATGGCGGAGTGAAGATCGGCAAGGGCGACTTCCTCGGCCCGGTGGCCTAGATACCGGGCGTGAAGCGCGCGCTGATCACCGGAGTTACCGGCCAGGATGGGGCCTATCTGGCCGAGCTGCTGCTGGAGAAGGGCTACGAGGTGCACGGCATCAAGCGCCGTGCCTCCTCGTTCAATACTGATCGCATCGATCATCTCTACCAGGACCCGCACGCGCAGCGCGTGCGCATGCACCTGCACTATGGTGACCTGACCGATGCCACCAACCTGATCCGCATCATCCAGCAGGTGCAGCCGGACGAGATCTACAATCTCGCGGCACAGAGTCACGTGGCGGTGTCGTTCGAGACGCCTGAATACACCGCCAATGCCGATGCGCTCGGTGCGCTGAGGCTGCTCGAGGCGATACGGGTGCTCGGCCTGTCTGAGCGCACGCGTTTCTACCAGGCCTCGACCTCGGAGATGTTTGGTAAAGCCCAGCAGACTCCGCAGTGCGAGACCACGCCGTTCTATCCGCGCTCCCCGTACGGCGTCGCCAAGGTCTACGCCTATTGGATCACCGTCAATTACCGTGAGGCGTACGGGCTGTACGCCTGCAACGGCATTTTGTTCAATCACGAATCCCCGGTGCGCGGCGAGACCTTCGTCACCCGCAAGATAACGCGCGGGCTTGCGCGCGTGCACGAGGGACTGGACGAATGCCTGTATCTGGGCAACCTGGATGCGCGCCGCGACTGGGGCCACGCGCGTGACTTCGTGCGCGCACAGTGGCTGATGCTGCAGCAGGAGCGGGCCGAGGACTTCGTGATCGCCACCGGGGAGCAGCACTCGGTGCGCGAGTTCTGCGAGCAGGCCGCCGCGCTGTTGGGCGAGCATATCGAATGGCACGGCAGCGGCGTGGAGGAATGCGGCATCGCCGCCGGCAGCGGCCGCACCCTCATCAGGATCGATCCGCGCTATTTTCGTCCCACCGAGGTCGATACGCTGCTGGGCGACGCCAGCAAGGCGCGCGCGCACCTGGGGTGGCGGCCGCAGATCGGCTTTGGGCAACTGGTGCGTGAAATGATCGACGAGGACCGCTCGCTGGCGCGCCGCGACGCCCTGGTGGCCCGTGAGGGCTTCAAGACCTACCAATACCGCGAATAGCCGCACGTGATCCCGCCCGACTCGACGATCTATGTCGCGGGCCACACTGGCCTGGTCGGCACCGCGCTGGTGCGCCGTCTGGCGGCCGCCGGGGCGCGGCAGTTGCTGCTGCGCTCACGCGCGCAGCTGGATCTGTGCCGGCAGGAGCAGGTCGAGCGCTTTTTCGAGGCGCATCGGCCACAGTACGTGTTCCTGGCGGCGGCCCGGGTCGGCGGCATCGAGGCCAATCGCAGCCAGCCGGCGCAGTTCATGCGCGACAATCTGCTGATCCAGACCAACGTCATCGATGCCGCGCAGCGCCATGGGGTGCGCAAGCTGCTGTTTCTGGGTTCCAGCTGCATTTACCCGCGCGACGCGCCGCAGCCGATGGCCGAGGAGTGTCTGCTGACCGGCGCGCTCGAGCCCACCAATCAGTGGTATGCCATCGCCAAGATCGCGGGCCTGAAGCTGTGCCAGGCGTACCGGCGCGAACTGGGCTTCGACGCCATCAGCGTGATGCCGACCAATCTGTACGGACCGGGTGATAACTTCAGCCTGAGCAGCTCGCACGTACTGCCGGCACTGATGCGCAAGTGCGCCGAAGCCGCGCTCGCCGGTGCGGCCTCGGTGGAGGTCTGGGGGACCGGCACGCCGCGGCGCGAGTTCCTGCACGTCGACGATCTGGCCGACGCCTGCCTGTACCTGATGCAGCACTACAGTGATGAGGCGCCCATCAACGTCGGCTGGGGCACTGACGTCACCATCGCGCAGTTGGCACGCATGATCGCCGATGTGGCCGGATTCACCGGGACGCTGCAGTTCGATACCACCAAGCCGGACGGCACGCCGCGCAAGCTGCTGGATATTTCGCGCCTGAGCGCGCTGGGCTGGCGGCCGAGCATCCCATTGGCGCAGGGTCTGGCGTCGACCTATGAGTGGTACCGCGCTCACCGGCAGCAGCTGCGGGTATAGCCGACCACGGCTGCGGGCCGTGGCGGCGCGATGGTCAGTCGACCCGATGAGGACGGGGCGGCGGGTCGCTGGCCGGGAAGGTCTGGGCCAGCTCCTCATCGAGTTCGGCCTCCGGCGGCGGCGGGTATACAACCGGTGCATGCCGCGGCCGCCGCGATGCGGGAGCGGCGGCGCCGGCCCGGCGCCGGGTGCGCTGCGCGGCCACGGCCACGGCGACTGCGGCAGCGGCCAGCCCGGTCGCCACACCCACCGCGACACCGGCGCTGAAGGCCAACCAGCGCCGCGGAGGCCGTGGCGAAGGTATCCGCATTGCATGGGGTGCCATGGTCCGATGCTACCGGGGTCGCGATCTGTCCCGCAGGCATTGGCGCGCGCGCCAGCGGGTCGGACTTTGCCGACGCCGCACGCAATCGCCTTGCATTTTACGGGGCCTCACCGGTCACAAGCCGGGCAGTGAGCGAGATTTCGGCCCGCAAC
>Ga0307374_10007200_pt1 | contig 17085 bp, 13 predicted proteins | sample OX3MG_FD_202532 | JGI IMG/M metagenome (GOLD analysis project Ga0307374, IMG submission 202532) | Soil microbial communities from Risofladan, Vaasa, Finland - OX-3 | ecosystem: Environmental > Terrestrial > Soil > Coastal area > Acid sulfate soil | place: Finland: Risofladan, Vaasa | collected... | reverse complement strand
TTGGGCGTCTCGCTTCCCGCCACCACGTAGGCAGACGCTCTCCGCCCCGCGGAGAACAACAAAAGCTGCAACATCAGAAAGTTAGCAGCAAAATCGCGACCGAATCTAGGGGGAAGATCCGTCTGAAAATACCCTCCTGGTGCTTTGCATGTCTTGCGGAGTGCTGTTTGAGGATGGGCAGATCCGACCGCGCTCGGTCCGGATTGAAAGCCTGCCAATTTGCCCGATTGTGAAAGGCTTGGCGCGAAAGCATCACCTGCTACCCTGGCATAACTACAGAATTAGTAGCGCGGACACGACGAACACTACGAGATCTGTTTTGGCCCGCGGAAAATCGATCAGCTCGCGCGGGAGAGAACGATAATCGCGAGGATCAGCACAGCGACGCCGCCATACATGATTTGCAGCGGCTGCTTACCGGCGCCTTTCCATTCTCCGGTCAGAACGCCCCAGATGCTGGCGACGATGACGATGAGAGACATGAAAATCGGCCACGCCACGGACGTCCCCAGCGGCCGCACCGCAATTCCATACATCAATGTGCTGCCGAACCAGAATACGCCCATGATCCCCGCGAGAATAAAGTAGCTGCCGGTGGCAGGCCTCGCGAAGCGATTACCCGTATGATTTTTCACGATCAGATACAGGCAGTAAATCAGGTTGGGGATCCCGCCGGCCAGCATGAGCGGCAGCCAGATCGCGTTCGGCGACCACGTCATGCTCGCGCCGAGATGTTCGGCCGCCAAGCCGATCGGCTTCCCCAACCACAACCCGATTCCGACAAGCGCCGAGCCGACGCCGCTGATTGTGCAGTACAGCAGCCCGCGCGTCACCGAAGCCTTATGGGGATCGAGCGCCCGACCGAGCGCGGATTCGCGCCTGCGGCCGGCGATCGCGCAAATCCCCACGCCGATAATTACCAGCGCCACGCCAGCCAGAACGAAAACTTCCTGCCTTGTTCCCGCTTGCGACTGGAACAGCGGCACAAGCGCGCCGACAGCAGCCGAAATGCCCAGAATCACGGAAAACGCCAGCGCGATGCCGACGGAGTCCACGGCCAGGCCAAAAAACACCTGTGAGATTCCCCATCCGGCTCCGCACGCGGCAACCGTAATGATCACTCCCGGAGCGACATTCGAATAGACGCTGCGCAAACCCGGCACCGTGACGAGCGCCATTACCGGAGGAAAGATCACTAGCGCCCAGATCGTCCAAATCAGCCAGGTATTCTCCCAGGCCCACTGGCGTGTGAACTTCATGGGCAGCGTGAAGCTGCCGTTCATGACTCCGGCGATGACCAATAGGACAATTCCGGCGATAGCGCTATTCATGAAGCTCCTTTCCGATGAAAAACGAAGCTCCCTTGCAATTCCCGCGAGCTGCCACTCCGCCACTCAATTCGCTTGGGCCAGAACATCGGAGACCAGAACGGCTGGCTGCGAGGAAGCGCAGCGCCAGGCACTACCGCAGATCTTGCCCGCGCTCCAGCGTATCGTACAACGGCTGGACTGGACGGATTTTCGAATTCTCGTTCGCGACGGTGACCGCCAGGATGCGGATTCCGTTGTTGTCCGGCAGCGTCAGCGTCCTCGTGCCCGCCGGGAGGTTGAGCGAGTAGGCAAACAAGTATGAATACGCGTACGGGATATTGCTGCCGTCAGCGGCGTGGGAATGCTCGGCGAACCAGGCAATGGGCGCTCGTTTAATGAAGCCGGGGATGATCTTTCCGGCGAAGACTTCTTCGGTGCGTGTCTTTGGAGCGTTCGGTGGCGGAGTGAATCCGGAGCGATAATGAATCGGGACCTCCTCTTTTTTCCATGTGCGGTTATCCCACTGGCCGACGAAACCAGTCCAATGCTCTATCGTCAGATCGACGGGATGATCTCCCACACGGAACGTGCCCATCTGGTCGCCGAGCTGCGTGCGAAACGGATCGTTTCGGAAGCCGCGGCGCTCCGGGTTGTATGACGCGGCGAGAATATACACGCGGTTGAACTTCCCAGCGGGCAAATCGATGGTTTGACCGTGCGCCGTTACCGCATCGGGCCTGCCTGCCGCGGCAGGCGCGAGATGAAAATGGATTCCGGCGTAAGCGATCTCCGACGGAAGCATTTCGGCGGGAAGGGCTTTTCCTTGGGGCGCATCCTGGCTGTTCAGGGAGCAATCGAAGCAGCCCTCGGCGGGTTTGCCGTTGTCGGTGGCGACAGATACGTCGTAAGGCAGCGCGACGGGCCGCGAAACTGGCGCAGACACTTTTGTGCGAGGCGGAGTTAGCTGGACCGCAAACGTCCGCGGCTGATAGGCGCTGAACGATGTGACCAGTTCGCCTTTCTCGACCGTGGCCGGGCCGATGGGCTGCTCCTGACCATTCATTTCGCGCGCGGACATAATTGGCGCGGCAAAGGTGATGTGTACGTTGGGCTCCGGCTTGCCGCTGATTTCGACGAGCCGGACGATGACCTCATTGCTCTCCTCGGCTTTTTTCAGCGCCATGAGGCGCACGCGGCTGTTACTGACTCTCAGCAGGGAGAAATCCTTGCCCAGCGATCCCGCGTGCTTCGAGCTTTTGAATGCGACGAGCGGCTGATTGAGGCGGTAGGCTTGCCAGTCTGTCTGGCCCTGACGCCAGTCGCCCGCGTGTGCCGCTAAACCAAAGACAAACTCGTGGTGGCCCCAGTCCTGGGACCCTTGATCCGTGTAGCCGCCGCGCGTGCCCGGCGTGCGTATCAGAGTCAGGCGCAGGGTGTTGTCGTTCGGCTTGTCGGAAGCATACTTATCATCGGTCAAAACGGTGACGCCGAATGCGCCGCTCTGGTCGGTGAGGTCGATCCAGCGGTGAGAAGCAACCTCGAACTGGCGTGCATCCTCGTTCGGGCGCTCGACAGTGCCGATTCCCCAATTGTAGGTGGCCAAGCGGTTCGAAGCGGTAAATGGAAACACGACTTTCAGGTTGGCTGCCTTGGCATGCCAGTCAATCACGTTGCCGAACTCGACGCGGTTTCCCGCGTCGCCAGCCGAGAGACGAACGATCTGGACGAATTTGGAATCCTCGCCCTCGCGGGAAACTTCGATGGCGACCCGGACAGGGCCGTTCTCCACGACGCGGATTTTCGCCGGGACGCCGATGATGGTGCGGGGCGCGCGCTGCTCATCGTCGAAGTCCATGTTCCATGCGGGCCACTGTTTGGGATTATCCGTAAGAATGGCCAGGCGAATGGGCGCGGAGAGGAGTTCGCGATTGAGCCTCTTGTCGAAAATGCTGGAGACATCGCCGTTTTTGTCTAGGGTAACGCGGTACCGAGCATTTTCCAGGGACCGGTCAGTGACCTTGAGTTCCGACGATTCCGGGGCGGGGGAATCGGAAGCCTGAAGGTCGTAAACGGCGTAGCCGACCGACGGCACCTTCGCGAGGAACAGAACCTTGGATTTGCCGTTCGTACCCGTCTCCAATTGCGCGGGCACGTCTTGGCCATCGGGGCCAGTAACTTTCACGCCCTGGGGAGCGCCATTGGGGAAGGAGAAGTTGGCTTCAACAACGTCTTGGCGCTCGATATTGAGCGGGTTGAAAACGACAATGGGCGTGCCACGAACTTGTGTGTCGAGCGCCGAGGCGATGCCATCCGTGGCGCTGGTCAGCACCAGAGAGAACTGGTTCATGGCGATTACGTCGTCATTCCAGGTGTAGTTGTACGCCTGCGGCGTGGCCGTGCCGGCCATGAGGTCGTGGAACTGTCCGCTCAGAGTCAGTCTCCATGCCTGCGTCAGGCGCCGCTGCGGATACGGGCGACCGCCCAGCCACGCGGCACCGACGGATGCTTCCTCGGCGGCATAAGCCAGAGTTTCATTCTCGCGGTTCCAGCGCTTATGGTAGGCCTCCGAGGTGATGGAACCGGCGGAGTGATGGATCAGCTCGAGATCGCCTTTGTAGCGCGGGAAGCGGCTCGTCTCGCCGGGTTTGATGTCGCGGAACATCTGATCGGCGTCCGACCAGATAACGTGCAAAGGGCCGTTTCCCACTCGAACCGGCGGCCCCGGCTGCGGCGCCGGGTGCGGGCCGCGCCCGAAAGTGGGCAGCGGCGGAAGTCTGGTCATGCTCTTGTCTTCGATCGCTTCCATCAGCTTGACGCTGAACTCGTTCGGCGAGCCGCCGATGTCGCCTGTCCCGACGTAGTGATAGTCCGCGTAAACGCCGGTGACTTTGCCGTCGAGGTTCACGCGATCCGGCCAGTCCCAAACATAGTATCCGGCATAGCGTCCCAGATCGGCGGGTGGAGTATTGTTCTTGCTGAGATCGGTATACACATCGCCATCGTAACTGCCGGGATTCAGCGCAGCGATAATCGTCTTGCCGTCCGGGCCTTCCCAGAGACCGACGTTGAATGGAATGCCTTCCGGAGTTTTCTCGGGCGAATCCGGACCTCCTACGCGTGCCGCCGGCTGCCATTCGGGAGATAGCTTTTGCGTGGAGAAACCCTTGAGGCCCGCGTGCGCCAAAATGCTCGGGAGCGATGCCGGGAAGCCAAAACAATCGGGCAGCATGTATTCTTCGCTGGCCTTGCCGAATTCATGCCGGAAAAATTCGTTGCCGTAAAGAATCTGGCGCAGGATGGACTCGGGGGAAGGCGAATTCACGTCGTTTTCTTCCATGGACGAGCCTGCGGGAAACCATCGGCCCAGCGCCACGTAATGCTTGAGCTTCGCAAAATCAGCAGGGTAATACTCCTTCATCATCATGTAGCGATTCGCGCCGGTGAAGTTGAAGATGTAGTGCGGATACTTCTGGAACAGGGCGAAGTTATTGCGCATCGTCTTGGTCAGATATTCCTCGATGACTTGCGGATATTCCCATCGCCACTCGGTATCTAAGTGCGCATAGCCGACCACGTAAAGCGTTGGCTGCTTTGCCAGATTCGGCCCTTCCGTTTTCAGAATCTTTTTTCCCTGCTTCCGCGGCTCAGGGCGCTTCGTTTGTGCCGCAGCCCCGCCTGGCAAAAGGAGTGCTGTACCCAGCAGCATAGCGAGTATCGCCGAAACCTTGTGGATCCGCGATTTGAGCTTTCCTTCAAGCGTAGCAATTCCGCCCTTCGTTTTCATCGGCTTCACCCACCTCGATTTCCGACTGCGAGACTTCTGAAATTTCGAATAGGGATCTTGACGTTGTGATCCGCGCGAGAGCCAAACCGCCATCCGAGAGCGATAAAGAATAGACGACAGTGGCTGATCACAAGTTTAGTCTTGATCCTTAAGAGCAAGAGAAATGAGTGGACACGCACTGAGCACTGGCCGCCCCGCGCCTCACCTGCATCTCGCGGATGATCCAGTATCGTGCCTCTCTGCTACTTTCCGGGCCAACTGTCAATGCACCGAGATGTCATTCCTGTATTCCCGTGCAAGTCATTGAACAATAAGCGGCTGGCGATACTTCTTCCTGGCATGGAGGCTTCCGAAGTGTGGGTGCATCGCCAGGTAGGAGCGGAACTGGCGAGCAAGGAAACGCAGGTGCGAGTGCGTGGCGCAACGATGCCTGCGACGAAGTTCCCGGAGGCTAGGCGCTACTCCAAAGGGGGGGAGCGCGAGAATCCTTGAAGCCACGGGCTAACCAGGTAGGGTGTCCTCCTTAGCGACCCGCTCTTATGTCCGTGAGGCTTCACTCTGTTCCCCAACTTTACATGTGCGCTTCCGCCAAGTCGCGACCTGCTCGCAAAGCCGCAGCGGCTTCGCGAGCGATCATCAGAAACCCTCCCCTAGCCGCGTCTTTTTGTAGGGATTCGAGACGGGCGCGGCCTGCGGCTCTGTTGCCCGAGCGTATTTCGATTTCTCCGAGCGCGAGCCGGGCGTCGAGAGCCGTCTCTCCAAATCCAGCCGCAGTGGCTTCAGCCAGCACTTCTTTGATTTGCTTTGCCGCATCGACGCTGTCTGCCTGCTTCCCGGAAGCAGCGCGAACCCGTGCGGCAGTGATGGCGGCAGACAGTTCCAGTTCACGGTTGTGGGATTGTCTAGCGGCGGCCACGGCCTTGTTAATGCTCTGTTCGGCGTCGGCGACTCGACCCTGCGCAAGAAGGGCGACCGATAAGACCCGATTCGACGCACCTTCATCACGATACGCCTTCGTTTGCTCGAAGGTGTCCGCCGCGCGCTGGGCGGAAGCGGCAGCCTGTGCGTCTTTCCCTAGATCCAGAGAAATTTCGGCGAGTTCGAGATTCGATTGCGCTTCTTCGGACCGGTCTCCGACCGCTTGGAACGTAGCCTTGGCCTGGGTGTCGGCCTGTTCGGCGCCTTCGATGTTTCCTTCGATCCGCAGCGCGCCGCCCAACCCGGAAAGCGATACGGCCGCTCTGTCGCGATCTCCAATCTCCCGGCAGATCGCCAGAGCGCCGCTGAACATCGCTTTCGCTTGCGCGTGCTCCCCAAGCGACAGGAACACATTCCCTAGACCATTCTGGGCCAGGGCCACTCCATCCTGGTCGCCGATCTCGCGATAGCTCGCAATGGCCTGCTCATAACTCCTGCGAGCTTCTGTGAGATCACCCAGATAATAGTGAATGTCGCCGATATTGTCGTACTCGCCGGCCACGCCGAGTTCATCGCCCATCTTCTGGAAGACCGCAAGAGACTCGTCATACTTTTTCTTTGCGCCCAGATAATTTCCTTCCGCTTCAAGGGTAATCGCGTCGAGCGTCATCGCGTCGGCGACACCTCTCCGATCATGAGCAGCCACGTAGAGCTGCTTCGCTTGGTTCACGACTCCCGCGACTTGGTCCAGCTCTCCCAGATTCTCAAACGCCCAAGCTTGCGCCAACCGAGCCTTCGCCAGAAGGAGGGATGCGTCTATGGCCTGGGCTTTTTCCGCAGCGCGGGCGGCGCTCGCCTCCGCCCGGCTCAAATCGCCAAGCGACTCTGCCGCGCGATTCTCCGCCAGATCGATTCGCGGATCGTCTCGCAGGGGAAGCGGAAGTTGCCGCAGCGCAGCTACCGTCTCCAAGGAGTCTTGCCATTTGCCCGCAAACCCCTGAGCGCTGGCCAGCGCGAGTCCATAATCCAAGTTATCGGGAAAAACTTCGAAGAGCGCACTGTAGATCTCGATCGCCTTTCCCCAGTCCCGTGAGGTTTCGCGGTAGCGACCCTCGACGAGCAGCCGCTCGCTGCGCGGCAGATTCGATGACAAATCAAAGGCCTTTTTCGCCTCTACGGCCGCATTCTTGTCGTATCCCAGCTGGCTCCATGCGGTCGACAGGGCCGCGTGAGACAGGGCGTAGTTCGGTTCCGCCGCTACGGCCTTCAGCAAGAGCTCGCGCGCCGAGAGTGCATCAAAAACGCGGAGCTTGTCGACACCTTCTGAGTAGAATCGCGCAGCTTGCGGGCTCGCCGGGAGCACCGTCGCTAACTCCGCGGCTTCCTCGCGCGTGACCGTCTGAATCCCAAGTCGCGAACGAAGATCCTGTCCCGCCCGGGAAACTAAATCGAAGAGATGGGATTCCGTGCCGGTTTCAGAAATTGCGTCGACCGTTTCGCCATTCCGAGTATTCTGCAAGCGCAGATCGAGACGAATTTCGCCATCGGACTGATCATTGAGCATGGCGTACGAGCCCACGACTACAAAGTCGGTGCCGAGATTTTTTCTGATCAGCGTCAACTTCTGGCGGTCCAGACTGTCGACATCGGTGAGAGACAGCTCCATTTTCATGCGCGCCACGCTCTCCGCCGAAATGGTGCGGAGCTGATTCCCGGCGGCGAGCTCCGTATTCAGCCAATCGGAGAGCGCCGTGGAAAGCCAAGATTCCTGAACGTCTCCGGAGAGATTCTTGAAGCCCAGGACGGCGACCGAGCGCCGGGGTCTGACGTCGGCAAAAGAGCCGCCGCGCACGATGGGATGATTGATGCGCAGAATAAAAAGCGCGCCCAACAAAACTAACAGGCACACCGCTGTGGCGAAAGCGTAATACCGCCGCCGGCGTTCGCGGAGGTGCGACTGCGGGGTGTGACCGGTGTCCCCGGAAAGCACTGCCAGCCTGTCGAATTTGCCGAGAGCCAAACTGTGCTTTTCCGGCATGTGCGCATATTCGCGCACGGGCTCGGCTAGGTCGTCCCAGTGCTCGCTGACCGGAGCGAGGAACCGATAGCCGCGGCGGTGAAGTGTTTCAATGAACCGAGGCGACTCCGCCGAATCACCCAGAGCCGATCGCAGCTTGGTCATGGCCTTGTTCAAGCTACGGTCAAAGTCGACAAAGGTGTGAGCTGGCCAAAGTTTCTGGCGAAGCTCTTCCCGTGTCACGGGCGCCCCGGGCTGTTCCAACAGAAGAACGAGAATTTGGAAGGGCTGCTCTTGCAGTTTGACACGAACTCCGTGCTTACGCAGTTCGCCTGTTTGCAGATCGACTTCAAAAACACCAAATCGCAAATTTCGGGGAGGACTCGTAGCATCTTTCATCACTGATCACCCCGAGAACTTGCAGGAAGAGTAGTACGCGCTCTCAGGGTTGTCAAGACACTACAGACACATCGACGAAGGCAGATTTCGTACGGTAGATTTTCATCGCCGGGAGTGCAGCATCAGTTGTAGAATGCCCTGCAGCGGAGGTCCGCCGTCCTGTGCCCGGCCGGCGAAGTCCAGCATGAAGCGACGAGATTTCATTAGAAAAGTCCTGAGCGGCGCCGGAACCTTGTGGGTCGGGTCACAAAGTTTGCCAGCAACGGCTCTCGCGGAATTGCTATCGCCGCAGCGGAGCAATCCAGGCGATCCGCACGCGGAATTCGATGACTTGGCCGAGATCGAAGAGGCCCGCCACCCGCTCCTCGCGGGCGATTTTCAGGAAGCACTGAGGGTCCTACTTCCTCACCTCAAGGATCGTCCCGGAATCGCGCCTTACGTCGTTGCCACCATTTACCTCCGCATGGAGCAATACGTTCAAGGCATTCCCTACGCTCTCCAAGCCTGCCGAGACACGCCGACGGATATCCGTTATCGCTGGATGCTGCGTGTGCTGACCATCTTGTCCGGTCGACCGGAAAAGAGCATACCGAGCGACCTCCGTATCACCATGCCACCGTCTGCGGCGTCGCCGTTTCGTTTCCAAGATGTCACTGACGAGGCCGGAGTCGGGAGGCTGGCCCTCGGCCGAGGGGCTGCATGGGGAGACTTCGACAACGACGGACGTGACGACATTTTGGTGGGTGCGGAACGCGCGCCATTCCGACTGCTGCACAATCTCGGAAACGGCAAGTTCGAAGACGTCGCTCCTCAATTAGGCCTGGTCGATCCGGTTGGTCTGGGTTGCTACGCTGCCCAGTTCATTGACTATGAAAATGATGGTTATCAGGACATTTTTCTCGCGAGCAACGGTTGGGGAGGTGGTGGCCGTTTGTTCCTGTTTCATAATGATAGTGCGCGGCGATTCACTGACGTCACCGCAAGTGCGGGGCTGGGCGCTCCCGTCAACGCTTTTGGTGCGTCCTGGGCCGATTACGATAACGATGGCCTCGTGGATCTCGCCGTGGCAACGGGGATTGTCGATCCTCCGGACGGTGATCGTCTTCGGTTGTTTCACAACGAAGGAAACGGTAAATTCCGCGAGGTGGGCAGGGAGGCTGGGCTGAGCCAGGTGGCGAATTGGATTTCCGTTTGCTGGGGAGACTACGACGGAGACGGGCGACAAGATCTCTTGGCGACCAGTTTCAATAAAGGCTGCTTTTTGTTTCGGAACATGGGAAACGGGCGATTCGAAGACGTGAGCGAACCTGCTGGGGTCCGTAATTCGCATCATACCTATACTGCTGAATTTTTCGACTACGACAACGACGGGCGGCTCGACCTGTTTGTCTCCACCTATCCCAACGGCGATTTCAAAGGGATGATTCACGATGAGATCAGCGGCGCACGCGTTCCACCGGAGCAGCGCCAGCTGCTTTTTCACAACAACGGAGATGGATCGTTCACCAACGTGACCGAGCCGGCGGGAATTACCGGCTGGTATGGGGCGATGTCGTCACAAGTCGCCGACATCGATAACGACGGATATCCGGAGATTTTCCTCGGCACGGGTAACCCCGCTCTCGATTGGACCGAGCCCAAGGTCCTGTTTCACAACGACGGCAAAGGCCATTTTACCGACATCGCCAGCTCCGCGGGCCTGATTCACTACGGGATGCTGCACGGCATCGTTTTCTCGGACTTTGATAACAGCGGTAACCTCAGCTTGTTTGGATCGTTCGGCGGATTTTACTGGGGAACGCGCGAGACCAGCCGGCTCTACCGCAATCCGGGCTGTGGGAATCAGGCCCTGGAAGTGCGGCTCGTCGGGACGCATTCGAATCGCGACGCGATCGGCGCTCGAGTCACAGCCGTTGTGAACGGCCGCCGGATCTTCCATTGGGTAAACGGCGGCGACGGTTTTGGCACCCTAAATTCCCGGATTGTTCACATCGGCCTAGCGCGAGCTACGCAAGTCGATCTCCTCGAAATTGATTGGCCGAGGGGTTTTCATCAATCGTTCCAAAACGTGCGGGCGGGCCAGCGCATTGCAATCGTCGAAGGGCAGAATACGATCAGGACGCTCGTGCGGTTCCCGGGCTAAAGCCCCCGGTCATACAGTGCTCGCAACACGAACAGCAACGACGCAAGAAAAGAAATGAATCCATCGAGCGATAGCAGCGCCGAACGCATGGACACCGATGCACTGGAGTGTACGATCATCCATAGCATGCGGCGCCGCTTCCTTCCTGCGTCGAATTTCAGTCCTCCGGGTCGCGGATTCCTCGCGGTTATTATTTTCTTCGTCTTGGTCTTTTCCCCGCTCACCGTACTGCGGGCTCAATCCGGATCGGGCGGGGATGATCCCCGCGTCCAGAAGCTCTACGGTGAAGCGAAAGGGGCGGAAGCGCGCGGAGATACCGCCAGCGCCGTGGCGAAATACGAGTCCATCCTCCGCATCGCGCCGCGTCTCGGTCCGGCCTATAACAACCTGGGCGCTCTCTATTTGCGGATGCGCGACTATCCGAAAGCGGTCGAGGTGCTGGAGAAGGGGCTGAAGATCGACCCGAATATGCCATCGGCCTCGGCTCTTCTTGGCATCTCGCTATTTCAGATGGCCGAATTCGCGGAGGCGCGGCCTCCGCTGGAAGCAGCCCTACGAGCCAATCCCAGCGACGAAAACGCAGAACTGTACTTAGCGAAGGACTTAGTAAACTTGGGGGAAAATCACGCTGCCGAGGGTCATCTTCACCATCTCCTGCAACGCCAGCCGAAGAATCAGGAGCTCTGGTATCTGCTCGGAAATGTCTATATGCAGCTTTCGGAGAAAGCGTTCGCCACGCTCGACGCCATCAACCCACACTCCGTCCTATCGCATGAGCTTCGAGGAGACATCATGTCCTCCATGAGCAATTACCCCGGAGCGCTGGTCCAGTATAAAAAAGCGGTCGATATGGCGCCGACGGAGCCGGGAACGCACTACAAGCTCGGCGATGCCTACTGGAAAATCGCCGACTGGGCTAACGCCACGAAGCAATTTCAAGCCGAACTCGTGAACGACCCTCACAATTGCATGGCCCGATGGAAACTCGGCAACATTCTGCTCAGACAACATCTGCATCCGGAGCAAGCGCTCGCCGACACGGCGCAGGCGCTGGCCTCGTGTCCCAATCTGACGGAGGCGCACGTCGATCACGCGATCGCGTTACTCAGACTCGATCGCTACGCGGACGCCCTGCCCGATCTGCGAGCAGCGGAGAAGGCGCGGCCCGATGATCCCCAGAGCCATTACCTATTGGCCCAGGCCTACCGCGCACTCGGACGAACGAAAGAGGCTCAGGCTGAAATACAGATTTTTGCAAAACTTGACCAGCAAGCCCGTGCGGCGATGGCGGAGAAAGCCCAGCAGATTCTCCAACTCAAGGGTAAAAGCAAAACGCCTGACAATTAGCGGGCAAAGTTTGAGCCCCCATCCTCGTCGCAGCGGTCGAGAGCTCTTGAAGCAGCAACCAGCGCCATGAATTTTGGTATCCGTCCGGTGAACCCATGTGCCGGGTCTTGTGACCCCGCGAATTCCATTTCGGCTTATACTCCGATGCAGGTGGACACGATATTTGCTTTGGAGTTTTGATACGAGGAGATGACTTCGAAGGGTAAGCCACAGGGGCGAGCAGCACGACAGGGGCGCCTTACTCTTGAGCGCTTGAAGCCGGATGAAAGCGCCGCTGTCTTGCGGCGTCTTTTGGAAGCGCATCCCAATCTTGTCGGCGAGGCCGAGGAGATAGCGCGATCGCTCCTGCACCAAGTGAGCTACGAGGACGTGGCGGCGGAGATTGAAGATGAAATCCGGGCGCTGGATTATGACGATCTGAACGCCCGCGCGGGTCGCCATGAGTGGGGGTACGTCGAGCCTTCGGAGGCGGCCTGGGAAATTCTCGAAGAAACCGTGGAGCTGTTCCGCGAGGATATGAAGCGTCACCTGGAACTGGGACTGGAAGGAGAGGCGCTGGAAATCTGCAAAGGCCTGGTGCTGGGCTGTTATCGGCTCAGCGAACGTGCGGGTGGCGATATTTTGGGATGGGCGTCCGATTTCCCGGCAGAGGCGGCTGGCCACGCTCTGGAGGTTTGGTATTTTGGGCCCGACGACTCCCAGAGACGCAAGGCGCGACGGAAACAGCGTCCTCCGCTTGCGCCGGAGTTTCTCAATCTGGTTCCCAAGTGGATACCCATGATCGAGCGTATCGGGAACGAGAAGAAGTGACGTCGCCAACTGCTTATAGGGGTTGTCGGTGTGCGGTGTTTCCAGCCTCCGCCGCGTCATGCTGGCCGTGGGAAGCGGTCAGGAGAGTTCGCCCCGGATTCGCGCCCCGTCTTCCACTGGTCGGGGAGCAGTTCGGCTAATCCGCCTTTGGGATGCGTGCTGATGCGACCGAAGAGGTCGCGCAGGTAAGCGAAGGGATCGAGGCCGAGTCGCTTGGAAGTCGCGATGAGGTTGCTCCCCGACCAATGGAAAGCTGCCCACGTCAAGGTGGACGGAAAGGAAGGTGGATAACTCCCATGGCCCGTTCCCGACGTCCTTCGGGCTGGACTTGGGTCTACGATCCGCCCGGGGCATTTCGCCGATCCAAGAAGCCCGTGCCGGCACACCTCCAACAGGAAGTCGAGCGCCGAGCCCAAGAGCTGATCGATTTAACCTTAAAGCCTCGCTATATCCAGCCGCCTCCCAACAAGACGGAGTTCAACTACCTGGTCGATCTCTTCTGCAAGTGGCGCGGCCCCTTCTTTTACTTCTGCTCGAAATACTGCTCGCCTGGACCCCGTGCCCTTTCGCCTTTCTTCGAGTCAAGGTTCGCCCGACTTCAGTACGCGGGAGACGACCGCTTCAACTTGGCCTACTTCCGCCGCACCGGCCAGTGGTGGGAAGTCATGCAACTCCTGTCGCTGGAAGAATGCCTCGATGAGATTCGAGGCGGCGGCCTCTTCACACCTTAAGATCTCAGCCGCCATCTAACCCTTATGAACTCCGCGGCTATGTAGCCAGCCTTAACCCTGGCGCCAGAAAGAAACTCCAGAAGCTCCTCTACGTTTCTTCGTAAGCGCTTGAGGCATTCCGCTGCGTAAAGGACCACTTGTCGGGAAGCAGTTCATCGAGGCGGTGGTGGGGGTGGGCGCTGATGCGCGTGAACAGATCGCGCAGATAGGTGAAGGGCTCGACGCGCAGGCGCTTGCAGGTTGCGATGAGGCTGCTCAGCACGGCTGCGGTTCGTCCGCCTTTGTCGCTCCCATAGAAGAGCCAGTTATTCCGGCCCACAACGATAGGACGAAGACTGCGCTCGGCCGCATTGTTATCGATTTCCAGATCGCCGTCTTCCGTGTAGCGCACCAGTGCTTCCCAGTTGGACAACGTGTAGTCGATCGCCACACCCATCGGGCTTTTGGGCAACACTTTCGGCTTTTCCGTCTGCAAGTAATTTTTGATGCCCTCCAGAATCGGCCGCGACTTCGCTTGGCGTAATTCCCGCCGTTGCTCTCGAGTGGCATTGCGAGCTTCTCGCTCCACTTCGTACAGCAGCTGAATATAGGCAAGCATCACCGTGGCTCGGCACAGATCGGAAGTCTGCGCCTCAAAAAAATATCGCCTGGCATGGGCCCAACACGCGACCTCGGTCAAGGACCGCCTAGGATTTGTGAACATGGCGTCATAGGCGGCATAAGCGTCAGCCTGCAAAAAGCCGTTGTAACCTCGCAGGAACTCCTCCGGGCCCTCGCGACTTCGATTGCCGGTGTAGTGGTAAACGATGTAGGGACCATGGCGATCCCCCACATACGTCCAGATCCGGCCGGTGCGCGTCCGCGTCAACTGCCGATCCAAAACGGGCACAGGTGTGTCGTCGGTCTGCACGACTTTCGATGTCAACACGATTTCCTTCATGCGCTCCCACACCGGGCTGACTAACTCCGCACAAGCGGCCATCCAGTCGCACATGGTCTTTCGCGACAGCTCCACTCCGTGCCGCTCGAAAATCGACTCCATGCGGTTCAACGGAAGGTGATCCCCATATTTGCTCACCGCCACGTGCGCCAACAGACTCGGCCCTGGCAGCCCCTTCTCGATGGGTGACGCCGGTTTCGGTGCTGCCGCCACGCCACAGCCTTTCGCGCAGGCATACTTGGGACGAACTTCTTCGTTGACTTGCAACGAAGCAGGAATGAATTCCAGCCGCTCGCTGACATCTTCCCCGATCTTCTGCATCGGTGTGTGGCAGTGCTGACATTGCCGTTGCGATTCGTCCAGATCAAACACCACCCGCCGACGCTCCAGTGATTCGGGCAGTGGCCTGCGACCATGACCACGGCGCTCAGATTCTTTCTTTTCTTTGCTGGCAGGAGAATCTGCGGTCTCTTCACGGGAAGTTGCAGTGCTTGCCCTTTGGCTGGCCGCAATGATCTGCGCGGCAAACAGGAATAACTGGTTCTCGTCGATGCGTTCCCGTTTCTGCCCGTAGCGATAGCGCAGCAGTTGTGCCAGCTGATGTTGTATGCGCGCCAGCAGCTGATCCTTATCCTCCACAGCCTGCAGTAGCTGCAGCACGATCTGCTGCGGGACATTCACTTCTGACGGCAGGTTGTGAGGATTGATCTCCATGGCCCTATCGGGTTTGCTCCCGCTCCTGTTGCTCGAGTTCCACGACCAGGTCCACCCACTCGTCGGTCAGTTCCCGAAAACGTTTGTAGTTGGCGATTTTCTGTCGCATCTCGGCGAGGCCTTCGGTACGCACGAAACGTGTCCGGCTCTTGCCGCGCCAGGTGAAACTGAGCTGGTAATAAGGTCCGTGCTTTCGCGGTTTCTTGGGGTCTTTGCAGCGGCAGCCCGGCTTGCCGCAGACGTTGTACTGCTCGCTCAGGCTGCCCGGATGTATAGGCCCGAGCTCGGCGAGTTGCTGCTTCAGGTGCGCGATCTTGCGTTCGATCTGAGTGGTTTTCATATCCGATATCATTACAATGCTATTGGATATTGTCGAGCACTTTCTTTGAAAATCTCCAAACTTTCCTGGATTTTTCCCCTCAGCCCTTGCCAGAGCAACCCCGCCGCGGGAATTCGAGATACAATTCCGCCATGCCGATGACGCCATTTGCGGAAAGGTTTCGGGAACTGGGAGCTCGGGAGACCCGCTCGGTGATCGTCCCGGACAAAAAAGAGCTACCGAGCGGAGAATACGGTTTCTTCGAACTCTATTGCAATGAACCCAACTGTGACTGCCGGCGCGTGGTGATCATGGTGCTCCGGCCGCAGACAGGCTGGAAGCCTTGGGCCGTCATCAACTACGGCTGGGAAAGCCAGAAGTTCTACCGGAAATGGGCCAAAGCCCCCGCCTCGGATCGTTCCGAATGGCAGGGTCCGGAACTCGATCCCCTGAATATACAGGGCCCCTACGCACCCGTACTTCTGGATCTGTTCAAGTGGCTTCTCGAGTCTCCTGATTATGTCGAGCGTCTGAAAAAGCATTACCAGCTCTTTCGGGAAGCGGTCGATCAGGAATATGCAACGGGGAAGCTGCGATACTCGGGGGATCAGCGCAGAGCTAAGTGAGGGAGCAGGAGGTTTTTCAGGAACGCTCTTGCGTTTTATCGGCGGGTTGATTTTCCCCAGGCACCACTGTCGCCGGCAGGCTGTAGCGTTTCCTGCGCCGGCCTTTGCTCAAATCGATTCCTTCCAGCAGCAGCCCCAGCTCCCAGGCGGCGATTTCCTTCCGTCCCGTCTCGGCAAAAGGAAACTGGAACGTGCCAGCCTCGAGGCGCTTATACCAGATCGCCCAGCCATCGCGATCCCAGTACAAAATTTTCAGCCGGTCGGTGCGGCGATTACAAAAAACCAGGAGGTGCCCAGAGAAGGGATTGCAGCGAATCACGTGTTCGGCCACCATCGACAGCCCGTCGAAAGAACGGCGCATGTCGCACGGCACCGTGCACAAATACACCTTAATCGCCGCCGGAAAACTCAGCATCCTTATGAATTCCCCGACGACTCCATGGCCGCCAGTACGGCTCGCAGGGTCTCTTCCTGAACACCCTGGCTGATGCGCAGTCGACGCCCGTCTCGGAGCACCAGCTCCAGACCCGCCGGCATGCTGGCACCGTCTTCACTGACCAGCGCAAAGCTTGCTGCTCCTCCCGAGGAGGTCTGCTTGTTCCGTTCCTGACGGCGGATCTTCAGTTTGCGTTGCCACCAGTAAAACTGGCTTTCCTTCAAGAGGCGCTCCCGACAAAACTCCCGAATCGACATCCCGCTGCGGGCCGCATCCCCAATCGTCCTTTGCCAATAGCGTTGCTTCTCGACATCGCGATTCTTCCCGTTCATCCCACACCTCCGCCTTTGTGCCACACCTGAGCGCGAGAGACATTATTATTGGCCTCTATTCAACAGTGGAAGATGGATTCACCGGACGGGTACGAATTTTGTACGGTTTCACGGACTCGCCAGCCGTACCGCAGGAAATTGCCCCGCCTTTAGTTGAAACTTGAAACAGAAAGCAGCGGCTCTCGACCCGAACTCGGATAGAGTTCGGGTTGCAAACTCTACTTTGAGAGGAGAGCCGCTGTGAAGAAAACCTATCAGG